>Ga0210410_10000066_pt1 | contig 176694 bp, 170 predicted proteins | sample IncBWC4MmetaG_FD_161058 | JGI IMG/M metagenome (GOLD analysis project Ga0210410, IMG submission 161058) | Forest soil microbial communities from Barre Woods Harvard Forest LTER site, Petersham, Massachusetts, United States - Inc-BW-C-4-M | ecosystem: Environmental > Terrestrial > Soil >... | reverse complement strand
ATACACGCCCCGGCTTCCTTCGCCAGATGATTCCTGGAGTTCTTTGGGCGGTTTTTCTTGGTATTCGATGCAGAGTCATTCCAGGAATCAGCGCACGGCCTGACCAATGGTTTGGGGGCCGGGCTTTGCCGCGCCGGCGGCGTTGACAGCCAAGCAAGGGCGCCAAGAAGGAGAAAAATCATCTCGAAGCGTAGTGTACCGAACAAGTATTTAAAGCGCAGTACGACTTTTTGGAACTCTACGGCAATTTGCCAAGGGCCACAGGAGATACAATGCTGCTGGCATGAGACTTGGCCGATGGCATTTACCTCGAATATCTGCCGAGCTGTCTAGATGCGAAAAAGAAATGGCGCGCCAGGAGGGATTCGAACCCCCGACCCTTAGCTCCGGAGGCTAATGCTCTATCCATCTGAGCTACTGGCGCGCAGGAGGCGCTCCTCGATGGTTCCAGAGCGTGCAACGTGCGGCGACTACATCGTGCAATATCATTCTATCCGGTATGATTCGCCCGCGCTAGCTCCCATTCCCGAGGTCCGGCACGGCAGTTTATCCGAGGGCCCGGGAACGGATCTCTTTGGCCAATTTTTCAATCTCTTCGGTTTTCTTCAGCATCAATACGGAGAGGACCTTGACGGCGTCCGTCTTTTCCACTTCGGCCTTAAGTTCGCTCGCCAACTGGTAGAGCTTCTCGACACTTTTCTTGATGTCTTTCTGATTGGACTCAAGGATCGTTTTTGGGTCGATTTTGGTCGGAGCCATTTCGTCATCTTTTTCTTTTTGCGTCGGGTCACGGGGAGGAGGAGCGGGACGCGCCTGTCCAGCAATTGTGCGGACATATATTGCCAATGGCAGACCCGCGGCAAGAAACCTCGCCAGAAAACTCCGTCTTGTTTGCATGATATGAATCCTCCCTGGCGCCCGTCCCAGTCGCAGCCACAAGCCACACGCCACTGCCCCGAACCTCTTCCAATGTTATACTCCCTCTTTCAACGAAATCATGCCTAGTCCTTTCAATCACTGGCTGGAGTTGACGGTCCCAAATGGCCTTCGACTTCTTGGAATCCTAGTCATCGCCCTGGTACTCAACCGGCTGCTCCGCGCGCTGACAAATCTAGTCATTAAACCGGCGGCCGCGCAGACTCGCCAGTCCCAGCTCCGTGAACAGCAGACACGCACATTGGCGGGCGTTCTTTATAGCGCCGCGAGCAAGGTTGTCTGGGCCGTAGCGCTGCTGACTTCGCTGAACGAATTCCACATCAACATCTTGCCGGCGGTAACTCTAGCTGGTCTGGCCAGCCTGGCTGTGGGATTCGGCGCGCAAACTCTCGTTCGGGACGTGATCACGGGGTTCTATATCGTTCTCGAGGATCAATACGTTGTGGGTGACACGATCCAAATCGCCGACACTATCGGCCGTGTGGAGCATCTAACCCTGAGGCGCACGGTCGTTCGCGATGCCCGCGGCGCGCTGGTAACCATCGGCAATGGCGAGATCCGCACAGTGAGCAACCTCAGCCGCGACTGGTCGCAGACGTTCGTGGATATCTCGCTTGCCCCGGAGAGTCCCATCGAAAAGACGCTGCAGGCGCTGGAAACCGCCGCCGCTGGATTGCGCGGCGATCCTGCGTGGTCGCAGGCGCTGGTGGATGGGCCGCGAATCCTGGGCTTGCAAAGCTTTGACCGCACTGCTTCTACGGTGCGCCTGCAAGTGCGGACCGCGCCGACGCGGCAGGACGAGGTCGCGCGCGAACTTCGCCGACGCATTCAGGTTGAGTTTCAGCGCCAGGGTATCCCCCTGACGAGCGTGCAACGGTTTGAACTGGCGAGCGTTTCTCACGCCTCACAGGAATCCGCTCAGCCAGATACCGAGAGTTAGCCAAGGAGGTTCTGCCATGGCCCAGATCACCTACGACGAAGTCAACCTGATGCTGCGCTTGTACGACATGCGGCGCGAGTCGCGCCTGCGCCAGGCCCGGGCGTGGTTCGTGGAACATTTTCATCCTGAATCTCCGGAAGAAATGGTGGAGAAGTATCCCCAGGGCGGCGAGGAAAATACATATATTCGGATGGTCATCAGCTACTGGGACATGGTGGCCGGCATTGTCAACCGCGGGTTAATCAACGACGAGTTATTTTTCGATAGTAACGGCGAAATTTGGGTGGTGTGGGACCGCATGCGATCGATTGTCCCCGTCTGGCGGTCCGCCTTCAAGAATCCCCACCTCTTCCAAAACATCGAAGAAACCTGCAAAAGGCTGGAAGCCTGGCGTGAAAAGCGAGCGCCCGGGTCCTCTGCGGCAATGCGGCAGATGATGGGGCAGGCCAACCCGAAATCGAAAACGGCTTAGTCTCTGCAGAGCGGAACACATTCCCAGGTAAAGCTGTCGGTCAGCGGCTTGTTTTAGCAGGCTCGCGGAACGGCGTGGTGCGATGCTCGGGAAAGACCTTCGGCGTGGCCACCTTCACGCAGTTGCGACCGGCAGCCTTGGCTGCATACAACGCGTTGTCGGCTTCTTGAAGAAGTTCCTGAACCGGGCGGCGGCCCCAATCCTGACTCAGCAATAGTCCGAGGCTCATGGTTATGGGAATGGGCCCGATGGAAGTTTGTGCCGGCCGCAGTGCAATCGCTTTGCGAATTTCTTCCGCCCGCGCGAAGCCAAATGCCGGATTGCAATTATTCAACACCACCAGAAACTCTTCGCCGCCGTAGCGCCCCACAAAATCATACGAACGCACGGAGGAAACCAGCCGTTTCGCGGTTTCCTTCAAGACTTCATCGCCAGCTGGATGGCCGTAAGTATCGTTCACGTCCTTGAAGTGATCGAGGTCGCAGAGCAGAATCGCTGTACATACGCCCTCGCGCATGGAACGGGCTAGTTCGCGCCCCAGTAGATCCAGAATCACCCCGCGATTCCAAAGAACTGTCAGCCCGTCGTGTGTAGCTTGAAATCGCATCTGCTCGCGGGCCTCGACCAGGCGGTCTTCGAGACTAAGAATCCGCAGTCCGGTGCGCAGGCGCGCTTTCAGCTCCTCCGCGTCAAACGGTTTGGTGAGGTAGTCGTCGGCGCCGGACTCCAAGCCGGCGACCACGTCTTCCTTGGATTCTTTGGAGGTGAGCAGCACCATATACACATAGGATTGTTCTTTTCTCTTGCGGACTTCACGGCATACCCCGGGCCCATCCAGCTCGGGCATCACCCAGTCCAACAAAGCCAGCCGTGGTCCATCCTTGGGGCACAACAGGTCCGCCGCCAGACGCCCATTTTCTACCGCCGCCACCTCATAACCCGCACGCTCCAGGGTTTTCTGGAGCAGCCGACGCGACATCAATTCGTCATCGGCAATCAAGATTCTCATGGACGCACCTCTGCCATGCAGGCGTCCAACTGTGGCGACAGACTTGCGGCGTCTCTCTCGAAGTCTGCAAGCGCCTCTTGAAACCCGGATTTTTCCCCATTTCGGCCCAACTGCTCGAGCCGCGACGCAGCCGCGGCGGCCGGAGCCGCAGCCAGGTTCAGGAACATTCCCTTCAAGGTGTGCGCCGCGGAAGCGACGAGCTTTCCATCGCCTGTTCCCACTGCTTCACGCAAGGCCTGGAGATAGCCGGGAAATTCCTCTTTGAAGATCCTGAGAAGGTCGTGCAAGAGTTCGCGGTCATTGTCCACACGCGCGAGGAGTTCTCCATAATCAAAATCCAAATGACTCGAAGTTTTTTCGTTCACGGTTTTTCCCTTTTGATGGACCGGCATCTTCGCCAAGCGCTCAATTTCCGCGCGAAGCAAATCGTAGCCCACCGGTTTGGATACATAGCCATCCATTCCAGATTGCAAATATTTTTCTGCGTCACCGGACATGGCGTGCGCGGTGATGGCGATGATGGGGATATGGCTGCCTGTTTTCTGCTCTTCTTCCCGGATCCGTCGCGTTGCCTCAACTCCGCCCATCACGGGCATCTGAATGTCCATTAAGACCATGTCAAACGATTTTCGCCGCAACATGTCAACCGCCTCTTTGCCGTTGACGGCCAGACTCACTTCATGCCCCATTTTTTCCAATAAGTGGATTGCCAGCTTCTGATTCACGTGATTGTCTTCCGCCAGCAACAACCGCAGCTTTCCCGGTTTGCTCATTCCCCTGTCGAGGGTGGAAACACGTTCGGGAGCAATGTGCAGCTTCAAAGCGTGGAGGATGGCATCAAGCAACGCTGCGCGGCGCAACGGCTTGAGGATCCTTCCTTCAATTCTGAGTTTCGCTGCGCGATCCTCATCGGCCGAATTCGAACTTGAGGCCAAGAGGACGATCGCTGGCCGTTCTTTTCCACCTGCCCGGCCGATCCTTTCGGCCACCTCAAATCCGTCCATCCCAGGCATGTCTTGATCAAGAAGCACAAGCGGAAAGGCTGTATGTTTCTCCACGTTTTTTTTGAATATTTCCAGGGCTTCCGGTCCGTTGTCTGCACAATCTGGATCCATTCCCCATTGAACCAGCAAGCGCATCATCAGCTGGCGATTTGTCTCGTTATCGTCGACAACCAACACCTTCTTGCCCGCCAGTTCGGGAGGCGCACTTGCAGATTCCTTTGATACTGCAATCGCGAATGGCACCGTAAAGGTGAAGGTACTTCCCTTCCCAGGTGTGCTCTCAAGCTCGATGTGCCCCTTCATCAATTGGATCAGACGTGAGGAAATCGTCAGCCCTAGTCCGGTTCCTCCAAATTCGCGCGTGGTCGAAGAATCTGCTTGTGAAAAAGCGTCGAATATTTGCCGGTGTTTTTCCTTTGGGATGCCAATCCCGGTATCGGATACCGAGAAGCGGATGGGGAGAGCTTCGTGTTCGAAGGCCAGAGCTTCTGCCCGCAATCTCACCTCTCCTTTTTTTGTGAACTTGATGGCATTGCCCGCCAGGTTGATCAAAACCTGACGCAAGCGTGAGGGGTCACCCATCAGGAGTTCGGGGATATCGCCTCGGACCTCCCAGGTCAGCTCCAATCCCCGCTCGTTGGCGCGAATGGCCAACGGTTGCAAGGCGCCCTCAATGCAATCCAACAAAGAAAACGCAATGCTCTCAGGTTCCAGCCGGCCGGCTTCGATTTTCGAAAAATCCAGAATGTCATTGATGATTCCGAGCAAAGATTCAGCGGAAGACTTCACCATGTCCAGATACTCCCGCTGAGCGGGTTTGAGTTCCGTATCTAGGGCCAATTCAGTCATCCCGAGAATGCCGTTCATCGGAGTGCGGATTTCGTGGCTCATGTTCGCCAGAAACTCGCTCTTCGCCTGGCTGGCAGCTTCTGCTGCTTTCTTCGCCACCACCAGCCGCTGCTCGAATGCGCGCCGCTGGGTGATGTCCTCGACCACCCCCACATATCCCTGCAAAGCCCCATCCGGTCCGAATAGCGCGCGGGTCTGCCACTGCACCCAATTTACGTGTCCATCGGAGGTGAGGACCCGGCACTGATCTTTTAGTTCCATCCGGAGATCGAAACCGCTCTTCCAAAGCGCTCGCACCATTTCGTGGTCCTCAGGATGAACAGCATCCGCCCAAGTACCGCGAACCACGTCTTCCGCCGCGCGGCCGAGCATCTCGGCCCACCGTTGATTGGTGTACAGAATTTCCCCATTTGCGTCGGAGCGGAAAATTCCCACCGGTGCCGCCGCGCTTACGGTTCGGAACAACTCTTCGCTCTCCGCGAGTGCCTTTTGCACTTTCAGCCGTTCGCGAATGTCTTGATAAACGGCGAGGACACTCTTTTCTCCGTCTGCCATCAAGAGCGGCACGGAATATACTTCGACATCCACCAGCTCTCCGCCCTTCTTTTTTCGCTGCGTCGTTTCGTGGATGGATTGCTCTTTCACTACCTTCAGCCGCTCATTTATTTCTCTCCTGCTGAGCGTGGGGGGATACAGAAGAGCCTCAACTTGATGGCCGACGGCCTCGGTGCCGGTGTAACCGAAAAGTTTCTCAAACGCCGGATTCACGAGTTCGAATTTTCCGCTGGGTCCTCCCACGGCAATGGCCAGCGGGCTGCTCGAGATGAGCGCATCGAGAAAGGAGGTGCGCTGTTGAAGCTCCATCTCAGTTTTCCTGCGCTCCTGGACCTCCTTCTCGAGTTCACTGGTCCGCGCCGCCACACGGAGTTCCAGGACGTCTCGTGCTTCCTGCAATGCGGCATCGCGCCGCTCGATTTCGTCCAGCATATGATTAAAGTCCGCACTCAGCTGTCGAAGTTCCCGTCCCGCGAGAGGCGGAGCTCGCAATGAATAATGCTTTTCAGTCGCGATTGAGCGCGCAATGGCGGCCAGGTTCTGAATTGGTGTTGTTATTCCCTGCTGCATCGCCGCCGTCAGAACATAGACAAGCAACAAACTCCCCAAGGCAATCACCGCGGTCAATTGTTCAAATCGCTTCAGCCGTTCCTGGAGGTCCGCGAGCCCGGATTCCAGGTAAAGCGAACCCACCGGCCGTGAACCTAGCAACACTTTGGATTCGTAGGTCAATCGATCCTTGGCCCAAACCATCCCCTCAGGAGCGGGATGGGAAGGAAGGAATCCCCGGTTTAAATCGGCGCGTACATAGGACGCAACAAAAACTCCATCTGGCCGGTAGAGGATTCCCATCCGGATTTCCGGGCGCGTGCGGAGCGCTTCCAGAAGTTTCGCGCCGGCGATCTCGTCACCGAATTCCAGCGCCGCCGTGGAATTCATCCTGATCAGGTCCCCTGTCGAGCGAAGGTCTTCGGCCTTCTGCTGGCGGGCCACATGCATGTCGTACCCCAGGAAAGCGATACATCCGAGCAAAACTCCGATGCCACTGGTGAGCACAGTGAGAAGCAACAACCGTTGACGAAGAGAAAGCTCGCGAATGTAGCGCGCCGGCATTTCAGTTCTTTGCCGCCTCCGTTGGATTCACAACGTGCCGCGCCAAAGCCAGCAGCCGCGAACTTATCTTCAAGTGCGCCCGGTTCGCTTCTCTCAAATTGACGTCAAATTGAAGGGTTTCTCCCTGCATCGAGAAGCCCAGGATCCCGCCTGCGTCGAGAAACTCCGGCGTTTCCCCTATCGTCAGCACATTTTGTCCCCGCACTGAGCCAAGCATTCGAGCGTAACTTTTCCGTTCGAAGTGACTCACGAACAGAATGTGGCACGAATGCAATTCCTGTTCTTTGCTTACGCCGCGAACTTCGATCTGCTTTTCTTGAATAGTTTTGCCACGGACTGATTCCGCAAGCGGGAGCGCAAACGAAAAATCACCTAGGATGCAAATCAAAAAGGGCGAAGGACCTGGCGGCAAGGCTTCTGCTGACCACTCAATGAAATTGGGAACTTTCGCCAGAAAATTTGCCTTAGTTCGAAATTCGGCAGTCGTGGATATTTGTGCCTCTAGCATGAGTGGGTTCGAAAGGGGCAAAAGCGGCAGCCCAAGACACACAACGACTGCGAATGAGGATATCGGGGTCTGGAGCGAGTGCCGAAGTTTGAGATAGCGACCGAACAAGCTATTCCCCCCGTGGGGAGAGGCACGCAGAGGCCCACGTCAATCGCGGTTCGTTCGGCTAATCACTTGATAAGATACGGGTTCCGCTTGGGGCCACACGCGAATCCTCGGAGGAGCAGACCAGCGTGGAACAGTTCATCGGCAGCGGTTCAATTTGGAACTTCTTTGGCAAATTGCCGGAAAACGGGCAGGAGCGGAGGGGAGAGGTTGGAGGCGCGGGTGGGATTCGAACCCACGAATGGAGGTTTTGCAGACCTCTCCCTTGGGCCACTTGGGTACCGCGCCGAACTTTTAAGTATAGCAAATCTTCCTGAACGAACCGGACATCCAAGATCTGCCTTTATTTCTGACAGTCCTATTTTTTATCCGCCGGAGCGGCTAGCTTTGCTTCGCGCAAGAATCGCGCCGATTCTTCCGGCGGCGTTGGATTGATGTAAAAGCCTGTGCCCCATTCAAAACCCGCGACCTTCGTCAGCTTCGGGATAATCTCGATGTGCCAGTGGTAGTGATCGTTGATTTCTTCGCCGATCGGCGAGGTGTGAATCATGAAGTTGAATGCCGGCCGGTCTAGCACTTCGTCCAGCCGCATCAACGTATCCTTCAGCATCCGCGCCAGGCTGGCATACATCGAGCTCTGGTTATTCTCGTACGAGGATCCATGCGCCTTTGGCAGCAGCCACATTTCAAACGGGAAACGCGGCGCGTAGGGCGCCAGCGTAATAAAGTGTTCGTTTTCTCCAATTACCCGCTCGCCAGTGTCCCGCTCCTGCCGGATGATGTCGCAGAAAATACATCTTTCTTTCTCGTCGTAATAGTGCCAGCAGTTATCCACTTCCTCGCGCACGCGCCGCGGCACAATGGGAAGCGCAATCAATTGCGAATGCGGGTGATCGACCGTCGCGCCTGCAGCTTCCCCGTGGTTCTTGAAAATCAGGATGTACCGGAAGCGTTTGTCGTTTTTCAAATCCAGCATGCGGTCGCGATATCCCCACAGCACGTCTTCCACCGCGCGCTCGGGCAGCGTCGCCAGCGTGGCCATATGGTTGGGCGATTCGATGATGACTTCATGAGCTCCGATCCCGTTCATTTTGTCGAAGAGGCCTTCTCCTTCGCGGTCCAGCTCACCCTCGATACCCAACGCCGGGAATTTGTTCGGCACCACCCGGATGTTCCAGCCGGGTGTGTTTGCCCCTCCGCCATTCCGCCCATACACCAGAATCTCCGGCGGAGTCTTGGACTCGTTTCCCGTACAAAAGGGGCAATTCTTTGCGTCTTTGGTGACAACGCTCTCGCGCAAAAAATCATTCGGACGCTTTCCACGCTCCGTCGCAATGATCACCCACCGTCCCGTGATCGGGTCCTTCCGCAACTCCGGCAATGCTGTCCTCCTCGAATCGGCTTTAACTCAGATGGGCCCGGAATGTGCCCCCGGACGAACTCGAATTGTACCGCGTCTGGGGCCCCCGTGCAGGGCTTCCGGTCAAATCAGCGGGCTGAACGCGTCCTTGTGTAGTCGAGCCACCGGCGGCTGCCCTGCTCGATTGTCGATGGCTACCACGTCAAATCTGCACGAACAGTCGCCGATATGCCGTTCCGCGAGGAATCGCTGCGCCGTTCGAACTACTAAATGCTGTTTTTCACGTGTAACACTGAGCTCCGGCAAGGCCGTCGCGTCTTCCCTCACTGTGCGCGTTCGGACCTCGACAAATGCCAGTGTCTTGCCATCGAATCCGACGAGATCAATCTCACCCTTGGCCCCGCGAGGCATGTAGTTGCGTGCTACGAACACGTACCCTTGCCGCCGCAAATACCAATACGCGTAAGTTTCTCCACGCACGCCGGTGCGCCCCGCCTCCAATTTCTTCGCCGCGCCCGACAGACTCTCCTCTTCGCGCAGCCCTCGCCGCGCGGCCCATTGCACGGCCCGAAACATCAAGTTGGAAAAAATCGGCATGGCTTTCGAAAGGGCACCTCTAGCTTCCGCGCAGTATAAACAAAAACCCCGCGGCTGCCATCTTTCTTCTATGGCCGCCACGGGATTTTCCATGTTTCTCCGAGAACTCTGCGTTCTCTGTATTAAATCTGTTTCTCCGCCTCGCGGAAGCAATCCTCCAGCGTCCGCACGGCAAAGTCCGCCTGCTCCTCATCAATCAGCAGCGGTGGCGACATTCGAATGGAATTCTCGCCGGCACTAAGCAGCAACAATCCCTTGTGGAATGCTCCGTTAATCACTGCATCCCGCAAGTCGGCTGCTTTTTCTTTGGTCTTCTGGTCGCGCACGATTTCGATGCCGATCATCAATCCCTTGCCGCGCACGTCGCCAACGACTTTGAAGCGCTGCGGCCAGTCATTGATGCGCCCGAAAATATAGTCCCCCATCTTGCGGGCGTTCTCCATATACCCGCCCTCGATGAGGTCCAGAGTGGCCATCGCCGATGCGATACAGACGGGATTTCCGCCATAGGTAGTCCCGTGGGAGCCTTTCTTCCAGGTCATGACGCTTTCCTTGGCGATGAACGCGCTCAGCGGCATTCCGCTCGCGATGCCCTTCGCCGCGCAAAGGATATCCGGCTCGATGCCGGCGTGCTCGTAAGACCACCATTTCCCGGTGCGTCCTACGCCCGACTGGACTTCGTCCACGATCAGCATGATACCGTGCCGGTTGCAGATACGTTGCAATTCCTGAAGGAAAAACGCCGGCGCAGGTACAAACCCGCCTTCTCCCTGAATCGGCTCGATGATGATGGCCGCGATTTCTTCCGGCGCAAAGAGCCTCTTGAACATCTGCTGCTCGAGGAGTTCCAGAATCTCCGTGCCACACGTTTCGGGAGTGTGCCCGTACCCACAGCGGTACGCATAGGGAAATGGAATGTGTTCCACGCCGCCGAGCAGCGCGCCGAAATGCTTGCGCTGCGTGTTTTTGGAAGCCGTCAGCGATAGGGAGCCGAGAGTGCGCCCGTGGAAGCATCCGTAGAACGCAATCAGTTTGTCGCGCTTCGTCGCATAACGCGCCAGCTTGATCGCGCCTTCGACCGCTTCCGTTCCCGAATTTCCGAAGAACACTTTCTTGTGTTCTTTGCCCGGCATGGTCGCCACCAGGCGTTCGGCTAATTGTGGCATGTGATGGTGATAAAAATCCGTGCCGGAGATATGAATCAGTTCCGCTGCCTGCTTTTGAATCGCTTCCACCACTTTCGGGTGGCAGTGTCCCGTCGAGCACACGGCAATGCCTGCCGCAAAATCCAGAAACGCGTTGCCGTCTACGTCCTCGACGATGGCGCCATGGCCCTTCTTGGCTACCAGCGGGTATTCGCGCGAAAACGACGGCGACATGAACTTCGCGTCGTATTCAATGACTTCCTTCGCCTTTGGCCCGGGGAGGGCGGTCACCAGGCGCGGTGTTTTTACTTCCAAAGTCGTTGGCATTTCTTCCTCCAGAGAAGAGTACAAAGGTCGGGGTTAATGGGAAACTGCGGGGACGAGAGCAGGCCCGTAAACGGACGAATCCCGGGAGGGGCCAGCGATAACAAAATGAAATTACTCAGTCGACGCCGTAGAGTTGGGGCCGCTGGGCGGCCGGCGGGAAGTGCCCCGGGAGATACAGATCGCGAGTTTGCAGGTTAAGGCTCACTTACGTTTCCAGCGGACGCTTCCATCCTTTGCATCCTCAATGATTATACCACGATCCGCGAGTTCCTTGCGGATTCTGTCGGCGCTGGCGAAATCACGTTTTTTCTTGGCGGCATTGCGTTCCGCGACCTGCTTATCGATTTCCGCATCGCTTGGTCCGCTCGTCGCAGTGCCGTAGCCGAGCCGTTGCAGTTTTTCTCCATCGTTGTCTTCCAAAACGGCAAAAACTTTGTCGAAAGTAGACAGGAATCCCTGCACTGCAGCGACGTCTCCCTGACGGAATTCCCCTTTATCCATCGCGATATTCGCTTCACGCACCAGGTCAAACACCGCCGCCAGCGCCCGCGCGGTGTTCAAATCGTCAGAAAGTCCTGCATCGAGTTCGTCCGCGGCCTTCGCAATGCGCGCCGCCATGCCTTTTTGATTTCCCGCGGGAAATTTGCCCTGCTTCAGCCGGTCCGCGAAGTTCCGCAGCCGTTCCACCGAGCTCGTGGCCTGCTGCAATCCATCGAACGTGAAATTGAGCTGTTTGCGGTACGGCACGCTTGCCAGTGCGAAGCGCAGCGCTGAAGGCTTGTAGCCTTTCGCGAACAGATCGCGCAGCGTGAAGAAATTGCCGAGCGACTTGGACATCTTCTCGCCTTCGACCAGCAAATGCTCCGCGTGCAGCCAGTAGCGCACGAACGGCTTCCCCGTTGCGCCCTCGCTCTGCGCAATCTCGTTTTCGTGATGCGGAAACGCCAGGTCGATTCCACCGGCGTGTATGTCCAGCGTCTCGCCAAGGTACTTCATGGCCATCGCGGAACATTCAATGTGCCAGCCCGGGCGCCCCGGCCCGATCGGCGTCTCCCAGAAATGCTCGCCCGGCTTTGGCGCTTTCCATAGCGCAAAATCCCTCGCGCTCTCCTTTTCGTAGCGATCGTTGTCCACCCGCGCCCCGGCCTGGATGCCCGTCAGATCGATTTTCGAAAGCTTTCCGTAAGCCGGGAATTTCGCGATCCGGTAATAAATCGAGCCTTCGCTCGGATACGTGAAGGTCTTTTCCTGGAGTCGCTGGATCAGCTTCACCATGTCGTCGATATTGTCCGTGGCCCGAATCCAGTGTTCCGGCGTCTCGATGCTCAGCGTTTTGCAATCGTCGAAAAACGCCTGCACGAACTTCTCGGTGAAGTCCCTGATGCTCTTTCCCGCGGCAGCCGCGTTGGCGATAATGCGGTCGTCCACGTCAGTGAGGTTCATCACGTGGTTCAGCTTGAAGCCGCGCAACCTCAGGAACCGCCGCAAAATATCCTGAAACACAAATGTGCGGTAATTGCCGATGTGCGCGTAGTCGTAGACCGTAGGCCCGCACGTGTACATCAGCACTTCGCCCGCTTTTTGCGGAACAAACGGCTCGATCTTTCCCGACAGCGTGTTATGGAGCTGGATTTCGGCCGTCATCCTAGACTGTCTCTCTGCGCTTGTGCATAAACGCTAGATTGTATCCGAGCCGTTCGAAACGTAGCAATGTTGAAGCGTCTCTCGTGTTCGAGAAACTGTCTCCAATGCGACTCGCCTGGTCCGACTTCCCGCCGTCCTGAATCGCCCTCCATGAAATGCCTCATACATTCGGCTCCTCCCTTCAGCACCCTCGACCGCCAATCGAGCTTGTGGCCCTGACAAACGAGCCACAAGATTTAGCGCCAGGCTTTACACACGCCAAACATCGTGTTACTGTTTTTTCCCGTACCGCCATCCTTGCGCCAGGCGGCTGGGCCTCTGACTGAGAACCTGCCAAACGTTTTGACAGGCAACCGGAGTACGGTTGACTTGTCGCTCCAAAGACCCTCCCCTCGAGGAACGAAAGGTCGTCTCTCTTCGCGTATTTTTGCCCCAGCCATATGGGAAGGCTGGTTTGTGCATTATTTGACATGCGGTTGTTTCACTTGCGGGCAGCCGTGGAGTAGCTGACGACCAAAAGGGGATATCTTGCTGAAGCTGCGTAAAGTCGAAATCGTTGGCTTTAAGTCATTTTGTGAGCGCACCGTGGTCACTTTCAGCGGGTCGGGCACGACCTGCATCGTTGGCCCAAACGGTTGCGGCAAGTCCAATGTCGTGGACGCGATCTCCTGGGTCCTCGGCGAACAAAGCCATAAGTCGCTCCGAGCCGAGCGCATGGCGGACTGCATCTTCAATGGCACCACCAAGCGCCCCCCACTGGGCCTTGCCGAAGTCACCATCACTATGGAAGATCCCGAGCTGGCAGAAGCCGCTCGCTTCGTGATGGAAAGCGCAGAGTCAGACTCTGGCGTTGATTCCCAGCCCCCTCTCGCTCAAAACGCCGAAAACTCTGCCCTTACAGATTCGACGACCGAAATTCTCTCGCTCGACCCCGCGCAGACCCCCGAAACGCAAGATGCTGCCATCGACGGTTCAGCCCCATCCCCGGCTGAGCCCGGCGGCAAGTTCAAACGCAAGAAAAGGCAGGCCGACAAGCCCGTCCTGGCTATGAAGCCCGGCGAAGTGGTCGTCAGCCGTCGCCTTTATCGCTCCGGCCAAAGCGAGTATCTGATCAATGGTCGCGTGGGCAGACTCCGCGACATCCAGGAGATGTTCATGGGTGTCGGCCTCGGTCCGGATTCCTACGCCATCATCGAGCAGGGCCGCATCGGTCTCATCCTTTCGACCAAGCCCATGGAGCGCCGCGCCATTATCGAAGAAGCCGCTGGCGTCACGAAATTCAAAACTAAGAAGCGGCTCGCCGAAGCCAAGCTGGAATCTTCGAAGGTCAATCTCTCGCGCGTCAACGACATCGTCATCGAAGTCGAGAAGCAGCTTGGTTCGCTCAAGCGCCAGGCTGCTAAAGCGCGCCGCTACTCCGAAATCCGCGATCAAATGCGCGGCGTCGTTCGCCAGATGCTCGCCGGCAAAGCGCGCGAACTGGACGCCGAGGCCGAGCGCGTCTCCAAACAGATTGAGGAACTGACGGCCGCCGAATTACAGCGCGCCACCGCCATCCAGCAGCAGGAAGGCGAGCAGGATCGTCTGAACCAGCGGATTTACGATCTCGACGCCGAAATCCGCCAAAACCAGAATGTCTTGAATCTCACGGCCCTTGAAGTAGACCGCAGCGAGAATCGCATCGCCTTCAACCGGCAGCGTGCCGAAGAATTGGCCGGGCGTCACGCGCAAGTGAATTCGGAACTGGCGCAGGCTACGGCGCAAACCACGGAATGGGAATCTCGCAGCGCTTCGCAGATTCAGGCTGTGACGATGTTGCGAGAAGAATCGGGCATTCTGACCGCGCGTGTCGAAGACCTGGCCAGGGCCGCCGAATCCCGCGCCGCACAGATTACCGCTTCCGAAGCGCGCATCGAGGCGCTGCGGCGCTCCGCTGCGCAAGCGGGCGAGAGCCTGCTGCGCCTTCACGGCGAACAAAAGCAAGCCGAAGAAGCCCTGGTGCATCAGGCCGAAGCACTTCGCAAACTTGAAGCGAACGAGCACGAGTTGCTCGAAACTTCGATGAAGGCGCGCAATGATGCCGAAGGCGCCGCTTACGATCTCGAATCTTCCTCCGGACAGTTGCATTCTCTGAAGCAAAGCGCCGCGGAGCTCCAGGGGAAGCTGGTCGTTCTGCGAGAGCAGCGCGATGCCCTGACGAATCAAGCCGGAGGCCTGCGCGATTCCCTCGCCGGAGTCCGCGCGCGCCATTCCACGCTTACGCAAATCCTGAACGACCGCTCCTACACCGCCGACGCGGTGCAGAAGCTTTTTGCCGCCAACGAGCGCGGCGCTGGCCGCGATTTCCACGCCGTCGGCGTCCTCGCCGATTACGCCGAGGTCGAGGAGCAGCACGAAGCAGCTGTCGAACAGTATTTGCGTGATGAACTTGAGTACGTTGTCGTGGAAACGTTTGACCACGCCCGCGCCGGCGTTTCCCTTTTGCGCGATGAAGTCGGCGGCCGCGCCACTTTCTTCGTCGATTCGCTACGCAATCTCCGGCTCTCCTCCGATTACGAGCCGATAGTGAATTTTCGTGCCGAGGATGGCGTGATCTCGCGTCTCGATAAATTAGTGGACTTTCGCGATCCCTTGGGCGCCGCGGCCAAGCAATTCTTGCCGCGTTTGCGCGCCGCCTATTTGACCGACAGCACTGCCGCGGCGGAAAAATTGGCGCGCGAGAATCCACAATACGCCTTTGTCACTCCCGACGGCACCTGCTTCCAGGGCCGCATGGTCACCGGCGGACGCCCCGATGAAGTAGGCCCGCTGGGAATGAAGCGCGAGCTGCGCGCCCTCGACGCTGATGTCCTTCGGCTTGAGCATGACGTGGCCGCGAAGCAATCGGCTCTTGAAACGATCGCAGCTGAGTTGCTCTCCGTGGAGCAAGCCCTTGAGGAACTACACGCGAAGCAGCGCGAAACCGAGCACGAAGTCATTTCCGCCACGCACCGTCACAGCCAGATGCAGACCGAACTGGCGCGCCTTGGACTGGAACTCACCGTCTGCCAGAACGAACTGTTAAGTCTCCGCCAAGACGTCGAAGAAGCCCGGCAGCGTGCCCAGCGCGCCATAAACGATCATGCTGCCGCTGCCCTAAGCCGCGCCGAAGCCGAAACAGAAAGCACCCGGCTCGCCGAGGAACTCGTCCTGCTCCGCGGATCTATTCAATCCGAGCAAAACGAACTCGCTGCCAAGCGCGCTGAACTTGCCGCGTTGTCCGAGCGCCTCACCGCGGCCGAAGCTCTCGCCGCCCGGCTGCGCGAGGAGCGCGCCGAGATGGAGCGCCGCGAAACCGCGCTTCAGCAGCAAGCAGCATCTATTCTCGATGAGACTAGTGGCCTCGCCAAACAAAGCGAAGAGCTCGCCTTACAATTGGAAAGCTTGCGCGGCGAAAAACTCCGCTTGGAAGTTCGCCAGCACGAACTCGAACTGGAATGGGACAACGCGCGCACCCGTGTCACGCAGACGGAAGACCACCTGCGCATGGCACGCCAATCGCTCCAGGAACTTCGCGAGCAGCGCAGCCACGCGGAAGTGAATCGCGCGAAAAATGACTCCGACCGGCAGCACCTGCGCGAAACGTGCATGAGCGAAGTGAACGCCCAGCCCGAAGACTTGATCGCCACCGAAGTCGCTTTCATGAGCGGTGAAGAGCTAGCCCTCGCCGAGACCAACTACCGCGAGATGAAGCAGCGCATCGAGTCCATGGGCCCGGTCAACATGATGGCGCTCGAGGAATTCAACGAATGCGACCAGCGCTTCACCTTCCTCACGCGAGAACGCGACGACCTGCTCCAGTCCATCGCCGATACCCAGCAAGCCATCGCAGAACTAGACCTCGCCACCAAGGAAAAGTTTGAGCACGCCTTCCACGCCATCAACAAAAGCTTTTCCGACGCCTTCCACACCATTTTCGGCGGCGGCATGGCGGAGATGCGCTTGACCGAGCCGGACAGCTCCGGCGACGCGGGCATAGACATCGTGGCTTCCCCTCCAGGCAAGCGCCTGCAAAACGTTTTGTTGCTCTCCGGCGGAGAGAAGGCCATGACGGCGCTCGCGCTGCTCATCGCTATCTTCAGATATCAGCCTAGCCCTTTCTGCATCCTCGACGAGGTGGATGCGCCGCTCGACGAAGCCAACGTCGGCCGCTTTACGCGCCTCATCGGCGAGATGAGCGGCCAGACGCAGTTCATCATCGTCACCCACAATCGCAAGACCATGGAAATGGGCAGCGTGCTCTACGGCGTCACCATGCAGGAGCCGGGCGTCTCCAAACTCGTCAGCGTCCGCTGGGAGCAATCCGAAGCTCCCGCGTCCAAGCCTCAAGCAGCCGCCGCCTCCGCTGCGTGATTCGCGAGTCGCGCTATAATCTCAGTCTAGCGGCGGAGAAATCGAGAGGCGCTATGCGCTCTTCTGTCCTATGGGCTTGTGTCACCAGTGCACTTCTTTGTTTGCCATCCACTTTTCGCCAATCGTCACTACCGGACAAATCCAGCGAATCGGTTTGGTTTGCCCTCAGTAACGAATCGGGGCACGCCCTCTGGATCGATCCTGTCGTGGTTGTGATAGGCAAAAAACTCCTTGAGGCGCCTCAGTACTGTGGCGATATGCCCGCGGACGACGAATTCGGAAGGAATTACCTAAGACCGGGCCGAACTTATCTCGTGATGTTTGGAGGGTCGAAGGCGGGCGAGATTTCGGTGAAGGCCGCGAAACAGTATGAGTCTATCCTTAGCGCGGTCGACTTCCGGGGTACGGCTCCAATTGGTGGCCGCGTGTCTGCGCTCGCAACGAACGCTGTCGTAGACCCCGCCCGGAAGAACTCCCGCCAAGCTCCGACGCCAGCAGACGTGGTCGCTGCACTGGAATTGGCCAAGATGCTTTTCGCGAAAGCCGGGGTCTCGGCCAGTCTCCTTTCAAAGGTTAAGCAAGACGAACTAACGCGTACGGTGCTTCTCCCCGAAAGGACGCCCAGCCTGATTGGCTCCTTCTCACTCGCTCCGGGGGGCGAGCTCGATTCAGTCCATACGTTATTTCTAGTGGCAAAGCAATCGGAGCAAGGCTTGGCGGCGAAATTCAGTCTGGCAAGAATCGCCAAGTCCCCAACCGAAAACGAAGGTTTAACCTTTGTAGATCAGGCAGACTTGTTCGGCGATGGTCAAGACGAAATTGTCGCGATTAATGGCTACTACGAGAACTACCGCTACCGTATCTTCAGCAGGACTCATGATGGGAAAGGCTGGGAACAAATCTTTGAGACAGGAATCCTCGGCTGCGAATAGATTTCGTGGTTCGGGCAAACTTCGCCAGTCGATAAGTTTTGCAGAGAAATTCATCGCATGCGCCGTTGACTTCGCCTCCCGCTGCGCTAGAATGCTTCTCACTTTGTCGGGGGAACGTTTTCTGTGGCCGTCGGTCCTGCAACCCGTATTATTCGAGAAACGCAATTCGCCGGCCTCACTCCCGCCGCGCGCGGAAAGGTCCGTGACATTTATGATCTCGGCGATAAGCTCTTAATCGTCGCCACCGACCGGCTTTCCGCTTTCGACGTCATCCTTCCCACGCCCATCCCGGACAAAGGCCGCGTCCTTACACAACTCTCCCTCTTCTGGTTCAACCTGTTAAAGGACGTCATTCCCAACCACGTCCTTAGCTCCACCGATTTCCCTGCTCCCTTCGACAAGTTCACCGATGACCTTGCCGGCCGCTCCATGGTTGTGCGCAAGACCAAGCCCTTGCCCATCGAATGCGTGGTGCGCGGCTACGTTTCCGGCTCCGGTTGGAGAGAATATAGCGCCACCGGAAAAATCTGCAGCATCGCTCTGCCCTCGGGCCTGCGCGAATCCGACCGCTTGCCCGCGCCCATCTTCACCCCCGCGACCAAAGCCGCCAGCGGCCACGACGAAAATATCTCCTTCGAAAAGGCGGCCTCGCTCATTGGCAATGCACTCGCCGAAAAAGTCCGCACCGTCAGCCTTGAAATTTACAATCGCGCCGCTGCCTACGCCGAACCGCGAGGCATCATCCTCGCCGACACGAAATTCGAGTTCGGCCTCCTCAACAATGACCTCATCTGGATCGACGAAGCCCTCACGCCCGATTCCTCCCGCTTCTGGCCCGCCGCACAGTATCAGCCTGGCGGCCCTCAGCCCTCTTTCGACAAACAGTTTGTTCGCGACTACCTGGAGCGAATGCAGTGGCCGAAAACCCCGCCCGGCCCCGAACTTCCTCCCGAGGTGGTTGGTGCGACTCGCGCCAAGTACCGGGAAGCGTTTCGCATCCTTACCGGCCGCGAACTGGATTAGCAAGCCGGCCCTTCACGGAAGAATCTTCGGAGCGGAGCGTGCCATCGTGAAAGATCAATTGGAAGGGCTCGTCAATCAAATGGTGGAGCGTGGCATACTTTTTGACGAGGCCGTCGGGGAATTTGAAAAGCGCTTTATCAAGCGGGTCCTGGACCGCGCCAACGGCAATCAGTCCCGCGCGGCGGAAATCCTTGGCATCCACCGCAATACCCTGAGCCGCAAGATCGGTGAATACAAGCTCGATTCGAACGGTCACCGCCCTCATTCGCGTTGACAACGTTCGAAACCGTTCCACAAATCAAAAAAACGACTCCCCGGCCATGCCAGGGAGCCGTTTCCGTATCTCGATTGAACTGGAACCAGCCTCGTTCTACGTTCCGCTCGGCTTTTTCGGAGCTGGCTTCCGAAGAGGGGGCTTCTTCGGCGTCTTCTCCTTCGGAATGTCCTCTGCCTTCACTTTGGCCTTGTCCCAATGCAGGAAAAACGCCGGATCGGGATCGAACGAAACCAGCGTCCCCGTGAAGTGGACTGCGGTGTCTTTCTCGATACGCGCCGCATCCGGCTGCCCCACAACCTTCACTTCCATGTTGGGTACCGTCGCGGCATCGAACTCCGCGTCGCTCGTAACAAACGCCATTTTTAGCACAACGGCGTCCGTGCCTGGCACCACTTCAATAACTTTTGAAAGTACATCGGGGAACTCCAGACCACAAGAGGCGAGCCAGGTCAGTTTCCCCTTGTCGCCGCCAGCTTTAAGGTCCGTCATCACCGTCAATATGGTCATATCCTTTTGCGCTGTCGTGAGGTCCGCAGCGCTGGGTAGCGAATAACTCCCTGGACGCTCCACAGTGCTGCCCGCGAGTTGCAGGAGTTCACTCACCTCCGCATCCGTCAGGCTGTCGCAGACGTTCCCGCCCTGATAGTTCGCGATAATTTTCCGTAAGTAATCCTTCACTTTGGCGGATTGCGCCTGAGTAGCCCCCTTGGCCGTGACGGCGCGCGCGATGGACCAGAATGCATCTATCTGTTGCGGCGGATTCATGCACATATACGCCAACCCCAACCGGTAGCTGGAAGTAAAGTCATCGGGGTTCAAGGCCAGCACTGCCTTGTAAGATGCAACCGCGCCCGCACAATCCTTGACATTCGAAGCTGCCAGAGCCGCGATCCCGTTTAAGGTGATCTGGGATGTCGTCATCTGCTTGGCCCAGGCGTCGTCGGCTACGTTGTCGGGCTTCTTTAGCTCGTCCATTATTTTCAATGCGGAAGCCACGGAGTCTTGGGCCGCTTTCGAGAGCGCTGCGTCCTTGCTTGCCGCGGGCCCGGCCGTCGGGTCTGAAACCATCGAATAATACGAAGTGGCATGCGCGAAATACGCGTTGAAGCGCGTCAGCGCGTCAACCTTGTCCCCGAGCGCCGCCAGCTTGTCCGCGCTCTCGATCATCTTCGTGTAGTTTTTCTGTGCGCTGTACGCCTGGTAGTAAAGTGGATAGATGTAGTTGAGGAGCGTAGAGTTCGGATACTTCGAGACAAAATCGTCAAGACACTTGAGCAGGGCCGCCGGCGCTTTTTCCCCGGCACACGCTTGATACGCGTTGTACTCTGCCAGGGTGTATTTCGGCGCGTTGGCATCCTGGCCTGCCGCGGGAGCCTGCCCATTTGCGATCAACCCGTTCCCAAGAATCAGGCAAAGCGCCGCTGCCAGCGCGAGCCCTGACACTCTTCGTGTTCCATTCATTCCGATTTCTCCTCGCTCAAGTTCTAAGCCTGACTTCTCCGTATCCGGTGCACCCCGGAATCCGTTCACCGGGTAGCGCTTTGGTTCGGGAAACCTTGGGATTATAGGGAATGCCAGTCCCCATCTGCAAGGCGTTATCCTGCGTTAATTTAATGCACTGATGAAATTTCATCCCGCAGCGGGCCGTTTCTCTTTTTGTTTCTGTTTCAGACACCGGGATCCCAAGTGATGCGGGAAGCTCTAATGATACGATGAGTTTCGCATAAAAAGAGTGGCCCGCGCGAGGAACAATTCTCATGGCTCGCATAAAAAGTACAAATACAGGTTCCCCGGCGGCCGCACCTCTCTCCGGCAAGGTCGCCCTCGTCACCGGCGGTAGCCGCGGCATTGGCCGGGCCATCGCTCACCGGCTGGCCTCGCTGGGTGCTTCCGTCGCGATTTGCGGCCGTGATCCCGGGGCATTGCAAGACTCCGCCGCCCTGATTGCAGATCTCGGCGTTGCGGTGTTCTCTCAAGTGACGGACGTTTCTCTAACCTCGGATGTCCATAGCCTCGTCGCCCGAGCGGAAACCGCACTCGGTCCCATCACCATCCTCGCCAACAACGCGGGAATCGGCTTGTTCGGCCCGGCTCATGAAAAGACGGAAGCGGAATGGGATCGCGTCCTCGACACCAATCTCAAGAGCGTCTTCCTTGTCTCCCGCGCCGTGCTCCCTTCCATGATCCGCCAGGGCGCCGGCGATATCATCAATATCAGCTCGCTCGCCGGCAAAAACACTTTCGCCGGAGGCGGTATCTATTGCGCCTCCAAATGGGGACTGATGGGGCTTTCCGGCTGTATGGCGGAAGACTTGCGCGAATTCGGAATCCGCGTCAGCGTGATCTGCCCCGGCAGCGTAGCCACGGAATTTTCCAGCCGCGGGGGAAAAGACGCCTCGAAAGCGCTACGCCCTGAGGACGTTGCCCACGCTGTCGAAACCATCGTCACCCAGCGGCCCGGCAGCTTCCTGAGCGAAATCCACTTACGGCCGGTGCGCAAACCTTGAGCCTGCCCCAGGCAAAATAAAACTGGATTTTCCTCTTGACAATGGTTGTTTACACGACTAAAGTCCGCACATGAATTCAGCGCGCAAACCTTCGGCTTCCCCCGCCCTGCCCGAGGAGCGTCTCTTCCTCGCTTTGCTCAGGGCCGCCGACGCCCTTGGCCAGCAGGCCGAACAACTCATCAAATCCTCCGGCTTGACCGGCACCCAATACAATGTTCTGCGCATCCTCCGCGGCGCCCAGCCGGCAGGGCTCGCCTGCAGCGCCATCGGTGACCGCATGATCAGCCATGACCCGGACATGACCCGCTTGCTCGATCGCATGGAAAAACGCGGCCTCATTCGCCGTGAACGCCAGAAAGATGATCGCCGTGTCGTCAAAACACACATTACTTCACAAGGCCTCGAGCTTCTCAAGCCGCTGGATCAGCCCATGCGCGAGCTGCACAAGCAGCAGTTCCGGCACATGCCCGCCAAGCGCGTGAAGAATCTCGTTGAGTTGCTGGAACAATTCTGCGGGGGCAAACCGCAATAAAGGATTTTCGGGACAAGTTTCGAATCTCAATCAAAGAAAGAAAAGGAGAACAACATGGGCCACCAACTATCTCGACTCGCACTACTCGCTGGACTCGCAGCCTCTTTTTCGCTGCCCGCCGGCGCTGCCACTTCTGACTGGAAAATCGACCCGGCGCATTCCTCCGCGCAGTTTGCGGTCCGGCACTTGGCCATTTCCACCGTCCGTGGAGCTTTCAGCAAAGTGACCGGCATCGTATCTCTGGACGACAAGGACATCGCTAAGTCCACCGTCAACGTCTCCATTGACGTCTCCACCGTGGATACGCGCGAACCCGGGCGTGACAACGACCTGCGCAGCGATCATTTCTTTGATGTCGCCCACTTCCCCACTATGACTTTCAAATCCAAAAAGGTCGAACAAGTCGCGCCCGGGAAACTCAAAATCACCGGCGATCTGACCATTCGTGGCGTCACCAAGGAAGTCGTTCTCGACGTGGACGGTCCCACCGCCCCTGTAAAGGATCCCTGGGGTAATCAGCGCGTAGCCGTGAATGCCACAACCAAAATCAACCGCCAGGACTACGGCGTCAAGTGGAACGCCACCATGGACAATGGCGGCGTGGTCGTCGGCGATGACGTCAGTATCACTATCGATGCGGAGCTTGTTAAGCCGGCTCCCAAACCCAGTAACTGACCCGGCTGCCTCTAAGTCGGCGCGGCAGGCCTGTCGGCGGCGCGTATGCACCGCCTGCTCGTCTCCGCTCATCTAACACCATTATGCAAACGGAAGGGATCCAACTGATGCAGAAACTAGCGCCGAATGACGCGCCAATCAACGAATTGATTCGCAATCGCTGGAGCCCCCGCGCTTTTGCCGACAAGCCCATTCCGCCGGATGTTCTCCGCAGCCTCTTTGAAGCCGCCCGTTGGGCGCCCTCTAGCAACAACGAGCAGCCCTGGGCATTTCTCGTAGCTCCAAAGGAAGACAAAGAGAATTTTGAAAAAATGCTCAGCGTCCTTGTGGAATTCAATGCGGGTTGGGCAAAGCACGCTCCTGTTCTCACACTTGTCGTCGCCAAGCTCTCCTTCGCCAAGAACAACACTCCAAACCGCAATGCCCAATACGACACCGGTTCGGCCACCGCCTGGTTGTCCGTCGAAGCCACCGCGCGCGGCCTCTTTGTTCATCAAATGGCAGGCTTCGATCCGGAAAAAGCCCGCCACGCTTTTGGAATTCCCGTGGGTTGGGAAGCCATCGCCGCCCTAGCCATCGGGTATCCCGGAGATCCCGGCTCCTTGCCTGATCGCTTGAAAGAACGCGAGCTCGCGCCCAGAACGCGCAAACCGCTCAGCGAATTCGTCATGGCCGGTCACTGGGGCCAACCCGCTTCCTTCGTTTCAAAGTAATTTAGGAAAGAAGACGCCGCCCACCCATGCACCGCACACTCGAATTCCTTCTCCATCATGGTTACGCGGTCCTGCTCGCCTGGGTTTTTGCGGAGCAGGTTGGTGTGCCGATCCCTGCCATGCCGTTGCTGCTCGCCGCCGGTGCTTTGGCCGGCACGGGCCATCTGAATTTCTTCGCTTCGCTTTTCTGCGCCGTTTTCGCCACGCTGACGGCCGACTCCATCTGGTATCAACTCGGCCGCCGCAAAGGCATCACAATCTTGCAATTTCTCTGCAGGATTTCGCTGGAGCCGGACTCCTGTGTCCGCCGCACCGAAGGCGTCTTTTCCAAACACGGCGCCCGGTCGCTTCTTGTAGCCAAGTTTCTCCCCGGTTTTGGCATCGTCACTCCCCCGCTTGCTGGAATCTTCCACATGCGTCTCCGGCGTTTTCTGCTTTTTGACGCCGCAGGGTCGCTCCTTTGGTCGGGCACTTTTCTCGGCTTGGGCTATCTCTTTAGCAGCGAGATCGAACGCTTCGCCGAACATCTTCGCGCTCTCGGCGGCTGGCTGCTGGTCCTTCTCGTTGCCGTTTTCGCAGCCTACATCGCTTACAAATATGTCGCGCGCCGACGCTTCATGCGCGAACTGCGCATCGCGCGTATCACGGTCGATGAACTGAAAAAGAAAATCGACTCCGGAGAAGATCTCGTCATCGTGGACTTGCGTCACTCGGTAGACTTCGAAGCCGACCCGGAAACCATTCCTGGGGCCTTTCGAATGGAGGCCCGCGAGCTGGAGGAGAAGAACGACCGCTTGCCGCGTGATCGCGAAGTCATTCTCTACTGCACTTGACCCAACGAAGCCACCAGCGCCCGTGTGGCGCTGCTCCTCAGAAAAAACGGCATCAAGCGCATCCGCCCCCTCCAGGGCGGCCTCGCCGCCTGGCGCGAAAAGGGCTTCCCCCTCGTCACCGTCACGCTGCCATAATCGAGTGTCAACGACCATCTTGCGCCGCCATCAGCCAGGCAAAAATTGTCGTCCTGAGCGAAGCGAAGGATCTCAGCCGATCCAGATTACAACTTCAGAATCAGCCGCTCTTTCTACAATCGCGGCAGCACAATCCCGCCCTGCGCCTGATACTTCCCCTTCTTATCCTTGTAACTCACTTCGCACTGTTCGTCCGACTCGAAGAAAATCACCTGGCACAATCCCTCATTCGCATAAATCTTTGCGGGCAGTGGCGTCGTATTACTGATCTCCAGCGTCACGAAGCCCTCCCACTCCGGTTCGAACGGCGTCACGTTCACAATGATGCCGCACCGTGCATACGTTGACTTCCCAAGGCAGATCGTCAGCACATTCCGCGGTATCCGGAAATATTCCACCGACCTCGCCAGCGCAAACGAATTCGGTGGAATCAGGCACACGTCGCCTTTGAATTCCACCAGCGACCGCGGATCAAAATGTTTCGGATCCACAATCGTCGAATTCACGTTGGTGAAAATCCGGAACTCGTCTGCCACGCGGATGTCATAGCCATACGACGACACTCCATAGCTGATTACTCCTTCGCGCACCTGCCGGTCCGTAAACGGCTCGATCATCTTGTGCTCCAGCGACATGCGCCGGATCCAGCGGTCTGGCTTAACGGCCATCCATTCCTCCTGTGAGTTGACTTCGATTTGTGCTTGCGATTGCCCGCCCAACAGACTGCATGAAAACGCGCGCGCCAAAAGACGTTCAGTGTAGATTACCCCCCACGTCTTGACAACCTGCGCCGCACCCTCTAGCATCTGCCTCGGAAGCGCTGGAGGATTGTGTGATCAAGCTGGACATCGTAAACGCCGTCGTCACCGCGACGAACATCAGCCGCACCAAGGCCGAGCAAGCCGTCGAGACCGTCTTCGAATCCTTGAAGCAGGCTCTCGGCCGCAGCCAGCGCATCGAACTCCGCCGCTTCGGCGTCTTCAGCGTCAAGCCCCGCAAGACCGGCATCGGCCGCAATCCCCGCACCGGCGAAGAAGTCAATATCCCTCCCGGCAAAGCCGTCCGCTTCAAGCCTGGCAAAGAACTCCAAGGCATCGAAGAACCCAAAAAAGCGGAATAATCGTACTTCGATTCGAATCTTAAACATTCCATTCGAACCGGTCGCTCCTGTTTTCCAAACCTTGAGACAGTGCTGACCAAAGGGCGAATCGCGCGCCCCAGTTTCGCTTTCTCACTTCGCCTGTGAAAAAACTCTTGACAGACAAATTCCACTACACTATTTTGCTCTAGGCCTTGTCGTGTAAGGGGTCCGACCAAAATCTGGAGTGCACGCCTACTATGAAAAAGTCCCAACAGCGTGACCTCTTTCCTGGCGCGCTCGAAATGATGATTCTCCGGACCCTCAAGCGCCAGCCCCTGCATGGCTACGCTCTCGTCCAGCACATTAAACGAACCTCGAACGATCTGCTGCAGATCGAAGAAGGCTCGCTCTATCCGGCTCTTCAGCGCCTTCTCAAAGACGAGTTGGTCAAAGCCGAATGGGGCATCTCCTCCACAAATCGCCGCGTTCGCATCTACAAGTTGACTGCCGCAGGCGCGAAGCACCTGGAGCGTGAGGTGTCGCGCTTCGAGCGCATGCTCGACGGCATCACCCGCGTCCTAGCGCGAGGTGAATCATGAACTGGTTCAAGCAACTCTTCTCTCGCGGCCGCCTGTACCACGATCTCTCCGACGAGATTCAAGAACACCTCGACGAAAAAATCGAAGAGCTTGTGGCGGGCGGAATGTCCAGAGAAGAGGCAACGCATGCCGCCCGCCGCGAGTTTGGCAATGTCACGCTGATCAAAGAAGACTGCCGCGAAATGTGGTCCTTTCCCTGGATGGAGACGCTATGGCAGGACCTTTGTTATGCGGCGCGCACGCTGACAAAAACCCCGGGCTTTGTGGCCGTGGTGATTTTCTCGCTCGCGCTTTGCATCGGAGCGAACACCGCGGTATTCAGTGCGTTGAACACTGTGATGCTACAAGCCCTGCCTTACCAGCAACCGGAGAATTTGGCGACAATATGGACCACGCAAAAAACGGATCCTGGTTCAGAGGATCTTCCGCCGATTGCTGAGGTAATCGACTGGAAAAAACAAAATCACGTTTTTGCTGACATTGCGGCGATCGGCATTCCCGATAGAGTGACTCTGGCGGGCCTTGGCGAGCCCGGACTGATCCAATTCCAAACAGCGACTCCGAACTTTTTCGACTTGATCGGAGTGCGGCCTGCATTCGGGCGAGTTTTTCGAGCGGAAGAGATTCAAGAACAGTTTCAGACGGTGGTCATCAGCAACACCTTCTGGAGAAACAGGTTCAGCAGCGACCCCGGGGTACTCGGCAAGACATTCCGGATCGAAGGTATGGTTTCGACTGTCGTTGGAGTGATGCCTGCGGGGTTCACTGGGTTCGCGCCGTGGTACTCGTCGAGCACCTACGGAAAGGCCACTGAGGTTTGGAGGCCAGTCAATCCGGAAAGTGCGCAGTATGCGAAGCGCTTGGACCACTGGATTATGCCCGTGGCGCGCCTGAAACCAGGAGTGACCGTCGCGCAAGCACAGCTCGAGATGGACGTCATTGCCCGCGGCATGGAGCAAGCCTATCCCGAGACCAATAAGGGAGTTGGAGAAAAGGTTGTTCCGTTGTACGACACCCTCCACCGAGGTGCAAAGGATCAGCTCTATCCGCTTCTGGGGGCTGTGGGATTTGTCCTGCTGATCGGCTGCGTGAATGTAGCGAACCTCATGCTTTCGCGGGCCGAGGGCAGACGAAAAGAGTACTCGGTGCGGGCGTCGCTCGGTGCGAGCCGTCGCCGGCTCATGCAGCAATTGCTGGCTGAGAGCGGGCTACTGACATGCATCGGCGGATCGCTCGGCATCCTGCTTTCGTTTTGGGGAATTCGCCTGTTACGCGTGATGGAAAAGGGTCATCCAGATGCGGAGAGCATCCGTATCAATGGGCCTGTGCTGCTTTTTGCGGCTGGACTCTCGGCTTTGACGGCGTTGCTCTTCGGACTAGCCCCAGCCATTCGAGCTTCACGCCCGGATTTGAATGATGCTCTGCGGGAAGGAGAAAGTAGGAGTTCGTCCGGGAAACGGGGCTGGCGCACGCGTTATTTGCTGGTGATTTCGGAGATCGCTCTGGCGATGGTGCTCTTGGTGGGAGCCGGTTTGATGATCAACAGCCTGCTTCGCGTGGTGCTCCCTTCTCCGGGCTTCGACGCGGCAAATGTGCTGACCATGGCGGTGAATCTCCCATGGAATGAAGTGAAATACGTGGAGAAATTCTCCGGCAAAGACATGGAAAGGGTATCCCCGAAAGTGACCGCCCTTCACCAGCAATTGCTTGAAAGAGTTACGGCGCTGCCGGGCGTCGAGTCGGTAGGCATGATCAGTATCATTCCCCCGTTGGGAGCGGGAATGAGGACTTTTTCAATTCTGGGGCATCCGGCCCCGTCGCCCGGAGAAAGGCCTGAGGGATCCTTTAACGAAGTGAGCCCCAGCTATTTTCGCGCCATGAAGATTCCGCTCAGGAAAGGGCGCTACTTCGATGAGCGCGATACGGCGAGCGCGCCGTGGGCAGTGATCATTAGCGAGACATTTGCAAGCCGCTACTTCCCGAATGAAGACCCGATTGGGCAGCTGATTCTCGTTCGTTACGCGCCTCAGCAAGTGGATGAAGAGAGACCACGGCAGATCGTAGGGGTTGTGGGCGAGGTCAAGCAGATGGGCATGGGCGGACTTCACCCACTGCTCTACGAATCTTTTCTTCAACAGCCGGAAGTGTTCCGGGGCGGCAGCGAATTTCTCCACCTTTATGGGAGCCTGGTGATTCGGACCACTTCAGACGTGCGTGCCCATGAGGCAGATATCACAGCGTCGGTGAAGCAAATGGTGAAAGAGATGGACCCGGATCTGCCCGTGACTGACGTCAGCACGATGGATGATGTGCTGGGGAATTTCATGAGTGGGTACCAGACCTACGTCATCGTGCTCGGTACGTTCGCCGGTATAGCCGTAGTCCTGGCAGCGATCGGCGTTTACGGCGTCCTCTCGTATTTTGTCAATCAGCGCACGCGCGAAATGGGCATCCGTCTTGCTCTCGGAGCTCAGCGCGGTGACGTGTTCGCGTTTGTCTCCAAGCTGGGACTCACACTTGCTGGAACCGGACTAGCCATTGGCGTTGCGTTAGCGCTCGGACTTAATCGGTTCATGGCGGAGCACTTCTGGCTTTATCACCTGAAGGCGACCGATCCCGCGACCTATGCCGCCGTCGGAATCGTACTGCTGTGCATCGCCTTGCTCGCGTGCTATATCCCTGCCCGCCGTGCCACAAAGGTGGATCCCATGGCGGCGCTGCGGCACGAATGATCCCCGCATAGCAAGTCGTCCTGACACAAACTCTTAAGATGAATCTGGGCGGGTGGAGCTGACGTACAGTCCTAGGACGAATTTGGGTAGCGCACCCTTTGGGGTTTGGTTTTTCAAAGGGTGCGGGTTTAGAGTCAAGTTCATCCAAGAAGCACGCGACCTCAGCAATCACCCTTAGCAAGGACCACCGCGGCCGCATTCCAATCGCAAGCCATTTCCTGCAAACGAATCCCTCTCGTTTCGGGCTGGCGCGAACCTCGGAAATTGTGTTGTACTGTTCCTTGCGGACCGACTTTGCGGCCCTGAACATTTCGTGACCACGCCACCCCCAGAAAACTTTCCTCCCTCCATCCCAGTCAACATCGATTGGCGCGCCATTCCTCCCCCCGAATGGCAATACACCCCGGTTCCCCGCCGCCCTTCCACGAAATCTCTCGTCCTCGCAGGCGTCTTGTTCTTACTTACTCTTTGCACCTGCCTGGTCGCCGGCACGCAATTCGCGATCGCCTACGCGAATAATCAAGCGGCTTCCTATGACGATTTCGTCGACGCTTTCACGCTTTTCTACAAACATCCTGCAGGCCTTGCCGCCGGCATTCCTTTCGCCCTTACCTTGCTCACCATTCTTCTCGCTCATGAGTTGGGCCACTTTTTCGCCTGCCGCCATCATCACATTCGCGCCACTTATCCATTTTTCATTCCCTTCCCCTCCCTCATCGGCACTTTTGGTGCGTTCATTCTGATTCGCTCGCCGATTCGAACCGCACGCGCCCTCTTTGACGTCGGCGCTTCCGGCCCGCTCGTCGGTTTCGTGTTTGCCATTCCCGCCCTCGCCTACGGCGTTCTTCATTCCAAAATCGTTCCCGGCCTTGCCGATATTACTCGTCCCGACGTCGATTTTGTCTTCGGCGTTCCTCTGCTGCTTCGTGCTTTCGCCGCCTGGCTTCACCCAGGCATCTCCCCATCCACGCTCTTGCTTCACCCCATCGGCCGCGCCGCTTGGGTCGGGCTGTTTGCCACATCGCTGAACCTCCTGCCCGTCGCGCAACTCGACGGCGGCCATATCCTGCGTTCATTGAATTCGCGCCTGCACCGCGCCTCGTCTCTCGTCCTTCCGTTGCTTCTCATAGCCCTTGGTTACTTCAAATTCTGGGACGGCTGGTATGTGTGGGGTGCACTGCTTCTGGGCATGCGCTTCCTTCGCATCGCACCCATCCACGATTCGGCCGCGCTCGATTCGAATCGCCGCTGGGCCGCGCTCCTAGCATTTATCATCTTCCTTCTCTGCTTCATGCCAGCGCCCTTCTATATTTCTGCAAGTTCTCATTGACCCATTCGAAACTCCGGTTATGATGCCTTCCGTCTGCCCGCGTGCCTTACCGCGGCAACAACAAAATGCCGGAACTCGTTCGCACACTCCGATTCCGTGATCTTTTGCTTCTCTTCATCGGCTCCGTCATTGGCTCCGGCATTTTTCGAACGCCCGGCCCGATTCTTCGTCAAGTCGAAGGCTCCGTTGGCCTCGCACTCCTCGTATGGACTGTCGGCGGCGTTCTCTCCTTGCTCGGCGCGCTCACTTACGCCGAACTCGCCGCTGCCAATCCCGAAGCCGGCGGCCTGTACTGTTACATTCGCGATGGGTTTGGCCGCGCCTGCGCTTTCTTCTATGGCTGGTGCCTATTTCTCGTGATTGCCAGCGGCTCCGTCGCTGCCCTCGCGCGCGCTTTCAGCGAATACTTCGCAAAAGTGTTCCCGATTTCTCCCGCAGGACAGACGGTCACTGCCGTCGTAATGACCTTGATCGTCACCGCTGTAAATGTTTGGGGCACGCGCAAAAGTTCTGACCTTCAGAACTGGACCACGCTCGTCAAGGTCGGCATTATCTTGCTCCTTAGCGCCGTGCTCCTCTTCGCCGGCCATCACGCCCGCGAAATTCCTTCCGCCCTCGCCGCCACCCAGCGCGGGCTTGGCCTATGGTCCAATTTCGGCGTTGCGATGATTGCCGTTCTCTGGGCATATGAAGGCTGGCAATTCGGAACCTACAGCGCCGGCGAAGTCATTGATCCGCAGAAGAATTTCCCGCGCGCTTTTCTTGCAGGCTCGTTGATTCTTGTCGGTCTCTATCTCCTTGCAGTTCTCGCTTACCTTTTCGCCCTCGGCCCCGTGGGGATGGCAGGCAGCGACGCTATCGCCGCCACTGCCGTGGGCCAGGTTGTTGGCTCTTGGGCCAGCAAATTCGTCGCGCTTACGATTCTGATTTCCACCTTCAGTGCCGCTAATAGCGTCTTGCTCACAGCGCCACGCGTCTTCTACGCAATGGCCAACGATAATCTCTTTTTCAAGAAACTTGCCGAGATTCATCCGCGCTTTCACACGCCGGCAGCCGCCGTCATCGGCTTGGGCGTTTGGTCATGCGTTCTGGTGTCCGCAGGCGAACTAGGCTCCTTTAAGAAACTAATCGAGGGTGTCATCTTTATCGGTTGGATCTTTTACGGTCTGGGCGCTGCAGCTATTTTTCCTATCCGCCGGGCCTCCAAAGGGCTGCCCATCCCCTACCGAGTTCCCGGCTATCCTTGGACGCCACTCATCTTCGTCCTTGCCGCAGCCGCCATCGTCGGCAACGCCATTTATGTTGCGTTCCTCGACCCTGACCAATTCAAAAATCTCACTGCCGCAATGGTGATCATGCTCCTCGGTCTCCCCGCTTATTTTTTCTGGCGCAAACGCGCCACGCCGGCTTGACGTCGGCGGCTCTGTGGTTCACAAGAGAATATTGGATTTTTCGCGAGACCAGATTCAGTTTGGAACGGAAGCGGAGAGAATTTTGAGCGCTTCTTCACGCGCCTGGCGAGCGCGCTCGCTCGACGCGCCATTTGGCTCGAGTTTCAGGTAGGTATCCAGCCCCTGGAGCTGCTCGCGATACTCACGCCTGCTCCCGTATGCATCCGAAAGCACAAGATAGGCCTCGGCAAAATCCGGTTTGCGAAGCAGCGCTTCACGAGCACTTTTTTCCGCTTCGTCCGGGCGATTCAGCCGCAGCAGCACCATGCCCAGGATGGCGTGGCCATCCGGCGAATTCCCATCCACTTCCAATCCCCGGCGGACAATGGATTCCGCCTCTCCGGCCTTGTTGTCCAAATAAAGAGCGTAGCCAAGCCCGAAATGCGCCCAAGCGTACCGCCCGCCGCTCAAATCGATAGCCTTCTGAAACGCTTGCATGGCGTCGCCCATCTTGCCCAGGCTCGTCTGCACCACACCCATGTGGTAGAAGGCTTCGTAATATTGAGGGAAGGCTTTGACCGCCTTTGTGAAGTGGTTCAAGCTCGCGACGAGATCCTTTTTCGCCAGGCTCAGCAGTCCCTTGTTGTATTCATCGTGCGCTTTCCCGGAAATCTGCAGATCTCTCACGGAAACCGAATAGTTCTTGGTGCGCGTTTGCGGCGCTGTGGATGACATCAGGTACAGCACCATCTTCAAGGACGGGCCATCGAGCTGCGCTTTGGTTCGTACCGGCTGGTACCCGGATTCTTCAACGCTGATCTCATAGGTGCCCGGCGCCAAGCCCCCGACTTCAAAGTGACCGTCGTAGTCCGTCAGGATGCTGCGGAATATTCCCGCGGAGTGCGATTTTAAGCTGATGGCCACCTGGGTCATCGGCCGGTTATCCCCTTGCGAGAGCACGGTTCCGGAAATCTTCCCGTTGGCCTCCTCCGAATCGGAGAGTTGCGCGTGGACGATCGGCGCGCAGGCGATGCACGTCACAGAAATCAGTAAAAGGCTCAGGAGGAACTTCAGCGAACGGATTGGAAAGAATCCAACCCGGAGATTTGAGTTCTCGACTCTGGCAAATACGTACGGCATCTCGACCTGCTGCGCACTTCTGAGGTGTTTCCTCGGGAGGCTGGACGGCTGGGAGAGTTAATCCGCCGGGCTGTGAGCAACCACTTCCACTGGGATGGTGGTTTCGCCAGCGCCGCCGGTGCACCTTAACTCTTGGATGCCAACCGCTGCGTGCCCAACAATCATCTCCCTCGAGAAACCTCTTGTCTGTCCGATATTGAACTGTGCACAGCACATGCCAAAACTCCTGCTGTCACATCCGCTATCTGATTCGAGGCGGCGAGAGTGATTGCAGCGAAGTCGGGACGCCGCCATCTTCTTTGCTTTCAATGCGCCGTTGCCTGCCGTTTTCCGCAGAAATGTTTTTTGTGTATCCAACTCGGCAAGAGCAAGCGAACGTATCGAGAGTTCGTGACGCTTGAAGACTGTCTCAACGAGCGACACCTTGTGCTATCTTGACTCACTTTGAGATTTGTTAACGCTGGCCGGTTCCGAGATTCGACAAGGAGATTCCAGATGCGCAAGCTTGCCACGTTCGCACTTATAGTCGCTTACCTCGCCCCGGCATCGGCGGCGCCGCGCCCGGACGAGCTTACGAAGAAGTTTGTCGGGGCCTGGAGATTGGTTTCTATTGAAGGCAATCCACCCGGGCGCACGAACGTTTATGACCGGCCCACCGGCATGATCATGTACGACCCTTCTGGGCATATGTGCGTCAACATCGTTCTCAAAGCCGATCGCAAACCGTTTGCGCCATACACAAAGGGATTGCTTACCGCCACGACGGAAGAGAAAGCAGCGGCATTTGATAGCTATGCGGCTTATTTCGGGACTTTCGTCGTGGACGCAAAAGTGGGAACCGTCACCCACCACCTGGAAGACAATCTTGTACCTGGCCGGCGGGGCACGGACAACGTGCGTTGGTTCGAGTTCCAGGGCGATGACCGCCTCCTGCTTATCCCCATCGAAGACGGCAAAGGAGGCGCGCTTGCACGGAAGGATGCGAGCTACAAACTTCTCTGGGAGCGAATCAAGTAACGCCGGAGTGCGAACGGGCCATTGATTACAGCAAGCTGATGGGGTCCATGTCGAAGAGCACGGCGGTCTGCGGGATTTCTTTGGCGTCGCAATAAACGAGTGCGCCGGTAAGGAGCCGAGTCAGGACGGAGCGCTTGGGCGACTTCAGCAGGAATTGGAAGCGGTACTCTTTCTTGAGGCGCGCGAGCGGCGCGGTCGCGGGCCCGAGAACGCGCACCTCATTTCCGTCGTGCGGAGCGAAGTATTCGGAGAGTTGGCGCGACCAACGGATGGCTTTTTCGAGGCTGGTGTCGCGGACGATGACGTTGGCGAGCGAAGTGAATGGCGGATAGGCCATCATGCGGCGGAAATGCGATTCGCGTTCGTAGAAAGAGATGTAGTCCTGCTTGACGGCGTCCTGAATGGCGTAATGGTCGGGATAAAACGTCTGGATGAGCACGCGGCCGGCCAGTTCGCCGCGGCCGGCGCGGCCAGCGACTTGCATGAGCAACTGAAACGTACGCTCAGCGGCGCGAAAATCAGGAAGGCTGAGCGAGGAATCGGCGCTGATGACGCCGACAAGCGTGACGCGCTGAAAATCGTGGCCCTTGGCGACCATCTGTGTGCCGACGAGAATGTCCAGCGCGCCGCCGGCGAAGGCTCCGAGAGTTTCCTGATACTGGCGCTTGGTGCGGGCGGTGTCGCGGTCGAGGCGAGCGATGCGCGCGCCGGGAAAATCCTTGCGCAGGCGTTCTTCGAGATGTTCAGAGCCCTCGCCAAAAAAATAAACGTATTTGGATTGGCACTTGTGGCAAAGCCTGGGGATCTGCTGGATCGAGCCGCAGTAATGGCATTCGAGGCGGTTGCGCTGCTTGTGATGGGTCATCGAGATGCTGCAATTCGCGCATTGCACGGCTGCGCCGCAACTGCGGCACAGTACAGACCAGGAATACCCGCGGCGGTTGATCAAGACCAGGGCTTGCGTTCCATTCGCGAGACAATCTTGAATTCCCGCGTGCAGCTTCGTGGAAATCGGGCTGGCTTGGTGCGTTTGCTGGAAATCCTCGCGCAGATCAACGATTTCGACATTGGCCAACGAGCGGTCGGCAACGCGGGAGGGTAGAGTGAGCAATTCATATTTTCCGTTGCGCGCGTGGTGGTAGGTTTCGAGGGACGGCGTTGCGGAGCCGAGCAGCGCCGCTGCGTTTTCCATTTTGGCGCGCACGATGGCGACGTCGCGCCCGTGGTAACGCGGCGTCTCTTCCTGTTTGTAACTGTTCTCCTGTTCTTCGTCGACGATGATGAGGCCGACATTTTCTAGCGGCGCGAAGATCGCCGAGCGCGTTCCCACGACGACGCGCGCTTCGCCATTGCGGACGCGCCACCATTCGCGCGCGCGCTCCACGTCGCTGAGCGCTGAATGCAGGACGGCCACACCTTCGAAGCGCGCTCCGAACCAGGAGCGGCATTGGCGGCCGATCCACAGCGTGAGCGCAATTTCCGGCACCAATATGATCGCCGTTTCCCCGCGTGCCAGCGTGTCCTGAACCGCGCGCAAGTACACTTCGGTCTTGCCGCTTCCGGTTACACCGTGGAGCAACTGCACGCCGAATTCGCCCAATTCGAAACGGGCGCGGATTTCTTTCATCGCGCTTTCCTGCTCCGGATTCAGCTCATGGGCGGGTGGCGTATAGCCCGCATCGAAGGGATCTTCCGCGGGATCGATGGCCTCTTCCCAACTCTCGAGCGAGCCGTCGCGCAGCATGCGGTCGATCAAAGATCGCGTCACTTTCGCGAGCTTCAGCAATTGCGGCAGAGGGAGGGGCCCGCGCTCGGTTTGTAGCAACGCGCGTATGCGCTCTTCTTTTTCACCCAGCGTTTGCGGAGAACCCCCACTGGTGGCGGGACTCTTCCACGCAACGATGCGCTGCATCCTGCGTTTGCGGCCCAGCATGGTTTCCCGAATTTCGAGAAGTCCGTGGCGCTGCAATTTTTGCAAAGTGCCATCGTCGATGCCCAACTTCGTCGAAGAACCTTGCAGAAAGGCGCCCTTCTTCGCGCGCAATTTCGCAAGAAAGGCGGCTTCGATTCCACTGAGTCCATGGGAAAGTTCACCCCCGCTTAAACTTTCGGCGGCCTGGCGGCCCACATCGGTGAGAACGATTTCCCTCTGTGATTTCAGCTCGGTCAGCGGCGGAAGCATGGCGCGAAAGACCTCGCCGATGGGCGCGAGGTAGTAGCCAGCAATCCATTGGGCGAGTTCAAGCAATTTCGGGGTGAGAGCGGGAAGGAAATCCAGCGTGCGAGTGACTTCGCGGATTTTTGTATCCGCAGGCGCGTTTTCGGCAAATTCAACGACCACGCCCACTAGGGATTTCTTTCGAAACGGCACGAGCACGCGGCTGCCGGGCTGCAAGGAATCACGAAGCGCATCGGGCACCGCGTACGTGAACGTGGTGCGCAACGGAACCGGCAGGGCAACATTGCAAAAAGGAGAACTCATGCCGTCGTGTAGTGTATCAGCAGGTGGAAACACTTCTAAAAAGGGGGGAAGCTCGTCATCCTGAGTGCATCCGATGAGGATGCGCGAAGGATCTCAACGTAAGACCTTTCATAAAATGTTGACTTGAACGATTACCTCTACCGGCTGATCAGAAAAATCCCGGCAAAGATGGTGACGATACCGGCCCATTGCCAGCGGGAGACATGCTCGCGCAAAAAGATGGAGGCAAGTCCGACGGTAACCGCACCATAGAGCGAGCCGAGCACGCTGATCACGGCCACCTGCTCCATCTGCATGCCGCGGTTGCTGAGAACAAAGGCCAACGTATCGAACACGCCCATGCCCAGAGACATCCAACGAACGTTGCCGCGGGGAAATCGGATCGGCTGCTTGGCAAAAATAATGACAGCGGCGGTCAGGACCGTGCTGGTCAAGCGGATCATCCAGACTGTTTGAATAGTGCCGGTGCGAGGAATGATGCGAATGCCGAGCAGCCAGAAGAGCAAACCAAATCCAATCGAAGCGACGGCTGCCCAACCGATCCCCCGCCGGTTTTTTTGAACTGGCTGTCCTTCATTGTCGTGCGGGGCATGTTCTCCGCCAGCGACAATCACAACGCCAAGCAGAATAATGACAATTCCCGCCACGCGCGCGTACGAAAGGCGTTCGCCGCTAAGCCGGGAAATCAGCAGTGTCAACGCAGGGTAGCTTGCGGAGATCGGCGCAACGACTGACATCTTGCCGATTTCAAACGCGCGGTAAAGCGCGAGGCACGAAAACGCGTTGAAAAACCCGGCAACACATCCCCAAGCCCAAGGCGGCCAACCGGAGCCATCGGCGAGATGGCCCCAACCGCCCAGCCAAGGCAAAAGAATCGTAAGAAGAATGAAACCGATGAACTGCATATACAGCATGGTGCGAAGTGTGCCCATGCGATGAGTCGCGAATCGCGCCACAAAATCCGCGCCGCCCCAGGTGAGCGCTGTTAGCAAACCCAGCAGAATTCCCATGATGGATTAGGCGGACTTGCCTGCCTCAGCAGACTTACCTTTTTTCACTTCCAGGCCGAGGACGGCCATCACTTTCTGGAGGTCTTTCCAGACTTCACTCTTGGCGGGAGGATTGCGCAGTAGATAGGCGGGGTGATACGTCGCTAGCAATTTTCTTCCGCGAAATTCCAGCCACTCGCCGCGGAATTGGGAAATGCCGCGATTGGTCTGGAGCAAAGTTTTTGCGGCCACCGCGCCCAAACAAACAATCACTTTGGGAGCGATCACGTCGATTTGGCGCAGAAGAAATGGGGAGCACGTCTTGACTTCGTCTTCTTCCGGCTGGCGATTCTCGGGCGGGCGGCACTTCACGACGTTGCAGATGTAGACGTCTTTGCGTTGCAAGCCCATGGCTTCGATCATCTGCGTAAGTAATTTCCCGGCGCGGCCGACGAAGGGCAGACCTTGGGCGTCTTCATCGGCGCCTGGGCCTTCGCCGACGAAAACCAGTTCGGCTTTGGGGTTTCCGTCGCCAAAAACAATTTTGTGCCGCGTGCCGTGCAGCTTGCAGCGCGTGCATTCGCCGAGGTCCTCGCGCACCTTAAGCAGCGTGTCACCGGCGATTTTGTCCAGCGATTCGAAGAGCGAAGGTCCCGCAGGTGCCGGCAAAGGCAACGGCGAAATCTTATGAGGCGCGGGCGCCGCGGGCAGAGCGACTCTTGGTAGTTCGGGCTTGCGGGCGGGTTTCGGCAAAGTCATTTCCTCTCGAGAATTCATGTTCGAATCAATTGCGACGTCTGTGGCTTGCAATGCGACTTCAGTGGCAGAAGGCGCGGGGGCTCCGCGGTCGCGGTAGAACGAACGGATCCCGATGTCTTCGTAGAAAGCCAGGCGGTCGGTTATTTTTTTTGAGAGGGTCTCAGAGATGCGCTCGGTCATGGGATCAGGCGCCGGAACGCTTCGCAGTGGTCGTTCCGAGCAAGACGGTGCGCAGGCGCAGAACTTCGTCCAAAATCCGCTGGGCGACTTCTCTCTTGCTCATTTTCGGAAGCGCGAGGTCGCGCCCATCGGAGGAAAGGAGCGTGACGACGTTGGTGTCTTGATCGAAGCCAGCGCCTTCCGCGGTGACATCGTTGGCGACGATCAGGTCGGCGTTTTTTGCAGAAAGCTTTTTGCGGGCATTTTCGGCGACGCGATCGGTTTCGGCGGCGAAACCCACGATAATCTTCTGGCCTTTGTTTTTCGCGACTTCCGCCAAAATATCGGAGGTAGGTTCAAGCGAGATGGTTAGCGGCGCGTTGTTCTTTTTGATCTTCTCCGCGTGTTGTTCAGTGGGCCGATAGTCCGCCACGGCGGCGGCAAAAATAGCGATGGAAGCGCCAGCAATATGGTCCACAACGGCGTGATGCATCTCTCTAGCCGTCCGCACGTCGATGCGTTCCACGCCCGCGGGAACTTCCAAATTCGTGGGGCCGCTCACGAGAATGACTTTCGCACCTCGCAGCGCTGCCGCTTCCGCCACGGCGTAGCCCATTTTCCCTGAAGACCGATTAGTGATGTAGCGAACGGGATCAAGATCTTCGCAAGTTGGCCCGGCAGTGATCAGAACGGTCTCTCCGTCCAGGTCCCGCTGCGCTTTCAGAGCCTCGCGCACAGCTGCGACGATGGCTTCTTGTCCCGCGAGCCGTCCCGCGCCCGTCATCCCGCAGGCCAGATAGCCTTCGGCGGGATCGACGACATTCACGCCGCGGGCCCGCAACATCTTCACGTTTTCTTGCGTGGCCGCGTGATTCCACATGTTCACGTTCATCGCGGGAGCCACCACGACCGGGGCCGTCGAAGCCAGATATAAAGTGGTCAGAAAATCGTCGGCGATGCCGCGTGCAAATTTCGCGAGGATATCAGCGGTGGCCGGCGCGACGAGCAACAAATCGGTGCGCTGCGCGACGGCGATGTGTTCGATGGCACTTTCGAGGTTGGCTTCCCCGCCGGAAGAATCAGCGAAAAGGTCGGTGATCACCTTCTGCCCGCTGAGGGCCGCAAACGTCAGCGGGGTGACAAATTCCCGCGCCCCGCGCGTCATGACCACCTGAACGCTGAAGCCGTCCTGCTGGAGGCGGCGCACGAGTTCCGCGGCCTTGTAGGCCGCCACGCCGCCGGTCACACCAAGCGTGATTCGCATTCCTGCCTTTCGTCGGGCGCTACTTCCGCCGCTTGTTGCCGTCTTTATCTTCGTCGATCGAGTGCGGCTCGAAGAAATCGTATTCGAGCAGGCTATGTTCCAACTCTTCGCACGCGATGCGCGTGGCCTTCAGCGTTCTCGGATTCTCGATCAACGGCGGCGCACCCGCCATAAGCTGCCGCGCGCGCCTGGCCGCGAGCACCACGTAAGCAAACTGGCTCTCCGGAGCTTTTGTCAGCACAGTCATTTCAGTCTTTCCCTCCAAACGATGCCAGAAGTTTTTCCACCCGGTCCCTGCGCCGCGCGCTGGTGCAGCGCAGTGCGGTTACAATCGCCTGCGCCTCCCGGCCGGCCCGTTCTACATCTTCATTCACCACGCAAAAATCATAAAACCTGCCGAACGCCGCAATTTCATCGCGCGCTTTCGCCAGCCGTCGCGCAATCTCTTCATCGGAATCCTGGCCGCGGCTGCGCAGCCGGCGTTCCAGCTCCTCGCGCGAAGGCGGCAAAATAAAAATCGCCACCGACTCCGGCATCTTTTCTTTCACCTGAGCCGCGCCCTGGACATCGATCTCCAGCACCAGATCGAGTCCCTTCTTCCGCGATTCCTCCAGCCACTTTTTCGGCGTGCCGTAGGAATGTTTCCCGAAGACCCGCGCATACTCCAGAAACTCGCCGCGCTCGACCATGGCGTCGAATTCCGCGACCGTGACGAAATCATAGCATTTCCCGCTGGCTTCGGTCGCGCGGCGCGCCCGGGTAGTACATGAGATCGAAGGCATCGTCCCCGGCAGCTCCAGAATTTTCTGGACCAGCGTCGATTTTCCCGATCCCGACGGTCCCGACACGATCAACACCAGCGGCGCGCTCGCAGTCCCCGTGCTCATTCGATGTTCTGCACCTGCTCCCGCAATTTTTCGATCTCCGCTTTGATCTCCAGCGCGAGTCCGGTGATGGCCAGCGCTTCGCTTTCCACGCCCGGGGTCTTGGACAACATGGTGTTGGCCTCGCGATGCATTTCCTGCAAAAGAAAATCCAGCTTCTTTCCCAGTTCGCCGGCGCCATCGAGCAGCTTCGCAAACTGCTGGAGGTGGCTGCGCAGGCGGTCCAATTCTTCACTGATATCGCTGCGTTCCGCAAGCAGCGCCGCCTCCTGCGCCAGCCGCGCGGGTTCGATGCCCACTCCCCCGAGCAATTCCTTCAGCCGCGATTCCAGCCGCCGCGCAAACGCGGGGCGCAACGTTGTCGCCAACCCGCGCACTTGTTCGACCTGCCCGCCAACGCGCGCCAGGCGATCGCGCAACTCTTCCACCAGATGTTTGCCTTCCGCGCGCCGCATATCATCCAGCTTCAGCAACGCTTCGCGCAAGCACGCCTCCAGCGCCTCCCCGAGTTGCTCCTGCTCGTCCTCATTCTCCGGCACCGCGCCGGCCAGGCCCGAGAGCACGCCCGGCAGCCGCAGCAATGACACGACGTCCACGGACGCGGCCGCTTGCGTTCCTTCGCGCAACGCTTCGGCCGCGCGCAAATAAGCGTGCGCGATTTCCTTGTTCAACTGCAGTGGCGCGGCTTTGCCGGGTTCCGCATTCACGTGAATCTCGAGATGCCCGCGATGAATGTGTTCGCGCACCATCTGCCGCAGCCGCAGCTCATAAAAATCAAATCCTTCCGGCATGCGTAATTTCAAATCGAGAAACCGGTGGTTCACGCTCTTGACGCTGACGCGCACCGCCCACGAATTCCGTTCATGGCGCGCCTGCGCGTACCCGGTCATCGAGAGACATTCGGCCCGCTTCGTTTGTGCTGCGTTTTTTTCGGTCATGTGGTTTCCGTCGGGGCCGACAAATCTTGCGCCGCAGGAGCGGCCGCTACCATGTCATCGTCGGCGAACTGCAAATCGTGTAGCCGCGCGTACGTTCCGCCGCGGGCCATCAATTCCGGATGCGTGCCGCGCTCGCGAATCTGTCCGTCTTCCAGCACCAGGATCTGGTCCGCACGGCGAATGGTCGCCAGCCGATGGGCAATCACGAACGTGGTGCGGCCCACCATCAAGTTCGCGAGAGCTTTTTGCACGCTCATCTCGGATTCGGCATCGAGTTCCGAAGTCGCTTCATCGAGAATCAAAATGGGAGAATCCTTCAGGATGGCGCGCGCGATGGCAATGCGCTGCCGCTGTCCCCCGCTGAGCCGCGTTCCCCGCTCGCCGATCAGCGTGTCGTAGTCCTGCGGCAGATCCATGATGAAATCGTGAGCCAGCGCGGCTTGCGCGGCCGCAATAACTTTTTCCCGGGGAACATTTACCAATCCGTAGCAGATGTTATTCCACACGGTGTCGAAGAACAAAATGTTCTCCTGCGTGACCATGGCAATCTGCTCGCGCAGCGAACGAATGGTCACGCCGCGAGTATCCACGCCGTCAATACGAATCTTGCCGGAAGTCGCTTCGTAAAATCGCGGCAGCAGGTTCACCAGCGTGGTCTTGCCTGCGCCGCTCGAGCCCACCAGCGCGATCACTTCGCCACGGCGCGCTCTCAGGTTGATGCCGTCTAGAACCGCGGATGAAGAATCGTCGTCGTAAGAAAATCCCACATTCGCAAGTTCGATTTCACGCGAGAACGGCGCCAGCGGACTAGCGCCCGCCTGATCGTGCACTTCTTCCTCGCGATCCAGATAGGCAAACACCTGCGCGCTCACGCCTTTCACAGCCTGCAACTGTTGATAAATGTACCCGGCTCGCTTGATCGGCATGTAGCCGTTGAACATCGCATACAAAAATGCGAAAAACGCCCCCTCGGTCATGAGGTTATGCCGGATTTGATTGCGCGCATACAGGAGAAGGACGGGAATAGCGACAGCGCCCAGAAGGTCCATCAGCGGTCCGGTGATGGAAGCGGCGCGCACCCAGCGCATGTTCTCGCGGAGAAGATTGCGCGCGGCTTCACCAAACTTGCGAATCTCAAAATTCTCCATGCCGAAGGCTTTTACGACGCGATTGCCGCTGACGGTCTCTTGGAGAATCTGGCTCAAGTCGGCGAGGCGCGTCTGGCTGTTTTCCGCCGAACGCCGGATTTTCCGCCCGAATTTATTGACGGGCCACGCGACCAGCGGCAGCAGCAACGCGCAACCAAGCGCCATTTTCCAATTGATAATGAGAAGTACGGCAACAAAAATTACGAACGTAAAACTCTTGAGAAACAAATCGGCAAGCCATTCGCTGAGGGCATAGCGAACTCTCTCGACGTCGTTGATGACCGTGGAAATCAGGCGGCCAGTGGGATGGTGCTGAAAAAAACCGATGGGTTGGCGAAGGACTCGAGAGTAGACCCGATTGCGAAGATCGGTGACGGCGGACAGTCCGGCATATTGAATTTGCGTGGTGCCCAGGTACTCCGCAAGGGCTTTGGCAAAAAAGAGAATGACGAGAGAGATGGAGAAAATGGTGGCCAGGTTGTGAATGCGTGGGGGGAAATAATCGTTGAGATAAATAATCTTCCCGCTCCAGGGAATCGTGAGCAGGGGCAACCGAGAGCTGGTCGCGTCCGGGTTGAGGACAAAGTCCACAGCCAGCTTGATCATGAAAGCGACGCCGCCTTCAGCCATCGCCACGAAGGCCAGCAAGATCACGCCCAACGACAACCGGACAGCGTAGGGACGCATGTACCCGAGCAGCCGCTTCAATTGTGGTGATAAGAACGAGGCCACGCTGAAGACTCCCTGATTCACTCACTTGGTACGCTAAGCGCCACGTCGCGGCGTGTCAAGTTTCCGCGCCCCGCGCTTTTCGATTCAGTCGACTAACCGGGCACGAGGACGGACCCGTTTTCGATTAGCACGTCACTGTGCACTCTTGGGGAGTGGCGGAGGGGGCGGAACAACGTACCGAGGCACAGCGCCTCCGAATCGAATTGTCTCGAATACCTTCAGCACTAACTCCTGTTGCGTGGATGTGAGATCCTTGCCCCAAAGACAGAGTTTATTCGAGCGACCGACATCGTGGAAATATATGCCCGTGAGCCCGTGGCCCGGTGTACTTGGACTAACAATTTTTGCTGGAAAGCCACCGATGGACTTATGAGCGATAACATATGTTGGCGCCTTCGCCTCTGTGAGAGGGCTCGAGTATGGGCCATAGTCAAAGGTGAGTTTGGCTCCGTCACCAACAAATTCGCCAACATACGAATCTATGCCCTGCAATTGGTGGAACTCCCACGCCGATGGAGCGAAAAGCGAGAAAGCACCTGCATCAACTTTATGCCAGCTACTCGCATCAGGGATTGCGCTGAGACTTTCTTTGCCAGTTGGTCGAGGTGGATACGCTTGCGAATGACTAGGCGCTGACGAACACCCGATTGCCGAAACGCCTGCGATGCTTATCAGCATAGCTGCTAGAGCAACGAATCTTGTTTGTCTCAATGAGGATTCCTCCTCCTGGGATAACTCTGGGCGCCAGCCTACTTCTCGATGTCGCGGTGGATGACCTTTGCGGAATAGCCGTGCTTTTCGAGCGCTTTCTGAACCGACTCCGCGAGCATCACCGAGCGGTGCTTTCCCCCGGTGCAGCCAAACGCAATCGTCAGGTAGCTCTTCCCTTCTCGGATGTAATGCGGAATCAGATACGTCAGGAGACTCTCGATGCGCTTGAGAAACTGCCCGGTCTGCGGGAACGAGCGAATATACTGCCGCACTTTCGGATCCCGGCCGGTGTATTGCCGCAAGCGCGGCACGAAATGAGGATTGGGCAGAAAGCGCACGTCAAACACAAGGTCAGCATCCGACGGCACGCCGTAGCGATATCCGAAACTTACCACCGACACCAGCATCGGCCGCTTGTCCGGATTCTTAAAGCGCGCGGTGACGAAATGCCGCAACTCGTGCACGTTGAATTGCGTCGAATCAATGACCACGTCCGCCAGTTTACGGATCGGCTCCATCAGCGCGCGCTCGTGCGACAAACTCTCGCGCACGGAATAGTTTCTGCCGAGCGGATGCGGGCGCCGCGTCTCGCTATAGCGCCGCAGCAGAGCATCCTCGTTCGCTTCGATGAACACCAGTGTGATGGGATGGTCTTTGCGCAGATGCCGCAGCAGCCCGGGAAGCTTTTCGAGTTGCTGGCCCTCGCGCGCATCCACGAGCAGCGCCGCACGCACAAAGTCTCCTTCGCCCGCGGCATGCAGTTCGGCAAAAATGGGAATCAGTTCGACGGGAAGATTGTCCACGCAGTAGAAGCCCATGTCCTCGAAGGCGTGCAGGACGGTGCTTTTGCCGGAACCGGAAAGTCCGGTGAGGATGACGAGGTGCCGGGCGTCGTGTCGCGAGGGCCGCTTCACGGGTACCGCGCTCAGCTCTTTTCCCGGCGCTGGTGCGTGCTGGGGATGCGCATGTCTTCGCGGTACTTCGCCACCGTGCGCCGGGTGACGTGAATGCCGGCATCATCCAGCTTCTTGGCGATCTGCTCGTCGGTCAGCGGATGTGTGGCGTCTTCCTCGTCAATCATTTTCTTGACCACGCGCTTGAGCGTCAGCAGCGACATGCCGCTGCCTTCCGGCCCGTTTACCGATTCGCTGAAGAACGAGCGCAGCTCGAGCACGCCTTGCGAAGTATGCGCATATTTGCTGGCCACCGCGCGGCTCACCGTCGAAGGATGCACGCCAACTTCTTCCGCCACTTCCTTGATCATCATGGGCTTCAGCGCGTCCTGCCCGTGATCGAGGAACTCCCCCTGGCGCGCGATGATGGACTGGCACACGCGCAGAATGGTGTGCTTTCGCTGCTCGATGTTTTTCATCAACTGGACGGCGGCGGTGAAGCGTTCCTTCACGTAGTTCCGGACGTCGCGGTCCGCGGCGTCTTTCACCAGCAATCGCCGGTACGTCGGGCTCAGCCGCAGCTGCGGCATGTCGTCTTCATTCAGAAACGCTTGCCACTCATCGTTCACCTTGCGGAAATACACATCGGGCTCGACCAGCCGCGGTTCGGTCTTGTTGTAACGCAGGCCGGGCCGCGGATCGAGTTTCTTGATGGTCTCGAGCGCGCGCTTCACGACTTCCAGCGGACGATTCAGCGCTCGCGCCACTTCCTTCAGCTGGTTGGATTGGACTTGCTTCAGATGCTCGGAAACAATTTGCTGCGCCAAGGTGTTCTGCGGATCGAACGTCTTTAATTGCCGCAGCAGGCATTCGCGAAGATCGCGCGCCCCGACGCCGATGGGATCGAAGTCCTGCACCACGGCCAGCGCATCCTCCAGATCATCCTGCGAATACTTCCCGTTCTGCATCAACTCTTCGGTGGAAGCGGTCAGATAACCGTTTTCATCGAGGTTCCCAATGATGCTGTCCGCGATCTCCCGCACCGCGTCGGAACAGATGGTCACGCTCAATTGCCATTGCAGATGCTCGGTCAACCCGGTGGGCGAAGAAAGAAACTTCTCGAAAGACGGCCGCTCGGAGACTTCGCGTTCCTGCGACTGCCCCCCATCGCCGCCGGTATCGAGGTACTGGTTGAAAAAGGTGCCGACGTCAAACTCATCGAAAGGATTCGCTTCCTTTTTTTCCGGAACTTTTTCCGTTTCCTCTTTCAGGAAAGTTTCGTCGCTGTAGTTGTCCGTTTGCGTGGGTTCTTCGTTCTGCTCTTCCAGGACCGGGTTCGCGATCATCTCCTGATTGATCATTTCGCGAAGTTCCAGGCGATTCAGCGCCAGGACACTGACCATCTGCACGAGGCCGGGCGTCAGAATCTGCTTCTGAGACACGCGGAGGTTGAGTTTGAGTCCCTGCCAGGCCATCGATGGTCCCGTCTGTTCCTTTCGCTATCCTAATTCAGGCGAAAATGATCGCCGAGATACACGCGGCGCACTTCCGGATCGTTACTCAATTCATCCGGACTGCCCTTGCGGAATATTTTCCCACTTTTCAGTATGTAAGCGTGATCCGTCACGCTGAGAGTTTCCCGGACGTTATGATCGGTGATCAGCACGCCAATTCCAGACTTCGCAAGACCCCGGATGATCTCCTGGAGATCCTTCACCGTTAGAGGGTCAATCCCCGAAAAAGGTTCGTCAAGCAGGATAAAAGAGGGCTGCAGGGTCAGCGAGCGGGCGATCTCCAGGCGGCGGCGCTCTCCGCCGGATAGCGTGTAAGCCTTGCTTGTCCTGACCGTTTCGAGTCCCATCTGGGCCAGTAGTTCCTCCAGCCGGTCGCGCTGCTGTTCAGGCGTCAGGGGCAGGGTTTCCAGCACCGCGAGCAGGTTCTCTTCGCTTGTAAGTTGCCGAAAAACCGAGGGTTCCTGGGGAAGGTAGCTGATGCCGCTGCGGGCCCGGAGGTACATGGGGAGGTCCGTGATCTCGTCGCCGTTCAGAAGTACGCGGCCGGAGTCGGGCCGGGCGAGACCCACTAGGATATAAAACGTCGTCGTCTTGCCTGCGCCGTTCGGTCCAAGCAGCCCGACAACTTCACCCTGTCCGATCTCCAGTTCAACGTCGTCAACAACCTTGCGGCCACGGTACGATTTGCTTAGATCGACGGCCTGGAGCTTCAGCATACCTCGTCATTTCTCGACTCGGTGCTTCGTCAACGTGCGCGAACCATTTTCAGAGTCGACGATGATCGTATCATCCGCTAAAAAGAAGGTCAATTGACGCCCCGTTGTGGTCCCTTCGGAAGCGTCAAAAATCGTCGGACTTCCGCCGCTCATCACGAATTTTCCATCCGCGGCGGTGTATTCCCCGCGGTCGGCGATGGCTTTCCGGGTCCCCTGATCGACGGTAACGCCGCCAGTACCGACCGCGCGGCTGATTTGTTGCGATCCCCCGGCTGCATTTGCAGGTGGGGAGCCGCCGGTCCCATTCGAATTGGGTTTTTCGCTCCGCGTAAAGTACAAATCCACGGCTGGGCCCTGCATCTTCAGATCCGCGGATTGCGCCACGACATTTTTCTCCAGGTGCGCGCGGTTTTCCGCGTCGCGATAGCTGAGCGTTCCCGCGGAAACGTGCCACAACTTTGGTTTTTTTGGCGCCGTAGGTCCCGCCGTGGTTTGCGTCGGCGGTTGTCCCCCCACCTGAGGAAACACGGCGCGCACATTTCCCGTGGCATTCAGCACTTTCGCTTCGCGCAGCAATTCGATCGAATCCGCTTCCATGACCGAATCGCCCTGCCACAATCGTGCATGCCCGGTGTAGAGTGCCCGGCCAGTCTTCGAATTTCCCTGCATGGTGTCCGAGGAGAGATTCGCCGGCACCGCCGCGAGCTGCACGCCGTTGCCCCTCGCCGCAAAATCCGTCGAGCGCACGCCACCTTCCGCGCGAATATCCCCGGTGTTCTGTACGAAAGTGATTCGCGGCGCCTTGGTCTCCGTAGTGGCGTCGCGCACGAGCGCTTTTCCTGTCAGCAAAGCGGTTTGCGTGGCGCGCACAAACAGCGCGTGATCCGCCTGGCCATTCCGGTCGCCTTCTTTCAACCGCACGTCTCCCTGCAGATCCATCTGCGACCACCTGCCACTCGCCAGCAATTGTGCGATGCCGCTCTGCGCGGTCGCCGTCTGCGGCGGCTTGCCCACTAGTTCCCTCTCCGTCTGCACATTGCCTGTGGCCACTAATTTTTGCGCCTTGCCCTCGGCGCCGAATTCCATTTCCAGACGGTCTGCCTGCAATTTTGTGCGCCCCGCCGCGTCCGCAGTGGCCCCGGGCGTTCCGCTTTGCGCTGAGGCATCGATCCACTCGATACTCCCTTTTCCAAGCGTCTCCGCGCGCTTCGGCTTGCTGCCCTCGCCGGTTTTCGCTTCGCCAAATTCCACGTGGAGGGCGTTGGTCCCCAGCGTTCTCGTTTCGCCATCGCTCTCTGCATGCGTCTTCAGAAGGACGTTGCCCTTCAAACTCAAATCCTTCGCCTGATTCACTTTTGGCTGCAGCCCCAGCGTTCCATTTTCCGCGCTGAAGTCATCCTGTTCTTTTCCGCTGCGCCGCGACCCCTCCACGCTTCCTTGGCCTTCGATCCGCGTCAGCCAGCCCTCCGGAGCAAAGTGCGCCGTCAAGGTTTCTCCGCTGATATGGGTCTGTTCCTCCGTCCCGTTCGAATTCAACTCCGGCTTCTTTCCATTCGAACCGCGCGTGGCCACGAGATTCTCCGCGCGAAACGCCTGGTCCATCGTAAGTGTGAGCTCTCCCGCGAGCAATTGCGCCGTTTTCGAATCCGCTTCCACGGGTCCGCGAAGATGCATGATTTTCGAGTCCCGCCCGAAATCGAGGCTCTTCCCCGTTACGCGCACAGGTTCCTGCGGCCGCGATTTCGATTTTTTTCCCCCCGCGGCCATTTTTGGCGGCGTCAGAAACAATCGCACGTCTCGCAGCAGACGTAGCGCTCCTTCTTCCGAGTGATACTCCATTCCCACGGCCTCTCCGGTCCCGTTGGGAAAAACAAATTTCACGATCTGGTCCGTTTGCGATAATCCCGTGGCGCGATTAAAAGTGACGCCTTGTGTTTGCGCGTGGACTTTTTGCGGTTGCGCCATTCCTGGATTTTTCGCCGCGCGCTCCGCGTCCGCGGCGCTCTCCAGGTCCAGCGTGACTTCTCCGCTGCAGACCACATTTCCGTTTTCTTTATCGTACTGGCAGCTTCGCGTGTGAATGATGTCGTGCCGCTCGCCGGTCTTGCCGAAAATGGTGATCTTCACGTCCTCGAGCAAGCTGGCGCCGTTGTCCTTGAAATCCGTCGCTTTCGACGCTTCCACTGTATAAATCGTGCGATTGCCGTCCCCTTGCGAAAACGTCAGCCCGCTGGACAGCCGCGTCACATCTTTGGGAGCTGGTGGCGGAGCTTTTTCTTTTTCTCGATGCGCGACCCATTTGCGATTCACGTACACGCCGGCAGTCACGCTGGCCAGCAGCGCCGCCACGAGCGCGGACCAGCGCGCATACTTCGCCGCTTCGCTTCTCTTCATGATCTCAGTTAAGCAAAAATTCGCGGGGCTGTATAGAAGTGTCCGGGAGCGCGCAAAAACTGGAGAAGTCAGCCGGCAGACTAGTCGGTCGCTGCGCTAATCGGCGGACTCGGCGTTTGCTGCGCTAGCCGCGGATTCGGTGTTGGCGGACCCGCTTGGCGGGATTCCGAGATTAGCCTGCGGATTCGGTGCTCACTGAGCTCCTGCGGACTCGGCGGCCGCGGAATGCGGCAGAATTCCCATGTTCGCGGCGGCGACGCTGTCGCGGTTGGTGTTCTTCACCAGGTACATGGCTTCGTCGGCGAGGTGCAGCAGGCTTTCTTTGGTACGCGAATCCACGGGATAGGACGCCACACCCACGCTAGCAGTCAGCTTGATGTTCAAGCCTTCGGGGGCGAGCCACTTCGTCTCGCGAATCAATTTGTGCAAGCGCCGCGCGACGTTCAGCGCATTTTCCTTCGAAGTTTGCGGCAGCAGGAGCACGAATTCATCTCCGCCATACCGGAAAGCAAAATCAATCAAACGGCAGTGAATTTTCATGGCTTCGCCAATTTCCGCTAGCAGGCGCGATCCCACCAAGTGGCCGTGCGTATCGTTCACCTGCTTGAAATAGTCCAGGTCGATGAACACCAGCGAGAATTCGTAGTTGTAGCGCTGCGAGCGGTAAATTTCCGTTTCGAGAATGTTGCTCATGTGGCGCGCGTTATAGAGCGAAGTGCAATCGTCGGTGATCGTGAGTTCGTGAATGCGCTTGACGTGCCGCGCGTTCTCCAGCGCGATGGCCGCAAAATCGGAGAGCGCTTCGAGCAGCTTCAAGTCGCGGGGATCGAATCCTTCGGGGCCGATGCAATTGATCAGCTCGATTACGCCGAGGCAGGTATCGCGGAAGCGCACTGGGACGGCGACGATCGACTGCGTTTCTGTTTTGGTTTTCTCGTCGACCTTGGAGAAAAATCGCGTGTCTTTCGAGGTGTCGGGGACGACCACGGTCTCGCCGTGCTGCGCGACCCAGCCTGCGATACCCTGGCCCATCTTGACGCGCACATCTCTCAGCGCCTGCGAAGCTTTTCCGACGGCCAGCTCAAAATATAGTTCCTGTTTCTCTTCATCCAGCAACAGCAGAGACCAATTGTCCGGGCGGAGAAATTCATCGATCTTCTCCATAATGGTGCGGAGAACCTGATCGAGCTGCAGCGAGGATGTCAGCGCCTTCCCTAATTCCTGGAAGACGGCCACTTCCCCTTTTTCTCGCTGTTCGGAGGGCACCGCCGGATTGCGGCGGCGTTCGACAGCCGGAAACTGATTTACATCTTCCACGCGCGGTTCTACCTGTCCCTTTAGAATTTTGCCCTCTTGCCCCTGCTCCCGGCTTGGCATACTCCACGCCCTTGCGGTCGCACGTAAGCCGCCCTGAACGCACACACACCGGCGAATCTTGGCCAGTATAGGCCCCTCGCAAAAAGGTGCGCAACCCGCTCGTGGTACAGGTGTGGCTTCCTCGCCATCCCGACCTCCAGCTTTCGTAGTGGCGGGCTTGCCGCCAGTCCGTTGGGTACGCAACGATGTGTGTCGGGAAGCCCGGCATCTTTCGTTGTCCGCCTGTAAAGGCACGATGCATGGTGCCCTTCTTCAGACTCGTTCCTTCCTCTCCTTTCTCGCGCGCGCTGCTACTCAAGCTATAATCCTGCGCCGAGGCACCAACATGCCGCCGAGGGCCTGGCCGCTCGCCATATCTATTCTTCTGACCACCGCCATCGTCCTGGTGCTTCTGCGCTATTCCCGCATCGGCGACCTTTTTCACCAGCATGTCCGCGATCGGCCGAAGCGCCGGCTGTTCCTTGCGGCCATCGGATTCTTTGTCACGTTTGCGGTGGCACGCTCGATGGCTTACGCCGCTTACCGCAGCGTTGGCCCGTTTCACTATGTTTACATCGGGGGCAGGCATATCCATCACCTGGTCTGGGGGATTCTCCTGCTGCTGGCGGTGGGGTTTTGCTGGTTGATCGAAGTGGGTACGGGAACCAAGTCGTCGTCTCTGCTGGCGAGCCGTTTGATGTCCCTGCTGTACGGAGTCGGCGCCGCGCTCACGCTGGATGAGTTCGCACTGTGGCTCAACGTTCAGGAGAATGTTTATTGGACGGAACGAGACCGCGTTAGCCTGGACGCCGTGATCCTTTTCGGCGCCGCCTTGCTCATCGGCATCTGGGGACGCGACTTCCTGAGGGCACTCGGCCGCGAGTTTCTGCCCGCTCGTCGTAAGCGTCAGTGAGCTCGCGGGTGCGAGGGGACGCCCGAACGTTGTGGAAGAGCAGGAGGGGGTACCCCCCATTCCGGCATGAAATTGAGAACAAAAGGGTTGCAAAATGGGTTCCTGTAAGTGCATGAAAAGAAAGAAGGAGTTTTTCGTGGGCGGGCGCAGGGGTGAGTTCCAGAATGGGAAGAGACTTCTAGTTATGCTTGAAGATTTTTGGCTAGAGATACCAATACTACCCACGGTGTTTTCGTAAGAGTGGCAAACAAAGGGCTTGCGGCATACGGAACTTGGAAGAGTGTACGGAGAATGGGAGTTGGTTGGACGGGAGCGCCGGGGATGGCCCCCTCCCCCTCCCGTGTTTTTGTAACGATATGAAACGACAGAGCTTAAGGGGTGGGGGTCTGCAAACAATATGATTTGATGGGACTTAGGGGCTGGGAGGTCGGGAGTAGGGATCGGGCTACGGGAAAAACTGAGAGGTCGTGACGAGCCCATAGCGGCAAATCCTAGAGAACACTACCATGGAAGTACTCGATGTGTCAACTACTTTTTTAGTTAGCGTTCGAATGGATTCGTAAAGCGTTGAAATTCTTGCAGGTTACAAGTTTGAAGGTAGAAATTCAGTGATGGGCAGTCCGAGTCGAAACACAGAAAATCTCGGAAAATGCGAGCGGGGGAACAAGCGGAAGAAAAAAGTCAAAATCCCCACACGCAGAAACCGCGTATGGGGCACCCGGCTTAATCCGGAGTAATCCGGCGGCTACCTGGCACCGGAGAGACGCTAGAAAAAGAGTTCCGGGGAGACGTGGAAGCGGCGGCTGAGGCGCTTGATGTGGTCTTTGTTGAGTTCGCGCTTGCCGCTGAGAACCTCGGAGACGATGCTGGGGGTGCCAAAGACATCGGCGAGGTCTTTTTGCAGGAGGCCGTGCTGGTCGATCAGGAATTGGAGGACTTCGAGAGGCTTGGCGCGGGGAAGCTGATAGTGGCGGTCTTCGAAATCTTCGATCAGCAGGGTCAAGAGGCCGGCAAGCTCCTTTTCTGCGGAGGTGAGCTTCCTGCTGCGGCGGTCCAGTTCATATAGAAGCTCGGTGCAAGCTTCGTTTTCCTTCTCGGTGCGAATCACGCGGGGAGGGAATTTCTTGAGCAGTTCGATGTATTCGGGGCTGGCGGTGAGAGTGCTCATTCTTTCCATCCTTCCTTGCTGTACTCGGCGTGGATCAGGACGGTTGAAGCAGGCTTTTGACTTCGCTTTTTTGTTCGTTGCGCGCCGTCAGCGCGCGCGGCGAAGAGGCGCCTTGGCGGCGTGAATCAAGGTGCGCAGGGCGGTATTGACGGATTGCTCGTCACGGAAATACTCAGCGACGTCCGGTGAGAGGAGTACGAGGTTTGTTCCTGCCCGATAACGCGCGATATATTTGCCGCGGACGCCGCCTTTCAGTTTGGACAGGTCGTACTCACGACGTAGCTCGCCGCGCCGTTCTCGCTTTTCAGTTTTTTTCTTCATAATGTTTTCGTTCGCGCTGCGTTGTCTTGCGGGCGCTGATAATCCTGATGTCCTCGTCGCGGTCCATGTGGGCGACGATCAAAATCCGACCGGCGCTCGACATTCCAACGGTGATGAAACGCTGTTCCGATGCCGAATGATCCGGGTCTGGAAACGTTACCGCCAAGGGATCACCAAATACGGTCGCCGCCTCTTGGAGAAATCCGGTGCTTCCGCCGATTTTGTCTAGCTTTGCCCGGGTCCCATTCAAAATTCACCACCTTATCTTACCGCGCTGCCGCCCGAGGGGGCAATCACTCGCCGCGCACGCTGTTCCGCCTTCTTCTCTCCACCGACCCTGTCGAATGCTCACGGATCACTTTGGGCTTCGTTTGACAGTGCGGGAGGAGGCCGCCTATAGTCCGTGCGGGGATCCCCGCCGCTATTTTGCGCGCGCCCGCTGGGTTGACCGCTTCGCGGTTACAATAAAGATAGTTGAGGACAGGTTCGGGTTCATGGCCAGGGGAAATTTTGGCGAGCGGCTGAAGCGCGAGCGGGAGATGCGCGAAGTTTCGATCGAGGAGCTGACCAAGTCCACGCGCATCAGCACGCGGTTCCTGTTGGCGCTGGAAAATGAAGATTGGGAAAAGCTGCCCGGCGGAGTGTTTGGGCACGGATTTATCCGCACCATCGCGCGGTACCTGGGCCTGGATGAGGAATCGCTGCTGAGCGAATACGATTTGGCGCGCAGCAGCCAGTCCCAGCCTGCGACGGCAAAGCCCGAGGAGCGCATTCCAGCGCCGCCGAAGTGGCTGCCTGCCGCGGCGGTGCTGGCGATCCTGATGGTGCTGGCTGGATTGTTTTTCGCGGGGCGGTACGGCTGGCGGCGCTACTCCGCTTATCGCGCGGGGAAAAAGGCAGCGGATTCCGGGGCGGTTACGCAAGCACCGTTGCAAGGCACAGCCACAACCCTCGATCTATCCCTCTCCACGTCGGCGCCCACGCACGTGCTGGTTAGCGCGGACAACAAACTTCTACTGGACACCGATCTGCCGGCCGGTGAGACGCGCCATTTTTTTGCCAATCAGCAATTTGAGGTGACTGCGGGAGATTCCTCGGCGGTGTTGCTGGAATTGAACGGACAGGCGATGCCGCCGCTTGGCGCGCCGGGCGCGTCCGGTACAATGATGCTTAGCCGAAAGGATTTGAAGCAGGGAACCGGTGGAAGCACTCAGCCCTGAAGTACTCGAAGACCTGCGCCACGGCCGCGCCACGCGCGAGCGCAAGGTGGCGGTGTGCACAGGCGGAGCGCATCTGGGTCCCGCGGACCGCGCGGAGATTCTTACCGTGCTCGCGAACGACCAGGACGAGGTGGTCGCCTCGCGCGCGCAGGATGCGATACTGTCGCTACCAGTGGAGTCCTTCGTGGAGGCGGTGAAACGGGAGCAGGCGCTGCCCGCGCTCTTCGCCTACGTGGCGAGAAATCTTGCCGACAAGCCGGGCGTGTGCGACGCCATGGCGCAAAACAAAAACTGTTCCGCGGAACACCTGCTGCCGGTGGTTCGGCATCTCTCGACGCTGGGCGTGCAGACGTTGATGGATGAACTGGAGCGCGTTAGCGAATCTCCGGCACTGGCCGCGGCGCTCGAGCATTCGACTTCGCTGACGGCGGAACAGAAAAACATGTTGCGCGAAATTCACGGGGAGGGCGTTCCGCTCGATGAAGCGGCGATCGCGGAAGCGGCCGCGGCGGCAGAACCCGATGTGGTCAAGCGCCAGACACTGATTCAGCAGGTGGCGAAGATGACCGTTTCGCAGCGCGTGCAGTTCGCCATCCGGGGCGGGTCAGAGGCGCGACGCACGCTGATCCGCGACGGCAACAAGGTGGTGCAGCGCGCGGTGCTGCAGTCGCCGCGGTTGACGGATCAGGAGGTCGAAGCGTTCGCTTCGATGTCCAGCCTGACGGACGAGATTCTGAGGATGATAGCGGGCAACCGCGCTTTCCGAAAAAATTACACGGTAGTGCGGAACCTTATCAACAATCCCAAAACGCCGCTGGACGTCACCATGCACATGCTTCCAATGCTGAACCCCGTGGACCTGAAGCGCCTCACTACAAATAAAAATGTGCCGGAGACACTTCGTACGACGGCGCTCAAGCTGCAGCGCACGCGCGCGGACCACAAGAAGTAGGCGGGGGCCGGTGCTTGAAACCACAAATTGATGGGCAAGAATCGCGGGTTCCCGGAGGATTCCTATGGCGCCAGCAAGAAAACGTTTGCGAAACCTTTTTGGGGCTTTTGCTCTTACCGTGATGATTGCGGTGTCGGCGATGATCGTGTCTGTTCCGGCGATTCGTGGAGACGAGAAGAAAACCGCCGATCCGTGGGCCGATTCGCAACTGGTACAACCCGCGAAATTCGCGCATGAACTCGTGGACAAGAGCTTGACCGTTCCAACGGTGGTTTACGTTGGATTTCGCTCGTTGTATGCCGGGGGACACATACCGGGCGCTGCTTATCACGGGACGGCTTCGACGGAAGAAGGGCTTGCGGATTTGAAAAAGTGGGCGGACACGCTGCCGCGAACGACGGAATTAGTGATTTATTGCGGGTGCTGCCCGTTCGACAAGTGTCCGAACATTCGCCCGGCGTATAGCGCGCTGGATAAAATGGGATTCAAAAGAATGAGAGTCATCGTGTTTCCTACAAGTTTCGCCGCGGACTGGGCGGAGAAGGGCTATCCCATTCAAAAAGGATCGTAGCGCGATCCGGTAAGTTACTTCGCGGAGCTGGCTAAGACGACGGCTCCAATTTTGGATGCAGGAGATGGAAGCCGGTCGCCTCTTGATAAGCGCGGGCGAAGGCGAGCAGCTTCGCTTCGCCGTACAAATTTCCGAGAAACGTGAGACTTGTGAGAGTGCCCGGGCCGCCGGCGTTCTGGAAATCGGTGACGTCTTCTGAGGGGTATTTGGGCGCATCGCTTCCGCGCAAGCCGTTCGGCAAGATTACGGCAGGGTGGCCGGTTAAATTGGTGATGACCAACTGCTGGCCGCCGTTGGTTGGCGCGACGATTACATCGATTCCCTCGAAAACCTTTGCGACCGCCTCCATGGCCATTTTTCGAGCGCGGGCCGCCTGGATGTACTCGACGGCGGGGATGAAGCGTGAGGTACGAAAGGTGTTCGGCCAGTCGTAGTCTTTCTGAGAGGTGAGGAGTTTGTCCTTTCCGGTGCGCGTGAGATCGTCGAAGGCGGCGGCCGACTCCGCGTCCAGCATGGTGATCAGGGCGTCGAAGGGAAATTTCGGCATTTCCACGGGAATGAGTTTTACGCCCATTTCCTGAAGTTTCGCGAGAGCTGCATCGTTATATTTTCTGTCGTATTCGGCACGAGCACGGCCAGCTTCGCGGCGTTTCTTTTGTTCTTCGCGCTTTTTCTGTTCTTCGGGAGTGGCAGCGGGCTCTTCTTTGGGGGCTTCCTGCTGCTCGCCGGGCTTGTGTTCGAAATCGGATTTGAGATAGCCGACGCGAAGTTTTCGCCAGTCCAAATTTGCGTCCCAATTGAAAGCGGCGGAGTGAACGGTGCGGTCGTGTCCATCGGGTCCATAAATCGCATCGAGAACGAGGGCGCAATCTTCGACCGTGCGGCAAATCGGGCCGAGCTTGTCCATGGTCCAGGAGAGGGCCATCGCGCCGGTGCGGGGCACGAAACCAAAAGTGGGGCGGAGGCCGGTGCAGCCGCAGCGGGTGGAAGGCGAGGAAATCGAGCCGAGGGTTTCCGAGCCGATGCTGAAGGCCACGCAGCCGGCTGCTGTTGCGGAGGCTGGACCAGCCGAGGAGCCACTTGAGCCTTGCTTGGTGTTCCAGGGATTACGCGTTACGCCGCCGAACCAGACGTCGCCGAGAGCGAGGGCGCCGAGCGTTAATTTGGCGACGAGAACGGCGCCGGCTTCGTCGAGGCGTTTGACGACGGTGGCGTCTTCGTCGATCACTTGAGTTTCGAAGCCGCCGGCACCCCAAGTGGTACGAATGCCCTTGGTCGCGAGCAAATCTTTCGCGCCCCACGGCAAGCCGTGAAGCGGGCCTCGATATTTTCCCGCGGCAATTTCCGAGTCGGCTTTTTTGGCCTGCGCCCGCGCGCGTTCTTCCGTCAGGGTCACTAGAAATTTAAGAGTTGGGTCATATTTCTTGAGGCGGTCGAGATACATTTCCGTGAGCGCGATGGAGGAAACTTTTTTCGTGCGCACGAGTTCGGCGAGCTCGCGCACGCTGGCAAACGCGAGTTCCTCCAGATTTTTCGGCACGGCAGAGGAGGCGAGATTGGGGGCGTTCGAAAGACGCATGGGCTTGCGAACGGTTTCAAACTTCATGCCGGGGAGCACCGGTTCGAAGAGCACGGCAGGCTCGACGGAATTGGGGATGTGCAGTTTGTAGATTTCTTCGTAGCCCTTAGCGTGCTGGTTCAAGCTATCGAGCATCATCTCCTTGTAATCATCGGCAATGGGGACGTCGGCAATCGCCGCGGCGTTGTCGATCATTTCTTTCGTGATTTTTTTCACGCCTTCGGCTTGTGCCTGAGCCCACAAAACTCCGGGAAACAGAGTTCCAGCAAGACCCATTCCCGAGCAGGTCTTCATGAAATTTCGCCGATCCAGCATCATCGATCTCCTTAGCCGCTATGGGCAAGCGTGTGCGCCCGCGTAATATACCATCGGGCTGGCCAGTGAGGCTCATATCGATTGTCAGCGGCAGGGTCTGCGGAATTGAGTGAGTTTGTCGCTCGGAATAATCCCTTTGGGTTATTGTCAGCCTAAATGGGAGAACGGAAAATGAGGTACGATGGCCACATCCTGAAAGGAGTTTCCATGATGCGCTTCACGAAACATTTCCTGTTACTGCCAGTTTTACTGTTGGGTTTTTCGCCCCGGTATGGACACGCCGTACGGGCTTGCGCTTCACCCGCTGGCGGCGAAGTGGTGTTGAAGGCGGCAGATATTACTCCGAAAATATTTCCGGAGAGAGTATTTTTTCGCGGGCAGACTGCTCCCGCGCAGTTGCGCAACACCGGCGGCGTGCATTACGGCGATGATTTCTACGTGCTGGCGGGACTGGTGGACAGTTCGGGCTACTCGACGGGCATCAAGGAAAAATATCAGGGGTATTTGTTGAATGAGGTGACGCTGGAAATCGGGGGACAAGCGTTGAAACCGGGCGCGTATGGATTTGGTTTTCTAGGAGGAGGGAAGTTTGTGGTGATGGACCTGGGAGCCAATGACGTGCTGCAAGGCAGTTCACAGCACGATGGGGAGATGAAGCACCCCATTCCCCTACAGGTCGTGGCTTCCTCCAGCGCGGGCAGTTACCGGCTTTATGTTGGGCGCGACTATGTGGAGTTCCACCGACAGTAGCCTTGTCCTGCATTCAAATGAAACCGGGCCGCCTTTAAGAGCGGCCCGGGAATTCCTTACCAATAACTTGTGCGACGAAAGAAGCGAACCAACACTTCCAGTGTTTTAGTCCTTGTCAAATTTCAAGCAGAGTTCAAGCTGCCTAATGGCCTGATTGGTGGCCTCGAGGGCTTCGACGCGGTGACCGCCGAAGTCATGGGCGGCATGTTCCATGTGCTCCTTGGCGCGGCGCAGTGCTCCGAGGGCTTCACGAATCTCCGGATGCGGCTCGGCCGGAGTTGCTGTGGCCGGAGTGGCCGGAAGCGCGTTGGCCGCGGGCAAGTTGGCTTTGTTGGGGGCTGCAGGCGCGGAAGGCATGAACGCAAAGGCAAGGATCAAAGATGCCAGAGCTAGCAGAGTCAAAATTCTCACTTTCATAAACCACTCCTCCTCGTCCGAATTTCGGCTCGGACTGCCGATTTATGCCCCCATTCCCCATCTGCATGCCTGCCCGTGTTTCTCGAGGATTCGCGCAGGTCACACACCTCTGTGGAGGCGCTCATGGGTTTTCCGAAATGCCGGGCACCCAGTGTTCCTTTTCTTTTAGGTCATCTTCCAACGGATGTATAGAAGATTTTCACATTCAGGTTCCTACCAGGGAATGGCCTTCTTTGCACTCCTGCTTGGTGCGCTCGAAGGTCTTTCGCGCCGGAACTGCGACTGCGACGGGCCAGATCCATTTGCCGTTTCTTGAAGTGCGGCTGGCGTTGACCGATTGCCATGCGGCAGCAAAAGCCTTAACCTGCGTCCACCGATCGAGTGAGGGTTCTATGAAAAACGTACTTTTGTCGGCGTGTATTTTGTTGCTTTCTGGCGCAGCGTGCATTGCCCAGACTCCGCCGCAGACGGCGGCACAAACCTTGGAAGGCACGTGGAATGGCACGTTGGGGGCAGGCTCGGTCAGACTGCACTTGATTTTGACAATTTCGAAGACGAGCGGTGGGGAGTACGCGGGGCGGCTCAACAGCAAGGACCAGGGCGCGATATTGCCGATGAACAACATCACCTTGACAGGCGATGCGGTGCGATTCGAGGTGAAACCGGTTAGCGGCGTCTACGAAGGGACGCTCAGCAAGGACCGTTCGGAGATCGATGGAACGTGGACGCAGAGCGGCGTTCCTCCGCAGCCGCTCTTGTTCAAACGCGTTCCGGAAGAGGCAATCTCGAATCCAAGCATGGAGGCGGTGAAAAATCCGCCGCCTCAGAAGAAAGCCGAGCCACGATTTATCGAGCCCCTGGATGTTTCCATCCCCGTGCGACCGGCTGCTTTCAAGGCCAGCGGGAGATGGAATCTGGTCTATGAGCTTCGCATTCAGAACTGGGAGGATACGGACGCGACGATCACGAAGCTCGAACTTGTGGACGCGGCGCATAAACCACTGCTCAGTTTTTCCGGGCCGGAGTTCGAAGGTATGTTTTATCAGTCAGGGAAACCCGGAGCGACAACGATTGGCCCGCACAAGTTCACTTTCATCTACATGTGGCTGACGATGAGCCGGCACGATGAGCTTTCTACGGCACTGCGCCATCGGTTCACGGTGAAGGTCGGAAATCCACCCGAAGAGGTTTCCGTGGAAACGCTGCCGGAGCTCATCGATCAGAAGCCCGTGGCGGTGATCAGCCCGCCTTTGCGCGGCGAGAACTGGGTGGCCGCGAACGGCCCTTCCGATTCTTCGTTTCACCGCACTTCCATCCTGCCGATTGACGGCCGTGCTTGTATCCCGCAGCGATTTGCGATTGACTGGCTGCAGATCGACGCGGAGGGGAATACCTACAAGGGAGATCCGAAAGATAACAAGAATTACGGCGCGTATGGAGCGGAGATTCACGCCGTGGCGGATGGAGTCGTGACGGAAGTGCGCGACGGCATACCGCAGAACATCCCGGGTGAAAATTCCCGTGCGGTGCCCATGACCCTGGAAACTATGGGCGGCAACCACGTCATCCTGGACATTGGAAACGGCCGCTACGCGGTGTTCGCGCACATGCAGACAGGTTCTGTGCGTGTGAAGCTGGGAGACCACGTGCGTAGAGCGCAGTTGCTGGGTTTAGTCGGAAATTCGGGCAATTCCACCGAACCACATCTTCATTTTCATATCTGCGATGCGAATTCTGTTTTGAGCTGCGAAGGACTTCCTTATGCGCTTCCGACATTCGAAGTCCAGGGGCGATGGAAACTCGATCCCAAAGAAGCGCCTGTCAAGCGCGAGATGGAGATTCCTGTCCAGTCGGAAATTGTGCGGTTTCCGGCCGAGCCGTAGAACGTGCTCCGAGTCCATCTAATCTGAACGAGTAAACAACGACGAAAAATATCCGGCGCGGCACCCTCTAACGAGTTGTGGGATTCCCTTGGGCTATTTTTGATTGCATCCCACCTTAGCGCGTCATAGGATGGCGCGCACAGTTTCCCTCATCGCAGGACAGGAGGAAATCATTCATGCACATGCATAGCTTGAATTGGGTGGCGATTCTAGTGGCCGCGGTATCCACGATGGTGGTGGGATTCCTGTGGTACTCACCGCTGCTTTTCGCGAAACCGTGGATGCGCGAGATGGGTTACGACCCCAACGACGAAGCAAAGACGGAGGAAATGAAGAAAAGCGCTGGCAAGGCTTATGGCGGGTCGTTTGTGGCAAGCCTGATTTCCGCCTTCACGTTGGCATTGGTCCTTCACGGGCTTCGGGCAGAAGACTGGCATTTTGGAATTATGGCCAGCTTCCATATTTGGCTCGGATTCGTCGCTACCGTGCAGTTTACGGGGGCGCTGTTCATGAAGCAGAGCATGAAGCTGTTTGGGATCAATACCGGCTACCAATTGGTCTGCTATCTCGTGATGGGAACGATCCTCACGGTTTGGAAATAAGGCGAGGAGTGCCCGATGAGAACGAAACGGTGTACCTGGGTTGGGTTATCGGTTCTGTTTGTTTGCAGCTCTGCGGCCGCGCAGAGTTCAGGTCCGGATGCGCGGCAAATTACCGATCCGAAATCCATTACGTCGGCGTCGAATCCGAATGCGCGGCCCATTCCGATTGATGATCTTTATTTTACGCGGAGCGTTGCTAGTGCGTCGTGGTCGCCCGACGGGAAAGAGATTGCATTCACGACGAACATTTCCGGCCGGTTGAATTTGTGGAAGGTGAGCGCTAGCGGGGGATGGCCGATCCAACTGGCGCAATCCGACGATAGGCAATACGGCGAGACGTGGTCTCCCGACGGAAAATGGATTGTTTTTCAACAGGACAGCGGCGGAAATGAGTTGTGGGATGTCTTCGCGATTCCGAGCGACGGCGGCGAAGTGATCAACCTGAGCAACACGCCCGACATCCGTGAAGAGAGCCCGCGGTGGTCGCCCGATGGGAAGACCATCGCGCTGAATACCAAGCCGAAGGACGGCACGGTGTACGACATTACGCTGATGGACTGGGCCACTCGGAAAATGACGGCGCTTACGCATGAAGGCACTCCGAACCATCTTTGGCAATCGGTGGCCTGGAGCGCCGACGGAAAAACACTTTACGCAAACCGCCTAGAAGTGAGCTTTACGGACGCGGACATCTATGCGATTGACGTCGCTAGCGGAAAGGCCACGAACCTGACGGCACATCAAGGGCAGGTCCTTTATGTTGCGTCTTCTTTGTCCAAGGATGGGAAAAAGCTTCTGGTTACGTCCAATGAAAAAGGCGGATACCAAAACGTGGCGCTGCTGGACATCGCTGGGAAAAAACTAGCGTGGGTGACGGACACCAAATGGGAGGCCAGTTCGGGCGACTTCTCTCCTGACGACAAGTGGGTCACCTATACGATCAACGCGGACGGACGGGTGGATACCTACATGGCGGACGTAGCCACGATGCGCTCGGAAAAAATCCCCATTGGCGGAGGCGTAAACGGATTCGCGGGCAACCCGAGCCCTTTTTCGCCTTCGGGAGACCGGCTGTTGTTGTCTCACGAGAGCTCGGTGGAGCCAGGAGATTTCTGGGTATACGACGTGCCGTCACGCAAGGCAAAGCAGCTGACGTACTCCGTGATCGCGAGTTTGAATTCCGCGGCACGAGCACCATCGCAGGTCGTAAGCTACAAATCATTCGATGGAAAAACGATCAGCGCGCTTCTCTGGATTCCCTACAATTTGAAGCGCGACGGCTCGAGCCCAGCATTGGTCCTGCCGCACGGTGGGCCGACGGGGCAGTCGGCAGACTACTGGAGTCCGCGAGTGGCCGCCTTGGTGTCCCGTGGATACATTTGCATGGAGCCCAACGTGCGTGGTTCGACGGGGTATGGCATGGAGTTTCAAAAAGCCAACTTCAAGGACCTGGGCGGCGGGGATTTGCAGGATGAGGTTTATGCGGCCAAGTTTCTCGAAGCAACCGGTTACGTGAATCCAAAGAAAATCGGGATCACGGGCGGTTCCTATGGCGGATTCATGACGCTGATGGCGATCGGCCGGACTCCAGACGTGTGGGCCGCGGGCGTGGAATTGTACGGCATCATCAACTGGCTGACCATGTTGGAACATGAGGATCCGATGCTGCAGCAATATGAAAAGAGCCTGCTGGGTGATCCGGTGAAAGATCGCGGTTCCTACGATGCCGCTTCGCCGATCACTTACATTCATAGTGTGAAGGCGCCCCTGCTGATCTTGCAGGGAGAGAACGATCCACGCGTTCCCAAGGAGGAGGCAGAGCAAGTTTTCGCGCTGCTGAAGAAGGACGGGAAGACGGTGGATGCGCACTACTATCCGAACGAAGGACACGGCTTCGCAAAGCGTGAGAACCAGATCGATTCGATCCGGCGGACGATCGCATGGCTCGATAAATATTTGAAAGGAAACAACTGATTCGCACGGCCTCCACACTTGCCCAGCACATCCGCCAACGAAGATAGCAGCTCTGCCAGTACGGCGAAGCGGGTGATGGCGCTGCTGGCCCTCGCAGCGCTGATCAATTACGTGGATCGCGGCAACCTCTCCATCGCTGCTCCGATGCTGAAAGACGAGCTGGGTTTGTCGGCCCGGCAGCTTGGTATCCTGTTGTCCTCCTTTTTCGTAACTTACACGTTGTTCCTCCCGGTTTCCGGCTGGCTGGCGGACCGCTTTGAGGTGAAATGGGTGATGGCTTGCGGATTCCTGCTGTGGTCCGGCGCGACGGCCGCGACTGGAGGCTTGCACACCTTCGCAGCGTTACTCGCTGCGCGACTGATCCTCGGGATGGGCGAAACGGTCGCCTATCCGTGCTATGCGAGGACCCTGGTGAGGCACGTCCCGGAAGTGGGCCGAGGATTTGCGAATGCGCTGATCGCCGCGGGAGTTGGATGCGGGCCGGCCCTCGGCACGTTTTTCGGGGGCAATCTGATGGCGCGATATGGATGGCGCCCGTTCTTCGTCGTTCTCGGAGTAGTCAGCATGGCCTGGCTGATTCCGTGGCTGGCGTGGATGCCGAGGGGAGAGCCTGCGGTTTCGCAGGCGCAGAAAAGTCGCGTTGGATTTCTCGAACTGCTGGAACAAAGATCGATGTGGGGTACCTGCGGTGGCCTGTTTGGGGCGAACTATGTTTTGTATTTTGAGATTACCTGGTTGCCGTTTTATCTGGTGCGAGAGCGGCACTTCTCGATGGAAAGGATGGCAACGATTGGCGGGATCGGATACTTGTGCTACTCGGCTGCCGCGGTGGTGTTTGGGTGGATTTCCGACCGGTGGATTGCCGCAGGCGGAACGCCCACGGTGGTTCGCAAGACGTTTGCGGGTGTGGGAGCCGGAAGTGCTGGAGTGCTCCTCCTGGGCTGCGCTCTGGCAAGCCCCAAGGTTTCGGTGATTCTGCTGCTCCTGGCGTTCGCCGCTGGCGGCATGTGCGGATCCAATATCTGGGCGATTACACAAACGCTGGCCGGGCCGAAAATGGCGGGCCGCTGGGCGGGGTTGCAAAATTTCTTTGGAAATTTTGCCGGGATCATCGCGCCCGCGGTGACGGGATTCGTCGTTGACTATACCGGACGATTTTTCCTGGCCTTCGTCATCATGGCGATCGTCGCACTGCTGGCGGCGGTTTCTTATATCTTTGTGATTGGCCCGGTGCAGGAGGTTGTTTGGGAACCGTTGGGACATTGAGGTTGGAGATGCAACTGGCATAGACTCCTGCGCATGGATGTCGATTGGCTGCGCGGTCTGTGCCTCTCCTTCCCCGGGGCAACGGAGCAGATCCAGTGGGGCTACGACCTGCTTTTCAAAGTGGGAGGGAAAATGTTCGCCGTGACGCCGCTGGAACCGGCTCCGGTATGGCTCTCCTTCAAGGCGTCGCCGGAGAATTTTGCGGAATTAACGGAGAAGCCGAACATCATTCCGGCGCCGTACCTGGCGCGGGCGCAATGGGTGGCGCTTGAGAACAAAGAGGCGCTTGGGCCGGAAGAACTGGCGCAGCTGCTGCGGGAGTCGTATGAGATGATTTGCGCGAAGCTGCCGAAGAAAACGCGCGAATCACTGTCCAATGCAGGTGCCAAGGCGCGAAAATTTCGGGGCAAAAAGACAGCGAAGAAAAAAGGCTCGCGAGGGCGCTGAATTGGGGGAAGATCGAGTTTGGGATGTTTTCGCTGGATCCGAATGGGAATCGAACGGCATTCGAACGAAGGAATATTTTATCGAGGTGCACTGTGCTCACACGTGTGGCGTTTCTAGTTGTTTGGATCATTCTTGGAACTGCGTGGCGGCCCGGCGAGGCAAATTCAGGATCGCCGGCTCCCGGACTGCTGGTGGTGGCCAATCAATACGAGCATAGCGTGCTGATTGTTGATCCGGACAAGCGCGCGGCAATCGCGAAAATCAGCGTGGGCGTGAACGGGCACGAAGTCATCGTTTCGAAAGATGGGCGCTTCGCGTACGTTCCCATTTACGGGAATTCGGGAGTTGGCAAACCGGGAACGGACGGAAGCACGATCGATGTGATCGATGTGCAAGGGAGCAAGCTCGCGGGAAGTATTGACCTGGGAAAGCCGCTTCGCCCTCACCGGGCTGAATTCGGACCGGATGGATTACTTTATGTAACGGCGGAGCTTGCCAAAGCCGTCGACGTTGTGGACCCTTCGACGCGCAAAGTGCTCGCGGAGATTCCCACCGGCCAGGAACAATCCCACATGCTCGTGCTTTCTCCCGACGGACGGCGGGGATATACGGCGAACGTAAGCGCCGGCAGTGTGAGCGTGCTGGATTTGGCCAAGCGCAGCCTTATTGCGACGATTCCCGTGGCCAAAAGCGTCCAGCGCATTTCCATTTCGGCTGATGGGCAACGCGTTTTTACTCACGATCAAGACGCGCCGCGCATCGCGGTCATCGATACGGCCACAAACAAAATCACAAGCTGGATCGAATTGCCGAATGCGGCATATGCGTCGGAACCAACAGCGGACGGACACTGGTTGCTGGCGCTGAGCATGGTTGCTAATCGTCTGTTTGTGGTGGATTTGCAGACACTGAAGGTGGCGCAATCGCTGGAGGTTCCGAAAGGATCGTCGGAAATCCTGGTGCGTCCGGACGGCGAGGTTGCTTATGTAAGTGGCACCAGAGCCGGGAAGATCGCGGTAATCAACTTACACTCCTGGGAAATGCAGGAACCGATTGAGCTGACGCCCGGCGTCGACGGTCTTGCGTGGGCGTCAATCGCGCCGAAGTGAAGCAAGTATCCGAACAAAATTGACCGCCAAAAAGGAAAAAGCCCACTCCGTTTGCACGGAGTGGGCTTCTCGATTTGCCCCGCGAGGAGAAGTCTTTGCCAGGAGGCGCTGACCTGGTTTAGAGCGGGACGTCCGAGATACCGGCGGCGGTGCCGTAGGCGTAGGTGATCACGCCGGATTGATCCGTGTAGAAGAAGCGGATACCGCTCTGACCGGGGGCGGAAGGATTGGCGTTCAGGGTATAGGAGTTAATGAAGCCACTGGCATCAGGAGCGCCGGCCACGTAGATGAAGCTGTAACCGCTCTTGACGCCGCCCACGAGTGTGCTATCGATCAAATCCGCGGCCGTTGAATCTGCGGATACCGCCGGCCCAAGATTCGAAAGCGCCGCCGGAAAGCCAATGCCGGTGTAGGTTGAGGAATAGGTGACGCAAGCTGTGTTAATCGTCCTGATCGAACCCACCGAGGACGCTTCGTTCGCGGACATTCTCGCGCCGAGCAGGTTGGGTATGGCGATGGCGGCGAGGATCAGAATGATGGCCACCACGACGAGCAATTCGATGAGCGAGAATCCCTTTTGACGTTTACGCATTAGCTGACTTCTCCTTGTGTCTCTCTTGTGTCGTCCTGAGTGTTTTGGGACAGCGCCTTGACTCGCATTCAGTATGTGGGTGGAGGGGCGGAAACGCGATGGAGCGGTGGACTCAATTTTAAGTGGACTACTGTCCTACGGTAAGTAGGGGTGTTTTCCGTACCCTAGGCCTAGTACTAGCTCCCTTCTCGATACTGGCCTAGGCTTCCCTTCATTTATAACTACATTGTATTTATGGACTTATGAGCTGTCCTGCTAAGGGTAGGGGATGGGATGGCGAGCAACTAAGAAACGTAATGAGATGAATACCTGTCCCTGGCTCCAGTTCGTCTAGTCCGCAGCAAGGCGTTCAACTGCTAGCTGAAGAATGGCAAAGAGGAGGCTCTTCTAGATATGCAAGGCTGCAGGTGTAGAGAGAACTTGGCGCAGGTAAGAGCGGAAAGCCTCGTGTTACTTCTCCCGACGGTATTCATCGGGGACATCATCCTCGGGAACTTCGTGGGTGACAACCTCATCCTCGTCGGAGTCGTCTGCGTCCTCAACGCCTTTTACGACCTCGGCCTCGAAGGCATTCCCTTCCTCGAGGAGTTCCCCCACGCTTTCCGAGCCGCCACCTTCGACACCGGAGAGTCCCTGCAAATCCCCGGATTGCCCTCCCGAGCGCGCTCCAAGCCCACCGGGCTGGAAGACGACGGAGTCTACCAACTGGGCTTTCCCGCGAGATCTGCTTCTTTTTCGAACGGCCTTTTTCCGTGAAGGTTTTGTTTTCGGCGGGGCTGACTTCTTTGCCAGCCTTTTCTTGGAGACTACTAGCGCGCGACCTGTTTTCTTGCTGTTTTTACGCTTCCGGCTTTTCCGTTTGGTGGCCATACGGGGAGTCTACCACTTTCCAATCTCCCCGTTCTCCGCCTTTGCTCGATTCTTCCAATACGTGCCGCCACTGATTCGGTCGGCTAACGATCAAGATGCAGGAATGCTACTTCGTACGGGCTGCGCTCCACATTTAGCCTGGCCACGGTCACGGGCAGTTGAAATCTGCGAGGACCTGCACTGCCTGGATTAATGTACAAGACGCCATCCCGATCGTAACTTCCCGGCTTGTGGGAATGGCCGCTGACCACCACTTGAAACCCGGCGGCCAGGGGATTCAGATCCAGGGCGTTTACATCGTGCAAGACATAAATCGTGACGCCTGCGGCTTGCGCCACAGCGGTTTCCGGCAGGACTTGGGCCCAATCTGCGGTGTCGACATTTCCGCGGACCGCCACAACCGGAGCGAGGGCTCGTAAAGCGTCCAGGATTTCCGGCTTGCCCACATCGCCTGCGTGAATAATCAGATCGGAGCTGCGAAGAGCTTCCACGGCTTCCTGCCGCAGCAAGCCGTGGGTATCGGAAATCAGCCCGATCTTTTTTATAGCAGCGGTCACAACCAAATCGTATCTCGTAACTGATGAAAATACGCAGAGGCCCTCACTAGGACCCACTTACAAAAAACAGGGGGTATGGGGGCTTACGCCGAGACTTTTGTGGGAACCACGCGGCGCAGTGGTTTCGACCCTGGAATGGGGAACTGCATGTGCCAGAAGTTCGTTTCGGGGGAGATGAATTCCACACCCACATACTGCTTGCTGTCGCGGGCGCGGTGGATGGAGACGACGCGGCACTCCATGGACTGCGCGGTGTGGTCATTGACCAGGATCAGCGTTTGCCCGACAAGCACAATTTCTTCAAGCTGAAACAGCGCTCCATGCCGGTTCACCGACTGCGAGCAAGACTGAGCAGAGAATTTTTCACCCGCGTCGTTTTTTCCATGGACCGTCAAAGGCACATTCAGCGCTACACGTAGCGTCCGGCGCCGTTCTTTGCATCGAAAATGAAGCAGGGACATTTGTGCAACGACCTCAATTAGGATTTATCAAACCGCGGGGCGTTCGATCAGATTCTGTCAACAGTTCCGCGCCGGCCGTGTCGTGTTAGCAGTGCGCTAAAGCGACAGAACAACAGCAGAGAGGTTATCAGTACGAACCTTGCCCACACAGCCCCATACTGCCGAATCAGATCTTCGAAGACAATGGCGGAACGGTACCACAAAAGGCCGTTCCAGAACAGTACCCTGGTACTTCCCCCTTTTTCGGCCCTTTAGCCCACCAAGGTGGGGAGGAAGATACCGCAGCAGCGGTAAAACCTATCCAGCCAATGTCCGCAACTTACTGATTCTTTGAGGCTTGTATTTGCTAACCCACAAAAGAGGTGAGCAAGAAACAGTGCCTCGAATTCCCGAATCGGACCTGTACTTCGCTACCTGGCTGTCCTAGGGTAGTGTCATTTTGGCAATTTTCGTTTCAGGAGGGTTTCGGAGCTCCCAGGGTCGGCACGCTCACTCGGCTCCCAAGAGCTTCACGATTTGGAGCGGATTCACGCGCGCGCCGTCGACGGTCAGGCCCCAATGCAGGTGGGGGCCCGTGACGCGTCCCGTCGCCCCCACCTTTCCCAGCACCGCGCCCGCGTCCAGATCGTCCCCGGCCTTCGCCATGATTTCGGAAAGATGGCCATAGAAGGTGTAAATCCCAAGGCCGTGATCAAGCACAACGGTATTTCCTGAGAAGTATAATTCCTCCGCCAGAACCACACGCCCGCGCTGCGTCGCGTGGACCGGCGTTCCCGTTGTGGCCGGGAAATCTACTCCGCCGTGCGGCGAGCCCGGCTGGCCGTTCAAGACCCGCCGCTTTCCGAAGTTGCCTCCTGTGGTCACGCCTTCGAGCGGCACGCGAAACATCCCTTGCCACAACTTATCCGGCGTCGTTGTAGCAAAAATATCGCGCAGCCTTTGCCGTTCTGCGTTCGCTCGTTTGATTTGTTCCGGATCGGGCTCAACGAACTGCTTCCCCACTTGCAATTTCTCAGTAGCAAATATTCCTTTCCGGACCGGGATGCTCACCGTGCAACTGGCATGTTTGCCGTTGGTCATCAGCAGGGCAACCGACAGCTTATAGGTGCCGGGCGGTTTCTCTAGATCGACGCCCAGCAGCCCTCTGCGCACAGGATGAAGTTCGTTTTTTTGTGCCGCGCCAACCGACCAAAATCCTACGCTCCGGTCGTTCCATTCACCCGTCAGTTCCGTGATCGGCGCAGCACTGCGCACTTCCACGAGGAGCAGGCTCCCCTGGCTGGACTGCGGCGAGGTCAGCTTGAGACTCACGCCGGCGCCACAGGCTCGCGGAATCTGCGCCGTTGCAAGGGCAGGAAGCACGAGAATCCCCATGCTCGCGAACAAAGCAAGGCATAAGCGAAGTTTCGCTCGAAACGAAAAGATCAAACTCAGCCTCCGCGCTGCTGACGCATGAGCTCCACGCGTGGTTCCACCTTACTGAATTGGGCACGTCCGATTTTCGATCCCAGGATGGCCTTTTCCGACAATAGAAAAAGATCGGGGCTTTTTAGCTTTTCGCGGAGTTCTTCGAGAAACGGCCGCACTTTGGCGAACATGAAGAAGAGTTCGCCGCAAAACGCCGGCTCGAAGAATAGTCTTTCACTTAAAACGCCATTGAGGACAAAAGACGTGGCGATGCCCCAGTAGCCGCCGACCTGCCGGAGCCAGTTGTTTTCCTGCGAGCCGAAGTCCATCGCCACTTTTATGAAATCGTCAGCATCCTTGGGCCAGAAAGTGGTCAGCCACCATTGCCGCGCCTTCCGCATTTCGGGTTCGCGCCTGAGGTTATAGAGCTCGAGAATCAAGCGCGCATCCTCCGCGGTCGGTTTTTTCGCCATCGCTTCCTCCAAGAAGAATCTGAATGGTGATTGTACCTTCCATCGAGCTGATTCCGCTTCCCGAATCTCAAGGGCGAGGCGGAAGATTCCATGAGCCGGTAAATTTGAAGTACCACGCGGACCAACGAGGGCGGCTGATGCGAGTCGCAATCAATCTTGACGCAAGTTCGTACGAAGCTTGAAACGCTGAATCTTTCCAGTCGCGGTTTTTGGTAGTTCCCCGCAAAAGCGGATTTCGCGCGGGACTTTGTAGGATACCAGCCTCGCTTTGACGTGCGTACGAAGCTCTGCCGCCAACTCCTCCGTGCCGGTGAAGCCGCCGTGCAGCGTGACATAGGCCACTGCGTAGGTTAACCCACGCTCATCTGTTGCACCCACTACGGCGACTTCCGCGACGTGCGGGTGTCCCAAGAGCGCATTCTCCACTTCCATTGGAGAAACCCACATCCCGGCCACTTTCAACATATCGTCCGCTCGCCCGCAGTATTGATAATAACCACCCGCATCGCGGACAAACTTGTCGCCGGTCACTACCCAATCTCCGCGTTTGGTGCGTGCGGTCAAATCCGGAATTTGCCAGTATTCCGCAAAAGCGCTGGGACCCCGCACCCAGAGGTTTCCAATCTCCCCATCGCGCGCCGCTGCTTCGCCATCGTCGACGATTTTTACTTCGTAGCCTGGCACCGGAAAACCGCAACTGCCCGGCTTGCATTTCCCCGGACGGCTGGAGATGAAAATATGCAGCATCTCCGTGGAGCCAATGCCATCGAGAATTTCTAGACCGAATTTTCTCTTCCAGCGCTCAAATATCTCCGCCGGCAGCGTTTCTCCAGCGGAGACACACAGGCGAATCGAGGAAAAATCCAGGCGATGGCCCTCTCGGGCCGCCTCCCTCAAAATGGCCGAATAGAGAGTCGGAACGGCAAAGAATATTGTCGGGCGGTGAAGCGCCACAAGTTCGATCACTCGCTCTACTGTGGTCCGTTGAGGATTGAAGATGGTGCTCGCGCCGGCCGAAAACGGGAAATACATTCCGTTGCCTAATCCGTAAGCGAAAAACAGCTTTGAAGTGGAAAAGGTAACGTCATCGTGGCGCAGGCCGAGAACCTGGTGCGCATAATTCTGGCTGGTGGCCAGCATGTCTGCATGGCGATGGACCGCGGCCTTCGGCATGCCACCGCTCCCAGACGTGTAGAGCATGAATGCCGGATCGTTCGGCGAAGTATCCGCGGACACCAGTTGATCGCTGGCCGTTGGTATCCACTCCGGCCACCTAGCGCAGGACACGCCGTGCGTTTTGATTTCTCCTTCACCGACAACCACGATGAGCATTTGCGGGCGCTCGCTCGAAGCAGGCAAGAATTCCTCGAGCGCATCGGAGTGGACAATTGCAGCGCGGGGCTCGCTGTTCTCAATGTAATGAATGTAATCGGAAGCGCGCGCGAAGGGATTCACCGGCACGGCTACGGCACCGATTTTTGCGGAACCAAAAAAGGCAGCCACGAATTCCGCGGAATCCGGCAGCACGATTAAGACGCGCTCGCCGCGGGAAACGCCTTGTTCGAGGAGGGCGTTTCCTACGCGATTGGCAAGCGCTGCCAGATCGCTGTAGGTTACTTCGTGCGGTCCGGCAACGATGGCAAGGCGTTCAGGGTGCGACGCAGTTGGTGCATCCAGAAAATGAACCGCCACATTGAAGTGTTCAGGCAATTTCTCGGGCATACACTTTTCTGACGGCGACTTCGTGTCTTCAGTCCTGGCCGATGTCTTCTTTCCAGACCTCAGGATGGCCGGCGATATAACGGGCGAGCAATTCGATGCATTCTTCGGAGTGCATGTCGATCACGGTGACGTGGTTCTCGCGCAGCCAGTCGATGCCGCCTTGAAAGTTTACGGACTCGCCCACAACCACGGTTCCAATGCCAAATTGCCGGATTAAGCCGCTGCAATACCAGCAGGGCGCGAGCGTAGTGACCATGATTTTGTCGCGGTAACTGCGTTGCCGGCCGGCTTTTCGAAAGGCGTCCGTTTCGCCGTGCGCTGAGGGATCTCCCTCCTGCACTCTCCGGTTGTGGCCCTTTCCGAGAAGCCTTCCCTGCTGATCGAAGAGCGCCGCGCCAATGGGAATTCCTCCCTCGGCAAGCCCGGCGCGGGCTTCGTCCAGAGCAACCATCAACATCGCCGAGTATTTCTCTAGATTCGCTTCTGCCTCGCCGCCCATTTCCGTGTTTCCTTGCCTCTCGTTAGGTTCAAACAATCCTGCCACCCGCCGCTGGAAAAACGAGTTTCAGCAGGAGGTGGGTAGGCCAGAATATTAGAATCACAGATCCTGCCAAGATCACCGCAAGGTGCACGGGAGCAGGTCCCCATGCTCGATGGAAGAGCGGGTCCTGAAACGCATAGTTCATATTGAGCGCCGGGGGCAAGAATCGCGAAAGAATCAAAAGAGCTGCCATAATCGCCGATTGCAATTTCAGAGCGCGCTGATCGTATCCCAATACGCGGAGGGCCCAGAGCAATACGAGAGGCAAGACGAGGTGGAAGGTCGAAAGCAGACGAAGCCAGAGCGCAAAATGTGTGTCCCACATGTACTCCGTTCCACCGATCAGGTGGTGGCCCGTAACCAGGCGCCAACCAACGTCCAGACCCCACAGAATTCCAACCAGCAGAAAATTCAAGGCCTGACTGGAAACCAGTAAGGGGTTCTGGAACCAGATCCCGAGGCAGGCAGCAATGACGCCAATATCGCAAACATGCATCATATTCTGCCAGCCCCACTCCCAGGTACAGAGCGGCAGCCAGATTAGCAGCCAAAGCAACGCCAACCAGCACAAGACTGCGAACACCTTCGTGCCAGGTGCCATGAGGCTCTCTTTATGAAAGTTTCGAATGCGGCACAGCCTACCACACCAATATGGAGCTTGGCGTCGGCGAGATGCCTTCTAGGATTCTGGCTGATGAGCAAGCCCGAAAGCGGCGGAACGGCAGGAAGCGAAGCGATTCTATCGTGGCTGAGGCGACGCGAAGATGAAATGGCGGCCCTGCTGGCGGAGTTGGTCGCCATCCCGACGGAGAATCCGCCGGGGAAGAATTATGGCTTTTGCGCCGCTTTGCTGGAGAAGCGCTTGAAGGATTCCGGCCTCGAGTGCGTGCTTTTCGAACCTTCTGACCAGAAAACAAATAGCAACGACAAACCTGTAAGCCTGTTGGCCAGCTACGGCCAGGGTGAACGCACACTCTATTTTCACGGCCATTACGATGTCGTTCCGGCACAATCTGCGGAACAATTTCAGCCAGCGCGTGAAGGACATTTTTTGTTTGGGCGCGGCGCGTGCGACATGAAGGGCGGGATTGTCGCGATGCTCTACGCGATTCTCGCGTTGAGGGAATGTGGGACCAAGCTGAATGGCAGAATCTGTTTGACGCTGGTTCCGGATGAAGAAACGGGAGGAGAACACGGCTCGGCGTGGCTAGCAGAGCAGGGATTGCTGGGCCGAAACGGCATTGCCATGCTTCTGGCAGAGCCCACGAGCGGCGTGGTGTGGAACGCAAATCGCGGCGCGATTACGCTGCGGGCTGAGGTTTTCGGGAAGTCTGCACACGTTGGCCTGCAACACCGCGGCGAGAATGCATTCGAACGCATGCATATCGTGGTAGCACGGCTTCTAGAGCTGAAGCATGAGGTGGAGCAGCGCAACACCAGCTTCAGGGTTGGATCGGAACAGGCACGCAACTCGATCCTGATGCTCGGCGGACAGAGCGGCGGCGGAGCAAACTTTAATGTGGTTCCGGATAAGTGCTGGTTTACGATCGACCGGCGGATCAATCCGGAAGAAAACCTTGTGGAGGAAAAGGCCAAGCTGATCGCCGTCCTGGAGAGATGTAAACACGAGGGCATTCCTCTGGGTTGGGTAATCCTGCAAGAGGGGCAATCTGCCGCTTGCCGCGAAGACCATACCCTGGGGAGAGCGCTCGCTGGGAACATAAAACGCGTGACCGGCGTAGCAGCACAGTTTGAAATGTGCCCCGGCCTGCTGGAGATCCGCTTCTATGCAGCGAAAGGCATCCCCGCTTACGCCTACGGCCCCGGTTTGCTGTCGGTGGCGCACGGCCCGAAGGAATACATCGACCTGCGAACGATGATTGACTGCGCCGGGGTATATGCACTGACAGCAATGGAGATGCCGCGGCCCTAGACGCAGCCGGAAGATGGCCGGAGTGTGGTTTTCTTTAGGAGCTGTTCTCTTTGGTTATCGTTTCGCAACTTCGAAGAAAGCGGGGTAGCACGCATAAGTTATTGGAATAAAGCCAGTTCCAAAGCGGCTTCCGCTTCTTTTCGTACGCCCTTCGCTGTCCCGCAAGGGCAGTTGTCCCAAAGTACTATTCAAGTTTTCCCGCCGTTCGCCGATGATTTTCACGTATGCCAAACCTTTATTTTTGCCAACCTCACGCAAAAAACCAAGGTATGCTTCGAGCGGTTCTTTCCGTAAATGAGTGCGACCGCGTGGTCAGCCAATATCCCGCCACCTACGTTGGCCAGGAGTTTCCCCGGTTGGCGAATGGCAATGACGGGGCAGACGATTTTGCCGTGATCAGCTTCCGCCCAGATGAGATTACTTCGACCTGGCGCCCCGGGTACTACCGGCTCGACTCGGACCTCAATAAGCTGAACGAATCCCTACTTGCCCTTTCCCGCTGATTCCCCCGTTCCGGGACACAATCCACTAAGGCGAGAGAAAAGTTTGCTTGCTTAGCTATTTCCAATGCCCTGCCGTAGCAACGAGTTGCAGCCCGATCGCAAATGCAGAGGACCCAACGGGCTCACAATAAACGACCCGTGCTCTGGCTCGAAAATCACCCCGGAGTGAACGGAGGTTTAGCCGCTCCTTCGGTTTACATGGCTGACTTGCGAGGACGCGGACTCCATGGCCACTGACGTTTTCCGTGATGCCTTCGTGTGCACGATGGCGCATATCCAGGCTGCAGAGGTCCACTCGTATTGCCAGAGGGAGGCGTTCTTCCGACCGGTGTGCCACAGTCTGCATAAGACACCCCCGAAGGTGCAGTAACGGGAGGCTGGGTGTCTGGGCGGGAACGACTCGCCTATAATACGCCCTTGTTGCGGAGTGGGTGTAATGAGTTTTTTCTAAATGTTCAGGAGACCCGGCACCTGACAGGAGTTAAGGATTCTCCGCCCTTAGACCTATGCCGGCAGCCAGGTTTGCAATACCATCCGGGAATTCGCCGGAAGTTCGCCGAACTTGAGTCCCATCCCGAGATGGGTGTGGGCATAAACGACTGTCGCCGGCGCCTCGAAAACTTGTGTTTCGGTGTGAATCTTCAAACGAACGGAAGTCCCACCCGCTAAAGGATTTATGGTGTCCACATAGCAACCCGTGGAGCTGATATCACTGATGCGCGCTGCAAGCTGGGCGCCTGTAATCTCCGTGCGGACTTCGGCGGAAGCTATAAATGGGTATCGGGGAGCTCGTCGCTTCTCTAGATCCATGGTTCTGGCCTTTCCGAGGACTGCAAAGGATTCTATCCCCATTTCATCGCGGGCGTGCCTGAAAAATGGACCATTCAAGCAGCCGTACGCTGGAACGCAGGAATAAGCCTCCTTTTTCATATTCTCCTGCCGCGAGCGTCTCAACTTGGCCGTGCTTTTCCCGTATCAAAGCCCCACAAAACCAGTGACGGGCAGGAACTGTTCCAAGTACCATCTTTTAAGACTTTCCTCTCTTAGCGGGTGTATAGAATGCCGCCAGACGGTGTGCGCCGAAGTACTCGAATTCCGAAGGAGATCAGCATTCTGCTGACCGGAAGCGACATCGAAGGGAAAGTTTTTTCCGAAGAAACTAAGACAGTTTTGCTCAGCCGGCACGGCGCGGGCATCGTTTCGACCTATAAACTATCCGCCGAGCAAGAATTGATCCTTCGCCGCCTGGATACCAACAAAGAAGCGGAAGTGCGCGTCGTGGGGCAGCTCGGATGCGAGTCCGACATTTATACCTATGGCGTCGCTTTTATGGACTCCGCGGTCAACTTTTGGGGCATCAAGTTTCCTGTACCTTCGGAGATTGACAAAAAAGCAAGCGTGGCGTTGCTGGAGTGCAGCAGCTGCGAGGCGCGCGAGACGGTTGAGCACAGCGACCTGGAATCGGACGTCTACCACGTCAACGAAGGCATTGTGCGGTATTGCAAGCAGTGCGGGTCGTCCACGTTTTGGAAAAGGGCCACGGAACGCTTCGACGTTGATCCGGTTCCAGTCGCCGCTCCGGTAGCGGTCGAGCACAAGCAGGTTTCTGCGCCGTTGCTTGCCGAAGAAGAGACAGAAACGGCAACGGTAGCAGTCGCGGAAGTAAAACCAGCGGTTCGCACGGAGAACCGGCGCAAACACGTTCGAACGGCAGTAAGCTTTAAGGCGTGTGTCCGAAGCTTTGCCTTCGGAGATGACGTCGTCAGTTGCGAAGACATCTCACGAGGTGGCCTTCGTTTCAAGAGCCGTAAGGCTTACACCGTGAACGCCGAGATCGAAGTCGCCGCTCCGTACTCGCCGGGCACCCAGAATATCTTTGTTCGCGCGCAAATCGTCCACGTCATCGAACTCAAAGAGGAAAGAAGCTATCGTTGTGGCGTGGCCTATGCTGCAAGATCGAAACGCTAATTACTAGCGGGGGCGCTCCCCTATTTCTGGATTCCGAGCGTCCAGTTTCCTGCTTAGAGATGAGAAGAATCGAACGGTTTTGGGAAGAGTTGACTCATCTGGATTACTTCGATTTTGCCCTTCAAGTTGGCCATCACGACTGGAACATCTCCGCAAAACTCCCAAATGAGCTGCCGGCAGGCCCCGCAGGGCGGCGTCAAAGTATCGGTGTCTGTCACCACGGAAATGGCGTCGAAGCCGCGCTCTCCTTCGCTGATGGCTTTAAAGATGGCTACGCGCTCAGCACAAACCGTAAGGCCGTAGGTGGCGTTCTCGACGTTGCAGCCGCCAAAAATCCTGCCTGAGGTGGCGCGCAGCGCGGCGCCCACGCGAAAATTGGAGTACGGCGCGTGCGCGTTTTCTCTCGCTTGCCTTGCGGCCGAAATCAGGCTTTCATGTTCGCTCATGCTCATGCCTCCCCCGCCCGCCGAAGGTATTGTTACTCTATGGCTTCCGCGATTTTGGGAATTACCGCCATCAGCAAGGCGATGAACTGGCCTTTCACGCGCTCCGCGGTCTCCAGGACTTCAATATGGTTGAGCGGCTGGTCGAGAATGCCCGCCGCGGCGTTCGTCACGCAGGAAATCCCAAGAACGCGCATACCACTGTGCCGTGCGGCGATCACTTCCGGAACCGTGGACATCCCGACGAGGTCGGCGCCAATCGCGCGCAAGTACCGAATCTCCGCGGGCGTCTCGTAACTCGGCCCTGCAAGCGCTGCGTACACGCCTTCGTACATGCCGATCCCCAGACGGTTGCCTTCGCCAACCGCCATGGCGCGAAATCTGCGATCGTAGGCAACGGTCAGGTCCGGAAAACGCAGGCCAAAACGCTCGTCATTCGGGCCGGACAGAGGGTTTACACCCTGCAAATTGATGTGATCGCTGATCACGATTAACCGGCCCTGCACGAACTCGCGCTTGATCCCGCCCGCCGCATTCGTCAGGATGACGGCCTTCACGCCCATCCGGGAAAAAACGCGGATGGGAAACGTCACATCCTTTACGGAATAGCCTTCATAGAGATGGACACGGCCTTGCATGCCCGCGACAGGGATAGCGCCGACGCTTCCGATAACAAGGTTTCCGGCGTGGCCGATGGCCGTGGATCGCGGGAAGTGCGGAATTTCCGCGTATGGAATCTTAGTAGCGCCGTCAAATTCATCGGCGAATGCGCCGAGCCCCGAACCCAGAACCAGGGCAATCCGGGGCCGGAGAGATGTTCGAGAAAAAAGGAAGCCAGCCGCTTCCCCTGCGCGTTCGAATTCGTCGTCCGAAGGACCGCCTCTTGAAGACGTAATTGTTTTCGGAGCTTTGGTCTTGGCGCTTTTTTTTTCGCTCACGAAAGGATTCCTACAATGGAAGCGGACATTAAGTTTGCCATCGTACCGGCGAGCATGGCGCGGATTCCGAATTTGGCCAGCTGACCGCGCTGCTCCGGCGCGAGCGCCCCAATACCACCGATTTGGATGCCGATGGAGCTAAAGTTGGCAAAGCCGCACAACGCAAAGGTGGCGATCGTAAAAGTGCGCGGATCTAGCGCGCCTTTCATCGTGCCAAGCTGGCCAAACGCGACGAATTCATTGATGACCATGCGCGTCCCGAGGAGGTTTCCAATCCTTGCTGCTTCGCCCCAGGGCACACCGATCAACCAGGCCACCGGCGCGAAGATCCAGCCGAAAACGGTCTGCAGACTCTCTGGGAACCAAGCCATGTGCGGCCAGTTGTGGATGCCGCCCATGATGGCGTTGAGCAGCGCAAGCAAGGCGATGAAGGTAATCAGCATGGCGCCGACATTGAGCGCCAGATGCAAGCCGTCCGTAGTGCCCCGGGCTATGGCACCCAGAAGATTGGTTTCTTTTTCCATGGGCGGCATTTCCACGCGGCCCGCGGTGAGAGGTTCCTCAGTTTCCGGAACGAGCATCTTGGCCATGAGCAGCGTTCCCGGCGCAGTCATGATGACGGCGGTCAAAAGATTTTTGGGATCGGCGCCACCCACCTGGATATACCCTGCCATCATGCCGCCGGAGATGTGCGCCATCCCGCTAGTCATGACGACCATCAGTTCCGATTTGGTGAGTTTTGGTAGAAAAGGCCGGATGGTTAGCGGAGCTTCGGTCTGTCCCATAAAAATACTCGCGGCCACGTTGAGAGATTCCGCGCCACTGGCACCCATCACGCGAGTCATGATCCAGGCCGCAGCGCGAATGATCAGCTGCATCACGCCGATGTGATAGAGAACCGCAAAGAAGGCGGCAATAAAGATGATCGTAGGCAACACCTGGAAGGCGAACGAAAAGCCGAGCCGGGAGAGTTCCTTGGGCAAACCAATGTCGCCGAACACGAACGCGGAGCCCGCGTAGGAAAAGCTCAATAGCTTATTTGCGCCGGCGCCCAAGAAACCAAACACGGAATTCCCCACGCCGGATCGCAGCACGAAAAAGCCTAGCGCCAACTGGAGCCCGAGCCCCCAGGCAATGGTCTTGAGCTTGATCGCCCGGCGATCGGTGGAGAACAACCAGGCAAGCCCCACGATCACGGCCATGCCGAGTACACCTGTGAAACGTCCCATGAACACCCCTCTCCACACAGCGGATTCAAGCGCCAATTAAACGGCGGACCAGAGGCCGCTTTTCCTTCGGTGGACTATCGCTCATTTGATAGCTGCCCGCAATCAGGGTCTGCGCTTCCGCAAGCTTGGCGTCGCTATTGTAATAAATGGTGACCAGCCGTTCGCCTTTTTCCACCCGATCGCCCACCCGCTTATGGAATTCGAGCCCCACGCCAGGATCGATCTTGTCTTCCTTCTTTTCGCGCCCCCCACCCAGCATGGCCAGTGCGATTCCAAACTGCTCGCACTGCGTGTCCTGGATGAAGCCACTTGCGGCGCTTGCAACATCAACGTGGGAGCGCGCTCCCGGCAGCCGCTGCGGTTCATCAATCACTCGCTCATCGCCACCTTGCAGGCGAATTCCCTGCCGTAACTTTTCGAGTGCTTTCCCCGTGGCGATCATCGTTTCGGCAAGGCGCCGGCCTTCCTCGACGCTATTCCTTTTTTCGCCAAGATAAAACATCCAGGCGGAGAGTTCGATGCTGAGTTCGCGCAGATCCGCGGGGCCACCGCCCTTGAGGACTTCGATCGACTCAATCACTTCATTCGAATGGCCAGCCATCCGCCCTAGTGGCTGATCCATATCGGTAATCAGAGCCACGACTTTCTTGCCCATGCGCTTTCCCGTTTCGACCATCACTTCGGCGAGGCGAACCGAGTCTTCTTCTTTTTTCATGAACGCGCCGGAACCGGTTTTCACATCGAGAACTAGCGCGTCAATTCCCTCGGCAAGTTTCTTGCTCATGATGGAAGCGCAGATCAGACCGATATTCTCGACGGTCGAAGTAACGTCGCGCAGCGCGTAGATTTTCTTGTCAGCGGGCGCGATTTCCGCGGTTTGCCCGATCAAACCCATGCCACACTCGCGGAGAACCTTGCGGAATTCTTCAAGCGAGAGATTCACGTTGAAGCCTGGGATGGCTTCGAGCTTGTCAAGCGTGCCCCCGGTGTGACCCAATCCGCGCCCGCTGATCATCGGCACCGTGAGCCCGCCCGCGGCGACAATCGGGGCGAGAATCAGTGAAGTCTTATCGCCAATGCCTCCGGTGGAGTGTTTATCCACTTTTTTGCCGGGAATATCGGAATGATTGACGACCTCTCCGGAGTGGAGCATCACTTCCGTTAGTGAGGCGATCTCGGCGCGATTCATCCCCCTGATCCATACGGCCATGAGCCACGCCGCCATTTGATAATCGGGGATTTCATTACGGGTGTAGCCGGAAACGAGGAAGTTGATCTCCTCGCGGGAGAGTTCCCCGGAATCGCGTTTTTTGCGGATCAGGTCGACGGCACGCATGCGTTTTGAAAGCGAACGGCGAGCGTAACACCCGCTCCCTGAAGCGTCAACGCAAAGCGCGCGCAGGAATCGGCAAAACTACAGCGGTTGTTGCACGTCCGGGGGCAGGTTGGTTGACTGGCCGGAAAATACTCGCCAGCCGCTGGTTGTGTTCACGTAAACATGTATGGCGCGAAGCTGCGAGCTGAGCATCTGACCCTTAACCACAAAACGCGATGACCAAAGGCAAGTGACAATTGCCGTGTTTTCAAAGATGCGGACTTTGATGTCGGAGGCAGTGAACGATTCCCGTTTCACCGATGGCGATTCGATCGCCTGGATCCACTGCACTTTGTTGACTTGCTGGCCGTGGGAAAGCGTGCCGCTGAACTCATCGCTATAGATGCGCCGGAAGAAGCCTCCATCGTTCAACTGGATGGCGTGGGCGGCTTCTTTTTCAAGGCTGACGATTTCTTGCCGGTCCATTTCGGGATCTCCGGCGTTGGTGACGCATCGCTGAATGCACGCGTCCTGCCTGCTTTGCTGCTGCCCTGGCCACGAGGGAGCCAACACCAGTCCGATTCCCAATACCACCGCACTCGCTACTCTGAGCATCTTGGAATGCCTCCCTTGAAGAGCTACAAAGTGCAGCAAGGGTTCGTCCAGAAGGGGTTGCTGCCGACAGCTTCCATAGTACGGAAGGGAGGGATGGGTCACCAATGAAACTCAAAGCATGCGTGTTTTGAATGACAAGCTGGCGTCAAGCACGGCACTAAGCAGGAACGGCTTGCGGCGGCGACTGCGGTTCAAGCTGGCCCAGCTGCTGCTTGCGCCGCGGATTGAGTTTGCGGCGTGCGGGTTCTTCGATAAAACGATAGACAAGCGCGCAGATGCCGACCGTTAGGACCGTGAAGACCACCACACCGGTAAAGTTGTTGTAGCGCAACTGTCCGGTGGCCGTATGAAAAAACATGCCGATAATCATCGAATGAAGCAGGTAGAGGCTGTAGCTCGCATCACCACAGAGGACGAGAAAACGGCTCTCCAGGACGCCACCCCATCGCGGCCGCAGAGCAAAACCATAGACAATTGCGGCAAACGCTGGAGCGAGCAAAGCGGTGTGCAGGACAGGATAGGGGATAGCGGCGCTGAAATAGACGACCGCGCCAACTCCGGCAAGGCCGAAGAGTACAAGTGGCAGAGCAAACTTTCTCTCTCGGCGCGAGCGCAGGAACAGTAAACCACAGGCCATGCCAAGCAGGAATTCCGGCAGGCGGGCGAGAGGGTGAAACTTGAGAGCGTTCAGCCAGAATGCTCCCAGGACATCAGCATTAATGGTGGTAAGGCGGTCCGGGTTCAGAGAGACGTAGGCGGTGGAAAGTGCCAGGCTGGTCAGCCATGAGGCTGCAGCGATGAAGAACAGCTGGCTTTGAGTGCGGCGCAGGAGCATCAGAATTAGAAATGGGAAGAGCAAGTAAAAAAAAGCTTCGACGGAGAGACTCCAGGCCACGGGGTTCCAGGTCAGAGCGGCTTGGGGAATCCACGCCTGGAGGAGCGTGAGGACCAGTGTGGAAGCTAACTTCAGGTGTGCTTTGGGCCAGGCAAAAAAGGGCACGTCGAGTTTCAGAATCGCGTAAAAAAACCAGGGAGCAGTAATCAGCAGGGAAAAAGCGTATGCCGGATAGATCCGGGCAAAGCGGGCGCGCCAAAACTCCTTCAGGCTCAGTGTCCTGCCGGCATAGGTGTACACCAGAATGAAACCGGACAGCACAAAAAAGAAGCTGACCCCCACATAACCGATGGAAGAAAGCTTCTGGAACCAGGCGGGCCCGAGAAAGATTTGCATCGCCTGAAGATGAAAAATAACCACGTGAAACGCCGCGAAAAACCGCAGCGAAGTAAGGGCGGGCAGGCGGGGGCGAGCAGCGTCGAGTTCCATGCTATTCCATACGTTGAAGTGCGGATGTATGTTTCAGGTTCTCCTAATGGGACCCGAGAGGATCGTTGCCTTCCACAGGTCTGCTGTTAGAATACCTTCACTTCAGCGCCATCGGAGGAACCGTGAACGACTTTAGCAAAACTACCCGCGATGTAGCTACCTCTTCTCCATTTTCCCGCCGGAGCTTCCTCGCCAAGACATCATGTTTCGGAGCATTTTATGCTGTAGCAAGGCTCATTCCCTTACCCGCGCTCGCGGCGGAATTGGCCCTCGACTCCCGCGTGTCGCAAACTCCGCTCGTGGACAAGGGATTCGCGTCTGTTCGAAAGATTGGCAATGGATTGTACGCCACCATCTCCGACGGCTCGAAAGGCTTGCAGACGATTTGCAATGGGGGGTTCGTCGTCGGAAAGGACTCGGCTCTCCTGATCGAAGGGTTCACCCAGCCAGCGGGCGCTTCTTTCCAAATGGACGCCTTGCGCATGGTGAGCCAGGTACCCGTAAAGGCGGCCCTGGACACCCACTACCATTTTGATCATTCCATGGGAAATTCATTTTACGGCGCGAATGGCGTGCAGCTCTGGGCGCATGCGGCGGCGGCCAAGCGGATTGTCGATAATTACGCGCCGCTGCAAGGAGCGGATAAAGAAGCCGTACTAGGGCCGGTTGAGAAGCGCGTCAAGGATGCAAAATCGGATACGGAACGGGCCCACGCGCAGAGTGATCTCAACGCACTGACCGGACTATTTGCCATTGCCAATGCTAGCGTACTGGGGCTGCCAAACCATCCAATTGATCCAGCGAAGCTACCTTTACCGGTTGATCTGGGTGGTCTGACAGCAGTGGTTGAGTCATACCCGGGACATTCGGGCACCGACATGGTGGTGCGCGTTCCCGATCAAAACGTGGTATACACCGGCGACCTCTTGTTCAGCGGCTGGTATCCCGTCTGCTTTGACGAAAAAGCAACGATTTCCGGCTGGCGTGAAACCCTGAAGAAATTTGCCGCGCTCGACAAGGACACGCTGTTCGTGCCAGGCCACGGGCAGATTTGCGGCCAGGAAGGCATCGCTGCGCTCCGCGAAGTCTTCGATGACATCGCTGGCCAAGCAGAAAAGATGTACAAGGCGGGAGTTCCATTGGAAGAAGCGCAGCACCGCTACACCGTTCCTGACAAATTCAAGAACTTTCCAATTTATGCCTGGGGGTTCACCATCGGTCCAGCCATCACCAAGCTCTATTCAGAATGGAAAGCGGGCAAATCGTAAAAACACGGCCGCCCGCGGAGGAGGTCAACCATGGATCTCGTTGTTGGCGCTACGGGTCTTGTCGGTCAGCAGATTGCGCTCGGCTTGAGCAAGAAAGGCCGCAGCGTCCGCGCGATGGCGCGCGGCGGCAGAAGTCACGAAAAAGCCAAAGCCTTGATTTCAGCAGGCGTCGAGATCGTCGATGGCGATCTTACTAAACCGGAAATCCTCCCATCCGCATGCGCGGGCATAGATACTATCGTTTGCACCGCTACCTCAATGCCTCACGGAAGCGACGACGGCCTGCGCCGGGTCGACCGCGAGGGCATTCTCGCCCTGATCGAAACCGGGGAGCGCGCTGGAGTTCGCCACTTTGTCTATACCTCCTATTCTGGAAACATTCGCGAAGACTCGCCTCTCGAAACCGCCAAGCGAGATTGCGAGAAGCGGTTGCTTTCAGGCCGTATGCACGCCACGATTCTGAGGCCGTCTTATTTCTCGGAGATATGGCTGAGTCCCGCGCTGGGCTTTGATCCTGCAAGCGGGCGCGTGCGCATTTATGGGAGCGGCGACGCAAAGATCAGCTATATTTCTCCCAAGGACGTCGCTGCTTTTGCCGTGGCCGCCGCGGGGAAACCGCCCGATAAGTCGGTTGTGCTGGAAATGGGCGGCCCTGAGCCACTCTCGCAACTTGACGCGGTTCGAGTCTTCGAACGCATTCTCGGCAGGAAAATTGACGTTGATCCAGTACCCGTAGCGGCCCTTGCCGAACAGCACCGCTCTTCCGATCCGCTGCAGAAGACTTTTTCGGCCCTTATGCTTGCGTACGCCAAGGGCGACGCGATTCCCGGCAGCGTGGAGACAGCGCGCAGCTACGGCGTCCACCTGCACTCCGTTTTTGATTACGCGGCCACCTTGTCCAAGACCGCGACCGCGTGAGAATGCGACTTCCCCAAGGAGTCTCAGTCGGGAAGAACGCAGTCGAATGTGTGAATCAGCTCATCGGTGTTCGGTGAAGAGGCCGTGCGGGGATCGCGGTCGCAAAGGATTGTCTGCATACCCGCTGTAAGCGCTGCTTCGATTTCCTTGGCCGCGTCCGAGACAAACAAAAACTGCCGCGGCGCATGGGGAAATGAAGCTGCGATTTTCCTATAGCTTTCACCCTCGTTCTTTGGTCCAACGCGCGTGTCAAAATAAACAGCGATGTAAGAAGTGAGATCTCCATAGGCTGTGGTGCGGAAGAGATTCTGTTGCGCCAGCACACTTCCGGACGAATAGATGCAAATAGTCCTTTTTTGCCGTCGCCATCGTTCGAAAGCCGTCGGCACATCCGGAAATACCTGGCCGCGCAATTCTCCGTTCGTGAATCCACGCTGCCAGATTTTTCCTTGCAATGACTTGAGCGGCGTGCACTTGCTGTCGTTTGAAATCAACCATTGGCTGTAGGCCACGGCCGATTCCAGCCGCGACTCTGCGGTTTCGTCAGGCCAGGCCGGCGGTTGCAGGCCGTTGCGTTCATCCTCTTTGCGTTGCTCGTGCAATTCCTGAATGATCGCTTGAATTTCAGTGTCCTGCGCGCGTTCACGCAGAAAGGATTCCAGCTTGCGGCTCGCGTAAGGAAAAAGCGTCTTATATACAAAATCAATCGGGGTCGTCGTGCCTTCAATGTCGAGAAGAATAACGCGGATTTGCGATGCGTCAATCGGAGACACGCGAGCTACTTCGCCGCCGTTTGCGGAGGGATGTACCTGGGCCCCCAGCAAACCGGTTCGTAATTCTGATCCACGCCGCTGCCCGTGTAGTGAGGCGTCCACCCGGACTTATCCTGGAACAAGCGGAGAGCGCGAATGCGCCGGTCTCCGCAGAGATCGAACCAGTGCAGCGTGCCTCGCGGTACGCGAATCAAGTCGCCCGCTTCCACTTCGATGGCAACAACGGCACCCTGTTGCGGGTGAATATGGAACAGCCCGCGCCCGGCGATGATGTAGCGGACTTCGTCCTCATCATGAGTATGCTCGATGTTGAACTTGGCGAGCATCGCGTCCAGCCCCGGTGTATCCGAATTAACGTCAATCACATCCGCCGTCACGTACCCGCCGCGCCGCTTGAGTTCCTCAATTTGACCGCTGAACGCTGCCAAGATTTGTTCTGCCGAAGCATCGATGGGAAGGTCGGCGGGAAGCTGCCACCGCTCGTATTCAATGCCGATTTTTGCAAGGTAGTCGCAAACTTCACCTTGTTCGCGCAGCGAACGCTTTTCATCAGGAATGCTCAGAACCGCCACGGCCACCAACTCCCTGCTCGAGCTAAGTGCAACTCACGAAGTTTGTGCGGCGCCCGAACGAACTAACACTTCCATCAGAAACTCTAGAATCTCGATATGGCGCTTGGCTTCACGCAAGCCCGCACCCCAAGTATAAAGCCCATGGCCTCGCAGAAGAAATCCATGAATGCCGGGCGATTCGCGTAGCGTAGCCGAAACGCGGTCAGCCAATTCCATCATGTCCTGCGAATTCTCCAGGATCGGCAGCCACTCGCGATGCTTGTGCGTTCGAACGCCCTCGAGCCCCTTGAGCATTTCGAATCCTTCGAGCGCAATACCGCCCTGCGCAGCGTGCGTGCCGGAAAGAACCGTGCTCCACACGGAATGCGTGTGCAAAACCGCTCCTGCATCCACGCCGCGAATAATGGCGGGATGCAGCAACGCTTCCGCAGATGGCCGCCCCTCGCCGCGAACCACGTTGGCCTGCTCGTCCATCTCCAGAAACTGCCCGGGCGTAAGGCTGCCTTTGTCCAATCCCGTCGAAGTAATAGCCAGCCGCAGCGGCTCGCGCGACAGAACCGCGCTGAAGTTTCCGCTCGTTCCCAAGACCCAGCCTCGCGAATAGAAACCCCTTCCAATCTCCGCCAAGCATGCGGCAGTCTCAGCGAAGCGGTCACCGTTGCGGCTTGATCGCAGTCTCGATTTTCGCTTATTTCCGTGCTCTATGGGTGCCTTGGTTTTCTTCATCGTCGCCTGGCCAAAATGCCGCAACTCGGCAAAGCGCGGCGGTCAGCATTCTACGACGTGTCGCACATGGATGGAACAGTTTCGAGAATGTCCTAGATGAGTGATAAAAAGGGCACTCTTGGATAAGCCGCAAGCGTCCCAATCAGGTTCCACGGTCAAGCGATTCGAACGCTTTCCGCCGAGATCAAAATTTCACGAGAATCGCCAAGCCGATGCGGTTTTCGATTTTCTTCAAGTCCGGCTGCCACAATCCCAACGCCCCGCAACCCGTGGCCGATGCGAGGCTGCCATCACTGCAGACCAGAGCACCGGGCGCGCCAAATGTATTCCCCAGTGGAGGCGTGATCCCGCCTGGCCCCGTCCAGTACGGCACATTGGCCGCGCGATGATCGAATTCCCAACGGAAAGTAATATATTGGCTGGGCATCCAGTCGATCGTCCCGGATGCGTCCCAGGCCTTGAACTGGTCCCCAGGATTCTCCGTAAAGTATGGCGTTCCTGATGCAGCTGTTGCTCCATTGATCGGCGGCAGCAGCACCAGATAGCGTCCGGGATTGTTGATCCTGCCGCCGCCCAGTGTTAGTCCATACTTATCGTGATTAAACCAGAAGCGGTTGTAGAACATGTAACCAAGGAAGTCCTGCTTGGGGTGGAAGTTAGCTCCTTGCCCGTGGTTGGTGTCGCAACTTACGCCTCCGCCGTGTTCACATCCGATGTCACCGGTCAAAGAAAATGCAGCTTTGCTGAGAAAATTCTCCGGCTTGTCGTAGTACTTAATCTCGAGGCTGTCGTCGCTGTGATAGCGGACACGGCCGGGAACGCCCAGCGTCTCCTCGCCCAATGCGTATTGGTTGCCGAGCACCGACAGCCATCCATTCGGACGGTACAGGATCTGCATTCCGAAACCTGGCCGGTTGTTGAATCGCCCGTACGACTGCCATCCGTTGGTGAACCACGGCTCGATTTTCAGATGTTCCGTGGGAAAGATCTGCACCCGCACGCCATTGAAAAACCACGGTGTGTTCGAAGAAACGTAGGACGGTTGATACGCCCAGTTGTCAAAATTGTAGTAGCTGAATAATCCGATATAAGACATGAAAATTCCCGCGTCGACGTTCACGCCATGCAGGACGTTGAAGTGGTAGCCACCGTAGGCTTCGGAAACATAACGGTACGCGTCCGCAAGATTCCACTGGCCGCGCGCAGGGCTGGCGTCATTTCGCGGGGTCGTCTCCGAATACAAACCAAATTGCGTCATTAAACGCGCACGAACATTGTCGAAGTGAAAATCTCCTCCGACGCCGAGTTGCGTCACGTGGACTTCGTTCGAACGAAACACCTCGCTGGACCCGCCAATCGTGTCGTCTTTCGGATGGTTGAAGTCATAGATGTAGTCCACGTCGGCCCGGATTTCCGGCGTAAAGAATTTCGTATCCATGGGCGATTCTTTGGTGCGCGCGTTGCCGTTCAACCAGGTGAAGTCTGCAAACGCGAACGGTTCCGCCACAGGCGGCTTCTCCGTTCCACTCTTTCCTTTTTCCGCGGCTTTCGTTCCGAGCGATGCAACCACAGAACTTGCCGGAATGGCGTTTGTGTTTGCCGGAGCAGTTGGTGCGGAAACAACACCTGACGCACTCGGAGCTGCCAGCGCATTCACCGCACCCTCAGTGGCAGGCTGCGCAACTGGCGCTGCTACCGGCGTTGGCGTGGACGGATTACTCTTCGCCTCAAGTTCCGCCACGCGCTTCTCCAGCTGCTCCATACGGTCCAGCATCCAGCGTTCGCGCTCTGTGAGCGGCGCCGGCGAATCGGCCTTTGCGGGCGCTGCCTTCGCAGGTGAGTTTTTGGAGTTTTTGTCATCAGCAAGCGAGCGAAGGGGCATAGCAGCGGTGCAAAGCATTGCCGCCATAAACAGGCGAAAGTTTCTTCCTTTGTGTGTGTACGCGCGCATTTCTCTCTCCTCAGAAAAGGCTGGCAACGGATTGTCCATGGATTTGTGCTGCGGCCTTGGCAGGCGCAGGATGCTGTTTCGTTGCCTCGGAATGCTAGCGTTCGGAATATAAGAAAATCATAAGTCCGGCATAAGGACGGAATTACTGCGCAAAGAGGAATCTTTTCAAGAGCTTGCGGGTCGCGGCGGGACGACTCTACGTCGAAAGGGGCGGAAGTCCAATGAACAAATTCAGGGCCAAAGCGTCTACGCAGAGCGGCGCGAGATTTCGCGGGCCACCAGGCACATCTCATCGTGAATCAGACCGTTGGTTGCAAGGACCACTGGCCCACCCAATTGATAGGGCCTTCCTTCGAAGTCGCTGACTCTGCCGCCCGCTTCTTCCACGAGGAGAACACCCGCTGCCGTATCCCACTTTTGCAGGTTAAATTCCCAGAAAGCATCAAACCGGCCCATCGCCACGCAGGCAAGATCCAGCGCGGCAGAGCCGTCCCGTCGCACCCCGTGCGAGCGCTGGGTGAAGTCTCCGTAATATTGAAGATTCGGGCTGGCCTTGCGATTGCGCACGGGAAAGCCGGTACAGAGCAGGCTGGTGGAAAGTGAAGAAACTTTGGAGACGTGGATTTTCTTGCCATTGAAAGCCGCGCCTTCGCCGCGCGTGGCCGTAAAGAGTTCGTTGTAGAACGGATTGAAAACCACGGCAGCCAAGAGCGTGTCGCGCTGGGCCAGCGCAATGGAAACGCAAAAGCAAGGATAGCCGTGGGCGAAGTTGGTGGTGCCGTCCAGCGGATCGACGTGCCAGCGAAATTCGGAAGACGTTTCCTTCCCGGTGCCTTCCTCGGCGGCGACGGCGTGGTCGGGAAAGTATTTGTTGAGCCGCGCGACGATGCGTTCTTCCGATCGCTTGTCGGCTTGCGTGACCAGATCGACTTCATCACCTTTATAGCGAATATCCAGCGGGCGCGACAATTCTTCGACGAGGATCTTGCCGGCTTCCTGCGCGATTTCCACTGCGGCTTCAAGATAGGTTTTTGACATGCGTTGAATTTTAGAGCAGCTGCCACCGCTATGAAAGCACCGGTCTGAAGACCGGCCACTACAAGGCAACGGGCTGCGGCAGGTTTTTTCTTCTTATGCTAGAGTTTCCGCATCATGAGAAAACTCTGCAACTTAGTTGGCATCGTCGGCTGCATTCTGCTCTGGACTCTCGCCGCCACGCCGTTGCTCGCACAGACTAAGCGCGGCATTACTCCGGAAGATTATTTTTCCTTTCAATTCATCAGCGATCCTCACCTCTCACCCGACGGCGAAGCGGCCGCTTACGTCCTGACCACCATCGACCAAAAGAAAAACCGCCGCGAATCCTCGGTCTGGCTGGTGCGCGTGGACGGCTCCACCCCGCCACGCCGGTTGAGCGCGGAAGGATTCACTTCCAACTCCCCGCGTTGGAGCCCGGACGGCAAGACGCTGGCTATGCTTTCCACACGAAATTTGGATGGGGCGGCCGGTGAAACTGCCAAGGTGCAAATTTATCTGCTTCCCATGACCAGTGGTGGCGAGGCCGTTGCTCTTACCAAGCTGAAGAACAGTGTACAAAGTTTTCAGTGGTCGCCCGACGGTGGCCGCATCGTTGCTGTCAGCTCTTCCGGTCCCACCGATGGGATCGCCGCAGCGGATCGCAAGAGCGATGTTCGCCACTATGCTCATATCCAGTACAAGTTCAATGACACCGGATGGTATGACGACAAGCGCCGGCACTTGTGGGTCGTTACGGTTCCGGGCGGCGAGGCCAAGCAAATCACCGATGGCCAGGACTGGAACGACACCGATCCGCAGTGGTCGCCCGACGGCACGCGCATCGCTTTTGTTTCCGATCGCACCGGAAAAGCCTATGACGACAGCCAAAACACCGACGTCTGGGTTATTCCTGCGATTGGCGGAGAGCTTACAAAAATCTCCGATCACCCCTTCGACGACGAAAGTCCGCGCTGGTCGCCGGATGGCAAAAAGATTCTCTTCGCCGGCCAGGCAACGTCGCGCCACCAATTTCCCAAACTTTACATTGCGGATTCCTCCGGCGGCGCTGCTTCTCAGTTGGCCGTGAAAGATCTCGACCTGATTCCCACAGAATTGCATTGGCCTGCCGCCGGCTCTCAGTTTTTCGTCGCCGGTGTGAAGGGGGAAACGCAAATCTTTCGAGCAGACCCGGCTGCACATACTTTTTCGGCCGTGACTTCCGGACCGCGCGGCGTACACGCTTTCGATTTGAATGCCGGCGCAGGAAAGATCGTCTATCTCGCCAACGATTTCCAGCACCTCGATGACCTCTATGTCGCGAACCTGGACGGTAAAGGGGAGCGCCAGTTGACGCATCTTAATGGCAGTTTATGGGCTCAAATCGATCTGCAACCCGTCGAGCGCCTTCCGTATAAAAGTAGCGACGGCTGGCCGGTGGAAGGATTCTTTGTCAAGCCGCTCGGATGGCAGCCCGACAAGAAATATCCCACGGTGCTCGTCATTCATGGCGGACCGGAAGGCATGTTCGGCGTGGATTGGTATCACGAATTCCAGGTCTATGCTGCCAAGGGCTGGGCGGTCTTTTTCTGCAATCCCCGTGGTTCCACCGGTTACGGCGAGAAATTCGAGCGCGGGGAAATCAACAACTGGGGCGGCATGGATTATCAGGACGTCATGGCGGGAGTGGACGCCGCTCTAAAGCAGAATCCGTGGGTCGATCCGGACAGGCTGGGCGTGACCGGCGGAAGCTACGGCGGCTATCTCACCAACTGGATTGTTTCCCACACCAACCGGTTCAAAGCCGCCGTCACGCTCCGATCCGTGTCCAATTTCATTAGCGATGAAGGCACGCGCGATGGCGCTTACGGCCATGAAGAATATTTCAAGGGCATCCTCTTCGATGACTTCGACCAGTATTGGGACGCATCGCCGTTAAAATACGCGCGCAACGTCCACACGCCGACTTTGATACTTCACTCCGACATGGATTTTCGCGTGCCCATTGAACAGGGCGAACAGTGGTTTCGCGCACTCCAGCACTACGGCGTCCCCTCGGAGCTTGTGCTGTTTCCTCGAGAGAATCACAATCTCACGCGCACCGGCGAGCCCAAGCATCTCGTTGAAAGCCTCAACTGGCAGCTCTATTGGTTCGACCGCTACCTGAACGGCAATGCAAACGCCAAACCTCCGGATGCACAATGATTTACTGCGGGCCGGTAAGGTAGGACTTGCGGTGGCGGACCTGGTAGTTGGCGGGTGCAACGGTGACCACGATGGAGCGGTAAGTGTTCGCGGGCCCACGCGGATTCGGATAGTAGGCCAGCCGGTATTGCGTGCGCAGCTCGTGGTCGATGCGATCGAAGATCGCTCCAAGCTCCTGCGCCGTGTCGGGATAGAACATGGCGCCACCGGTGGTGTCCGTCATCGTTGAGAGGGCATGCTCTCCCGCAGTATTTCGGCCACTTTCGTTTTTCACCGGGCGGATGACGATGGTATAAAGCAACGCGTTGGCACGCACGGCTTCCTTGCGTGCCGCCTCAAAATCATAAGTGCTGGTGGTCTCACCAGCGTCAGTGACCAGGATGATCACGCGGCGGCGGTCGTCTCCGCGGCGTTCGAGCGCACGCGAACCAAGAATCACAGCGTCGTAGATGGACGTGCCGGCGCCGTCGGGAATTTTCCGGACGGCGGCCTGCAAGGTGGGAACGTCGTCGGAAAAAGCGGCGCGCTGGTGCACGTCTTCATCGAAGGAGAAGACCGAGAGGCGATCACCCGGGCGCAGCACCTGCCGGATAAAGTGCGCGGCGGCATCCTGCTCGAAGGTGATTTCCTTGTGCGCGCTCATGCTGGCGTCGACCATCAGCGCGAGGTCCAGCGGCTGGGAGGTTTCGGGCTCGAAGATATCGATTTTCTGCTCTACACCTTCCTCAAAAAGATGAAAAGCTTCGCGGGGAAGGTCCGGCGCGGGACGGTTTTTCTCGTCAAGAACACTCACGAGCACGTTGACAAGATTGACGTTGACACGAATCCGCCCGCGCTGTGCGGCCGCATCCTGTGATTCGTCTTTCGCTCCCGCCGGCGTGGGTTGCACAATCTTTCCCGACTCGCCTGTCGGTGACGATGGAGTGGAATTAGGGCTCGAGGTGGAATTCGAGTTTGCACCGGAGCCGGACTTGGACTTCTGCGCCCAGGGCGGACGATCGGGCTTCTCCTGTGGAATGGCGGCTCCGGCGGTAAGAAGAACGATCACGGCCAAGCGCGGGATCCAGTAAGGGCGAAGGGGTGTCATCGGCATTGGAAGCTAAGATGCAGGTTTCGCGCGCGAGGTCGCCGCGGGGGCCGGAGGAAGTTCGCCATCCGCCCAGACCGCGCCATCCTCGAAATATTCCTTCTTCCAGATGGGCACGGTGCGCTTCAGCGTGTCAATGGCGAAGCGGCAGGCGTCGAAAGCGGCGCCGCGGTGCGGAGCGCTGACCGCAATGAACACACTGGTCTCCCCGATTTCCAGCCGGCCGAGGCGGTGAACCATGGCTACCCGGTGAATCGCAAATTTTTCGTGGAGCTGCGCGCCAATTTCGCGCATCTTCGTAACCGCCATCGACTCATACGCTTCGTAGTCGAGGAAAAGAGTAGGGCGATTGTGAGAGTGGTCGCGGACGAAACCGTCGAAGGTGACGGTCGCGCCATCTTCTGGAGCGCGGACATGGCGGGCTAGCGCGACCATATCAATGGGCTCGCGCACCAACTGGTAGATGTCCTCGTGTAAGGGCGTGGCCATGGGGATGCGTCAGCCACCACTCACAGGCGGGAGAAACGCCACTTCATCGCCGGCGCGGAGACGTGTGTCCCAAGGCGCGAATTCTTGATTGCGGGATGCCACCAGAGAGGAGCGATATTTTGCAAGTTCCGGAAGGCGCGTGACGTACTGCGAGAAAAGCTGCTCGATCGTCGACGCCTCAGCGAGTTCCATAGCCTCCTCGGCTCGACCGGCAATTTCTTTCAGCCGTCCGAAGAAAAGGACTTTCACCCGAATCGTTTGTGAGACCGGTGGCACAAAAGAATTGTAACCCGCGCGGCGCGAAGGGGCCAGTAGCACAGGCTTTAGCCTGTGCAATCCCGGAAACTTGCCAAGAGTGATCCGTTTATGACAGCAGAAGATTCAATCTCTTCGTCAGAAAGAAAAGATTTGAACTTTCCAATTGCTTGACCGATACGTGCAGGTTGCGTAGCGTGAAAGAAGGTAGTGTTTGGGCCTCGCCAAACGAAAAACGCTAAGAGGTAAAAATGAAGATTCTGGTCGCAGGCTCGTCAGGTCTGGTAGGAACCGCGCTCGTCGGCGCCTTAGCGCTCGAGGGGCATACGGTGTGCCGGCTGGTGCGGCCGCAAAGTCTGTCGACGATGGACGCGAAAGCAGGGTTTGATGTCGCGTGGAATCCGGCGACGGGCGAACTGGGCGGCGCTGGTGTGGGGCCCGACGCGGTCGTGAATCTTGCCGGTGCGTCCATAGCGGACGGCCGGTGGACGACGGCTCGAAAGAATTTGCTGGGAACAAGCCGCATCGACTCGACCCGGGCGCTAGTGGAAGCGCTGGCAAAGATGAATGCGCGGCCGAACGTCCTAGTCTCGGCCTCAGCGATCGGAATTTATGGGAATTGCGCCGATGAAACCTTAACCGAAGAAAGCAAGCCGGGCTCTGATTTTCTTGCCGGCCTAACAAGACAGTGGGAAGCGGAAGCGTTGAAAGCCGAGGCCCTGGGGATTCGCGTGGTGCTGGTGCGCTTCGGAATCATTTTGGCACGCGACGGCGGCGCGCTTCCGAGAGTGATGCTGCCGTTCAAGTTTGGCGCTGGCGGCCACATCGGCAACGGACAACAGTGGATGTCCTGGATCGCGTTGGAGGATGTTGTCGGAATTCTTCGCTACGCGTTAGTGAACCGGGCAATCCGCGGCGCGCTGAATGTGGTCGCGCCGAAGCCGGTGCAAAACAGGGAGTTTACCAAGGTGCTGGCGCGGGCCATGCACCGGCCGGCATTCTTCCCTGCTCCGGCGTTTGCGCTCCGCCTGGCCCTTGGTGAAATGGCCGACGCGCTGCTCTTATCGAGCCAGCGCGTCCTTCCACAACGTTTGCAGCAGTTTGGGTTTCATTTCGAGCACGCCGACCTGGCAGCTACGCTGGCGGCCATACTTGCGAAGGGATAGAAACCGTTCGCATCACTTCTGAACGTTGATCGTGACGGAGACGCGCAGCGTGTGGCCGTTGAGCGGGTCTGTGGACATGATGTTTTCCGAGGTCTGGCCGTCTTTCAAAATCAGGTTCTCCGAGGTTCGGAACTGGCGCACGAGCGGCAGCCCATTCGGTTCGGCAACCAACCTCTCGCCTTCGGGGGATTTGTTCGGGTAAAGGGCGGAGCGGTCGAAAATCAGATAGACGTGATAGCGTCCGTCGTCTTCCGTTTTGATGCCGCAATCGATGTTCGATCCGATATCCATATAGTTCGTTTTCTGGTCCTTGCCGTCCGTCTCGATGGGAACACGGATGCCCGTGCGCAGGCTCGTTGAGTAATTGCCGCCCATTTTTTCATCGGAAATGGCTATAAAGGTGTACGGCATGCTCGAAATCTTCTTGTCACCGTCAAACTCAGAGAAGACGATCTGCACCTTGATGGGAGTCGGCACTTTTACCTTTTCCTCGGTCTTGGGCTTTTCCTGAGCGCTGAGCTGAAACGCAGGCAGGCAGACCGCGCCAAGCAAAAGCAAGTAGGACAATTTCTTCATCTCAGTCCTCCTGGGTACTATGAATGGTGTCCGAAACGATTTATTTCCGCGGAATTCATCGCTATTTCTCTTCCGCTAAGAGCTTGACGCCAAGCTCGTCAATTTGGATCGGAGCAATCCGCAATTGCGCCAAAATTGTCGCGTCGGAATCTTGCGCCAGAAGCGGAGCGCGCTTGTGACGACTCCACTGCTCGGCGTACGCGGCCAACAAAACCTCCTGATCCCGAGGAACCAGCACTTCCGGCTCGTTGTTTCTGCGAACCGACGCTTCGGTTGCAGCAGAGTTCTTGACGCTATTGAATTGACGCGGCGAGTTAGAATTCTTCCCCACTGGTGATATGACGACCGCAGTTTGTTTCTGTGATGGCGGCGTCACCGGTGGAATACCAGTTTTCACGGACGTCTCGCCCGGTTCGTTTCCGACGTTTGTTCGCCGGACAGAGCGCGCGGCGAAGAAGGCAACAACCACCACTGCGGCAGCCGCCAAAACAAATCCGCTGGTTATCCAACTGTTTCTGGGGGCGCCTGCTTCATCGAGCCGGGCGCGAACTCGCGGCAAGAGAGAAACCGGAACATCGGCATTGACCTTCACGTGAAGGCCGGCATCGATGGAAGCAAAAAGGGCTTGCTCTTCCGCGAAGGCCGCGCGGCAGGAATCGCAGGATTCGAGATGCGCGCGCAATTCACTCTCGGGCTCGACGCCGGTGGCGGCGGCTTCGATTAACGCGTCTTTATGGTGTTCGAATGGCATCGCAACTTCTCCGCTAACTGCTTTCGGGCATAAAAAATTCTGGACTTCACCGTGCCGGTCGAAATGCCAACCATTCCCGCGATTTCCTCGATGGTGTGGCCTTCCAGAGCCGCGAGCAAAAGAACGAGGCGCAATTTTTCCGGCAACTCTTCGAGGGCACGATCGAGATGCGTCTGAAACTCGTTCGAAGCGGCAAGATCTTCCGCGGTGGCCGCGGGCGGCCGATGCTCCGGTTGCGACCAGAGTGTGTCGCGCACTTCACTGCGTTTTCTGGAGCGCAAGCGGTCAAGCGCAAGCCGAAAGGCGATTCGAACGAGCCAGGAGCGAAACCGGTTGCGGTCCCGCAACCGATCGAAGTACCGGTAGGCGCGCAGCAGCGCCTCCTGCGCAACGTCCTCGGCATCCGCGGTATTACGCAGAACGCCGCGGGCCACACGGTAAGCGAGCGGGCCGCACTCGGCGAGGCGCGCCTCAAACTCGCGCCTCACGTCGGCTTCCACTGCCTCGCCCACCGACTCACCCCGCGCCATGCCACCCGCCTGGATCAGGACCATCTCCTGCATTCTGTGTTTCCTATGTGAGCTCCAAGCGCTCAGCAACCTGCGCGAGCCTCGAACGCCCGCCTGCCCCTACACCTAACCAGACGCCGTATCCCTCGAAATGGTTCACTGCGGTTGGGCAGCCGCGGGCCGAGCCAGGCTAGATCCCTAACTGGCCGAGGAGCGCTTCAAGGTTGGATTCATCAACTTGCACTTCCGCCGGCGGCTGGCCGTCCGTCGGGACCTGGACAGCATCTTCGTCGAAGGCTTGGAAGAGGCGCATTTTGGCGACGGCATATTCCTCACTGCTCGTGAGGGGGCGGCCGTTTTGCGCCGCCCAAGCCTCCAGAGCGGAGCGCTTGACGAAGATCTTGAAGGGAAAGGCAGAGCGGCGGTCTACCGAGATGACATAGGTGAATTCTCCGCCTGGATTGCCACGGCGCTCGGCGCGATTCCCTTCGAAAAAGTAATACTGATAGACATAGCCATTGGCGGCTGAATAACTCTTAACGCGGCGCACAGCATCGGGGCGAGCCATGAGCGGATTATTGGATTGCTCGCTACGGAAGTCAACGCAGGAATTGGGCGCCGCCAGTCCCGATATGAAACAACGCTGCTCCGATAGAGTTCCGAATCAGAACGCAGATTCGCCAATGGAATCGCAAAGAACAATTCCTGCGTTTCGTCAGTAAGAAATACTCCTTGGCAAAAAACTGCCAAGGTGTTGATTCGGCGCGGTTTTTCCGTGAGGGTCGCCGCGCGACTACCCCCTGATCCCCAGCACCTACTCTATTCCCATTCGCTGGCCCTTCGCCTGCTTTGCCGCTGGTATGCGGCCCTTCCCGCAAAGCAACGAAAAAAGATTCGGGGCGGCGAGAATCGCCCTGATCACTCTCCTAACGGCGGGAACGTGGATGTTTGGCTGCGGCGGAGGAGGCGCAGGCTCCCCGCCACCCCCACCTCCTCCTTCCATTGTGGTGACCGTCACGCCGAAGAATGGGTCGGTGCTGCTCGGCAACCAACTGAGCTTCAGCGCTACGGTGATGAACACAACAGACATGAGCGTCACCTGGAACGTGAATGGCATTCCAGGTGGAAGCGCATCCGCGGGAACAATTACACCCGCGGGCGTCTACACCGCGCCGGGTGACCTGCCCTCACCCGCGACCGTGCAAGTCACGGCAACAAGCCACGCTGATCCGACGAAATCGGACACGGCGACAGCAGCCATCACCAGCGATATCGCACTGATGCTGGCACCAAACTCCGCGAGTGTAGAACTCGGCGCGGCGAAGTCTTTTCAAGCAAGTGAATCGAGCAGCGGACATCCGGATCCGGCGGTCCGCTGGATCTTGTCGGGCGCGGCGTGCGCGAGCGGTTGCGGGACGGTGGATTCAAACGGGAACTACACCGCGCCGAGAATTCTTCCCTCGCCGGCAAACGTAACGCTGACCGCGCAAAGCGTCGCCGATCCTTCGAAACAGGTTTCCGCGGCGGTGGCCATCACCAGCAGTTTTTCATTGCAACTCTCGGCACCATCGAGCGTGCCGGTGAGCGGAACGGCCACGCTCGTCGCCACGCTGACGCCGGTTCCCGGTTCCAATCCAAGCCCTGCGCTGTCATGGATTCTGAGTGGCCCGGGCTGCAGCGGGAATTCGTGCGGTGTCTTGACCGTGGTGACGACGCAGTCGACCGGTGGAGCCGCCATCGCGGATTCGGCGACGTACACGGCGCCCTCTGCGGCGCCCACTCCGAATACCGTGACTGTAACGGTGACCTCCCAAGCAGACCCCTCGAAGAATGCGCAGGCGACCTTGGCGATACAGCCGGGAGTTGCTGTGAGCGTCTCGCCGTTGACCGCAACGCTGGCGGGAAATCATCGTGTGACATTGACCGCCCAGATTTTTGGAACCTCGAACGCCGGCGTGAACTGGAGCGTGAATGGCATCGCCGGAGGCAACACCACATTTGGCCAAATCTGTATTGTGGGTTCGAATCCCTGCCAGGCCGTGACCAGCACGACTTCGCCGCAGGTGGAATACCTCGCGCCAGGGTCTATTCCTTCGCCAAATCCTGTGAGCACCACAGCGGTCAGCGCCGCCGATTCCACGAAAAGCGCAAGCGCGCAGATTACCGTAATCAATCATGTGGTCGTCTCAGTGCAACCGGCGAGCGTCACGCTAGCGCCGCAAGGCGTGCAGGGCTTCACGGCGTCGGTGCTAGGAACCGCCAATCAAAACGTGGTCTGGCAAGTGCAGGGTTCCGCTTGTTCGACCACGGGAGCCTGCGGAACGATTGACTTCGGCGGAATTTATACCGCGCCCAACTCCGCGCCTGCTCCTGACGCGATTCAAGCAGTGGCTATCAGCAGCGACGATACATCGCAATCGGGCTCCGCCAGCATCACCATCTCCACGGGCGCGAACATTCTCACCTTGCATCCTTCGAGCGTGTACGCCGGGGCAGCCCAGGGCTTTACGCTGCGCGTGGATGGAAGCGGCTACGCGGCATCGAATCCCGGGCCGGGTTCGTTGCTTTTGATCGGCGGCACGGCACGGACAACGAACTGTACTTCCGCGATGGAATGTACTGCGCCGGTGACCGCTTCGGACGTGGCCATCGCAGGAAACGTCTCTGTGCAAATGCGAAATCCGGACGGCACAAAATCGAATGTTGTGTCCCTAATCGTCGCTGTTCCAAACCGTTCCAATGATGTGATTGCGCTGAGCAGTTCCGCGCCGAGCGCTACTGGGAAAGATATCGTGGTGGTGGATCCCACGACTGCGGGAATCTCCGGGCCGGGAAACGATCTGGATTTAAACGTGGCGGCGCTGGGCGTTTTTTCCACCGCCAACAATTCTTGCACGCTGGGCGGGAATCCCATTCCACTGACGCGGCCCGCGAGCGGCACGGCGACGGCAGACGTGTGTTTATTCTCGCAGAGCGGCTTTGATACCAGCATGACCTACACGGTGTCCGGGTCCGGCGACCTATCGGTCATTTCGAAACAACCCGCCGGCCTAGGGATCATCCACCTCACGCTGCAAATTTCGGCGAGTGCCGCGGCCGGCGCACGCACACTTTTCATCCAGAACACAAATCTTGACGAGACCGCCGCGAGCGGCGTCCTGGAGGTGCAATGAAATGAGCTATGCACAGCGGAGGAAATTCTTGTGGATTCTGTTTCTCGCCGGGCTTGTGTTGGCTGCCGTGGTGGCCAACGCTACGACGCTCGAAAGGATGCGCTTCGAGGAACTCGCGAAACAAGCGACCGCGGTGGCGCGCCTTCGCTGCCTGGGTGCGGAAAGTTTCTGGGAAAACGGTGAGATCTGGACGGAAACGCGTTTCGAAGTTGTTGGGCAGAACAAGGGCGAACTGCCAAACGTAGTGACGGTACGAATGCTAGGCGGAAGTGTTGGCGCTTTCCATTCACGAATTGATAGCGTGCCGGCGTTTCATCCAGGCGAAGAAGCCTACGTATTTCTGTGGAATCGCGAAAGGGAACCATTCCGAATCCTGGGCTGGTCGCAGGGAACGTTTCGAATTGCAAAAGATGCCCGGACTGGCCTCGAAACCGTGACGCAGGATTCCTCAGCAGCGCCGATCTTCGATCCGCGAACGCGCCAATTCCGGCACGGCGGCATTCGCAAACTGCCGGTAACGATTTTTCTGTTGAAGCTGCGGAAAGCGCTCCAAGAAGGAACGCCATGACGGACCGCGGCAGAGCGGCATTTGAGTAAGATTCGTGTTAGGAGAAATTCGATGAATGGTAAGGCAAAGAAAATCGGCACGAGCGCTTTTACATTATTTTACGCGATTTGGTTTGCGCCGGTGACCCAGGCATATTCCTTTAACATGATTGTACCGGACGTCCGCCAGCCAGCGGCAGTATCCGGCGGTTCGGCCTGCCCAGTGCGCGCGCATCAATTGACTTCCGCTGGGAGCATCGCCGTTCAGTGGAGCACAGCGCTCAATGCAAATCCGATGACGATCGTGACGCAGGACCAGACGGCCAGTGGCCGCTTGACGGAAATCGAACGGGCGGTTTTGCAATCGATGGCGGTGTGGCCGGGCGTGAGTGGAACGACGCTCGTGCCGGCAACTTTTGCGCCACTGGCGCGGACTGCGACGCAGAACGCCTGCGGCTCGGACGGAGTGAATTCCATTTGTTTCGATCAGGCAGACATGGCCTTTACGCCCGGTGTGCTGGCCTTCACGCGGGTGATTACCACCGACCGCCTGGGAGTACAGGTGGGCAGCAGCGCGGTTTCTACGCAGCTAGGGCAAATCCTGGATGCGGATATTTATTTCAATCCGAGCGACTCGCGCACCACATTTGCGACACCGCAGGCGCTCCCGGCGACGCCAGCAGCTTATGATTTGGAATCGGTGCTGACGCACGAACTCGGGCACTTCCTGGGATTCAGCCACTCAGCAGTGTGGAGCGCGATGATGTTCCCCTTCGCGCCGGCGCCCGGAACGATTAGCGGCACTCGGCCCACGGCGCAACAGCCGGATGCCCCGCTCGGTGACGACGATCGTACGGGCTTGCGGGTGCTCTACTCCAATCCAATGGACACGCTACACCAGGGAACGATTCGCGGCAGAATTCTCCCTGCGAACGCTTTGGCGCTGCCTGCTTCGCCCCCAGGAGTCTCGGGCGTCTTCGGGACGCACGTGGTCGCCGTGGATAATGCGAGCGGCGCGATTGCCGGCGCGACGATCGGCGGATGGAGTTGCACAGCTCCCGGTCCCGCGCAATTCGACGGAACGTATGAGATCGATGGCCTGGCGCTCGGGCACAGTTATACGGTTTATGCGGAAGCTCTCAACGGGGCGGTCGATCCATCGCAAATCAGCAACGCCATCGCCTCGCTCTGCCGGAATGCCAGCACGGATGCGGGGTGGCCGCCGTTGCAAGGATGCGTGGTGCCCGCCGTTGAGACGAGTTTCACGACAAGAACCAGGCCCGGGCCTTGAAGAAATGGAGTTTGATTTTTTAGCTTTCGTTTTCGGCCAATTTTTACACGAGGGTTTCAGAACAGCTGAACGGCGCAGCAAAACCCTAATGAGCAACGCGTTGCCTAGTAGGGGCGCAGCATGCTGCGCCCCTACCGCCGAGCAAAGATGCTAAGTCGCTGGTGTTTTATCGTTTGGCGTGAGCCAGCCACCCCCATACAAGAGGCCGGGACCGAGTGATGCAAGGAAAATCGGCTTGCGTTCGCTGCGTGCCCGGCTGGATGCCGATTGCAGAGTGGCATGCAGAGCCGCGCCGCACGTCGAAGAACCGAGATTCCCGGCCGTTCGGGCAATCGGAGGAAAAGTGTCCGGCGAAACACCGCACTGCTTCGCGAGGAGAGCCACCAGGCGGGGATTCGGCTGGTGCGTCGCGAAACCGCCTACGGAGGCGCGCGGAATCCCGCTGCGGAGTTCGACGGCCGTGAGAACCTTTTCCATTCGGTTGATCGCGGCGCGAGAAAGGGCTTCGCCGTCGAACCGCACGTGGAGTCCGCCCTCCTTCGTATCACTGACCTGGATGGCGGCAGCGTACTGCCCCGCACAGCCAAAAAGGAAATCACCGAGGGAATAGCTCGCGCCTGAATTGCCATTGCCCGCGTGGCGAAGGATAAAAGCGCTGGCACCGTCGCCGAAGAGCCCGCCAAATTCGCCGGCCACCCGGCCCGGAGTGAGCGTGCGGCTGTGAACATCGGCGGTGATGACAGCAACGATCCGCGCTTGTCCCGAGCAAAGGAGCGACTGCGCAAGCACCACGGCATTGAGCAATCCAAGGCAAGCGCCGCCGACATCCAGCGCGCCGCAATTTTCACGGACGAGCAAGCGGGAATGTAGCTGCGCGGAAAGCGAAGGATAGTCGTGGTGCGTTTCGCTGGTGGCGATGATCCAGTCGAGTTGCTGGGCCCCGCAGGAAGCTGCATGTAACGCTTCTTGAGCCGCTTTAGCACCGAGCGCCACTTCATTCTCGTTTTCGGCAGCGTAGGCGAGCGATTCGATCCCGGCCCGGCTGCGAAGTTTACCGATGGGCATGCCGAACGCGCGGTCGGCCTCTTCAGAAGGGATGACGCGCGAGCCTACAACCGCAGACGATCCGGCGATAACCGCGACCAAAACAGAGATGGACGCTTCTTGTTTAGAACCCAAGTCCTCAGTGTTTAAGACAGGGAAACGCGAATTTTGCAATGCCGTCATCACAGCAGCGAGGCTGGCGGAAAGATCGTTCAGGGCGGAACCGAGGTCGGAAACGCCGCTGGCGGTTTCCACGGCACGAAGAAAACTCACCCAAGCCATAGAGTCGAGAACACCAGCCTCAATCAAATCCACGCCATCGGCAGGAATTGGCACGGAGGAACCTGCCTCGCGCCTGAAGCATTCAAGGACAAGGCGGCGTGAGCCTTTTTCATCAAAGGGGGTGAACGGAGCCGTGTTCATCAAAACTCCTCGAGCCACTCAGGCCGGGGCAGAGGGAAAAGTGTATCCAGCATCAGCCAGCAGAAATCGTGAAATGGCCGCGTGAGGCCAAGCCGGATGAAGTGATGCGGGCAAGACATGATCTTGTAGTGGAACGCCGAGTTCAAGAAGCGCTCGAGGCGAGGCAGGCGGTTCGCGCCCTGCGTGGGGGCGAGAGCGGCATCAATAAAATCGCGCCAGTCGTGGTCCACAACGGGGAGATCGCGGAGAACTTCGCCGGAGGGGAGCACCAGTGTGGCGCGAAGCTCGTTGGCACAGAGTTCCAGGCGAAGATTCTGCGTTTCGCAGCCACAGATCGAGCGCTGCGCCTCACTGGGAATTACGCAGAGTCCGCTGCCTTTCCTATTTTCGTGGACGGCACAACCGAAAAGATCCTGCAAGGACTGGGAAAATTCCGCTCTGCGGAGATAGGTGACGACTTCCCCTTCGGGAACCGCGGAGGATTTTTGAATGCCGCGCGTGGAAACACGATCTTCCACATGCGGCCTCGCGCCGGGAAAAGGTGTAAGCGCAAATTCGAGGATCTCACCGCGATGATGAGGAAAGGGCGACCAGCCGTGCGCTGACGAAGGAATGGGACGGATCGATTGAATTTTCTCCTTTTCATGCTGGAGGCCAATGACACAGAAAGCCGGACCCATGCGCGTAATCTCGGTAATGAGCAGCTTGGTCATAAGACGTGAGCGGTTTTTTTGCCCCGCGGTTTAGCGGTCTTGCGGCGTTCCGATAGGAGATGGCGAACTTCGACGATGTCGCCCAGGTCACGCCAATGCGCGGCGAGAAGATCCGCTACCAGCCGGCGGTGGCACTTTTCGGGGCCTGGCTCGGAGCAGAGAAGAGCGACTTTCGAAGACCAGGAAGCGGTATCCAAGGCTGCCGGAACACCTCGATGTTTCATCACCGCGCAAAAATCCGCTTCATAAGAAGGCCAATCCTTCGCTTTCCGATACCTTTTGAGGAGTTCGGGAGGAGGAGCCAGCTGTGGCTCATGGGCGTATTCAATTGCGGCAATTTTTGTCAGGAAAAAAGAGAGATCCGGATGCTTGGCGAACCCCGAAAGCTGGCCGATGCGATTTTGGCGGATGTCAATGACTTGTTCAACATGCGCGCTCATCAGCAACGCAAAAAACTCCTCTGCGGTTTTCCCGGTGAAGCCGATGGTACAGAGAAGGCGCTCCATGTGACTTAGTAATACTCGATGGCTTCGGGTGAAGCACGAAACGCAAATTCCTTGGCCTGCAACTGGAGTGCTTCCTCAATGGCAATCTCGCGTTCGGAAACGAAGAGAGACCCGGTTGCGAAAGCGGTGCGGCCATGCAACTGAAGGAGGCGATCCTCGGCGTCGCGTTGCGCTTCCAGGCTGCCTCCGCGGCGAATGTGCAGAGGTGTGATACCGCGTTCGAGGAGCGCGGGGCAGATCATCAAAAAACGATGGCATTCCAACGGGTCTTCTTCGGCACACATCAACGCCACGGCCTGAAGGCTGGACAAAGCAGCTGCACGATCGAGACTGTCGGAAAAATCCGGCGAACGCCGCCGCGCACGATAGTCAACTCGCCCATCTTCGTGGTAGACGCGGGGATCCGACGGCCTGCCACCCAGTGATTCGCCGAGAAACTCGTATTCAATTTTGACCGCAGCAAGTCCCGCATCGAGCGGCTCGCGATTGAATTGGGGGAAGCGAAAGCTGGCAGGGCGGGTGCGGACGTCGCAAAGGGTTTTCACGCCGTGCTTCCCGAGGGCACCGAGAAAATCCGCAAGATCGAGATTGGAGTGCCCGATGGTGAAGATGGTGTTAGAAGCAGGGATACGTTCATCCATGGCAAACTCTCGGAAGGCTAGGATATTCTGCCGAAATGTGACGGCGGCGGCAAGCGCCAAGCCATTTGGACAAGTTCGCGTCGAACAGAGCCATCCCTCCGCGAGGCCACAGTATGGATTAGGGCTTCACTAGGGATTCGAGTTCGGTGACGACGCGGTCGAGTTCGTCGATGAGCGGGCTGACGTGGGCTTTGCGGAAAACATCGACCAGCGCGCGGTAGTACCACAGCGTGCCTTCTTTGCGGCCCTGGAAACGGCTGAAGACCGCGTCGCCTTCCACGCGATAGTCGGCGAGAATCTCCCGCGCGTTGGCGAGCTTGTCGGCAGCGGAAACCAGCTGCACGTCGGCGCTCTCGTGAGCCACCTTGGCGATGTAGGCGCGTTTTCGTTCGAGCCAATCGCGTTTTTCGCCGGAAACTTCGTAGGAATCCGTGCAACCGTCAACGACGCGCGCCACGCGCGCGCCGAATTTCTCGCGGATTTCATCGAGACGGGGGAGGCCGCCCTGGTCCTCCACGGCATCGTGCAGCAGCGCAGCGATCACTTCATCTTCGCCGCCGCCGTGCTGAATCACGATAGCCGCGACGCCAAGCAAATGGCCGACGTAGGGCTGGCCTTTGCCCTTGCGGCGCTGGTGGAGATGGAGTTCTGCCGCATAGCCAAGCGCTTCCACAAAACGGTTTGTGAGGAGCGGCTGTTCGAAGATGGAATGTCCGCGGGCCATTTTTTTCACTGCTGTTAAATTCTACTCTCCGTTATTTGTCATTTCCATCGCGCAGGACGAGACGAAATGGCTCACGAGGATTTTGGTTCTCCAGCGATCTGCCGCTGGACCTGCTCCCTGAATTCCAGGGGCCGCGCAATTTGCGGAAAAACTTCGGGCGTGCCGCCCGTGCCCCTGACGATGACGGTGCCGTAGCCCAAGAGCCTGCCCAGAGCCGGCTCCTCAACCGCGATGCTTTCGATTCTTTGCAAGAGCAGCTCGATGGTGCGGCGATCGGCAAGCCCCGTCTTCACGATGACTCGTTTGTTGGTGACCGCCATCTCCGTGGCATTGCGCTTGACGAGACCAACGAAAACAAATATGGCCGCAAGCGCGAAACACAAGAGAGCGGCCCAAAACATGACGCCGCGCGCGGGCGCAACTTCCACTCCCTTTGAGCTGGACCGTGAAGCAATGAGAAAGGTTATGCCAATGAACGCGAGGACTACGGCGACCAACGCATGGCCCAGCATCACAATCCAGTGCAGGCGAGTCTCATACTGGACAGTTTCGCCCGCGATGAGATGTTTGTCGGCGTAGCTCAGAAGGGCTCCTTGAAAGAGGCGCAGATCGTTTTCATCTGGGGAACCGATGATAGCAAGGGGTTAGGGCTGGTCAACGGCTTCCCGGCGCAAGTTAGAACCGATTCAAAAGTAAGTTGGTAGCGCTAACGGGAATCGAACCCGTATTTTAGCCTTGAAAGGGCTACGTGCTAACCGTTGCACCATAGCGCCACCGGAAGTGCGGCTATAACCTTCTTAGGATACGAGAAATTCAGAACTGCGACAAGCACGGGGACGGACTTTCAACTTTGGCGGTCCTGGAATTCTTCGTGCCAGGCCATCTGGATGGCTTCGAGCTTGGCTTCGTTGGAGGCGGCGGGATCGCCGGAGAAACCTGGAAGCTCGGTGATCCATTTGTGGATGTCGGTGAAGCGGACAGTGAGAGGATCCGTGTGCGGGAATTTGTCGGTCAGCGCGATGGCGATGTCTTCGAAATTGTCCCAGCCGAAGGTTGGCGGCATGTCTACTCCAAAAAAAAGATTTAACCCAGAGAGCACCGAGGCACAGAGGCCGCAGGGAAAAGATGGCGGCATAAAGGCGCCACTACAACAGCATTAATGATCAAGTTCCTTAGCGTAATTTTTGTTCCAGTCGGGAATTTCGACGACGATGTCGGTGGTGCCATCGGGAACGGTCTGGCAGCCGAGACGCGATTTTGGCGTGATGCCGGGCGCTTCGTCCAGTTCGTCGAGCTCGGCGTCGGTGGCTTCATTGCAGGACTCGAGCCCCTGCTGCACGATGACGTGGCAAGTCGAGCAGGCGCAAACGCCGCCGCAGGCGTGGTCGAGGCCGGCTTTGAGGCCTTCGGAGATGTCGAGAATGCTGCCCGGAAGGCCGTTGTGGCCGTAGGGAATTTTTTCCGGGTCCACTTCGATGGTCTTGCCGCTGGGAAGAAATGTGATTTTATATTTCTTCGTGGCCGGTTTGTATTTGACTTCTTCGATGTATGGGTTGCTTCCGCCCATTTTTTCCCCCTGATTCTTGCGGCGCTGAACATCGCGCCAAGCAGGGGCGCAGCATGCTGCGCCCCTACAAAGAAACTCTAAACTTCGGCCAGCTTGCGGCCTTCGAGGGCCGTGGAAACGGCCGAATTCATCAGCAGCTCCGCAAGATGCTCGGTGGCGTGATTCAGTTCATCGATGCGCTTGCGGATCGACTTGTAATCGCTGCCAGCGATGGATTCTTTCAGCGCAGCGACGCTCGCGTCGATTTGCGCGCGCTCCGCAGAAGACAACCCAGCTGCTTGCGAATGGCTCAGCGCCTTCATGGTCGCCGTCAGAATCGTTTCGGATTCCGTGCGCGCTTCGATCACCTGGCGCTCGGCGAAATCCTGCTCGGCGTACTCAATGGATTCCTCGAGCATGCGTTCAATTTCGGAATCGTTGATGCCGTAGCTCGGCTGGACTTCGATCGAATGCTGTTCACCGGTGCGCAGATCCTTCGCCGCAACTTGCAGGATGCCGTTGGCGTCGATGAGGAACTTCACTTCGATGCGCGGCAAGCCGGCCGGGGCAGGCGGAACTTTCAGCGTAAAGCGCGCGAGTGATCGGCAATCTTTGGCCAGTTCACGCTCGCCCTGGAGCACGTGAATGTCGATGCCGGTCTGGTTGTCCACGCCGGTGGTGTAAAGCTCCTGCGCGCTCGCGGGAATGGTGGAGTTGCGCGGAATAATCTTCGCCACCGCGCCGCCGTAGGTTTCAATGCCGAGCGAAAGGGGCGTGACATCCAGCAGCAACATGTTTTTCACGCCTTGGTCCATGATGTTGGCCTGGGCAGCGGCGCCAAGCGCGACGACTTCGTCGGGATTCAGCTCGGTGTGCGGCTTGCGGTCAAAATACTCCTGAACGTTTCGGCGGATCAGCGGCATGCGTGTGGTGCCGCCGACGAGGACAACTTCGTCCATCTCGGTGGGCTTGAGATGCGCGTCGGCCAGCACCTGCTTCAGGGGCGCCAGCGTGCGGTCAACGACGGGACGGGTGAGAGCTTCGAGCGCGCGGCGCGTAAATTCGTGAGTGAATATAGTGCCGTTCGGTAACGAAAAGCGCAGCCTGGCAGTTTCGCTTTCAGAGAGCTGATGCTTGATGTGGATCAGCGCTTTGCGCAGCTCCTGCGCTAGTTCGCCATGCGGAGAAAAGTCGATCTCATCGTGCCGCAAAATGAGTTCGTGCACGAAAGCCTGGAGCAGGTTGTCGATGTCATCGCCGCCGAGATGGGTGTCACCGTTTGTCGAGAGCACCTGATAGATGTCGCCGTCGCCGGTGGAAATGAGCTTGAGGACGGAAATGTCAAACGTGCCGCCGCCTAGATCGTAGACGGCGACTTTGCCCCGCTGTTTTTCGTGGAGACCGTAAGCGAGCGCCGCGGCGGTGGGTTCGTTTACGAGGCGGAGAACTTCAAGACCGGCGATTTTCCCAGCGTCTTTGGTTGCCTGGCGCTGGGCATCGTTGAAATACGCCGGGACGGTGATGACGGCGCGGTCGACAGTTTCACCAAAATAGGCTTCGGCCCAGTTTTTCAGCTCGCGCAGGATGAATGCAGAAATCTCCGGCGGGGTGAAGATTTTGTCACCGAGCATCACGCGAATGACGTTTTTGCTTGCCGGATCGATGCGGAACGGAAAAAGCTTCAGCTCGTCCTGGATGTCGGCGGGACCGCGACCCATCAAGCGCTTCACGGAATAGATGGTGCGCTCGGGCTGCGTGAGGAGGCGGCGGCGCGCCGGTTCGCCGACGATGATGCTTCCGTCGGGATCGAGGCTGACGACGGACGGGCAAAGCGTCTCGCCGTAGGGGCCGGGGATACACTTCGGATGGTTCGTCTGCGGGTCCAGATACGCGACAAGACTGTTTGTTGTTCCGAGGTCGATGCCGACAATGCGTCCCATGTTCTAATTAAGCCTCTGCCAATTCCTTTGTGACATTCGCCACGAGATTACGGATGTAGGAGCGCCGGTTCAGTAGTTCGTTCAGCCGCGCCACGACTTTCTTGCGTTCCGCTGTGTCGGCTTCCGATGCCGCATCCCATTCGCGGGCAACTGCCTGGAGTTGCGCATCTACTTCTCCGAGCTTCTCTTGAAAATTCTTGTCTGCAGCCTCGAGGCGCGCCTTCAATGCGGCGAGGTTTCCGCCTGATTGCCTGGCTTCGCGAAGCTCGTCGAGCGATTCATTTAGCTCGAAAACTTCCTCCAACAACTCCGGCGGCGCCTGCTGCTTGTGCTCGCCCTCTTTCCGCGCGCCCTCGATCTCCAGCAGATATTCGACACGCGCAACGGGATCACGCAGCGTACGGTAAGCATCATTCAATTCCGAGCTGCGCTTCAGCGACAGTTCGCGTTCCGGTTCCGACGCGTTCACAAAATTGTCCGGGTGCAATTTCCAGTTCATTTGCAGGAATTTCTGCTCGAGCGCGCTCATCTCGATCCAAAGCTTGTGTGGCAGTCCAAAAATGGCAAAGTAATCCACGGCCTTCGTTGGAGTCGTCGATGTCGGCGCTGCACTCATGAATGCTCTTTATGAACCCCCAAGAGGCACAAAAAAAGTGGCTGGCGGGTGCGGCTGCCAACCACTTGTCAGACTCGCCTAAGTGCTTCCCCCGCTAGAAACAATTCACGGGCAAGAGCACAGACTAAAAGTCTGTGCTACTAGGCCGTAAAAGAGCTGCCGCAGCCGCAGTTCCGCGCCGCGTTGGGATTCTGAAAGACAAATCCCTGGCGCATCAGCGTTTCTTCGTACTCGAGCGTCGTGCCGTTCAGGTACAGAAAACTTTTCGGATCCACAAAGAGGCGCGCGCCGTACTCTTCGAAAATCTTGTCGCGATCACGCGCTTGCGTGTCCAAGCGCATGGCATAGGACAGGCCGGAGCAGCCGCCGCCCTGCACGCCGACGCGCAGGCCGCCCACTTCAGGCGAGACGCCTTCCTTTTCGAGCAGCAGGCGAATTTGCTTTGCGGCGCGCTCGGTCAGGTGGATCTTTGTGATGTTCGGGCTTGCGACTTCTGTTGCCATGCAAATTCCTCTTCAATAGATTAGCAGTCGGCAACTCGCCCAGCTGAGATCCGTCGCTCATCCTCATCGGATGAACTCAGGATGACACGCCTGGGAGAAGAGCTACGACCGAGGTTTAGTGCGACGCTTTTTCGTGCGCCGGCACTTCGATGCCGTTCTTCTTCTTCCAGTCGCCGATGGCGGCCTTGATGGCGTCCTCGGCGAGCACGGAACAGTGAATCTTCACCGGCGGGAGCGAAAGCTCGCGCACGATGTCCGTGTTCTTGATCGAGAGCGCCTCTTCGACCGTCTTGCCCTTCACCCATTCCGTGGCGAGCGAGGAGCTGGCGATGGCAGAGCCGCAGCCGAAGGTCTTGAACTTGGCTTCTTCAATGACCTGCGTCTCCGGATTGATTTTCATCTGCAGCTTCATCACGTCGCCGCACTCCGGCGCGCCGACCAGACCGGTTCCCACGTTGGGGTCCGCTTTCGGAAGGCTGCCGACGTTGCGGGGATTGTTGTAGTGATCGACTACTTTGTCGCTGTATGCCATTATCCGTTGCTCCTTGCCAGATTCACGAGATTCCCGAAACCTGCGCTCTTGACGGCCTTGTCCGTGAGCGAAACGTTGGGCACGGAAGCCGAGCGGCCCGCGGTCAGCTGACGAAGAGCGTCCTTGATGTATTCGGCGCCGAGACCCAGCATTTTCAAAAACGCGCGCACCTGCTGAAGCTCATGGAAAGAGCGCTCGCCGGCGACGGCGGCCTCTTCCCCTTCCCCGCCGTAAGGCACGAAGGTTACGCGGAAAGCCGCGCCCGTGCCCCCGATGGAGCGATGAATGCGAATTGTTCCTTCATTTGCCATGTTGTCTCTTTCAATCCTTTAGGCAGTTTGCCATTTCATTTTGGAGATATCGATTCCCTCTTTGGCCATTTCGTAGAGCGGGGACAGTTCGCGCAGCTTGGTGACGACCTGCACCATCTTATCGATGACGTAGTCGACTTCCTCCTGCGTGTTGAAACGCCCGAGGCCGAACCGAATCGAGGTGTGGGCGAGGTCTTCGCCGACACCCAATGCTTTGAGTACGTAACTGGGCTCCAAGGTTGCCGAAGTGCACGCGGAACCGCTGGAAACCGCGATGTCGTTGATGCCCATCAGGAGCGATTCGCCTTCCACATAGGCGAAGCTCATGTTCAGATTGTTCGGCAGACGGTGCTCCATTGAACCGTTGATGAAAACCTCGTCCAGCTTGGCTTCCAGGCCCTTGCGAAGCCGTTCGCGAAGCGCCAGCATGCGCACACTTTCTTCCGGCATGTCTTTCTGTGCAATTTCACAAGCTTTGCCGAGGCCAACAATGCCGGGCACGTTCAGTGTGCCGGAACGCATGCCGCGCTCGTGGCCACCACCGTCAATGATGGCGGAAAGCTGCACGCGCGGATTGCGCCGGCGGACATACAACGCGCCAACACCCTTGGGGCCGTAAATCTTGTGGCCGCTGATGGCTAGCAGGTCAATATTGTCCTTCTGAACGTCGACGGGAACCTTGCCCACGGCCTGCACGCCGTCCACGGCAAAGAAAATGCCGCGTTCCTTGGCGAGCTTGCCGATTTCCGCGATCGGGTTGATGACGCCAATTTCGTTGTTGGCGTACATGATGGTGATCAAAATCGTTGTCGGCTTGATGGCCGCTTTCAGCTCGTCCAAGCTAACCCGGCCATCGCGCTGCACCGGAAGATAAGTCACCTCGAAACCATGCTTCTCGAGGTTTTTGCAGGTATCGAGCACGGCCTTGTGCTCAATCGCCTGGGTGATGATGTGGTTGCCCTTCTCGCGATACATTTCCGCGATGCCCTTGATCATCAGGTTGTCAGATTCGGTGGCACCGCTGGTGAAGATGATTTCCTTCGCGGTGGCGTTGATCAGCGAAGCAATCTGCTGCCGCGAAGTTTCCACGGCTTCTTCGCCGGCCCAGCCAAATGAGTGGTTGCGGCTCGCGGCGTTACCGAATTTCTCGGTGAAATAAGGCAGCATCGCTTCGACGACACGCGGGTCGACCGGCGTGGTCGCGTGATTGTCCATGTAAATCGGCAGCTTGACAGCCATATTCCTTATCTCCTAAGTCCTGAGTGCGACGAGCGTCCGTTCCTGCGGTTCTTCGCTCATCTGCGAAATCGTGACCGTGCTCAATACCGTCAAAATGCTTTCGTTGACGCGGCGCAACGGCTCTTTGACCGAGCAGCGTTCCGTGGCGTCGCAATTCCCGTGGCTCGTAACGCACGAAGTGATCAGCACGGGACCGTCGATCGCCGAAATTACATCCAACGCGCTGATCTGCGACGGTTCTTTCGCCAATTGATAGCCGCCACTCGAACCGTGCTTTGCCGCCACCAGCGAATTGTGCGCCAGCTTCTGCAGCACTTTGGCCATCAGCGTCGCGGAAATGCCATACTCTTCGGCAATCTCATTGGCGCTACAAGCGTGCTGATGACGGTGCATCGCCAAATGCTTGACCGCAATTAGCCCGTAATCGGCTTTTTTAGAAAGCTTGAACATCTTGCCTTCAGAATCCCCCAACCAATATGCGACTGAATCAGTCGCACATTAACTATATCTCTTTTTAAGACCAAATGTCAACTCAAGATGTTTCTATTCTATCAAATAAACCCTATGTTTCGTGTAAGTTACATATAAGACTGAATCGGTCTTATTTGCAACATCTTTGTGCTCAACGGCAATTAGATGCAGCGAAAGGTAGAAATGAATCATTGAATGGAGTTCCTCAGGGATTGCAACTCCGTCATGGTAGCCTAGCGGTTGAGGAGGCGATACATGGCTTCGGTCGCGCGGAAACGGACCATTGGGATGATGATGACCCTTATGAGCGCAATGGTCATGACTTTCCTTGGAAGCCCCATCCAGACTCGCGCTCAATCCCAAGTGCCCGCGACCGCCCAAAGCAAGGACCATGCGCATGCAAAAGAACCGGCGAAGCCGCCGCAGAACCATCCCTTCATTCTTGTCGGCGCGGGAGACATCGCCAGTTGCAAGAACCCGGAAGGTGCCCGGGCCACGGCAAAGTTAATCGAGCAAATTCCGGGAACAGTATTTGCCGCTGGAGACCTCGCTTACGAAAGCGGTAGCCCTGATGAATTTGAGTTTTGCTATGGGCCGACGTGGGGGCGCTTCAAGGACCGCACAAAGCCGGCCATGGGCAACCATGAGTACGTCAACCCGACGGCGCACGGGTATTTTGATTACTGGGGCGCGCAGGCCGGGCCCCGAGGCAAAGGCTATTACAGTTTCGATCTGGGCGCGTGGCACATCGTTGTACTGAACACCAACTGCTACGTTAAGAACCTGGGAGGGTGTGGGGCGGGGTCACCACAAGAGATCTGGCTGAAGGAAGACCTTGCGAAGCATGCCAATGCTTGCATCATCGCGTATGGTCATCACGCGCTATTTAGCAGTGGCATCTTCAAGAAGCACGCGGTGCATCCCGAGTTGAAGCAGCTCTGGCAAGACCTGTACGCTGCTCACGCCGACGTTGTGCTCGCCGGGCACGAGCATTCCTATGAGCGATTCGCGCCGCAGGACCCGGACGGCAAGGCCGACGCACAGCATGGCATTCGCGAAATCGTCGTTGGGACGGGCGGGCGCAGTCACGACCTGCTTGGTTTTGCCACGCCGAACAGTGAAGTACGCGATTGGGACACCTACGGAGTGCTGAAGCTAACGCTAGACGCGGGAAAGTACAGCTGGGAATTCATCCCCGAGGAAGGGCGATCGTTTCGCGACTCGGGCAGCGGCGGCTGCCACAACCAGCCCGCTCAAGAGCATTGAACCTTGTCCGAACAACCCGGTCTGGCCTAGCAGTTCCTTGTTTCCCTTGTTAAGGTTTTGCCGCCGTGCAGGTTCCGCCCGCAGAAGCAGCCTCAATTAATTTCTGCACAGCAGGCACCGGAATCAGGAGCAATTGCGCTTTCGGCTTTTTCACTTGCTCGATAAGAGCAAGTTGCTGCGCCTTCCATGCATCGGTGGCGGCTTGCCCTTTGTCGAGCGAGTCCAGAGTTGCAAGGCCCGCGTTACCGAGCGCCGCGAGATCTTGAGAGGTGCCGGCAATTTCTTTCACTAGGAAAGAGCGCTGCACGAGCGGTTGAAGCCTGGCGTCGTTGTCACGCCACAAAGTGAGTTGGGCGCGGAGCTGAGCTTCGGCGGCCGCGTCATGGCAAGAGGCCGCGAGAAACCGGTCCACCAGTTCCCCGAAATGCCGCCCGGCATCGCTCTCGAGCGGCACGGCATCCACAACGCGATTCATCGGCGTAGCGCTGGTCGGCTCGGCGGGAGCAGTTTGTTCACGCGTGTAATCTTTCACGGGTTCGACCACATCGGTCAGCGTTTTCAACGCCGCAAATTCGTCCGGTGACGCCGCACCTGCAATGCGCTGGAGCATGCGGCGGTAATATGCTTTGTGCGTAAGCCCAAGCCAGTCCAGCCGGGCGCTGACGAAATCGAGCCGCGCATACATGGAAGCAACGTCGGTGACGCCCTGCGGCGACCAAAAACGCTCCGCAATCGCCGCATTCCTCGGCCAAATCCGCGAATCCACATTTTCCGGATTGACGTATTCGGCCCACATGCAGGACTCGCCGCCCAAAATGCGTTCTTTTTCTTCCGGCGCGAGACTTGCCGCGTCGCCGCTCATCGGATCAACCGCGTAGTGCCGCGCCGCCGGCCACCCAAGATCGAGGTAGTAGCCGTTCGAAAGAATGCCGCGGTAGCCCTGCTTCGCCGCCTGCGCCAACGAAGCTTGCCCGCGCCACGACTGAATCACGATGTCCTTCGGCACTCCCGGCACCAGCACTTCGTCCCAGCCCACCACGATTTTTCCATGCTTGACCACCAGCTTCTGCACGCGAGTGCTGAAATACGCTTGCAGCGCGTCGTTATTCTTGAGCCCGTGTTCTTTCATGAAAGCCTGAATCTTCGGATTGGCGTCCCACTCCTTGCCGTTCACCTCGTCGCCGCCGATATGGAAAAAGTGGTCGGGAAAAATCCTGGCCATCTCGCCGATCAACTCGTCGAGGAATTTGTAAACTTTTTCGTTCGTGGGGTCCATCGCGGGATCGAAAACGCCCCACCGGCGCTCGATTTGGTACGGCCCCTTTCCGCTCGCCAGTTCCGGGTGGCCTACAAACCACGCCGTGCTGTGACCCGGCATATCGAATTCCGGCACGACGCGGATTCCGCGGTCCCGAGCGTACGCAATCAGGTCGGCCATCTCCTCCTGCGTGTAATAGAGCCCATCGGATCCCAATTCGTGCAGTTTTGGAAATTTTTTGCTCTCCGCGCGGAAGCCCTGGTTTTCCGAGAGGTGCCAATGAAACACGTTCATCTTCACGGCTTCCATCCCGTCGAGGTTACGACGGATCACATCCAACGGGATGAAGTGGCGCGCGGAATCGATCATCAAGCCGCGCCAGGGAAAACGCGGTTTGTCTTGAATCGTCACCGACGGCGACGCAAATCCGTCCGAGGAAACATCCACGAGTTGAAGAAACGTCTGCAAGCCGTGCAAGGTGCCGAGCGGCGTGGCAGCTCGGATCCTCGCGCTCGCCGTGCTTACATCAAGGATGTAGGACTCGTCCTCGCCCACCTCCTGGACTTCCTTGCTGGCGTGATCGGTCTGAATCACGAGTGTCGCTTTCCCGGTCTTCGAAGGTTTCAGGGAAATGGGGAGCGCCGTTTGGCGTGCGAGCTGTTGCAGGAACCGCTCCAGGCCGCGTTCCAGGCGCGGTTCAGCGTGTCCCGCTAGCGCCACCGAAAACGAAGAGTCCACATGCAGGCTTCCTGTACCAGGCTGGACGCTCGCGGGAAACGGCATGAGATTCAACGCTGGCTGTTGGGCTCTGGTCATGATGGGGCACAATAAAATGCCGAGGACAAGTATGCCAAGACTTTGCAACCGCGCTCTCTCAACCATGGTCCGGGCAATCCTCCCGCGCAAAGAATCAACTCGCTGAGTACTGCTATGTAGCACCAGCTTTGGCATCTTGTCATAACAGGGGCGGCCTGCGAAGGGGATTTCTCATCGAGCGAAAAAATCCACATTGGCCTCTCGCAAAGTTTCGAGGCCGCGCTTTTCCCCGGCTGAGTTAGAATAACTTGAGACTTGCGGCACCGATGATTCCACGATGAAGACTTCAATTGCCATTTACCCCGGCTCATTTGACCCGGTCACCAACGGACACCTCGACCTCATTGAGCGTGGGGAGAAGATGTTCGACCTCTTGATTGTGGCCGTATTGCGGAATACGGAGAAGCAGCCGCTGTTCACGGTTCCTGAACGCATGGAAATGCTGCGCGAAGTGACCAAACAGTGGACGGGCGTGGAGATCGACGTTTTCGATGGACTCCTGGTGGATTACGCGCGGAAGCGCGGCGCTGGCGTTATCTTGCGCGGAATCCGCGCCGTTTCCGACTACGAATATGAATTGCAAATGGCGCTGATGAACCGGAAACTTGAGCCAAGACTGGAAACGGTATTCATGCTGCCAGGTCTGACGTACAGCTACTTGAGTTCGAAGCTGGTGCGCGAAATCGCGCAGCTAGGTGCATCGCTTAAAGGCCTGGTGCCGGAGGTGGTTGAGCAGCGCTTGCGAGCAAAAGTTTCTTAAGCAAATTTGTTATCTGCCGTAGACTGTGAACTTTTTTCAAGGAGCTCGAGTGCAACTCACGGACCGCATCAACCGCATACAAATCTCGCCGACGGCGGCGGTCATCGCCGAAGCCGACAAGCTGAAGTTGCGCGGCGTGGACGTCGCGGACTTCGGCCCGGGCGAACCGGATTTTCCGACGCCCGACCACATCAAGATGGCTGCGATCAAAGCGATTGAGGAGAACAAGTCGAAATATACGCCGACGGGCGGCATCATGCCCCTGCGCGAATCCGTCTGCGCCTGGCACAAGCGCGAACTCGGCTCTTCGTTCGAGCCGAAAGAATGCGTCGTGAGCGTCGGCGGCAAACATTCCATCTTTAACGTCATGAGCGTGCTCATCCAGCAGGGCGACGAAGTGATCATCCCTTCGCCTTACTGGGTCAGCTTCCCGGACATCGTGAAATACGCGGGCGGAACGCCGGTGTTCGTGGAAACGAAACCTGAAGATGGGTTTACTGTGCGGGATTCGGCAATCGCGAAGGCCATCACGCCGCGAACGAAGCTGCTGATCTTGAACTCGCCTTGCAATCCGACGGGCGGTGTCGTGCCCCCGGATGAATACGAGCGCATCCTGGCGCTTTGCAAGAAACACAACATCTGGCTGATGGGCGACGAGTGCTACTCGCACTTCACTTACGAGCCGCACAAGCCCTATTCGATCGCCAGTGCGTCGGGCGCGAAAGAAAACGTCATCATCATCGGCTCGGTTTCGAAAACCTTCGCGATGACCGGCTGGCGCATCGGCTATACCCTGGGGCCGGAAGCGCTGATCCAGGCGCTGATCAAGTTGCAAAGCCAGTCCACCTCCAACGCGACATCCATCGCGCAATACGCTGCGCTCGCGGCCATGCGCGGGCCGATGGAGACCGTTCCGGTCATGCTCGCGGAGTACGAGCGGCGTCGGAAGCGTATCGTCGAAGGGCTGCGCGCGATCCCCGGTGTGACTTGCGAATGGCCGGGCGGAGCGTTCTACGCGTTCCCAGACATTTCGGCGCATCTTTCGAACGGCCACGACAGGCCCGCGTTGGCAAAAACCTGCACGGACATCGCCAAGATGCTTCTCGACAGAGTTCACGTCGCGGTCGTGCCCGGGGAAGCCTTTGGCGCCCCCGGATATCTGCGGCTCTCTTACGCCACTTCGATTGAAAGAATCGACGAAGGCCTGCGGCGCCTCGAACGATTTTTCTCGCGCGCTGAAGCTGCGTCGTAAATCGTGAAGCCGGAACCTTTTCGCATCGAGCCCACTTTCGTTCCGCGCATTTGGGGCGCGCGTTCGCTAGCGCCCCTCTATCCTGAAAAATCAAATCTGCCGGAACCGATTGGCGAAGCCTGGCTTACGGGTATCGATTGCAAAGTTGTTTCCGGCCCCTTCGCCGGAAAGACATTAGGAGAAGCGTGGCGGGAAATGCCTCACGAGTGGCGCGGCGCACGTTTCACCGAGCCTGGGGATTTTCCTATCCTTATCAAATTCATTTTCCCGAGTGATAAACTCTCCATCCAGGTTCATCCAGATGATGCTTACGCCGCCGCCCACGAACAAGCCGCAGGCGGCCAAGGCAAAACGGAAATGTGGCACGTTGTTCAGGCGGAGCCCGGCGCTAACGTGCTGCTCGGCACAAAGCCGGGCGTCACCAAGGAATTGGTTGTCGACGCTATTGCGCATAATACCCTGGAGAATCTCATGGAAAAGCATCCCGTTTATAACGGAGATACTTTTTTCGTCCCCGCAGGTACTCCTCACACGATTGGGTCGGGAATGATTCTTTGCGAGGTGCAAGAGTATTCCGACCTGACTTACCGTCTCTACGACTATGGCCGAACGGATGCAAAAGGAAATCCGCGCGAACTGCATGTTAAGAAAGCGCTGGACGTCATGAAGTTCGGCAAGACTGCAGGGAGAAAAACAAAGCCAGTCTCACTCTTTGCTGGAGAAACTGGAGACAAAAGAGACATGCAGCTTGGATACGGAGGAAAGAGGACGCTTCTTTCGGCGTGTCGCTACTTTGCCGTCGAGCGGTGGGAATTCTACAGGAAAATATTCGGTTTTCGTTGGAGAGGATCTGCATTCGACATTCTCGTCGTCCTCAACGGAAAAGGGGAGATTGGGTGGGGTCGAACCGTGTGGAAAAGGGGCCACGACGTGAGGGATTGGGGTTGCTCAGGTTTTCAAGCTGGCCAATGTTGGTTTGTTCCCGCCCTTCTGAACGCAGCACCGAGGACGTCCCGGCATGCAACGATGCTCCGGGTTTATGTGCCGGAGGACTTATCGGTGCTTCGATCCGCACTAAAGCGTGAGCGTCACTCTGAAGCGGCTATCGCAGAGACGGTCTTCGACTAGAGCGGAAAGCGCTGGCAAATGGAAAAACTGACAACACACGCTGTCATTTTGGCCGGAGGGCGCGGGACGCGTTTCTGGCCGCGGAGCCGCACCCGCACGCCCAAGCAGCTTCTGAACATCGTTGGCAAAGACACCATGCTGCAGCAGACCCTCGCGCGGCTGCGGCCGCTGATTCCCGCCAATCGCATCTGGACGGTCACGAATCAGCAGCAGGCTGCCGCCGTCCGCAAGCAGCTTCCAGCAGCGGCGCGCAAGCGCGTGCTGATCGAGCCCATGGGGCTGAATACCGCGGTGGCGATTGGACTGGCGGCCATTCACATGCGCCATGCCGCAGGCGGTGACGCGCTAATGGCTGTGCTCCCCGCGGACCACTACATTGAATTGGATAAGAAATACCGGGAGATCGTGAGCGCGGCTCTCGATGTCGCTCGGCATTTCGGACGCATGGTGGTCCTCGGCATTCCTCCGACGCGGCCGGATACCGGTTTCGGCTACATCGAGCGTATGATCGAACCGATCGGGACGAAGGGCTTTCCGGTTTTTCCTGTTCTGCGATTTACGGAAAAACCGGAACTGAAGCTCGCACAACAATACGTTGCCACCGGCAACTATCATTGGAACGCCGGGATGTTCTTCTGGCGCGTTTCCACTTTTTTGGAAAATCTGAAAGAATTCTTGCCGAAGACGCACACGGCACTGGAAAAACTTTCTTCATTCATTGGAACCAGCAGCTACGAGCGCAAGCTGCGCGCGATCTACCCGAAGCTCGAAAATATCTCCGTGGACTATGCTGTCCTCGAGCCGGCCACCAGGGCCGCAGGCGAGCCGCGCGTTTTTGTAATCCCCGCCGAAGTGGGCTGGAGCGATATCGGCTCCTGGGGAGCTGTACACGGGCTACTTTTGGACAAAAACTCTGCTGACGGCAACGTCTTTCTCAGTCCAGGCTACGCACTCGATGCCCGCGGCAATCTCATCTCTAGTCCCGGAAAATGTACGGCCGTGATTGGCGTGCACGACCTGATTATCGTGGATACGCCCGACGCGCTGCTGATCTGCCCACGCGACCGTGCCCAGGACGTCGCCAAAATCGTGAAGACGCTAGAAGAAAAAAAACGTCACGATCTTCTTTAGAAAAATCACCATATCCGATGCTGGTATGGGTTATGGTATAATCAAACAATGGAACCAGATCTTAAAATTACCGTGCAAATACCGCGCGACCTTCTTCAAAAAGCGCAACGGGCAAGCGGTACGGGGATCACCCAGACCGTTCGTGCAGGGCTTCAGCTAGTCGCCGCATCGCGCGCTTACGCCCGCCTGCGCCGACTCCGGGGCAAAGTTCGCTTTAGCCGCACTTTGACGGAGCTGAAGGCCGACCGATGATTGCAGCGGACACAAGCACTTGGGTTGCATTTCTGGAAGGCGACGAAGGGAAGGATACCGTCTTGCTCGATAAGGCGTTGATGGAGCGGCAGGTGGTTATGGTGGCCGTTGTGCTCACGGAGCTCTTGAGTGATCCAAAGCTCCCGCCAGGTGTCGCCAAGACACTCTCGGAAGTGCCACTCGTTAACATCGAACCCGGATATTGGCAACGCGCGGGCGGATTGCGCGCAAGGGTCCTGGCAAAGGGCCGCAGGGCGCGGCTCGGCGACGCGCTTATCGCCCAGAGCTGTATCGACAGAGACATTCCTCTCCTTACGCGGGACAAGGATTTCCGGGTGTTCACCCAAGCTGCCGGACTTGACCTTGGGGTGTATTGAACCGCTTCTCACTCCGCCATCCGGCAATCAGGCCAATCTGGCTGTAGAGAACGCAACCCCTTCGCGTATACTCACCGTGAAATGAGCTCGATCCAGTTTGGCACCGACGGCTGGCGCGGCGTGATTGCAGAAGACTTTACGTTTGCAAACGCGCGCATCGTAGCCCAGGCCATCGCCCGTTACATCGTGCGGTGCGAGGACTCACGCAACGGCGTCATCATCGGCTACGACCATCGCTTCGCTTCGGACGGCGTCGCTGCCGCCGCCGCTGAAGTAGTCGCCGCTAGCGGCACTCCCGTGTTCCTGACCGATAAACCCTGCCCCACACCGGCGGTTTCCCTGCTCGTGAAGCAGCGCGGTGCGGCCGGCGGCCTGATGATCACCGCGAGCCACAATCCGTACCAATGGAATGGCATCAAGTACAAAGCGAGCTATGGCAGCTCAGCATTGCCTTCAATCGTGGCGCAAATTGAAAAGGATCTCGGTGTCGTGCAGACAGAAAACGTTCCGCCGCTGCCGCCGCGAAAAAACCTGATTCAACCGCTGGAGCCGCGCGCGCCCTATCTCGATACAATTGAAAAGCTGGTCGATTGGCAGCGACTCAGGAACGCGAAGTTCCGCTTCGTCTCCGATGTCATGCACGGCTCGGCCACCGGCTTGCTGGTTGAACTTTTCCGGCGCAACGGAGTCGCCTACGATGAAATTCGCGGCACGCGCGACCCGCGCTTCGGCGGCGTGCACCCGGAACCGATCGAACCACACATCGACGCCCTGCGGCAAGCGGTGCTCGCCGGAAAATACGATGCCGGCTTGTGTGCCGATGGCGATGGCGACCGCATCGGCGCCATCGACCGCAACGGTACTTTTGTCAATCCTCACCAGATTTTCGCGCTTTTGGTCTGGCATCTTGCCGGAACGCGCAATTTGCCCGGCGATATTGCAAAAACTTTTTCCGTCACAAAACTAATCGACAAGCTGGCCGTAAAATTCGGCCGCACACTCCACGAAACGCCCATCGGCTTCAAATACATCTGCGAGCTGATGCTGGAGCAGAACATCTTGATCGGCGGCGAGGAAAGCGGCGGTATCGGCACTAACCTGTACATCCCGGAACGCGACGCCACCGTTTCCGCGCTCTTCCTCGCGGAATTAATGGCCTGGCACGGCAAATCTCTTGGCGAATTGCTCGCCGTGCTCACCGCCGAATTCGGCGAGTATCATTATGGCCGCGTGGATCTCGATCTGAAACCGGGCCAGAAGGAAAAAGCCATCGCTCACTTTACGGATGCCAAACTGACTCGCATCCTTGATCAGCCGGTGGTGCGCCGCGAAGACATGGACGGCATTAAGCTCTATCTGGGCGACGCCGGATGGGTGATGGTCCGCGCTTCCGGAACCGAGAATCTTCTGCGGGTTTATTGCGAAACATCAAAAGCCGGCACGACTCAGCGAGTTCTCGATGCCGTTACTAAAATCGTTCAGAATCTATAGGACGCGTCATGAATACCATCAATCTAAAACAAAAACTCAGCCAATGCCCTGACTACTGGAATCCGCGCATCATCGCCGAAGTCAATGATTGCTATCTCAAAGCCGTCAAGTTCCAGGGCGACTTTATCTGGCATCATCATGACAACGAAGACGAGTTGTTTCTGGTGGTGAAAGGCAAGTTGCGGATGAAGTTTCGTGGCCACGAGTCCATTGTCAACGAAGGGGAATTTGTCGTCGTCCCGCGCGGCGTCGAACATTGCCCTGTCGCCGACGAGGAAGTCCACGTCATCCTGATTGAACCAAAATCTACTTTGAACACCGGCAATATCACCAACGAAAGGACCGTCGCCCAGCTCGAGCGCATTTGAACCGCCACATCGCTACAGCCGCGACCCGCGACCAGCCATGGACCATCGTTTTTACACTCTCGACGTTTTCACCACCACGCGCTTCGAAGGGAATCCTCTCGCCGTGTTTACCGACGGCGACGAGCTCTCCGAAGACCAGATGCTCGCTATCGCCCGTGAAATGAATCTCTCCGAAACGGTCTTCGTGCAGAAGCCGACCGATGAAGAAGCGCTTGCGCGCCTACGCATCTTCACCACCAAGGAAGAACTGAAACTCGCCGGGCATCCCGTCATCGGCACCTGGTTTTTGCTCGCGGAACTCGGCGTCGTTCCCGCACAGGAAGGCGGCGTCCACATCCTCCAGGAAACCGGCGCGGGAATTTTGCCGGTGGAAATCCGCTTCAAAGATGGGCGGCCGCAGCGCGTTACCATGACGCAGAAAGTAGCCCTCTTCAAGCCCGCGAAAATGGACAAGAAAAAACTCGCAGCGGCGCTGGGCCTCTCACCGAAGGACCTCGACCCGAAACTTGAACCCGAATTTGTTTCCACCGGCATCTTCAACCTGATGGTGCCGCTGCGCAATCGCGCCGCGCTCGGCAAAATCGCCATGAACATGATCGAACTCGGAAAACTTCAGGGCAAAAACGCGACCATGGCCTACTGCTTCGCTCTCGGCGGCAATGGCAAGGCGTTTTCTCGCGGCATGTTGCCGTGGGAACTTTACGAAGACGCCGCCACGGGCTCCGCCGCCGGCTCTCTCGGCGCTTATCTCGTCCGCCACGGAAAATTGTCGCCCGGCCACACCCTGAACGTTCTTCAAGGCGTGGAGATGGGCCGCCCCAGCCACATCGAAGTGGAAGTCACCCAATCCGGAAAGAAACTTGTTCCGCGCGTCAGCGGCGCCGCCGTAAAAGTTTTCGAAGGCACCATCCGCATCTAAATTTGGGGTGCGGGAGCCCTAGCCCCCGCTTTTCCGCCGCCCAAAACCTCAATTAGCTCGCAGACAAAGTGCCTGCAGCCAAGTCCAACTTCTCCCCCCCGCCTACTGACAGCAGAAAACGAAAGAAGGGCCGCACAGTTTCCCGCACGGCCCTTATACGCGTCAAAGTGAAACCTACTTGTGTCCCTTCCGATCCTGCCGCAAATCTTTCCGGTCCTTGTGCAGGTCTTTCTTGTCCTTGTTGATGTCCTTCTGATCCTTGTTGCGATCTTTGCGGTCCTGGTTCAGATCTTTCTTGTCGCTTTTAACGTCTTTCACATCCTGATTCCGGTCCTTGCGGTCGGCATTCAGGTCCTTCACGTCCTTGTTGCGGTCAGTGCGGTCTTTCGAAAGATCCGTCTTATCGTGATTGATGTCGCGTTGATCCGCGTTCCGGTCCGTCCGGTCCTGATGCAGGTCTTTGCGGTCGGCCTTGGCTTGCGAACTGTTGTCGCCATATTTCGCGTCATCCTTGGCCAGCTTGTTTTTGTCCTGATTGATGTCCCGCTGATCGGCGTTGCGGTCCGCGCGATCCTTCGAGAGGTCTTTCTTGTCGCTGTGGATGTCTTTGTTGTCCTGGTGAATATCCTGCTTGTCGTTCTTGATGTTCTTGTTGTCCTGGCGAACGTCCTGTTTGTCATTCTTGATGTCGCGCTTGCCCTGATTAATGTCCTTCTGATCCGCATTGCGATCCGCGCGATCCTTGGCCAGATCTTTCTTGTCGTTTTTGATGTCTTTCTTGTCCTGCTTGATGTCCTGCTGCTGCGGAGTGGGGTCCTGCGCGTGCGCCCCACACGCCAGCAGACCGGCAAACGTAATCGCGAGCACACCTCGACGGGCCATGATTTCAGTCTTCATGTCTTCTCTCCTATGAAATTGTTCCTGGACTCACCACCACACTTACCGAATCCAACCCGGGCCGCACGGCAAAGTTTCGCGTGTTGGATGCTCGGGCTAGGAGGGCCGGTCGGTAATTCGAAAAGGCAGGATTAACTACTTTATTTGCAAGGATTTATGAACAGAATCGAGGACCCCATTCACGAACCCCCCGGACTCTTCCGAGGAATATTTTTTTGCCAAATCGACCGCTTCGTTCAGCACCACTTTCGCCGGCGTGTCCGCAGCTTTCATCTCATGAATCGCCAGCCGCAGAATCGCGCGATCGATGGCCGCCAGCCGTTCGAATCGCCAGTTCTCGCAGTGCTTCCCGATGATTTCGTCGAGCGCGCCGACATCTTTCGCGGCGCCTTCAAAAAGTTGATTCGCGAACGCGCGTGTCTTGTCCGCCGCCTTCGCGCTCTTCCAGAATCTCGCTTCCAATTTCGTGAATTCCTGCTGGCTCATGTCCCATTGGAAGAGCATCTGCATCGCAAACTCGCGGGATTTTGTGCGCAGCGACACGTTACTTGCGCCGCGGCTTTCGGGTATCCGCCGGCTTGGCGTGCGCCGCGCGGAGCTTGCGGGACAATTGCGCCATCTCGATCGCCGCCAGCCCTGCTTCGAATCCTTTGTTCCCGCCCTTCAGCCCCGCGCGATCGATGGCCTGCTCCAGCGTATCGCAGGTGAGCACGCAAAAAATAATCGGCAGTCCGCTGTCCATCTGCGCCAACTGCAACCCGCGCGCCGTTTCCGAACAAACATAATCGTAGTGCGTCGTTTCGCCGCGAAGCACGCAGCCGATGGCGATCAGCGCATCGTACTTCCCCGTCGCCGCCATTTTTTTCGCTGCTAGCGGCAATTCGAACGCTCCCGGAACATTTACAACATCAACATCCTTGCTCGCCGCTCCCGCCCGCTCCAGCGCATCCACCGCCGCCGCCAGCAGCCGCTCGGTGATAAAGCTATTGAACCGGCTCACAACAATCCCAAAGCGCAATCCCGCCGCGCTCAATTCGCCACTGATCTTCCCGGGTTGTAATCTCTCCGCCATCGCTCTTGCGTCTCGATCCGTCTCTGATTCCTTAACTTCCTTTACTTCCCTCTAAACTGCGCCGCCCTCTTCTCCAAAAACGCCTTCGTCCCCTCGCGCATGTCTTCCGTCGCGCAAGCCACTCCAAAAAGCGTCGCCTCCAGAAACAACCCTTCCTCCAGCGGCATTTCCATTCCCCGCTCAATCGCTTCCATTGTGTATTTCACGGCGATCGGCCCATTGGCAATAATTTTTCTCGCCATCGCTTCTGCCGCGGGAATCAGCTCCGCCGGCTCGTAAACGCGATTCACCAGCCCGATGCGCTGCGCTTCGTCCGCCGTAATCATTTCGCCGGTGAGGCACAGTTCGTGCGCCACGCCTTTCCCGCAAAGCCGCGCCAGCCGTTGCGTTCCGCCGTATCCCGGAAGAATTCCCAATTTTACTTCCGGCTGCCCGAGCTTCGCCGTTTTGCTGGCGATTCGAATCGTGCAGGACAGCGCCAGCTCGCATCCGCCTCCCAGCGCAAATCCGTTGATTGCGCAAATCGACGGTTTCCCCATTGTCTCCAGCAAATGAAACACGCTCTGTCCGAAAAGCGAAAATTCTTTCCCCTGAACCGGCGTCTGCACCGCCAGTTCGCTGATGTCCGCTCCAGCCACGAAAGATTTCTCGCCCGCGCCGGTAAGAATCAGCACGCGCACCGCGTCATCACTGCGCGCATCCAGCAACGCATCACGCAATTCCTCAACCGTCTTCCGATTCAGTGCATTCAGCACCTTCGGCCGGTTGAACGTGATGTACGCAATCGCGTCTCTCTTTTCGTACAGAATATTTTCGTGAATCATTATCCTTTTCTTCTCCGCTCCCTCTGCGCTCTCTGTGCCCTCTGTGTTAAATTCCGAATCTCATTTCCCGCCACGCGCTAAAACTTCTGCGCCTTCGGATTCTGCGGGTCGGAATAATCGTAAAATCCGCGTCCCGCTTTTCTCCCGTTCCACCCCGCCAGCACCATGCGCTTCAGCAGCGGCGGCGCCGCAAATCGCCGCTCCTTAAATTCATCAAACATAATCTGCGAAATGTAATACGTCGTATCCAGCCCCACAAAATCCAAAAGTGTCAGCGGCCCCATCGGATGCCCGCATCCCAGCTTCATCGAATTATCAATATCCTCGATCGATCCAACGCCTTCTTCCAGCGCCCGGATCGCATCCAGCAGATACGGCACCAGCAGCCGGTTCACGATGAACCCCGTGCTGTCGTTCGCGCGCACCGCCGTCTTCCCCAGTTTCACCCCGAACGCCACCATCTCTTCATACACCGCCGGGTCCGTCGCAATCGTCCGCACCACTTCCACCAGCTTCATTACTGGCACAGGATTGAAAAAGTGCAGCCCGACGAATCGCTGCGGCCTTTTCGTGGCCGTGGCAATTTCCGTGATCGTCAGCGAAGAAGTATTGCTAGCAAAAATCGTCGCCGCCGGGCAAACCTTGTCCAGCGCGCCGAAAAGTTCCCGCTTCGCCGGAAGCTGCTCGATGATCGCTTCCACGATCACATCGCAATTCTTCAAATCGTCGATCGAAGTCGTTCCCTTAAGCCGGCCCCGGATTTCGCTCTTCACCGCTTCCGTGATCGTGCCCTTCTCCAACAAACGGTTCAAATTTTTCTCGATCCCTTTCACTCCCTTATCCACCAGCTCCGCGCTGACTTCCCGCACGGTCGTCTCAAATCCCGCCGCGGCCGCCACCTGTGCGATCCCCGAGCCCATCAGCCCACACCCTACGACACCCACTTTTTGAATCGCCATGCTTTTCCTCGTTGAATGTTTTTTCGACTAGGGCAATTCTCAATCTGGAGCGAACCCAAAGTGTAGCAGAAACAGCCTGTTCCGAACTCTTCTCTGCGAACCTCAGCACCCTCTGCGTCTCTGCGTTATCTTTTTCTTCCTTTTCTCGTTTCACGCTCAACGCCGAAACTAATTTCTAAGCGCCTCAACTATCATTGCTATTCCCTGCCCCCCGCCAATGCACGCCGTCGCCAGTCCGTAGCGCAACCCATTCCGCCGCAGCTCATTCAAAATTGTAATCACCAGCCGCGTGCCCGAAGCTCCCAGCGGGTGCCCCAACGCAATCGCTCCCCCATTCACATTCGTCTTCTCGCGTTTCAATCCCAAAACTTTCTCCACCGCCAGATACTGCGCCGCGAACGCCTCATTCACTTCCACGCGATCCATTTGCTCCAGCGTCAATCCCGCTAGCTTCAGCGCCTTCTGCGAAGACGGCACCGGCCCAATACCCATAATGCTCGGATCGACTCCCGCGACCGCCCAGCTCACAATCCGCCCCACCGGTTTCAATCCGCGCTCTTTCGCAATCATTCCTCGGGTCACAACAACCGCCGCTCCGCCATCCACGATCCCGCTAGCATTCCCCGCCGTGACGATTCCATCCTTCTTGAACGACGGCGGCAATTTCTCCAGCGCCTCCATCGTCGTTTCCGGCCGCCGGTGATCGTCTTCGCTCACCACCATCGTTTTCTTCCCTTGCTTCACTTCCACCGGCACAAGCTCTTCCTTAATCCGGCACGCTTTGTAAGCAGCGTCCGCCGCTTGCTGACTGCGCAGCGCGTAGGCATCCGCATCTTTTCGCGTAATACCATGCTGATCCGCCAGTTTCTCCGCCGTCAGCGCCATCGGCAACCCGCAATACGTATCGGTCAGTCCCGCCATCAGCGAATCTTCCAGCACCCCGCCGCCCAGCTTCAATCCGCCGCGCGCCCCGCGAATCACAAACGGCGCCTGCGTCATGTTCTCCATGCCTCCGGCAAGCACCATCGTCGCTTCGCCCAGAAGCAATCTTTGCGCCGCTTGCGCAATCGCCTCAATCCCCGACCCGCACAGCCGGTTCACCGTCACCGCCGGTGTCTCGATCTTCAGCCCGGCTTTCAATCCAACGTGCCGCGCTCCATAAAGCGCATCCACGCTGGTCTGCATCACGTTCCCGAAAATCGCGTGGTCAAACTCTTCCAGGGCCACGTTCGAACGCCGGATCGCCTCTTTCGAAGCATGCGCCGCCAGCTCAATCGCGCTCACCTCCGAAAACGCCCCGGTATACCGCGCCATCGGCGTCCGTGCCCCCGCCACAATAACCACATCCGTAGGAAACATACTGGTCCTCGCTTTGGTCTGCTGAACTCGCTACTCGACAGTTTAACGCGAAATTCGAGGGAACAACTTCCCATGTAGAGCCGCAATCTCTCGAAGCAAAGCCGAGAGTTTAGAGGTCCTATCCAATCTTGATCTCTTTGATCTTTGTACCCGGCGGAAGGTTCCGCACCTGCTGATGAATTTGCCCCATCAGAGAGGCATACACAGATAGTTGGGTAATCTCAATATTGGACAATTCTATTCTACCTCCCAGAACGGGCGGCTTTTTAAAACCAAAACATTCACCTTTTGTGATTGCCATCCCCGCGTGATCGAGTTCCGTCAGTAGTCCGAGCAGAAACCACCGCGCCCGGTAGTTCTTGTCTTCCGACAATCGTTGAAATTCTTCCATCGATTCTGCAATCGTCGTGACTTGCCCAGTTGCGAGCTCAAGAAAATGAACCTTTCCACCCTCGTCACGAAGAAACATGTCCCCGAAGTTGTTCAGAGCAATCAGGGTGAATGTGTTGCGAAGAAGCCACGCCCAATCTTCGAGAAGCTCTTCGCTCGAAAGCCCTTCAAGAGAAATGTTGGCACGCATTTTATAAATCGATACGAAATTTCAAAGCTTCGGAGTTTCCAGCGTCACCACCGTATCCCCGCCGCGCTTTCTCGCCTCTTCAATCGAAAACTCCGCGCGATTGATCAAATCCGTCACGATGTCTTCGCTATCGTACTCGTGCTTGGCTACCGCTTCGACAATCCCCGCGCTCAACGTGATCTGCGTCGAGTCCCACGGCGGCCGCAATCCCGAAGCTGCGCGCCGCAACTTATCCGCCAGATTCTGCGCCCCTGCCAGCGTCGTATCCGGCAAAATAAACGCCAGCGACCACGACGTGTATTTCACAGCCACATCGTTCTGCCGCACGATCGGCTGCAACGACCGCGCCAATTGCTCCAGAAAACGTTCCAGCGGCGATTCTCCCTGCGTCCGCAGCAATTCCGCCCCGCGGTCAATCTGCAAAATCGTCAACGCCAGCGGCGTTCCCTGCGTCCGCGCGCGGTCCGCCTCGGTCAGCAAGCAACTCTGGTACGAGCTGCGGCTCAGCAAGCCGGAGCGCTCATCCGAGACGCCCATGCGCCGCACCAGCGAGCGCAGCCGCGTGTGGCTCACGCTCATCAGCATCTGGTCACCGATGGCCTGCAGGAAATATGCCTCGTTCGGTCTCCACTTGTGTTCTTCGGAGTGCGCCGCAATCAGCATTCCCGCGGGCAGTTGCGTCTCTTTGTCCGTGATAATCACCGCCAGCGCCGTCTCGACTCCCAGATCGCGCAGAATCGAACCTTCCGTCGCCTGCACCACCAGCCCGCCCAATTGATCGGGCTCGGCCTTTTCCATGTGCGCCAGCAGCAGCACCACCTGCGCGCCCGGCGCAGGCTTCACGCCGCTGCCGCAGAATTCTGCCGCCATTTCCGGCGGCCGCCCCGGCGCGCCAACCACGGCCAGCGCGCGCGTGGCCTTCAGGTAGCCCCCAACTTCCGTGACCGCCGTGTTCAACATCGCCCGCGGCGTCTGCTGCCGGAAAATCTTTTGATTGATCTCCGAAATCTTCGACAAATCGCGGAGCGTCTCCGCTGAATAAACTCCGGTCCTGTTGGTGATGTTGACCGGCTGCTGGGCCTCCGCCACCGGGGCCGCGGGCGCTTCCGTCGGCGCCGCCGCTACAACCGGAGGCTCTGTTTTCGCTTTCGCCGCGCCCGGCGGCCACCAGTTCGCTACTTGATAGAGATTGGAGAGCCGCGCGTTGCGCGCTTCTTCGCCCGGGAACATCGCCGCAATCTTCTGCAAACGCTCCAGTGCTTTGCTTTGCAGCGAGTACTGCAGAAAAATCTCTGTTTGCACGATCAGGTCTTCCAGTGCTTGCGCGTGGCGGCCCTCTTCGGTGGTCGCCAGAGGAACGCCATTCGCCTGCTGGGAAGGCGCGTGCGATGGGGGCGGCGGCGTGCCCGGCACCGATTTCATCAGCCGGCTCGCGATTCTCTTCAGGTGCGCTTCATCCACCCGCCCGCGCAACAGTTCCAGCCGTTCCTGATTGCGGTAGTCGTACGCATCGATATCCACAAGTCGTTCCAGGGACTCCGCCGCCTTGGCGACGTTTCCCGACGTCAGGTAGACATCGAACAGTTTGATCAGCACTTCGAAATACTGCGATTCTCGGTTCAGTTCGTTGTGAATGGAAGCCCAGAATTCCAGGATGGCTTGCGAGTGCGGATACTTTGCCCCGACTCCGTCCATCAACGTTGCGAAATCGTTTTCGCGCTTGTCGGCAAACATCCGGCGCTTTAGCGTCAGCAGGATCCCCGTGGCCTTCTGGTCTTGTCCAGCGGCAACATAGCGGTCCGCAAGATCGAAAAGCTGTGTGATCCCCTCATGCTTGTCGCGAATCAAGCGGTCCAGCACTTCCGTCGCCCGCTCGAGGTTTCCCGCGCGCATCAGCGCGTCGCCGTACGTGCTCAGAAACGGCGCGTCATTTTCGGACGCGGCAAAGGGCTCCAGCAGCGTCACCGCACGCACGGCATTTCCGGATTGCAAGTTCGCCTGCGCATAGAGCAGCGTAACGCTGCGCTCCTGCGGAGCCAGTTTGTGCGCCCGCCCGAGAACATGCAGCGCGTCAGCCGAAGCGCCGCTCGCCGTGGCCAGCTGTCCGGCTCGCAGGAAAGCTCGCGCCGCCAGCGCAATTTTGCCGAGGCGTTCCGCGGCTTCCGCAAGGCGCATCTGCTGCGCAAGTTTATCGGGTTCGATCTGCGCGATGCGCTCCCAGCAGAAGAGCGCGTCCTCGTCTCGGCCTGCCGCGGCGAAAAGCTCCCCGGCCTTCCCATACTGGTCCACCGCTTCGTCGGGACGATTCTGCTTTTGCTGCAGGAAGGCGTAGCGCGCGATGCGTTCGGGCGGTTGTTGCGCAGCGTTCGATCGCAGAAACCGGTTGTAAATCGCCAGCGCTTTGGTTTCGTCCTTGGGGTCGATCAGCAGATCAAAAAGCAGTCCGTAATAGACCGCCGCGCGATCCGGTTGATCCATCCGCGAATACAGATCGCCCAGCGCCTGCGTGGCTTCCTGATGTTGCGGCGCCTCATCGAGCACCGCTAAATAGGCCTCGATCGCATCCTCGACGCGATTCTTCTCGAGGAAGCGCTTGGCGCGATCCAAATGCTTGCTGACGTCTCCGGCCATCCGTTCGAATTGCCTCTGGGTGCCTGCTGGCTGTTGGAACTGGGCCCTGCGCGGTGATGGGTGCGCACTGCCTTCCTAACTATATACCGCTCAGGGGAGGCGGGCAAAACAACGCGAAAAGTTTGATGTGGAATAAAGCAAGAGCTTGCGCCCGGGAATCCCGTCGCAGGATCGTCGCAGATCAGCCCGCAGGAACGCGCCTGGAAGCACTTGCTCCCTATTTGAATGAACCTGACGCCGGGGAATCCGGGGCCTTCGCGTTACTCGACTGGAGTTCTTTTCTGAGACAATCCGGACAGAAGCATCCCTTCGCATCCGCAGGCATCGGCCCGCGCGGAAATTGCGCACACCAGCATTCACCCTCGGGATTGCAAGTCATCGGCGCATTGCACCGCACGCAGCGTGCTTCCACAGCAGCGATTATCTCACACTCGTCTCGCTGCAAACGGAAGCGGACCGTCCGGCGTGCTGACGCGCTGCGCGATTTGTGGCAAACTGAATGTTTGCACGGCATGGTTTTTTGCGCTGCGCTTAATGCACTGAATTTTCGCGCGCTGGCAAACGGTCAATCGCTCCGGTGATTGCCATGCGGTCCATCGTAGGTGTGGCCGCGACGCTCTCGGGGCAAGCAGGCCCGCCGAAAAGACCGCGCCAGCGATTCGAACGCCTGCCGGCCGCAGTGAAAACCGGTCATCGAGATTAATGGATCCGAAATTCATACGGAATTTCTGCATCATCGCGCACATCGACCACGGCAAATCGACGCTGGCGGACCGCCTCCTCGAAATGACGGGCGCGCTCACCGAGCGCGAGATGCACGAGCAGTTTCTCGATTCCATGGATCTCGAGCGCGAGCGCGGCATCACCATCAAAGCAAAAAGCATTCGCCTCCACTACAAAGCGAAAGATGGAAATACGTATCGCTTGAATTTAATTGATACGCCGGGGCACGTGGATTTTTCCTACGAAGTTTCGCGCGCGCTTTCCGCTTGCGAAGGCGCGCTGCTGGTGGTGGACGCGTCGCAAGGTGTGGAAGCGCAAACCGTCGCGAATACTTTTCTAGCCTCGAGTCACAATCTCACGATTATCCCGGTGATCAACAAAATTGATTTGCCCGCCGCGCAGCCGGAATATGCCAAGGAACAAATCGAGACCGTGCTCGCGATTCCGGCGGAAGACGCGCTGCTCATCAGCGCGAAAAGCGGCCTCGGCGTGGAAGAAGTTCTCGAAGCGATTGTCGCACGCATTCCTCCTCCCAAGGGCAACGCAGAAAATCCGTTGCAGGCGCTCATTTTTGATTCCTGGTTCGACATTTACCGCGGCGCGGTGGTCCTCGTTCGAGTAATGGAAGGCCGCGTCGCGAATCACGTGAAAATAAAACTCGTCGCCGGCGACGAAACCTACGAAGTCGAGCAGCTCGGCACGCTCACGCCGAAACCGGTGGCGCTCCAGGAACTCGAAGCCGGCGACGTGGGTTTCATTGTCGCGAACATCAAGCGCGTGGCGGATGCGCGCATGGGCGACACGGTCATCGAAGTGGCGCGCCCCGCTCCCGCGCTGCCGGGATTCGAAGCCATCAAGCCGATGGTCTTCGCGGGATTGTTTCCCGTGCTCGCCGACGATTACGAGCCGCTGCGCGACGCGCTCGGAAAATTGCAGCTGAACGACGCGGCGTTTTTTTACGAGCCGGAAAATTCGGTCGCGCTGGGCTTCGGTTTCCGCTGCGGCTTCCTCGGGCTGCTGCACATGGAAATCGTGCAGGAGCGGCTGGAGCGCGAGTTCGGGCTGAACTTAATTACCACGGCGCCGAGCGTGCGCTATCGCATCACGCGCGTAACGGGCGAAGTGATTGAAGTCGACAGTCCTTCGAAATTTCCGAATCCCAGCGACATCGAGAAAATCGAAGAGCCGATCATCAAGGCGATGATCATCACCAACGAAGATTCCGTCGGCGGAATCCTGCAGCTCTGCCAGGAAAAACGCGGCACGCAGAAAAATTTCGAGTATCTTTCGCCGACGCGCGTGATGCTCACTTACGAATTGCCGCTCAACGAAATCGTGCTCGATTTTTACGACCGGCTAAAATCCACATCACGCGGCTACGCTTCGCTCGATTACCACCTTGCCGACTACCGGGAATCGGACCTCATCAAACTGGATGTGCTGGTCGCCGGCGAACCGGTCGATGCGCTGGCGCTGATCATTCACCGCGAGTTTGCGGCCGAGCGCGGGCGCGACCTGGTAACGCGCTTGCGAAAACTGATTCCGCGGCAGATGTTCGAAGTGCCGATCCAGGCGGCGATTGGCAGCCGCGTGATCGCGCGAGAAACGGTCGCCGCGATCCGCAAGAACGTTCTGGCCAAATGTTACGGCGGCGACATTTCCCGCAAACGCAAACTCCTCGAAAAACAAAAAGAAGGCAAGCGCCGCATGAAGCGCGTCGGCCAGGTCGATATCCCGCAGGAAGCGTTCCTCGCCGTTCTGAAGGTGGCTTCCTCTTCCGACGACGAGTAGAATCGGTTGCTGCAGGGACAATCGGAGAATTCCATGTCGAAAATCAGAATGTGTGTCCCTCCAGTGGCTGTCCGCACCGGATTGCTGGTGGTGTCTTTGTTCATTGTCGGTGCGACGTCTGGGGTCAGTGTGGTGGCCCAGGAAGCGCCACCACAAACTGAAGAACAAAGACAAGCGCGTCAGGCACTCAATGAAGGCGTGCAGAATTTCAAAAATGGCCAGTACGACGAAGCGATCGTGGCTTTCCAGCGGGCTAAGTTGTTCGATCCGAAGATGATTAATGCGCGGCTGTATCTCGCGACGGCTTATGCCTCGCAATACATTCCCGGCGCACCAAGTGAACAAAACACGCGTCTGGGTCGACAAGCCATCGATGAGTTCAAAGATGTGCTCACGATTGATGCACAGAACATGAGTGCCATCGACGGCGTGGGTTCGATACTGTTTCAGATGGCCGGCACGCCTTATGACGCCGAGAAATTTCAAGAATCGAAGTCGTACCACCAAAAACATATTGAGCTGAAGCCCAGCGATCCAGAACCGTACTACTGGGTCGGTGTAATTGATTGGACCCTGTCGTTCCGCGCGAACCATGAATTGCGGGCGCGCTACAACGAGCACGCCAGCAGCAGGAAGCAAGTGCGAGATACGGACCCACTTCCAACGGAGCTGCGCCAGGAGTATTTGCGCGCGTTTGGCGCCACGATTGACGAAGGGATCGAGTCCCTGAAACACGCGATCGAATTGAAACCGGATTACGACGACGCGATGGCATATCTGAATCTGCTTTACCGGCGCAAAGCGGATGCGGTTGCCAGCCCAAGCGAACGAGACGACTTGCTCTTGATGGCCGATTATCTGATCGACAGAGTTAAGGAAATCAAAATGAAAAGGGCGGAACAACGGAGTCAACCCTGAGTTTGCGCCGGAGGAGGAGTTCAAGTCGTCTCCTTCTTGCGCACTTCGGTGGTGAGGCGGCCGCGGTGGAGCTGGATGGCTACAGAGTCGCCGAGCTGGACTTGATCCGCAGAGCGGAGGAGGTTGCCGGCGGCGTCGGTGGCGATGGCATAGCCGCGTTCCAGGACTTTCAAGGGGCCGCGTTCCTGGAGTTGCAGTGCGAGGCGCTGCCAGCGGTCGCGCTTGTTGCGGAGCAGGCGCTCGGCGCGGGTGCCGAGTTCGGCGCTGCGCTTTTCGAGGCGCAGGCGGAACGCGGAAATCTTCACGCGAAAATCGAACGAGACAATGCGGAGATGCGCGGCGGTGAAGCGTTTGCGCGATTGTTCGAGGCGCGCGCGCAGGCCGAGGGCAAGGCGCGAAGTCATCTCATCGGCGCGCTGACGCTGCTGGCGCAGAAGATCGAGCGGACGGCGGAAACCGCGGCGGGCGGAAAGTTCGTGGATGCGGCGGGACAATTCGAGCAAACGGTAGCGAATCAATCCGGAGATGGTTTCGCGCAGGTCGGCAATGTGCTTGTCGAATTCGCGGCGCGTCTGAACGACAAGCTCGGCAGCGGCGGAAGGCGTGGAAGCGCGAACATCGGCGACGAAATCGGCGATGGTGAAATCCATTTCGTGCCCGACGCCGGAGATCACGGGAATCTCCGAAGCGAAGATGGCGCGGGCGACGATTTCTTCGTTGAAGGACCATAAATCTTCCAGGGAGCCGCCGCCGCGCGCGAGGATAAGGACGTCCACCATTTTTTTGGCGTTGAAAAATTTGAGCGCTTTGACGATTTCTTCGGCGGAGCCTTCGCCCTGGACGCGCACGGGAAAGACGGTCAGATGCACGTTGGGGAAACGCCGCGTGAGGATGCGCACGACATCACGCACGGCTGCGCCCTTCGGTGAAGTGATCAAGCCAATGCGGTTGGGGAGCATTGGAAGCGGTTTCTTGCGCGAGGCGTCGAACAGGCCTTCGGCTTCGAGGCGCTTTTTCAATTGCTCGAAGGCGAGTTGCAGAGCGCCGAGGCCAATCGGCTCGAGACTTTCCACATAAATCTGGTACTCGCCGCGCGGTTCGTAAACGCTGATGGAACCGCGCACGGTCATTTGCAGGCCGTCTTCGGGGCGGAACTTGATGCCGCGCTGCTGCTGTTTGAAAAAAACGCAGCGGACCTGGGCGCGATCGTCTTTGAGGGTGAAGTAGAAGTGGCCGGACTGGGCTTCGCGGCAGTTGGAGATTTCACCCTGAACGGTGATGCCTGCGAAGTTTTTGGCGAGGAGGTCACGGATTTTGGCGGTGAGTTCGCTGACGGTCCAGGCGCGGCGCTCGGGCATGAGGTTAAAGGTGAGTTGTTGGGTCATTTGGAGTGTCCCGTGTTCCGTGTTCCATGGCCCGTGGGAAACAGAAGGAGCGGCCCATCTCCCCCACCAGGTCGGGGTAAACACCAGGCTGGCCATAAAAGAGGGGTTGGGTGGGTACCCCCTCTCCCCCACCTTTTTTGAAACGATATGATTCGATGGGAGTTAGAGGGTGGGGGGCTGCAAACGATATGATTCCAAACGAGTTAGAAAAACATCGGACTTGGGTAAGCTGACAGGCTTTGTGCAGTGGAGGAGAGGCGATGCGAATTTGCGGCGTCGAATCCAAAGACCATTATAGCATATGGGTACTGTTTGTCAAGGAATTACTAGTAAGTGGTTTGGGATCTGCGAGATAGCGGCGAGCGCAAGTCTGGAAACTTGGCCGAGGTGAGCCGAGATGGGACTTTTCGCGGCGTCCAAGGTGAAAAACGAAGTAGTTCACTAGACCTGGGAAGTGCAGCGGACTACTGGACTTTGGCGCTGAAGGTGACGGCGGCGTTGGGGAGGAGTTCGATGGGGAGGCCTTTGGGAAGATATTTGGCGAGGACGGCGGGATTGGACCATTCGAGGTCCCAGCCATTTTCGAGGGCGAGCAATGTGTAACGGCCGGGAAAGATGGGAGCCATGTAGAAGGAGCCATCGGAATCGCTCTGGTCGCGATGAAATTGGGCCGGGTTCTGGCCGGGATCCTGGGGGACGAGAAGGATCATGGCACCGGCGAAAGGCTTTCCGTCCTTGAGAGCAAAACCACCTACGGAGCATTTGGCTTCGGAGATATGGACGGTCAGTTTGACGGGCTCAGCCGCGGGAATTTCGATGGTGCGGCGAGAAAGCGTGGCGCCAACGGCTTCGAGGGAACTGATTTGAAAGAAAGACTCGTTGTTGAGGCCGACTTCGTACGTTCCGGCCGGAAGAGCCGAAGCTGCGAAGGAGAATTCTCCTTTATTGGAAACGGCGGCCTGGTAGGTTTCGCCAGTCTTGGGCGAGCGGAATTGAAGCAGGAATGGCGGGGACTTGTCGCCGGCGGAAGACTGATCAGAGGCAGCACCCGGCACCAAGACGACTCCGGAAACGTCGGCGAGCGGGGAGTGAGGAGTGAGGTCGAGTTCCGTGCTGGAGGAAAGTTGCAGAGGCTGGGTACGGACGGATTCGCTGTCACCTTGAAAAGATCTGAAGATGAGGGTGCCGTCACCAGGGGGAATTCCAAAAAGTTCGAAGAGGCCCGGGGAGATTTCCGTGCCGGTTGCCGGGGAGTGCGTCCCATCGTCGCCGCCAATTTCCAGAGTCACTTCGGAGCCGACACGGGAAACTGTTTGTGAGTCGTCATTTTGATCGCCGTCGGATACCTCGTTTGCACCAGCATCTGGAACAGGAGCAGCGGCGGGGACTCTGACGAACAGGTGAACTGAAGGAACCGTACGCAGAGTAATGTCGGCGGTTTCTGCGCCTCCAGGAGGAACAGTGAGCCTGGCCGCGTCAGCCAGACTTGCGGCGTCAGGAAAGTAGGTGACGGGATAGACGACGTCGAGCGCCGGGTTGGTGGAAACCGTGGGAGCCGGCTCAATCGATTCTAGCGTGGCGACGTCGCCGGACGAACCGGATTGTGCGCCAGAGAAGGAGGTCACGAAAGACTGAACCACGACGGCGTCCCACCAGGGCCGAGCGAAAACGCCGATGGCGTAGGTGCCGGGAGCGAGGTGGGCGAAGCGGTAGTGGCCGAGGTCATCGGTGGTGGCGCGATTGATCAGTTGGAGGCCGCGCGAGCCGGAGGACCAAGCTTGCTGGTAGAGCATGACGGAGGCGTTGCGAACGGGATCGTTCCACTGGTCGGAGATAGTGCCGAAGAGAACGGCGCTGGGAGAGAGACGAAAACGCAAATACTCGGAGTCCTGGCCTGGACCGGCGACGATGGCGGTCATGTAAGCTTCGTGCTGATTGAAACCCTGGACGGCATAGCCGCTGCGGCCGGCCATGAGGCGGTATTTGCCGGGCGCAAGATTTGCAAAAAGAAAACGGCCGTCGGGGCTAGTCAAAAAAGTCTGCGTGTCGTCGAGCGAGGTCGCGGGGGCAAGTGTGACTTCGACAAGGCTGAGCGGTTGGCCACTGAGGGAGTCAACGACGATGCCGCCAATGCGAAAGGCGTCGGGCGGAGATGCAGCGGAGGAATCAAGCGCGGCGACCGCAAGCAGAACAAGGAAGAGGGGCACGAAGCGAGGCATGAGCGTCACTCCGCCACCTTGGTGAGTTCGAGGCGAAGAGTTGCGGTTTGGCCGGAGACAAGGGTGACTTCCTGCGCCCTGGAGGAGAGTTCGCGCAGGGGGCCCTGTTTTTCAAGATTCAGGCCCGTCAGATTCTCAATGGCGATCACGCGATAGGTGCCGGGAGCAAAGTTGAGAGAAGCGAATTCGCCGCTCTCGCCGGCGAAGGCAAACTCAGGCGACCTTCGATCGTCGGGAAAAAACACGACGACGACCCCTGGAGAGGGTTGGTCCCCAGAAAAAACAGTGCCCGCGAGCGTGGCAGCGCCTTCGTGAACGACGACTTCGATGGGAGGAACCGCGGCAGAAGAATCGATGACGAGCGGATCGTGCAGGAGATCAGTGGAGCCCCAGCTAATGGATTCGATGTAGTAGTTACCGATGGGAAAGATCTCCGTTTTGGCGACGAAGGTGCCCGGCTCAACGCCCGCGACCACCAACGGCTGCGAGCCAGACTGAGTGTCGGAAGGGGGGCTCACGAAAGTGGAGAAGTGGCCCCGGCCGTAGGAGATCTGTCCCTTGGCAAAGAGAACTATCATCAAGCGCACGGAGCCTTCCTGGTTGGGATCGTAAGGAGGAAGGCCACGAACCACAACGGGGATGCTGACGGTGGGCTGGAGCACGAGGTGAATGCCGGAGAGGGTCGAATTGGCGGTGACGGGTTGACTTGCGATAGAGAGAGCGCGAGAAACGTCGACTGAAAGCTGAACGTGCGTTTGCGCAGAAAGGGTGTAAATACCCGGAGGGATCCAGTTGGATTGGAAAGAGCCGGTGGACTGGTCAAAGGCAATTTTCTGTGGGACGAATCCACCCAAAGGATTCTGTAGGTTGAGAGTTACCTGCTGATCGGGTCCATAGCCGGAAACGATACCGGAGAGGCGAACGAAAGGTTCGCGCTTCAAAGAGAAATTCGCCTGCGAAGATTTTCCTGCAAGGACTTTGATGGGAACGGCGGAATCCATGTCCGCGGCGGCTGGATAGAGAACAGGCGCAAAACCCTGGGGAACGGCGGCGCTCCTGGCGGAAGTGAGCGCCGGAGTTTCCTGCGGATGGACTGCAACATAGTAAGAACCAGGACGCAGGCTGGCGATACGGAATCTTCCTTCATCGTCGGTGGTGACTTGCTGGCGAGATGCCGGGGAGACAGGAAGGTTCATGGGATTACGGGAGATCAGTGAGACAAGAAAATTTTCGAGCGGCTCGCCGTTTTCGTCGGTGACCTGGCCGAAAATCACGCCTTCGGGGGTCAGCTTGAGAATGGCGGGGGCGGAATCAGGGCCGAGTTTCACGGTGAAGCTTTTGGGCGAGGAGGTGCCAAAAACATCATTGGAAAGGAAACCTGGCTTGGCGGCGTGAACGGTGATCGGGCCGGCAGGAAGCGCGTCAAGCTGAAATTTGCCTTCGGAATCCGTGAGAGTGGACGAGGCGGAACCGGTGGAAGCTTGCACGAAAGCATTGTGAATAGGGTCGCCGGTGACGGCATCGAGGACTACGCCGCGAAGAGTGCAAGGGCAGGCCGAATCCGGAGAAGCCTGTTGAGAGGAGAGGCGTGAAGCTAGGAGGAGCGGAGAGAAGAAGAGTAAGACCGTGCGGAGTAGGCGAAACATCGGAGTTGCGTGGCTGCGCATGGTGATTTCGAGTTGAGTCTACCGTAGGTCAGATGCGAATGGGGCCTCCTGAGTTTGCGGGAGAGTGAGCTGGGACAGCCAGGCTACGTGCGCGGAGCGGAGAGAGAGCGCAGGTTTTCGCTCGGGCCGAGGGCGCGGACACATTGCTGGAGAGAGGCGCAGTGGCAGCTTCGCGGGATAGCGCTTAGTTCTCCGGAGGTGCCTCTTTCCGCGCACCTGTCCTGGAGGACAGACGAGCTTGCGCGACTTTTCTGGTAAGACAGGGTTTAGTGGGTTAGGAAACGCTAGAGGCATATCGAGCGCCCTAGCCGGGCCATTGAGCAAGGCTAAACACGACACCAGGAAGGTGAGAATCATGAGCACCGTGAAAACTTTTCGATTGTTGCTGCTGGCTTTGGTGATACTGGCCTTACCGGCGGCTTCGCATGCACAAATCGCGGTCGGCATTTCCGTGCACATTGGGCCTCCGGCACTGCCGGTGTACGTGCAGCCGGTTTGCCCCGCGCCGGGCTACATCTGGACGCCGGGATACTGGGGTTATGGGGATGACGGCTATTACTGGGTACCCGGAACGTGGGTGATAGCGCCAGTGGGAATGCTGTGGACCCCGGGTTATTGGGGCTGGGGCGGCGGAGTTTACATGTGGCACGGCGGCTACTGGGGACCGCACGTCGGATTCTATGGTGGCATTAACTATGGATTCGGATACGGCGGAGTAGGGTTTGTGGGTGGCGAGTGGCGCGGCGGGGTATTCAACTACAACCGGTCGGTGACCAACGTGAACGTGACGGTCGTCCACAACACTTACAACCAGACGGTGATCAACAACAACACGACGATCAACCGAACGAGTTTCAACGGCGGAACGGGCGGAGTGACGGCGCAACCGACGGCGGCGGAACAAGCTGCGGCAAAGGAACAACACGTTCAGCCAACGGCGGAGCAAACACAGCATGAGCATGCGGCGAGCACAAATCGCGCGCAACTGGCGTCGGTGAATCACGGGCAGCCGATGGTGGCGGCCAGCGCCAAGCCGGGAGTCTTCAGCGGCAAGGGCGTGGTGGCGGCGAGAGCAACAGCGAATTCGAACCGGCCTGCGACGGCCAACGCTTCCTCTGCGAACCGGGCGAACGGCAGCAGCACCACTTCGGCAAACAACAATCGGAGTGATCGTCCGCCGAATGCGATGACCAAGAGCGCCACGAACTCAAAGACGAATACGACGGCTTCGAACAATGCGAAGTTCGCAAAGACGACACAAAACACTTCGCATGCGAACACGCCGAATTCTACGGGGTCACATGCGAACCGGCCGCCGGCACCGCAACATCAAAGCGCGCCTCATCCGAGCAAACCGGAACATAAGCCCTGACGGCCGCAGCCGTCGTGGAACGGCAAGGCAGAGACTGTTGGGCTGATGTGGAATTGAGCAGGCCGGGCGCCAGCGTCCGGCCTGTTTTTCTTTGAACTGAAAGAGAAATGTTTTCTTCGCTTGCCCCGGCAAACCGGATTCCCTGCCCCGCCGGGTCTCCGAACGCAGAATCAGAAACTGACTTAATTGTTTCCGGTCCTGGTGGCGAACTCCTTGGGCAGAGGATTGTCGGGGCGCTCTTCGTCCCAGAGAATGGAGGCAATCCACCAGCGCTTGCCATCGTAAGCGAGTTCGAGACTATTGATGCCGCGAGCGAAGGGAGCTTCGCCCGCGGCATTGCGGGATTCGTAGCTGCTGAAAACATGAGCGACGTTGCCAAATGTCTCGACACGACTGACGAGGGCATTCTCGAAAAAGCCGTGCTGGGCGAAATAGCTACCGCCGCCGCGAACATAGTCTTCGACGCTGCGGGGACGAACGCGGATGTTACCGTCACGGTCTTTTCCAGCAGAGGTTAGCGTGGCGCCGGGTAGAAACAAAGAACGAAAACGATTCCAATCGCGGTCGCCGGCAGGACCGGAGATCACGTTGTAGAGAGCCGTGAGGATGCTGTCGATGGATTGAACGTCCTCGGGCTTGGGAGGGGGAACCTGGGCCGAGAGATCCTGGGGAGGTTTCGCGGGGGCTTGCTGCTGCGGTGCTGCCGGGGGGGCGGCAGAGGACTGCGCAGCAGGGTTGGAATGGAAGAGCGAGAGCAGGACCGCGAGCGTAAGAAGATTAGCTTTCATTGAGCGCCTCCGCAGAAGGTTTAAGAGCGAAAACTATATACCAGTGAGTCGGAAAACGCGCTGAAAGAAAGCTGTTGGCGGCAGGTTCAGAGTTGAATCCCCCCCGAAGGCGTTTACTTGCGCAGATGTGCCAGGAGCCAGAAGAGCAGCGAGAGCGCGGCGCTTAGCAAGAGGCAGGTAACGATCGGGAAATAAAACGTGGTGTGTTCGCCGCGATGGACGATGTCGCCTGGCAGGCGGCCAAGGCGCAGCGGAAGTTTTCCGCCGAAGTAAAGAAGGGCGCCGACAATCGCGAGCAGGGAACCAAGGAAGAAAAGAGTCCGGCCGAGTTCGCGAAGCGGTTCCATAGCAGAATTCTACCTCAGGCGGCCTGCAAGTCCTTTCGGAGATGCTCCATGTTATATATAAAATATACTTGACAGATGATTATTAAATAGATATTTTACACCCCTTAGTAAATCCCACGCGCCTATGCACAGGCACTGTTAACGAGGCCAGCTCCGAATTCGCGGCCGTGAATAGCGCGTTCAACACGAAGGTATTGCTCAATGACCCTCCGCCATTCCCTGGCCCTCGAGATGGCTGCATTCCTTGCGTGGAATTCCATCCCGGCACCTGCGACAACGCTGGGCGTCGTGGTGGGAGCAGATCGCGCGTACCTCAACAGCGGTGCAGTTTCGGAGGGCGCAACGGTCTATGACGGAGACCATTTCGCAACCGAGGCAGGAGGCATGTTGCGGTTGCGCGGCGACGCTGTCACGCTCGATCTCGCCGAAGAAAGTGCGGTGATTGTTAGGTGCAGAGCAAACGGCGTCCAGGGCACGGAAGCCGAGCTTAGCAAGGGAACGCTGACCTTTAGCGCTACGCGGGCCGCGGCACTGGAAATCCGTGCGCTGGGAACGTTCACTCGTCCAGCGTCGGATGCGCGGACCATTGGGCAGGTGAGCATCACTGGTCCAAAAGAATTACGTATCCACGCACGGCGAGGAACCTTGCAGTTCTCGTATCGGGGAGAGACGCGGATCATCGCCGAAGGAGAGTCTTATCGAGTGATTTTGGATCTCCCAGACGATACTACCGAGAAGAAGCAAGCGGCGAAGAAGGCAGGCCGACCGCCGAAGGCATTCCTGTTCGTTATCATCGGCGGGGGAGTAGTAGGAGCAACGGTCCTAGTTCTTGAGAATCAAAGGCAGAAGAATCTGGAAAGTCCCGACCGACCATGACGGGCGCTCCAAAGGGTGCATGGCCCCTCACGAGATGTCGTAAGTAGCTGTAGCGAATCGAATGGAAAATGTCGATTGAGATCGGGAGCGATCCCTCGTCGCGATGCTCCTCGGGACGACGATCCTTGTCGGGTCGTCAGATGAGTTCTAGGCCGGAGAAGAAGTAGCCGATTTCGAACGCGGCGGTTTCCGGGGCGTCGGAGCCGTGGGTGCAATTGTTGCCGATGCTGGTGCCGAGGTCGTGGCGGATAGTACCGGGAGCGGCTTTCTTGGGGTCGGTGGCACCCATGGCGTCGCGCCACTTGGAGATGGCACCTTCGGCTTCGAGGACCATGGCGAAAATTTTGCCGGAGCACATGAAACTACAGAGTTCGCCAAAGAAGGGGCGCTCGCGATGGATGGCGTAGAAGCCAGCGGCTTCGCCCTGAGTGAGGATCATCGTTTTGATGGTCACAATGCGGAAGCCAGCTTTGTGAATGCGCGAGAGAATTTCACCTTGAAGATTACGACTGACAGCGTCGGGTTTGATGATTGCGAAAGTGCGTTCGAGTGACAAGTAACCCCTCCGAGGTCCTAACAAGAGTTGTATTCAACTACTTGGTGAATCACAAATGCCGGTTACGCGGCAAGATTCTTAGAAGCCCTAGTCTGAATCACGCCACCATCGCCGACACACAAACAACGACAACAAGCCTATCAACAGTATCGCCAACCAGTCGCCTAGGACAAACGGCAAGTAATAATCGTCGATGTCTTGCAAGGAAGCCAGAGTAGTTATGACTGGAAGGACCAAGCAGGCGAAGAAGGCGAATAGCGGCGTGCGCGACGAAATCGGGTGATGCAGTTTCTGCAGCCAGGTAAACAGGACGACGAAAATGAAAGTACCGACCGAGAAGACGCCGCCGAGGCCAATAGCAAAATCGTCGCCTTTACTGTTGGCGTGGTCGTACAGATACATTGCTGCGATGGCTCCAAGAAGGCCGCCAATCGCGGCAAGCGCGAATGAAGCGGCTGCAGCGAGGACAGAGGACACGAAGCGCGGAAGCCGACGATATCGCTCAGCGAGTTTAGCCAAAGGGTTCAATGGAGCCAATAATACGCACGGCAGGCTGAAACGCGATTCTGAACCAGAGGTCATTTCAGGGCGGCGGCGACGGTGGAGCCGAGGTCCGCCGGGGTTTCGACGCAACGGATGCCTGCGGCGGCCATCGCGGCGTATTTGTCCTTGGCAGTGCCCTGACCGCCGCTGATGATGGCGCCGGCATGGCCCATGCGGCGGCCCGGCGGGGCGGTCTGACCAGCGATGAAGCCGACGACAGGCTTCTTCACGTTAACCTTGATCCACTCGGAAGCACGCTCTTCGGCGTTGCCACCGATTTCGCCGATCAAAATGATGGCGCGTGTGTCCGGATCGTCGTTGAAAAACTTGATGGCGTCGAGGAACGTCGTGCCAATGATGGGATCGCCGCCGATACCGATGCAGGTGGACTGGCCGATGTCGAGTTGCGTCAATTGATGGACAGCTTCGTAAGTGAGCGTGCCGCTGCGGCTTACGACGCCGACATTTCCTTGCTTGTGGATTCGGCCGGGCATGATGCCAATTTTGCATTTGCCGGGAGAAATGATGCCAGGGCAATTCGGGCCGATGAGACGCGTTTTCTTGAAGTCCACGACCGAGGCCACGCGGACCATGTCGAGAACCGGAATGCCTTCGGTGATACAAACGATCAGAGGAAGTTCGGCGTCGGCGGCTTCGAGGATGGCGTCGGCAGCGAAGGGCGGCGGGACGAAGATTACGGAGGCGTTTGCGCCGGTTCCCTTCACAGCATCCGAAACAGTGTTAAACACTGGGCGCTCGAGATGCTTGGTGCCGCCCTTTCCCGGGGTGACGCCGCCTACGACATTTGTGCCGTATTCAATCATCTGCTGCGCATGAAACGTGCCTTCGCGGCCGGTGAAGCCCTGGACGATCAGGCGCGTTTTCTCATTGACCAGGACGCTCATCGCGCGCCCCCGGCGAGGGCGACGACTTTTTGTGCGCCATCCTTCATGCCGTCGGCGATGGTGAAATTCAATCCGCTTTCGCGGAGAATCTGCTGGCCGCGCTCCACGTTGGTTCCTTCCATGCGCACGACGATGGGGAGATTCACATGCAAGTCCTTGGCGGCGGCCACGACGCCGGTAGCGAGAACGTCGCAGCGCAGGATGCCGCCGAAAATGTTGATGAAAACCGCTTTCACGGCGGGATCGCTCATCAGAATGCCGAAGGCACTTTTCACCTGCTCGGCGGAAGCGCCGCCGCCGACATCGAGAAAGTTTGCGGGCGAGCCTCCGGCGTATTTGATGATGTCCATGGTGGCCATGGCCAGGCCCGCGCCGTTGACCATGCAGGCCACGCTGCCGTCGAGCTTGATGTAGTTGAGGCCGTACTTGGAAGCTTCGACTTCGAGCGGATCTTCTTCCTCGAGGTCGCGCAGTTCGCGGAGTTCCTTGTGGCGGAAAAGCGCGTTGTCGTCGAAAGTCATCTTGGCATCGAGAGCGACGAGTTTGCCGTCGCTGGTGAGAACGCAAGGATTGATTTCGAGCATTGAAGCGTCGGTATCGGTGAAAGCTCGATAAAGAGCCTGGAGAAACGGCGTGGCGCCGTTGACGACTTCAATGGGCAAACCGAGGCCGAAAGCGATTTTGCGCGCCTGATAAGGCTGCAAACCGACGGACGGATGAATCGTCTCGCGGAAGATGGCGCTGGGATTATCCTTGGCGACTTCCTCGATTTCCATGCCGCCCGCGGCGCTGGCCATGAAAACGACGCGGCCACTGGCGCGATCGACGAGCAGTCCGAGATAGAGTTCGCGCTTGATGTCCAGGCCTTCTTCGATAAGCAGGCGCTTGACGATGCGTCCGGCGGGACCGGTTTGCGGGGTGACGAGCTTCATCCCGAGAATGTGGCTGGCGATGTCGGCAGCTTCATCGGCGGAGCGCGCCAGCTTGACGCCGCCGGCTTTGCCGCGGCCTCCGGCGTGAATTTGCGCTTTCACCACGCAAATGTTCGACTTCAAGCGCTGCGCGGCTTCGCGCGCTTCTTCCTTGGTAAAAGCGACATCGCCACGGGGAGTGGTTACACCGTAGCGCGTCAAGATCGCCTTCGCCTGATATTCGTGAATCTTCATCGAGGTTCCTATTCCTGTGCGGCCGCTATGCGGCCGACCTTCCGTGTGACCGAGAGGCAGTCAGCAAGTGTTAGAATTTCGAGGTCTCTAGAAACACACAAGTTTAACCGGAAGCCGGAAGCGGAGCAAGGACGCGGGATGACACTGAAAATCGCGAGCACGTGGAAGTATCTGCGCAGGATTCGCCGTGAGTACGGAGTTTCCTTTTGATGTCACTTTCGTTGATCCAGCGGGTTGAAGGCGGGCACGTTCTGACGCGCGCGGAAGCGGAAGCAGTGATGGAGGAACTCCTTTCGGGACGCGTCGAGACGTCGGAGATTGTGAGGTTACTGGAAGCACTGAACCGGCGGTCAGTGGAGGTGCAGGAACTAGCTGGATTCGCGCAAGTGATGCGGCGGCACGCTACGCGCGTGTTTGCGGAAGGCGAGGCGAGGCCTGCAAAGATGGTGGACACGTGCGGGACGGGCGGCGACGGTTCCGGAACATTCAATATTTCGACGGCGGCGGCGATTGTCGCGGCGGCGGCTGGCGCGCGCGTGGCCAAGCACGGCAATCGCGCGGCGAGTTCGCAGAGCGGCTCGGCGGATGTGCTGGAAGCGCTGGGCGTGCGGATCGATTTGCCGTTCGAACGGTACGGATGCGCGATTCGCGAAATTGGAATTGGGTTTTTGTTTGCGCAAGCTGCGCACTCGGCAACGCGGCATGCCACTCCCGCGAGAAAACAGATCGGTGTTCGCACAGTGTTTAATCTTCTCGGCCCGCTGACGAATCCGGCGGCAACGCAAGCGCAGGTCATGGGCGTTTTTTCGGCGGAGGTGATTGATCTCGTGGCGGCGACGCTCGCGGAGCTTGGAGTGGAGCATGCGTTTGTAGTGCACGGCGCGGGAGGGCTGGATGAGATTTCGCTGACTGGGGAGACGATGGTCGCCGAGGTACGCTATAGTGCGGTGCGGCGATTCACTGTAACTCCGGAAGAGTTTGGCGTGGAGCGTGCGCCGCTCGAAGCGATTCGCGGCGGATCGGCGGAAGAAAATGCCGGGCTCATTCGCCGAATTCTGGAGGGTGAATCAGGACCGCGCCGAGACATTGTGGTAATCAACGCTGCGGCGGCACTTGTTGCTGCGGGTGTAGCTGCCAATTTCCGCGAGGCGGCGGGACTCGCGAGCTTCGTGATCTCTTCAGGCGCGGCAAGCGAGAAACTCAGTGGTCTCATCGCATATACGAAAGCGCGATAGCTGCACAGTTGAAAGTTTGCACGGAGAAAGTGGAGGGACACTTTGAGAAAAATCGCGGCTACATTGCTGATGGCCCTGACGGCGATCCAGGCGCTGGGGCAGAAGCAAATCCCGCCGACGCCGGCGGACGTCGCGCAGGTCGTGCGCGAGTACCGCATGGCGAACGAGGATCGCATTGTTCGTGAGTTGAGTGAATTCCTTGCGATTCCCAATGTCGCCAGCGACACCCCCAATATCCAGAAAAATGCGGCGCATCTGGTGGAGATGCTGGAAGCGCGTGGAATCGAGACGCACTTGCTGCCGATCAGCGGGCGCGGTCCGGTGGTGTTCGGCAAGCTGATTTCGCCGGAGGCAAAGCGCACGGTGATTTTTTACGCGCATTACGATGGGCAGCCGGTTGATCCGGCGGCGTGGACCGATGGTGCGCCGTTCGAGCCGGCGCTTCGCGATGCGGCCATCGAAGCGGGCGGAAAGCGCATCCCGTTTCCGGCCAATGACGCGCAACACCGCGCGGTCTATAACGACGACTGGCGGATTTACGCGCGGTCCGCTTCGGATGACAAGTCGCCGATTGTGGCTTTGCTGGCGGCGATTGACGCGTTGCACGAAAAGAAAATCCCGCTGTCGGTGAACCTGAAAGTTATTTTGGAGGGAGAGGAAGAAGCCGGCTCGCCGCATCTCGAAAAGACATTGCAGCTGCACAAGAACCTGCTCGATGCTGACCTGTTGATCACCGGTGATGGACCCGTGCACCAAAGCGGGCGGCCGCTGGTTTTCTTTGGCAACCGCGGCATTCTTGGATTCGAGATTACGACTTATGGTCCGATCCGGGCGCTGCACAGCGGTCACTACGGCAATTGGGCGCCGAATCCAGGATTCCAGCTCGCGCGGCTTCTCACTTCGATGAAATCGGACGATGGACACGTACTGATTGAAGGCTTCTACGACGATGTGGTTCCTTTGGGAGCCACGGAAAAAAAGGCGCTGGACGAGATGCCGCACAACGACGCCGAGCTCGCGAGAGAACTCCAGTTCGCCAAGCCGGAAGGAGGCGGGCAGCCCCTTGTTGAGCTGCTGCAACTCCCGTCACTGAACATCCGCGGAATGCGCAGCGCTTACGTCGGCGAACAAGCGCAAAACATTGTGCCGGAGAAAGCCGAGGCCGCTCTCGATGTGCGGCTGGTGAAAGGCGAAGACCCGGACAAAAAATTCGAGCAGGTACTGGCGCATATCCGAAAGCAGGGTTTTTACGTCACTTCGAAGCTGCCCACCAAGGAGGAGCGCCTGGCGCATCCTTATGTCGTCCGCGTCGTGAAAGACGTTTGGAATTACCGGGCATCGCGAACTTCCATGGACTTGCCAGTTTCGAAAGCGCTGGTCCAGGTCGTTCAGAGCGCGACGGGCAATAACGCAGTGGCCGCGCCGCTGCTGGGCGGGAGCGTGCCGATGTACATTTTCGAAGACTTAAACTTGCCGTGGATTGGCGTGCCAATCGTGAATTACGACAATCACCAGCACAGCTCGGATGAGAATTTGCGGCTGGGATATTTTTGGCGCGGGATGGAGATTTATGGAGCCATTCTGGCGGATTTGAATTGGTGAAAGCAAAAAGATTTAACACAGAGGGCACGGAGATCGCAGAGGATCACAGAGAAGAACTGTACCCGCGAACTTAGAGAGACAGAAAATTCTGCAAGAGCTGCTTGCCGGATTCGGTGAGGACGGATTCGGGGTGGAACTGGACGCCTTCGATTTTGTAACGGCGGTGGCGGAGGCCCATGATGATGCCGTCGTCAGTCTCGGCGGTGATGGAAAGTTCGTGCGGCAGGGATTTCCTCTCAACAATGAGGGAATGGTAGCGCGTAGCTGTGAACGGGTCCGGCAGCCTGCGAAATATATTCTTGCCGTCGTGATGGATCTGGCTCGTTTTGCCATGGAAGAGTTTCGGGGCGCGGACGATTTTGCCGCCAAATGCGGCGCCGATGGCTTGATGGCCGAGACATACTCCGAGAATTGGAAATTTTCCGGCGAGGCGTTCGATCAACTCCACGGAGATCCCGGCTTCTTGCGGCGTGCACGGACCGGGAGAAATCACAATGCGCTCCGGCTTCCGATGGGCAATGTCTTCGACGGTGATTTTGTCGTTGCGATGGACTTCGACGGTACAACCGAGTTCGCCGAGATACTGGGCGAGGTTGTAGGTGAAGGAATCGTAGTTGTCGAGAAGCAGAATCATGCTGGCTTCCCCGATCGGCTTCCGTGTTGCGCTCTTTCGAGCGCCGTAAAAAGCGCTTTCGACTTGTTCAAGCTCTCCTGATATTCGTCTTCCGGGATGGAATCTGCGACGATCCCGCCGCCGGCCTGCACGTAAGCGACGCCGTTCTTGACCACCATGGTACGAAGCGCGATGCAGGAATCGAGGTTGCCCGCGAAATCGAGATAAAGGATGCCGCCGGCGTATATGCCGCGGCGCGTGCGCTCCAGTTCTTCAATGATTTCCATGGCGCGAACTTTTGGCGCGCCGGAAACCGTTCCCGCGGGAAAGCAGGCCATCAGCGCATCGAAACAATCCACATCTTCACGAAGGCGGCCGCGCAGACTGGAGACGAGATGCATGACATGCGAATAGCGCTCAACGGTCAAAAGCTTTTCGGGCCTCACAGTGCCGTAGTCGCAGACGCGACCGAGATCATTGCGGCCCAGATCCACGAGCATGATGTGTTCCGCGCGCTCTTTTTCGCTGGAGAGCATTTCGCGTTCGAGGCGCTGATCTTCGGCTTCGTCCTTGCCGCGCCAACGAGTACCGGCAATGGGGCGGTAAAACACGTCGCGCCCTTGCACTTTGACGAGCATTTCCGGCGAGCTGCCGACCACGGAAACATCGTTGAGTTGCAGATAAAAAAGATACGGCGAGGGATTTAACGCGCGAAGCTGGCGATACACTTCGAAGGGCTCCGCTTGCATTTTTGCGGAGAAGCGCTGGCTCACTACGACCTGGAAAGCATCTCCCCCGCGGATGTACTGCTTGGCTTTGCGAACTGCGGCGAGATATTCGGGGTGGCTAAAATTCGAAGCCGGTTTTGGCGGCTGGCGTTTTCTTGATTTCGATGTCTTTTTGGGGCGCTCGGCCGCGACGGGCTCCTCAAGAAGCCGACGCGTCTCTTTAATTTCGCGCACCGCCGCATTGTATTTGGCGCGCAAGCTGCCCGGGCCTTCAGTGAATACATTGCGAACGATCCACAAGCGATGTTGCACGTGATCGAAGGCGATAAGCCCGTGATAGAACATCAGCATCGCGTCATAGAGACCAATTTCGTCGCGCAAGCGCCGGGGCAGATGCTCGATCAGCCGCACCATGTCATAACTGAAATAACCGATGGCGCCGGCCACCAGCGGAGGCAAACCCGGAATCCGCACGGGACGAAATCGTTCGATGCGCTCGCGCAAAAACGAGATAGGGTCACGTTCTTCCCAGACGACGCGGTCGCGGCCTTCGAGAACGCAGGCTCCGTTGGCATAGCGAAACACTTCTTCGGGATGAGCGCCGGCAAAGGTGTAGCGCGCGATTTTCTCGCCGCCCTCCACACTTTCGAGAAGAAACGAATAACGCGCACCCTGGGCGATGCGCAGGTAAGCGCTCACCGGGGTCAGCAGATCCGCGGAAAAAACATCGTAGAGCGGAATGAGATTCCCCTGTTTGGCGAGGCGCTGGAATTCGCGGAAGTCCGGTTGGATCATGGGAATAAGTTCACAGCCGACAGCTTTCAGTTCGCAGGAAAAGAGATCTATTATTACATTACTTCGGGCGGCCCGGATTATTCGTGAGAGGCCGCGGGTAATTTGGAAGGAGCCCAATCTTCCGATGAGCTCCAGAATCGAAGGTGGGCATCGGCGAGTAGCCGATTGATCCCATCTCGGTCCACCTTATCTGGAAGCGTCGAAGTTGCCTGAGCAGCTAGCGCCTCTAATTCAAGTTGCGCGCCGAGCTCTCGAATTTCGGCAAGAGAATACTTGCCCTTACGGATTTCGATCAACTCGTCCCGGTTTGGTCTCGGCAGCGTGATGCGTCCGTGCTCCATCAACTCTTTCGCTTCTCCGTACAGACGGATTACGTGCATGGCGTACTTCGTGTCGTATCCCTGCTCTTCTTCGGGCTCAGCACGGTGAATGTTTTTCTGCCCCTTCTCCCCGAGCAAGCGTTTCATCTGGTCGTCCGCGAATCCGAGGAAAGGCTTCACATGGCCCTTCGCCAGAAAAAGTTCAGGCCGAGCGGAAAAATGGTTCCATATCTCAGTCGTGAACTCAAGCGGCTCGAACAAGAAATGCAAAGCCGATGGATTGCCCTTGGCGGCTAGGCCCGCCCACGTCATCAGGGTATATAGGCAGACGTCCACATCTTGTGGCCCGTTCCCGCCGACTTTGCCTCCGGTCGTGAAAACAAAATGTTCCTCACGTTCGAGCCCAAGAACTTTTGTCGGCGGCGGAATGTAGAGTCCATACCAATCGGTATCGTCCGTCGCTCCCAGTTTTGCACCGTGCGCTTGCGAGCCGCCAATACAAGCCATGATTAGGTTTTCTTGATAAACAAATCCGTATTGGGCGAAGTCGGGCTTCACTTTGCGGTCCTTGATACTGTCAATTGTACCGCGTTGCCGTGGCTAACTGACGCGGGAGTGCTCTTCGGCACGGAGGGCAGAGAGGGCGGCGCGCCGCATGGCCTGCTCGGGAGCGCGCTTTTCCATCCAGATTTCCCACTGCGCGACGCCCTGCGCGAGAAACATTTCCGCCCCAGAAACAGCGGTGATGCCCTTTTGTGCAGCTATTTTCAAAAGCTGCGTCCGCTGTGGCCGATAAATGAGATCCATGACGACGCGGCACTGTAACTCGTTGGACGCGAGAGGCGAGATTCCGTCGTGTGGGTGCATGCCGACAGGCGTGGCGTTCAGAATGGCGTCAAAAAATTCCGATCGCAAGGCGCGGTGCGGCACAACCTCTCCGCCGACGGCCCGCGCTAATTCTTTTGCCGTTTTCTCGCGCCGCGCGCAAATGCCGACGTTGGCGCCGGCGCGTGCAAGCGCGAAAGCAGCTGCTCGCGCTGAGCCTCCCGCGCCGAAGATCAGCACGCGGCTTCCCTTGATTGAGAGCTTCTCCTGGAGAGCGCGGAGCACGCCGACGTAATCCGTGTTGCATCCATAAAGCGAGCCGTTGCTCCGAACCACTACGGTGTTCACGGCTCCGATTTCCGCGGCGAGCGGCTCGCATTCTTTCAGGTGCTTAAGGATGGCCTGCTTGTGGGGGATGGTGACGCTGAAACCGCGCACGCCAAACTCCGGGATAGCAGCAAGAAAATCCTTAAGCTGATGAACCAAAAACGGGAGATGAACGGCGTCAACGCGGCGCGCTGCGAATCCGGTGTTATGCAGCAACGGAGAAAGCGAATGGCCGATCGGATCGCCAATCACTCCGTAAACTCTGGTCCGGCGCGTAAGCAAGTGCGCGCGATAAAGTTGGGTCAGCTCTGCAAGCGATACCTGGCCGGGCGCGGTGGCTTCGGCAACTGGGGCATACGCCAGGGCGCTTCCTTCCCGCAAAGCCAGGATTCGCGCGGGCAGGCCCACTTCTCCCATCGGTACGGCGACGAAGTTTCGGGAGCGCCGGGCCAGACGCAGCAGACGGACGCTGTCGGCGAGCGTCCGCGCCTGCGCCGCAATCTTGACGGCATCGATCCCACCGTGCGCGGCAGGGTTGACGTTGCGTGGCAAAGCCGCGGTACGCTCAAAGTCGTGCACGGAAAGCAAAACGCGCGGAGGCACGGGGTACTCCCGAACCGACTGATCTGGAAGCGCGCGCAAGGTTTCGACTTCCAGATCACACCACCGGCAACCGGCTTCGCGTGCTTCAATGAGCCAATAGAGTTCGCGTTGAATGTCACCGGCGAATTTCCCGCCCGCCCCACGGCGGCGGCAGGTGGCGATAAATGTGACCTTCCTGAATTTGCCCGATTTGAGGAAGCGGAGGAATCGAGAGCGTTCCTGATCATTGCGCAACCAATCGAGGCGCAACTCGACAGTTCTGGTTATTTTCAAAGCGGAGCGGACTTGCCGCCCCATATCAGAAGCGGTGGAGGCCGCGACAACAGCGCAAATCCTCCCTACCCCAGTGCCAAAGAGAGCCATACCCCGCCTTATGCCGCTAATCGATTGAAAACACAGCTTGTAGCATGCCGTATCAAAAGTGTAAAGCAAGCATGGCGTGGCCGTTGACGGGTGAGGCTGGCCCTGATACTTTCGCTTAGAAACGTCCCCATATGGCCCGAAGGGCGTGTCTTCGAAGGAGTGATGGAATGCGCGCGAAAATAGCTGCTTTGTCTCTTTCGGTCTTCCTGGGTGCCGCAGTTAGCTCGGCACAGACCGCAAACCAGGCTGCTCCGGTTATCCCGCAAGCGGACTACAGCATGGTGAATTGCTCCGGTTTCTTCACCGACCAGAAGGTGCCGGACGAAATCAGGCTAATCTCCGGTGAGCAGTCAAACTATAAGATTACCTTTACCCGCGGAGACTATGTATACATCAACCGCGGACAGGATAAGGGTGTTCGCGTCGGCGACCGGTTTTCCGTCGTGCGCCCGAACGAGTACAACAAGGATGTGCCCTGGTTCAAGTGGCAAGAGAAACTGATGAAAGCCATGGGCAATCCGTATCTGGACGCCGGGCAAGTCCGCGTGGTGAACGTGCAGCCGAAGGTTTCCATCGCGCGAGTCTCATTCTCGTGCGGCTATATGCAGCGTGGAGATACCCTCCTGCCATACCAGGACCGTCCAGCGCCTCCCTTTAAGGAACCAGCGGCCTTTGACCATTTCGCGCCGGTAAGCGGCAAGCCGGTCGCCATGCTGGTTTTTGGTCAGGAATATACGGATCTCTACGGGAAGAACAGCGCCGTGTATGTGAACCTGGGAAGCAGCCAGGGAGTGAAGGTAGGCGATTACTTCCGCATTTTTCGGTACGAGGGCTCGCATGCCGAGACAGTGCCGCAAACCAAGGATTATCAGTTCATGATGTACGGGTTCGGCAGTGCGCCGGCGCGGTACCAGTGGAACGATCTACCACGTGAAATCCTTGGCGAGGGGATAGTGTTCAACGTCAGCCGCAATTCCTCAACCATAATGATCACCGTCAGTTCCGGCGAGATTTACGCGGGTGATTACGTCGAAATCGAGTGACCCGCAAACATTTACGCTGAAAAGTTCAGGCCCGCGGCGCTTCATCGACGCGGGCCTTTTCTTTTTTCGATTGGACCATTCAAGTCTCTTCGAGCAGCGCACTTTCCGAGAAAACATCGCAGGTAAAGCCAAGGAGCCGCGCCTCGGGATCGCGCCAGGCCTCACGGCGTAATCCGGCCTTTCGGCATGTTTCTTCGAGGAATTGTTCGCGCGTGAGCTGATGTTCGATGGCCACTTGCGGGAGCAGAAGCCCGCGTTGCGCATGCAGCTCGATGAAAAGCCCATGGCGCCCAATTTCAATCGACTCCGGGGAGATCGGCTCCAGCTTTGAAAGCAGGGAGATTTCGATGCTAAGCCCGGCAAGCTGGTCAGGCGTCATCGGAGCGAACCGCGGATCCTCGCGTGCGGCGCTGGCAGCACAGCGCACAACGGCTTCTCCGAGAGGCTCCTTAGCTTCCGTCACGCCGATGCAGCCTTGCAACCGGCCGCGCACATGAAGAGTCACGAAAAGACCGCGGCGCTCCACGAAGATTCCTTCGTGAGGAATGAAGTCCGGGAGTTTCCGGTGAGAGATGGCGGAAATCACCGCCGTGCGGGCTAATTCCAGTGCGGAGCGCCGATCGGCTTCAGAGAGGGACGGCATCCTGCGATTTCTTGCGTGCTTCGAGCATTCGGAGGCGGCGGCGCTGTTTGATGCTATCGTCCACGTGGCTCCAGAAGCGCAAGAAATACTGCGCGGCGGACACCAGCGCGCTGACCACTACCAGCCACAGCAGCAGCAAACCCAGTGCCTTCACCGAGGGATGCCGCGCGCCGTAGATCACCACGGCGACGGCGCAGACCTGCAGAACCATCTTGGTCTTGCCGAGCGCAGACGCCTCAATGGTAAAGCCCTCCGCAGAGGCAATATTGCGCAAACCGAGGACAGTGAATTCACGCCCAATGATAATCACCACCATCCACGCTTTAACAAGATGCATGTCCACCAAGGCGATGAACGCCGCGGAGATCAACAATTTGTCCGCGATGGGATCGAGTAGAATGCCGAGCGTCGTGACTTGCAGGCGCCGCCGCGCCAGGAATCCATCCGCCCAATCCGTTGCCGCGGCCAGGAGCAGGATCATCACTCCCCAAATCTCAAAGTGCATGGAAACGCCCCAAAGCACTACGTTCGGACTGCGCGTGAGGAGAATCACAATGAGGACCGGAACGAAAAAGATTCGCAGGAGCGTGAGTGAGTTCGGAAGATTCATGGGCGCATGACGGAGGGGTGCCGCCCCTATGGCTGTGGCCACCGCGATTTCACTATAGACTTCGTGTCCGGACGCGTCAACCTATCTGGGGCTAGCCGCGACCGCGGTAAACGGCAATAAAATGATGGAACTAGGGCTCTCCGAGGATACTCCGGCGTTATCATCTTTAGGAAGCCCACAGGAAAGAAAGGCGATACTCTTTCGTAACTCGATTGCTGCAAAGCTGTGCAAATGTGCCAGGCGGGATGGTCACCAGAACATGGGCAGAGCAATTCTGCTTGCCCACCGAGGATCGAAATAACACTTTTATTTTCTACAAGTTATAAGGATACATCAGCCGAATGTTTTCCCATCTTCAACAAAATGAGCAAGTTGGGCGTAAGCACGGTCATGCAGTTTCCACAATGTTTTCCACAGAAAGTGAGGAGCTATCCGCAAGCAGAAATGGGCTATCGGGGGCCTGCAAGTGCGTAAAAACACGGGTTTTCCGGACACTTACTCTAAAGTTAGCACGTTAGCGCGGTAGCCCGAATCTCAGACCGCGCGCGGCCCCCGCAACACCCGCACAGGCAGCATGAACAGCGCACTGACGAGTCCCAGAACCCCGTCAACGGCGATTCCCACGATGCGAAAGGGCAGCGTCAATAACCAAACGATCGGATAGAGCACCAGCGCTAACAGTGCTAGCGGCCAGCAGAGGATGAAAAGAATGCACCACAGAAAAAATGCGGCCACGGCTACCTCCCTTTAGGAGTCGTCAGAAACCACTCTAAGTTACGACACCGGACGCCGGAAAGTTTCCTCCACCTCATAGTTCTGAAGGCGCAGGAGTTTGGCGATCGATGCCGGAATCTCCGCTTGCAGCCGCATATGCGAATCATCCAGTTCCGTGTGCAGCACGCGGCCCAGCGCGTAAATCATAGCCAAAATTCGCCCCTCCGCAAGCGGCAAGCGAATCGAGAGAGACACTACTGGGTCCGTGGGCATCTCCTTGTCCACGCGGCGCAATAATTCGTCGATCCCTTCGCCGGTCTGAGCAGACACCAGCACCGCCCCTCCGGCAGAACCAGCGCCGTTGGAGATGGCTTTCCGCTCTTCGGGAGTGAGCCTATCGATTTTGTTTAGCACATGCAACCGTGGGCGGCCATCGACGCCAAGTTCGCGCAGAATCTTATCCACTTCCTCGTCGAGTTCGTCGTGATGAGGATTCGAGACGTCGCTGACGTGCAGAATCAATGCGGCTTCCTGCACTTCTTCGAGAGTGGCGCGAAACGCCGTCAGCAATCCTTTCGGCAAATCGCGGATAAAGCCGACTGTATCGGAAACCAGAACGCGGCGGTTCGAGGGGAGCCGCAGCGCGCGGATCGTCGGATCGAGCGTGGCAAACATCCTCGAAGAAACCAGAACTTCCGCGCGGCTCAGTGCGTTGAATAACGTCGATTTGCCCGCGTTCGTGTAGCCCACCAAAGCGATTGTGCCGAGAGGCACGGCGTTGCGCGCCTCGCGCCGCAGTGCTCTCTGTTTGCGAACCTCATCAATGCTGGCCTGGATCTTCCCGACCCGGTCGCGGATCCGCCGTCGGTCGGTTTCCAGTTTCTTTTCACCCGGGCCGCGCACGCCGATGCGTCCTGCGCCGCCACCCGCTCCGCCCGCGCCACCTCCGCCGCTTTTTCCGCCCAACCGCGACATGGAGGTTCCCTTTCCGGTCAAGCGCGGCAGCATGTAGTTCAACTGCGCCAGCTCCACCTGCAATTGGCCCTCGCGGCTGCGCGCGTGACGGGCGAAAATATCGAGTATGAGCTGCGTGCGATCAATGACCCGTCGCTCCGTGGCTTCCTCGATGTTTCTCTGCTGCATCGGTGAAAGATTGCTGTCGAAAATAATCAGCGGCGCTTTGTGCGTGGTGGCTTCCGCGCGAATCTCATCCAGCTTGCCGCGCCCCACCAGGGTTGCCGGGTCGGCGCTTTCGCGCACCTGGAACACGGTTCCTGCAACCTCGGCGCCCGCGCTGCGCGCCAGCTCGATCAATTCCAAAAGCGATTCTCTGCCCAGTTCTCCCGCTGGCATGCCGGGGAAACGCGGGGCACGCTTCCAACCAACGCCTACGAGCAAGGCGCGCTCTGCTGTCGAAACTTGGTGTTGCGTTTTCGTCAAGGAGGTCAGCCGGGAGTCATCGTGCGGAGTTGCTCATCTTTGGCGAGAATCATCCCTGGAAAGGATTATACGCTTGTCTCCCCCGCCCCGCGACCCGTCTCCAAAGCCTGCGACTGGAGCCACTGAAGAACTTCGGTCTGCAATTCTGCATCATCACCAAGACCCGCAAACCAGCGTACGTTCGTTTCTTTGCGAAACCAGGTAAGCTGGCGTTTGGCATAACGCCGCGTGGCCTGCTGAATCGCTTCGCAACCGGCTTCCAGCGAGATTTCACTTCGTAACACAGCGCGCAATTCGCGGTAGCCGATGAAATCGAATGGCTTCACGCCCTCGTGCAACCCGCTCTCGAGCAGGGCTTGTACTTCACGCAGCCATCCCTGTTCGAGCATCGCGGCGGTTCTGGCTTTGATCCGCTCGTGGAGCTTCTCGTTCAGCGGCGCCAAGCCCACTTTCACAACTCGCCAGCCTTCCAGCGGCGTCCGCCCGGTACGATGCACTTCAGAAATCGGTTTGCGCGCGAGAATACAGACTTCGATGGCCCGTATGAGCTTTTGCTCGTCGGCGGGCGCGATTTTCACGGCAGCTTGTGGATCGAACCTCTTTAAAATCCTGTGAAGATAGCCCGCCGGATGCTCTTTGGCACTCGCCCTCAAACGCTCGCGCAACTCCTCCGAACGTTGGGGAACTTCCGCGAGTCCTTCCACCAGAGCGCGCAAATACAATCCCGTCCCGACGGTAAAGACCGGAAGCCGTTTCCGCTGCCTCAAATCTTCCAGGACTGCCATTGCCAGGTGACGATAGGCGCCCGCAGTAACTTCCTCGGCTGGGTCAAGAACATCGATCAAGTGGTGTGGAATGTTTCGACGCTCGCTGGGACTCGGTTTCGCCGTGCCAATGTCAAAACCGCGATAGAGTTGCGTGGAATCGCACGCAACCACTTCCCCGGCAAACCGTTTCGCCAACCAGACACCGAGCGCTGACTTTCCCGATGCCGTCGGCCCCACGATGGCAACGAGAGGCAAAAGCAGTTTGTTGTCGGTCATCGAAAGAAAAGGTGTCGTGCACGCACGAAAATAAAGATGAGCACAAAGAGTGCCAGGAGAAGACTGCCTAAAATCTGTTTACGCTCGAGTTTCACTGATAGGCGGCTTCGATCGGCAAATTGTACAGGAAATAAAACCGCAATTCGATGTACGGCCCGCTAAAGGCTGGCGGCAGCGGTCCGAATGGGGTCGAGGAACGAATGGCAGATATCGCCGCACGGTCGAGAGGTTCCTTGCCCGAACTGCCCGTACGCACCGGTTCGCCATCCGGAACAACCCCATTCTTCATGATTTTGAATTGCAAGACCACACGCCCGCGGTCACCGAGCATCGCCGATTCCGGCATCACCGCATACCAATTCCGCCGCACCTCGGCGACGACGCGCGCCATGTAATCACTGAAATCAACCCCTTCGGTGGGGGTCAGGATTTCATAACCGTTCCCGTAGCTCCCCGCCGCGCCTTGTGAGCCTCCTCCACCGCCGCCAGGTGTGCTGCGTGGACGCGGCATCGGTCCAATCACCGCGCCGGAACGTCCTCCGGCATTCGGGTTCCTGGCCGCGTCGCGAATCGTGTCCTGCAGGGAGCGGCTCGCCGAATTTTTCGGCAAGACCAATTGCGGTTGTGGCACCGGACTATCCGGCGTTTCGAGCTTTAGCGTGGGCTTCGGCGCCTCTATTTTAGAGGCCGGAGCGGATGGCTGTGGCTCTGGAGGGGCATCATTCAGCTTCGGCACTGGCGCACTCGGTAATTCCTTGACCGGGCGTTCCGGTGGAGTCGCCGGCGCCGGCTCGTAGGTCGGCGCAACTTGCCGAAGGACGCGGGGATCCAAATGCACATTGGGGGAAGGTTGCACCGGCCGTGGCTGCGGCGCTCTCGGTTGAACGCTATAGCTACTTTCAGGCGGAATCCAGGTCAGCATGCGCCGGGCCAGGTCAATATCTTGCTGCGTTGGCTCATGAGGCGGAAAGAGCTTTGACTGCAAGAGAATCGCGCTTAACAGGAGAACGTGAAACGCCACGGAAGAAAAACGGGTAATGACTTGCCACTTGGCCTTATCTTCTCTTGCTTCGGGAGGAGCGAGATTGACTTCGCCGGTCATAAAAATATCGGGATCCACCAGGTCGGTCGGCACGCCCAGCAGAGGCTCGGTCATTTCGAGCGGCGCAGAACCTTGCGGCACGGTAATGCGCTCGTCCAAATCGGTGGGTTGCAGCGGCGTCGCGGCGTCTTCCTTCACGCCATAAGCTTCGTTACTTAGATCCCGCGGCACGACCACCCGCGCGGCAATGGATTCAAGAGGCAGGTTCGTGGGGATAGTCGAATGTCCATTCAGGGCCACCACCGGCAGCATCGCCGGCACCAGCGTGCGCGCATCCATGGTGGTGGGACGGCGGCGCTGTGTCGTCGCGTCCAGCGGCGCGGTGGGACGTGCATCGATCGGAACCAGGATCCGTGAAATCATCTTGTTTTGTCTTGTATGGCGAATGAGCCTATTTGGACGCGCGCGGCGTGTTCTTGGATGCTTACCATCACGCGGCTGGCCAGTTCAAGCGCGGCGCGTCCTGCTGCCCCGTTCGTCCGCGGCTCTTTGCGGGTTCGCACGGTTTCGACGAAAGCTTCGAGCTCGGCGTGCAATGGCTCGGCGGCCGGGGCCTTCAGCTTTTCAAACGCAAATTCGGGCTGAGGACCGGGCGTTTTTACGCCAATGCGCAGGGCGTCGCGCCGCGCATAATCCAGCGAAATGTACTCATGTTGCTGAAAAAAGCGCATTTTGCGGACGCGCTCGGTCGAAACACGGCTGGCCGTGATATTGGCGACGGCCCCACCCGCAAATTCCAGTCGAGCATGCGCGATATCCACTTTGTCCGTCAGGACCGGGATTCCCACGGCCTTCACTTCCATCACTGGCTCGTTGACCATCGCCAGCAAAATATCCAGATCGTGGATCATCAAGTCATAGATTACGTCCACATCGAGGCTGCGCGGCGTAAAAATGCCCAATCGATGCACCTCGAAAAACAGCGGACGATTCAGTATCGGCTCAACAACAATCACCGCCGGATTAAAGCGCTCAACATGGCCGACCTGCAGGATCCGCCGATTCTTTCTCGCCGCATCGAGCAGCGCGTCGGCTTCCCCAAGGTTCACGGCCATGGGTTTCTCGACTAAAACGTCGAGTCCCATTTCCATCAGCCGGCATCCCACCTCTGCGTGCACGATGGTCGGAACCGCAACGCTCACGGCGTCCGCACGCCCGCGTAATTCATCAAGGCTCTTTAAAACCTGGGTGTGAAACTCCGTTGCGACGGCGGCCGCACGTTCCGGATTCTCATCGTACACACCAACCAGTTCCGCGCCCTCAAGCTCCCTGTACACTCGAGCGTGATTGCGCCCGAACTCGCCGGTGCCCACCACGGCAACGCGGACTTTTTTCAATTCTTCCGCTGCCGCGCTCATTATTTGTTAATTCCCCTGGAAGCGTCTTTTGGTTCCGGAACTTGGGGTGGAGGGAACGCCTCGATCGCGATGCCCGTTTTATCCGCCAATTCGATGAGCTTTGCCCGGTCAAAAAGCAGGGTCCGGCCTGCGTCCAAGGCCAGAGCCGTCGCACCGGCATTGCTCATCTGTTCGACGGTCGGCAAACCGACCACGGGTACATCGAAACGCATGTCCTGGCCCGGCTTGCTGACCTTCACGACCACGAGCGGCTTGCCGCCGGTGATGCGCGCGCCGCGTGCGATCGTCTCATCGGTTCCTTCCATGGCTTCGATCGCGACGCATGCCCGATCTGCAATTACCACCGTCTGCCCGATGTCCATCGCCGCCACTTGCCTCGCAACTCCCAGTCCGTACGCCATGTCCTCCGCTTCGTGTTCGGTAGGCGCCCGGCGCGTCAGCACGCCGGCTTCGGGCACTAGGGGTTTCAGAAACATTGTCGAATCCACCAAACGAATCCCTTCGTCTTCCAGTATCCGCGCCACCGCCCCAATCAGAGAATCCGTGTTTTTTCGCGGCAGTGAAAACAGCAGCTTCGCCAGTTTCCAGTCCGGGCGGATAGCGCTGAAAATTTTATTATGTTTCACCTGTCCGGCCATCACCGCCTGCGTCACGCCCTCCTGGTGCATCAAATCAATGGTCTTGCTCAGCTCACCAAGACTCACCCAGTGTACGCGCTTGGAAATCTTTTCAATCTCCGGTGAGGCTTCCTCTTTGATCGCAATGACCGCCATGTCGATCCCCTGATTATGCGCGCCTTCCAGCACCAAAAAGGGAAACCGGCCGTTTCCGGCGATGAGTCCCCAGCCTGACGTGTTGTTGTTTGCTTCGGGCATGGAATCCACAATCAGGCGTGTTACTTCACAATGCCGCGCTCGGCGCTTTCGATAAACTCGATCAATTCCCGCACGTCGGCCGAATCTGCCAGCGATTTCCGCATTTCCGCCAGGGCTTGCGATGTGTTCAGCTTTGAACGCAAAAGCAAACGATAGGCGCGCTTGAGGGCCTGCACGCGCTCCGCCGAAAACCCCTTGCGCTCCAGGCCGATGGCGTTGATGCCAAAGCTCTTCGTCTCGCGCTCGGTGACGATCTTCGAAAAAGGCGGTACATCCTGCGTGATCACCGTCGCGGCTCCGACGTAAGCGTACCGTCCGATCCGGCAAAATTGATGTACCGGACAGAACGCCCCAACCGTCACGAAATCTTCCACCGTGACATGCCCCGCGAGCGTCGCGCCGTTCACAAACAAGGTGTTGCTGCCCACCTGACAGTCGTGCCCGACGTGCGAGTACGCCAGAAAAAAATTGCCATTACCCAACTTCGTTTTGCCGCCACCCTTCTGCGTCCCGCGGTTTACGGTCACGTATTCGCGGAAAATGTTGTCGTCTCCAGCAACCAGCTCCGTGCGTTCTCCACGATAGGTGTAATCCTGCGGATCCCCGCCGATCACGCTGAACGGATGAAACACATTGTTCTTGCCGAACTTCGCTGGTCCCTGAACAATCGCGTGCGCGTGAACCACGCAGCTGTCTCCCAATTCCACGCCCTCGCCAACCATCGCATAGGCGCCGATCTTGACGCCTTCGCCCAGCTTCGCGCCCGGTGCCACGATGGCCTGCGGATGAATTTCGCGGCTCGTCATTTCGCCGGTTCTTCCGCCTTGGCACCCGGACGGTCGATCATCTTGCACATCAGCGTCGCCTCCGCGGCCAGTTTCCCCTCGACCGTTGCTTTTCCTTCCAGTTTGCAAAAATCACCGCGCCACTGGAGCACCTTCATCTCCACTCTTAGCTGATCGCCGGGCACCACCGGCCGCCGGAATCTCGCGCCGTCCACAGCCACGAAGTAGAGCAGTTTTTTGTCGCGGTCAGGAATCTCCAGAAGCAGCAGCAACCCGCCGGTTTGCGCCATGGACTCGATGATCAGCACGCCCGGCATGACCGGGGCGCCGGGAAAGTGCCCTTGAAAGTGCGCTTCGTTAATCGTGACGTTTTTGATGCCGACGATGTGCTTGAGACGTTCCAACTCGAGGATGCCATCGACCATGAGAAATGGATAGCGGTGCGGCAACAGTTTCTGAATTTCCACGACATCCATTAACATCCGTACTCTCCATCTCGCCGCACACCAGTCAGCGGCGCTTGTCACTCCCCGGCAAACTTCTAATTATATGCGAACCCCCGCCCTCCGCGATACGCGCTCTTCCGCCTGCGGGCCTCCCCAAACCCCCACCGAAAACGAAGGGGTAACCCACAGTTTTTTTCACGCGCGCGCTGCTGGGTTCTTGCCCGGTTGCTCCGTTTTCCTGGCGTTGTTAGCATGTCCGCATCATGCCGGAAGCCAATCCTGCCAGAGAATTCCTGCGGCTGCTGAAACCGCGCCTGCATAACATGCTCGAACTCCTGCGCCTGTTTGTCGCAGCGGAATCACCCAGCCTCGATAAGGCCGCCGCCGATCGATGCTGCGGACTCATCGCTGCGGAATGGAGTAAGCGCAACGTGCGCGTCGAGCGCATCGCGCAGAAACATCGCGGCGATCAACTTCGCATCACGTATTGGCCGCAAAAATCCTCGCCGGAGGGCCAACTCCTGGTCCTCGGTCATTACGACACTGTGTATTCCACGGGAACGCTGCGAAAAATGCCCTTCCGCGTTTCCGCTGGCAAAGCTTATGGCCCAGGAACCTTCGACATGAAGGCGGGAATCGTTCAAGCGCTTTTCGCGCTGCAGGCGCTGCAACTGACAAAAGCGCCGCTTCGCAAACGCCTCGTCTTTCTCTGGACCTCCGACGAGGAGATTGGCAGCGAGTCGTCGCGCAAACTTCTCGAAACCGAAGCGCGCCGTAGTGATGCCGTGTTCGTCCTGGAACCTTCCTTCGGTCCGCGCGGCTTGCTCAAGACGGCGCGTAAAGGAGTCGGTCAAGCCGAGCTGGTCGTGCATGGCCGCGCCTCCCATGCGGGCCTCGCGCCAGAACAGGGGATCAACGCGATTCACGAATTGGCGCACCAGCTCACCCGCATCGCAAAATGGAATGATCCGCGCCGCGGCGTCACCATCAACGCCGGCATCGTCGAAGGCGGTACGCGCACCAATGTCATCCCGGAACGCGCTCGCGCCGTTCTCGATCTGCGCGCGCTTCGCGTTTCCGACATGCGAAGCCTGGAAGCTCGCCTGCACGGCCTTCGCCCTCTGCAAAAGGGCGCCCGGCTGGAGGTCACCGGCGGCTTCGACCGTCCTCCGCTCGAACGCAAAATGAGCGCCGCGCTCTTTGCACGCGCCCAATCACTCGCTAAACAAATGCCTCTTTCTCTCGGTGAATGTATCGTCGGCGGCGGCTCCGACGGAAATTTCACCGCCGCGTTGGGCGTTCCCACTCTCGACGGCCTCGGCGCTGTCGGCGACGGCGCTCATTCCTCTCGCGAGCACGTCCTCATCAACACCATGCCCGCCCGCGCCGCCCTTCTGGCGGCTCTTCTTACAACTTCATAGAGGAGCCTAGACTCAAAGAACTTCACAGGATTCAAGAAACAAAATTACGTGTGAAACCGACTAGTGCCCGTAAGTCTTCCGCAGATACTCCGCCGTGGACTGCATCAAATCATTGTAATCGCTATGCACGACTTCCTTCACCGCCGCCTCGGTGGCCATTCCCGACCCGATGCGATCCAGGATCCGCTCAATATCACCCATGCCATCCGTTTCCACGATGTATTCAATGTTCGCGAGCGCCCATGCATACGCATATGCCGCCCCGTCCCCGCTCAGCCTCATCCACGTGCCTTCCAGCCGGCCCAGCGAGATGGCGTGCCCCTCGGTGTAGATTTGCGCCAGCGCCGCGGCGCTTTCTCCGCTGCGTTGTCCTTCCATCCACTGCGCCAGTCCCTCCTGCACCCAAGTGGGCGCATGGCCATGTGTCTTCTGCCCAACGAAGCTGTGCGTAAGTTCGTGCTTCAGCACGCGGGACAATTCCTGGTCCACGCTCGCAAGTCCTCGGACCGGCACGCGGATGCGCCCATCGTTCAGCGCGCCCACCCATCCGGGAGCCCTCGTGATGTCCGCAAACGCATCTTGCGTATACAGGATCACGCCGATGGAATCCGGCGGCGAATAGTTCAGCGCGGACTCGATGTTGGAAAAATGCATTTCCAGGTTGCGCAGGACGTCCCGCGCCAGCGCCGGCTCGGCCGCGCCACTGTATTTCAGCGTGAAATGGCTGCTCTCGTTTTCCTTGTAGTTTTCTTCTTCGCTCTTGTCGCGCTGCGCTTTTTCCAGCGCCGCCTGCAGTTCCCGGTCGGGCTTCAGCGCCAGCGCACGTTTCCACTCCGCGACTGCCTGGTCCATCTTGCTCAAGCCGTAGTAAGCCCAGCCCGCCAGTTTCGGAATATCCGGATTGTCCGGCGCGAAGCGCTTCGCCCGCTCCAGATAATCCAGCGCCTGCTTGTATTCGCTGCGTCTCAGGTAGATGTACGCCACACCCATAAGCAGCGCCGGCTCACTTGGGGCATAGATCAGCGCGGTGCGCTCGTCGGAAAGCGCATGATCCAGATCGCCTTTTGAAAATTCGAACAGCGAAGCGGCGTGGTGACCGATCGCCGCGCGGAAGTTAGCCGGTTCCCCGCCTGACCGCGCTTCGCTTTCCAGCCGCGCGATGTATTCGCGGTCGATGGAACCGTCGTGCACCGCGGCACGCTCGATTTCTCCGCTAGCCCCGCCACCTGACGGTTGCGTCTCCGGCGGAGCGATCGCCAGGTTTGCAGCGTCAGCTCCCGGCGAACCGGCCATCGCCACCGCGCCGCCCCTTTCAATGTGATCCACAATGGACTTCGGCAGGCTCAATTCCCCGGCAGAGGTCAGGTACTTTACCTTGTCACCCTCTTCGACAACGCTCATGGCCGTGATGCGCCGCCCGTTCTTAAGCACAATGGTGTCCGCCGTTGCCACTGAGCTCAGTGAGAGCAGTCCGGCACACAACACTACAGCGCGAATTCGGTTCCATCGATCCATCTGGTTTATCTTCTTATTCTAATTCCCAGGCGCCTATCGAGCCTGCCCGCCTTGTTCCCCCATGCCGAAAGTGACTACACTTCTTCTATGCGAGTTGGCATTAGTATCGCGGCCTTGTGGTGGCTCCTGGCTCCTTCGGCATTTGCTGCCACGGACAGGTCGCCCCATGAACTGTATGATGCGATTACCGCTCTGCGCGTGGATCCCGCAAATGTCTTCCAGATCTCTCCTGCAAATCGCATCGAGCTCCGCCGCGGCGACGCCGTGTTTTCTTTCGAAGAGGGGACCATCGCCTTTTTCCTTCCTCTGGATGGGCAAATTACCGGCGCGGTTTTTTCCGGACGCGGCCATATCCTGGCGGTTCCGCGCGATCTCGTTGAAAAACAACAGATGGGGCGTTTCCTCGGGGCCCCGGTCCTCGATCAATTGTTCGTCAATGCGTACATGCGTTTTACCGATGCCACGGCAGATGAGCTCCTGCGCCAATTCCGTGCCGCCAACCTCGCGCCTCAAATGCAAGTCTCCATCCTGTCCGAATGGGAATCGACCTTAGCGCAGCTCAATGCGCGTCACACCATGCGCATCCTTTTTGACCGGCTGTCCCCCGATCCAAAGCCCAGCTTCTACGCCGGGCTGGACGGCGCCTCCACCGGCCCTTTCGACGTGGTGCTGGACGCGCAACGGGAAGAACAGTTCCTTCTTGGCCAGATCCATAAGAGCGGGAACAGCGCTTATTACGATGTCTGGACATCTCACCGCCTTCCCGGCACTGTGTCTCGTCTCGCGGCTTTCCGCGCTTTGAACTACTCCCTCGAGACCTCCATCTTCCCCAACAACTCGCTGGATGCCAACGCCACGATCCGGCTCCGCGCGGAAACCGGTACGGAACGCGTGCTCGTTTTTCAGCTTCTTCGGGCTCTTGCCATTGACAAAATCACCGCGGAACACGGTGAGTCCCTCGACTTCTTCCAGAATGAAGGCGTGAGCTTGCAGGAGCGCAGCGCGCGCGGCAACGACTACTTATACGTAGTTCTCCCTGAAGCTCCCGTACGCCAGCAGGAATTCACGCTTCATTTTCATTATCGCGGCAACGTAATCGAGGACGCGGGAAACGGGGTGTTGTATGTCGGTGCGCGGGAAAGCTGGTATCCCCATCTCGGCGATGCCTCGGAATTCGCTTCCTACGACTTCCTGATGCGCTGGCCCCGCAAACTCCGCCTGATCGCCACCGGCACCAAGCTCGAAGAGCACGAGGAAGGAGACTTTCGCGTCGGCCACTGGAAATCGGAAAATCCCATGTCCGTCGCGGGCTTCAATCTCGGTGACTATGCTTCGGCTTCGATTGCCTCCGGTGGCCATACGATCGATGTTTACGCCAATCGCCAGCTCGAAGAAAACTTGCGCAGCCGCCTCGATTCATCGACTTCCGGCGTGATCCCCATCCCGGGCGGCACATTCGGTGTTCCCTCCGCAGGACGCGCCGCCGCCCCGCCGATGCTCGCTCCCAGCCCGGCCGATGCCCTCAAACAATTGGGGAAGGAGATCGATTCCTCCATCCGCTTTTACGAAACACTATCGGGTCCTTTCCCTTTCCACAATCTGAGCGTTTCGCAGATTCCCGGAACCTTTGGCCAGGGATGGCCGGGCCTGCTCTACGTTTCCACTTATTCTTTCCTGCCGTCACAAGCCCAGGAGCGCGCTGGACTGAACACCACCGGCCAGGAGCACTTCACCGAGCTGGTTCCTTATCACGAAGTCGCTCATCAATGGTGGGGCAACGTTGTGGGGTGGTCGAGCTACCGCGACCAATGGATTGACGAAGCCATCGCCAATTATCTCGCTCTGCTCTTCGCCGACACCAAGAAGAACCCCGAGCACACCCTTCATGTCTGGCTTTCGCGCTACCGCAAACAGCTCACGGAAAAGTCAGCCGGCACTGGGGAATCCGTCGGTGAAATCGGCGCACTCACTCTCGGCGTACGCCTCAGTTCCTCCAAATCCCCGTCCGCTTATGAACAGGTCATTTACAGCAAAGGCGCGTGGATCTTTCACATGCTGCGCGAAATGCTTCGCCAGCCCGGCAGCAAAAATCCGGATGCCCGCTTCGCGGCCCTGCTTCAGACGCTCGTGAGCAAGTATGCCTATCGCGCCCTCTCCACTGCTGATTTGCAGCGGGAGGTGGAAGCCGTGATGACCCCCGCCATGGCCCTCGAAGGCGGCCACTCCATGGAATGGTTTTTCGAAGAGTGGGTTCACGGCGCGGGGATTCCGCACTATCGCGTGGAGTTTACGGCTCACCAGTCGGAAAAGGGCTTCCTGGTCCGCGGCAAGATCTTCCAAACCGGAGTGCCTCACTCTTTCATCGCCAGCGTTCCGCTCTACATCAGCGGCGGGAGCGGGCACAATATTCTTTTGGGAACGGTGGTCGCCGCTGGTGAAGAAACCGCATTTCATTTCGTCGCGCCCACCCAGCCTCACAAGATCATCATCGATCCGCAGATGACCCTGCTCTGCACCTCGGAATAATGGAATTCATACCCAATGGAATTGAAGAAGGAGTTCTACTTGAAATGTTCTAGTATCAATTGCTGCTCGAGGAGCGGGCTGTCTAGATTCAGCTCGGCCTTGCCATTCTCGCCGAAAATGTAAGCGAAGCCCAGGGGATCGCCGGGGATCGCCCGCAAAAGTCCCGCCTGCACCATTTCGCTCATACGTGTCGGGCGGCGGCCAAACCGCTTTTCGTATTCGCCGGCAAGCGCATCGATCTGCCTGCAATCTTCTTTCGCTTTCAGCAATTGCAGGTGCAATTCCGCGTTCTTCTTGATCGTGGGGTCGGTCGTCGTTTCGTAGATATCCTTCCACAGAAAAACAGAAGTCGAGAAGGACTCCCCTTCCGCCGCGATCTTCGCGGCCATCACTTTCATCCACATCTGCGCGCCAGGTTTTTTGCTTCCCTCAAGGAACGCTTCCGAAGCTTTCGAATAATCCTTCAAGTCAAAGTAGTAGATGAACCCCAGGTCTTCGTAAAGCCGCCAGTAATCCGGATTCGCACGGATGCCTCGCTGGATCAGCTGCACGGCCAGGTCCGGCCGACCCGCTCCACTCGGTGCGCGCTGGCTCAGAAACATGCCGCCGAACCGGTAAGCGATCAGCAGATTCGGGTCCAGCGTGGTGGTGATATCCAGCAGCGGCCACAGCAGCTCCATGTTCGCATTGCCGCGCACATGCTTGTTGCCGTAAAACTGCACCACGCGCGTCCAATAAATGTCGGCCATCAGCGGCGCGTATTCCAGGCTCATCAACTTCATCAGCTTCCCGGAGCGCAGCAGCACGTCATCGCGCTCCTCGCTCAACGCCGCGCGTTCTTTATCGATACTGTGCTGCAGCTTCCAGATCCCCGCGAACCCGCCCGGCAGGACCAGCAGCAACAGGAGCGCCATGGCTTTCTGTGATTTCATTTCAGGTTCTTCCGCGAAAATACTACGGCCGCGGCCGCCAGCAAAATCCCGCAATAAACAGCCGTATACAGCGTATTTTGCAGAATCAGCGTTCCGGGCACCGCCCGCCCGTGCGCCGCCATCGCCATCACATTGAAATTCTCAAAATTCGGCAGCAGATACGAAAGCCATTTCGTGAGCAGCGCCATTCCCGGACTCATCACTTCAACCGGCAGATCCCTCAATTCCTGCACGTACAAGCCGACGATGTACATGCCTGCCGTAAACAGGATCGCCAGCAGCGGCGTCGTGAAGCAGGAGAACAGCATCGCCAGCGCAACGACCAGCGCCAGCTTCAGCAGGATGAAATACACCGCCACGAATACCGTCACATCGCTCCGCTCCAGCGAATGCTTCACGTAAATCATGACCAGGAATAATCCCAATCCCATCGCCGCCGTGTTCACCGCCAGCGTCAACACCAGCCCGCCGAATTTGCCCAGCAAAAATTCCCAGCGCCGCACCGGCTTCGCCAGCAACGCATACAGCGTGCGCTTGTCCATCTCCTTGGACACCAACCCGACGCCGATGAACACGGAAATCAGCAAGCCGATGACAGAAATCGCGCTCAATCCCAGGCTCACGATCACCGTCTGCTCGATGCCGATGGAAATCTGTCCCACGATGATCGCCGCGCCCATCATCAGCAGTGCAAAAAACACCAGGTTATACAGAACGCGATCGCGCACCGCTTCGCGAAACGTGTTCAACGCCACTACACCGACGCGCCTCATTTCCCGCTCACCTCAATCGCTGAAGCCTGCGCGCGGTCCGCTGCCACCAGGTTCATGAAAAACTCTTCCAGCGTCGCCCTCACTTGCGCCACCGAGATAATTTGCGCGCCCGCGCCGCGCAACTGTTCAATCGCGGAATAAAGTTCTTCCTCCGCCACTTGCAACCGGTAACGGTCGCCCGTGCGCGTAGCCTTTGCCAGCAAGGGCGCCTGGCTCGTCCCCTTCAGCTCAAACAAAATCTCCATCCCCTGCGTTTTCATGTCCACGATCTGTCCCGGCGCGCCGACTCCTCGCAGTTTTCCTCCGACAATCACGCCCACGCGGTCGCACAGCATTTCCGCATCGGAAAGAATGTGCGTCGAAAACATCACCGTCTTTCCCTGCGATTTCAATTCCAGAATGATGTCGCGAACCTCGCGCCTTCCCAGCGGGTCAAGCCCTGACATCGGCTCATCCAGAATCACCAGCTTCGGATCGTGCAAAATCGCCTGCGCCAATCCCACGCGCTGCAGCATCCCCTTCGAATATTTGCGTAGCTGGATTTTTCCCGCAGTCTCTAGCCCAACTTTTTTCAGCATCCGCTGGACGCGTTCTTTCCGGTCCGCTGCGGTCAGGTTGTGGAATCGGGCAAAGTAATCAAGCACTTCCGCCGCCGTCAGGTAATCGTAAAAATACGGCTGCTCCGGCAAGTAGCCGATGTCCATATGCATTTCCACATCGCTGATGGGTTTGTCCAAGATTCGCGCGCTGCCCGCCGTCGGAAAAATCAGCCCCATCAGCAGCTTGATGGTCGTCGATTTGCCCGCACCGTTCGGCCCGATAAAGCCAAACACTTCGCCCATCTCCACCTGCATGTTCAGCCCTTCGAGCGAAGTCTTTTTCTTTAGGTTGAGAAACCCGAAGGGGTATTCCTTGGTCAGATTTTCCGTCTCAATCGCTAAATTAGGCATGTTTTTATTTTTTTCAAACAGGGGATGCCCGTCAATCCCCCATCCTCAGGAATGTGCACGGAATGGAAATACTCAGGTGAAAAAGGGCCTCGATCGAACCGCGCTGTCAGGAATCGCTCCGCACTTGCCCGATCTGCACCAGTTGCGGTTGCGGAGCCGGCGGCGTCATCGGCGTCGGCTTCAAATTCTGCGGCGCGCGCCAGTTATCCAGTATGCCCACCTGTTGCACACAAGAAACCGTACACCGCGCCGCGCAAAACTTTTCCGTATAAAATTCCCGGTGCCGCATCTCAGGCGTGTACTGCGCCAGCGGAATACCCGGATACCCGCGCTGCTGCGAGCACCAGTGCACCAGCCCGTCTTCGCAAATGTACAAATACCGCGAGCCCGACCGGCACCGCCAGTTGTGTTCCTTCGCGCGCGCCACGTTGTGCTGAAAATCATTGAACCGCGAAAACGATCGCTTGCTCAGCGACATAATCTCTTCAAAAATCTCGATCTCTCGCGGCCCCAGCGGTTTCAGCTGCCCGTTGTGGTCGTGAATGATCCCCACCGTGCTCGTCAGCCCCAGGTCCACCGCGCGGTGCGCAATGCGCAGCGCATCTTCTGGATCCTTCACTCCGCTCCCCAGCACCGAATTGATGTTCACTTGAAAATACGCGTACTTCGCCAGCAGCTCCAGCTTTTGGTCCAGCGTCTTCAAACTCTTCAGGGAAACGTCGTCCGGCTTCGTGTTATCGATGCTGATCTGCAGGTGTTCCAGCCCCGCCCGGTTCAATTCCTCGATGCGCTTCTGCGTCAGCAGGAACCCGTTCGTGATCATCCCTGCGATCATGCCCCGTTTACGGATGTGCCGGATAATCTCATCCAGCTCTGGATGCAGCAGCGGCTCGCCCCCGCTGATAGTAATAATCGAAGTCCCCATACCCGCTAGCAGGTCCAGCCGCTTCTTCATCTCTTCCACGGCGACCGGCGGCGAAAAATCATCGTATTCATTGCAGTACGTGCAAGCCAGGTTGCAACGTCGCGTCGGGATGATGTGCACCAGGAACGGGTGCTTTGTGGACACCAGCGCCTTCACGATCGCGCGCAGCTCCTTCGCACGCGTGCGGAAGAAGCGCAGCACGCGCCAAAACCACACCTTCACCGTCGCCTGCGATTTGCCGTATCCCTGGCTCATGAAAACCTGCAAGAATCCCCTGAACGAAAATTATACATGACCCGCGCGGACCCTGCTGCCCAATTGCCTCATTCGCACCTCCTTACTCTGTTACCTCATAGCTTCCAAGCTGCTAAACTCTGTGGCAGCAATCATCCAGGAGCCAACCAATGTCTGACGCCCCAAAGCCATTCACCACTGCCCTGACTCGCACCGAGTCCGACAGCATGGGCAAGATCGAAGTCCCCGCCGACCGCTACTACGGCGCGCAGACCGCTCGCTCGCTCATTCACTTCAACATCGGCAAAGACACCATGCCTCCCGAGTTGATCCGCGCTTTCGGCATCCTCAAAAAAGCCTGCGCGCTCGTCAACGAAGGTCTCGGCAAACTCCCTGTGGCCAAAGCTTCGCTGATCACGCTCGCGGCCGACGAAGTCATCGAAGGAAAACTCAACGCTCATTTCCCTCTCCGCGTCTGGCAAACCGGCAGCGGCACGCAGACCAACATGAACGTCAACGAAGTCATTTCCAACCGCGCCATTGAAATCGACGGCGGCGTCATGGGCAGCAAGCAGCCCATTCATCCGAACGACGACGTCAACATGTCGCAATCATCGAACGACACGTTTCCCGCCGCCATGCACATCGCCGCCGCCACGGAAACTGCGCGCCACCTGCTCCCCGCGGTGAAAAATCTTCGCGACGCGCTCGACGCCAAAGCGAAAGAATTCGCCGACATCGTAAAAATCGGCCGCACGCATTTGCAGGACGCTACGCCACTCACTCTTGGCCAGGAGTTTTCCGGCTACGTGAACATGCTCGACCGCGACGGTGGCCGCATCTTTGTCGCTCTTGACGGCCTCTACGATCTGGCCATTGGCGGCACCGCCGTCGGCACCGGCCTCAACGCGCATCCCGAATTCGCCGAGCGCGCCGCGAAAAAAATCGCCGAGCTCACCGCCTTGCCTTTCCGCTCCCACCCCAACAAATTCGCCGCGCTCTCCGCGCACGACGAAATCGTCTTCGCCTCCGGCGCACTGAAAACTCTCGCCGCCTCGCTCATGAAAATCGCCAACGACATTCGCTGGCTTGCTTCCGGGCCGCGCTGCGGCCTCGGCGAACTCATCCTTCCCGAAAACGAGCCCGGCTCCTCCATCATGCCCGGCAAGGTGAATCCCACGCAGGCCGAAGCCTTCACCATGGTCGCCGTGCAGGTCATGGGCAATGACGCCGCCATCGGCTTCGCCGGCTCCCAGGGCAACTTTGAACTAAATGTTTTCAAGCCCGTGATGATTTTCAATTATCTCCATTCCGTCGAACTCCTCGCCGACGCCTGCAACAGCTTCGTGAGCCACTGCGTCCAGGGCATCGAAGTCAATTCCACCCAGATCGAGCACTACGTCCACAATTCCCTGATGCTCGTCACCGCCCTCGTCCCCAAAATCGGTTACGACCAGGCCGCCCAGATCGCCAAAGCCGCTCACCACTCCCACATCAGCCTCCGCGAAGCCGCCCTGAAACTCGGCTACGTCACCGCCGAAGAATTCGACGCCCTCGTCAAGCCCGAGGACATGACCCACCCATGACCACACTCACATATTCAGCTGTATTCTTTAAGAGCACTTGTCTCCTACACGCAGCATTTCTCGGCGTCGCGATACTTTGCCAAGTGGCGCCCGCGCG
>Ga0210410_10000065_pt1 | contig 177282 bp, 144 predicted proteins | sample IncBWC4MmetaG_FD_161058 | JGI IMG/M metagenome (GOLD analysis project Ga0210410, IMG submission 161058) | Forest soil microbial communities from Barre Woods Harvard Forest LTER site, Petersham, Massachusetts, United States - Inc-BW-C-4-M | ecosystem: Environmental > Terrestrial > Soil >... | reverse complement strand
ATTCCGCCACGCTCGATGTGAATCTCAAACGCTCGCTCACGAATTTCTGCCAAAGTTGGCCCATTGTTGCGACTTTCTTCCGCGACGTTTAACCGAAGAATACTTCTTGACATGGTCTGAGCACTCGTAATCGGGTCTTGCAATTTCATAGTTTTGTCTCCTTCCAACGGATTTCTTCGACTTCAACAGCCAGAACCGGACGAAGATACTGGCGGAGGGCTGAGCTGAGCGCGCTGTCGCACCGGACTAGAGAGTTGCCAATGCAAGTCAGCTCGGTCATGTACCAACCTGACCTCAACTCCGGCCCTCCAGAGAAACCGCTTGGTACCTCAGCGCTTTGCTTAGCTCTTTTCTCGCGTGGAACACGCGAGCCTTAATGGCGGCGACTGAGAGCCCCATCAGTCCAGCCGTCTCTCGAGTTGATAACTCTCCCAGTTCCCGCAACTCGACCGCTCTTCGCCTTCCCGGCCTCAGGTGCCTTATCGCCGCAGACACAATCCTTGCTTCCTCTTTCTGCAGGTAGGTGGCTTCAGGGTCCGGGCTTGCATCAGCTAGGTCGGGGCCAGGCGTGGTTCCGTGGTCGCCACTCGAATCATCGGCCGGCACCTCATGCAGTGCGCGCCGCCTGCGCAGCGACATCAGGGCTTCGTTGATGGCAATACGCGTTAACCATGTGGAGAAGGAGGATTTCCCTTCGAACTTTTGCAAGTGGACGAATGCTTTCTTGAAAGTTTCCTGGACAATGTCTTCGGCATCTTCCCGAACTCGTGTGTAACGGAACGCGAGTGCAAAAATCCTTCGCTGGTGACGCCTGGCGAGACTTTCAAAACCCAGTTCATCCCCATTCTTGGCGGCGGCCACGAGTTCCTCGTCTGCAGCGGCCTCACAGGAGGAAGCAACGACTCGTTTGCCAATCTCGTCTCGAACTTGACCCAGCATGATGCTTCACCTTTCCAATGGGCCCACGCTCTTGAACCTGTGCGTTTGCCCTTGCTCGAACTAAGGGCAAGCCAAAGTCCAAATCCTGGATTGCGTAAGTCGTTGATTTTTGGTGGAACATCGGCTTGGAAGTCGGAAAAGTCGAAAATGTCCAATCGACTGACATTCGAATCTGCTGTCGAAGTCAGGAAATCAACCACTCGCGAATTGCAAGCTAGTCGGAGAGAGCTGCTTGTTCAGTTGGCTCACGAAACCTACAAAGTCGGCTAGGGAGAAAGCTGAAGAACGAGGCTAGACGATGATTTACTCGGCCGAAAAACGCGCTTTCCGTACAAGTGCCGGAACTAACGTCCCCGGGCACAGTAGACTCCAGCCGAACTCTCTCCGAGAATCGCGGCGGTTTTCCAAACCGCCGCCGCCCCGAATGGCTCTTAGGGATCAGAGCTCAGGGGGATCAGCTATTGTCTGCGTGACATTCCTCCGATACCGCCGCATGAAACACCTACCTTGAGCCGAGTAACACCACGCTGTTTCGGTTTTCAACCGAAGGGTTGGGTACTGTTAACGCCCCGGACTCTAATCCTGACAACGGTTTTCAATAGCGTTGTATCCGATTGCGGACCAAGAACCCCTGCGCACGGGGCAGGCGCTCCTCTCACACCCGTGATCGTCCGCTTGGCAGCCAGGTGCGCTGACCCTTTTTTGTGTTGAGATGAATGGCACAGTCGTCCGGCCAACCACCCGTCTTGCCATTCGCGAGAGCGATCCTATGTTACATACTCTAGGCAATTATTTACATCTGCCGAGGATTTGGTACACTGTTCCCGAGGGCATAATGCAAGACTCGAAAGCCGAAAAGCTCCGCAAGCTGGCGTCGAAACGCCAGATCGTAAGGGCCAAAGATGCTAGGGAACTCGGCATTCCACGAACGTATCTCCCGCGGCTGGCTCGACGGGGGGACCTGGAAAAGGTCGGCCGCGGGCTCTATTCCTCTCGGGATTTCTTCGGAACCGAGAACACCTCCCTTATCGAGGCGGCTTACCAAATCCCCAAGGGGATCGTCTGCCTGCTCTCCGCGCTCCGGTTTCACAATTTCACCACGCAGTCTCCCCACGAGGTCTGGATGGCGATCGGTCACAAAGCCTGGGCTCCCAAAGTTTCCTCTCTCCCCATTCGCATCGTGCGCATGTCCGGGCCTGCCCTTCACTTTGGGATGAAAGAATATTCTATTTCCGGTGCAACTCTTCGAGTGTTTTCCCCCGCAAAGACGGTGGCCGACTGCTTCAAGTTTCGCAGCAAGGTTGGCCTCGATGTCGCCATAGAAGCCCACAAGGAATGTCGCTGGCGGAAGAAAGCCTCGATGGACGAACTCGCTGCCGCCGCCAAAGTCTGCCGCGTCGCCAACGTCATGCGCCCGTATCTGGAGTCACTCTAGTTGACAAAACCGGCCCCAAAGAACCTCCCCGCCTCCATCCGCCAGAAGCTCGCGAGCGCAATGTGGATTTCGGACTGATCCTCGTCAAGTACGGACTTGAGCGCACTCTCTTCCGTCTGAGCCGCTCCCGTCACCGCGACGTTTCCTTCCGTAGGACGTTCGCAACGCTCTTGAAAGGCGGCGGTGAGGACGTAAAGACGGTCCAGGAACTGATGCGGCACGCAAGCAGCAGACTGTGACGCTGGACGTGTACGCACAGGCTTTGACCCCAGCTAAACGAGCAGCACATCTGAAGTTGGTTGGATTGATTCAGCCAGCGGCAGAAACAGCAATTGGTCCTTTATGGTCCCACGCTAAAGAGACAGTCGCCGTAAGTAGTTGAAATTATGGAGCGGCCTATCGGAATCGAACCGACACCTGAACCTTGGCAAGGTTCCGTACTACCACTATACTAAGGCCGCTCAACTGACCTTCTTTTTATAACATGCCCGACCGGCAGCGACAAGCCTCCGCCGCGAAAGACAGCCAAGAATCATCAACTGCGTAACGAACAATAATCAGGAAACCTGGGTAATGCGGGCGGATTTCACCACCGGCGAGCGCCGCTGGCGCGCCGCGAAGCGCTCCGCTTTGTCCTTGTCGGTATACACGCGGCCGAACTTCTCGCCATCGGCGTAGTAAACGCTCACGAGGAAGTGATGATGTTTGCGGCGGCGATCTTTGTCAAAAGTAGACTTCCCTCTTCGGGCGTCCTTTTTCGTTCCATTCTTTGTCACGGTAACCATCCCTGTCTCTGAAGGATCAGCACGGCACTATCTCAGGGAAGCGGGGGCCGCGCAAGTACCGGGGAAGATAGTAACACGCGGTTCATTACAGCAAGAAAAGAGAAAAACGAAAATGATGAAGAGACTCTGAATCGAGCATACCTGGTGAGCTTCCTTGCTACTACTGCTGTAATTGCATTCATGAGTAAGCGCGCGATTCGACAAAACAGGCCGCGATTCGGGGTTGGAATCACGGCGTCGGCCCGGGCCCGTTCCAGCCAAAAGCTGTATTCCTGGCCAGGGGGCCAGCCGGGCCCACAGGCCAATTTGTCTTAAATTGCGACAGGAAATCGTTGCAGCCCATGAAACATTTTCCGACTTTGTTCGTCTTTATAGGTGAGGAGAAGATAAGCTGAATGTGGCGGAGAATAACAATGATGACCACAGTCCCGAAACAACCGCCCGTTGTAGAAGACCTGCGAAATCATTCGCAGGAACAGATCGCAGAATTGCGTCAGCTTCTCGCATTGGGTGCGCCGTCGCGGCCGGATCCGCGCCGGCCTGGTTTCTATGAAGTGCAAGGCCTTGCGAACACGTACTACGTGTTCAAATACCCGAGTGGCGCGAAAGTGCTGCTGCTCGGGGTGTGGGAACGCGACCCAGTCGCCGAAATGGTGGCGTGTACCTGCACAGCTGCATAAATTTCCTTCTCGCTGTACCTTGAGAATGAGCACATAAAAGGCGCCCCGGTTACGACTGGGGCGTCTTTTTTTGGTCTTGCTCGAGCTCCAATGCCACAGAATTAATGCAGTAGCGCAATCCCGTAGGTTGTGGACCATCGTCGAAAACATGCCCCAGATGGGCCTCACACCGGCTGCACTTGACTTCCGTTCGCCGCATGCCATGGCTGGTATCCGTTTCAGCTTCCACGGCGGCTTCATTGGCCGGGGAGTGGAAACTGGGCCATCCAGAGCCCGAGTGGTATTTTGTTTCAGAACGAAACAACGGTTGGCCGCAGCAAACACACTTGTAGGTTCCGGGCGTATCTGTGTTCTCGTACTCGCCGGTGAAGGGCGGCTCTGTCCCCTTCTTCCTGGTCACAAAGTATTGATTCTCCGTGAGTTGTTTCTTCCAAGTGGAATCGTCCTTGCGAATCTTGTTTTCCATGGCCAGCCCTCCGTCGCGGTTCACGATGGTACATCCCGTGCAGTATCAGATTCAGCGCAGAGGCTTGACGTTTCACCTGCCAGCCTCAGTATAGATAGTTGTGAAGGCGCTCATTGAAAGCCACTATGCCAGAAGCCGCTGTGCAAAAGACGCAAGCAGAAGTACTGTAATGCGCGAGGATGGCTGATTGGATCTAGCGGCGGAAGGCTGAATCACCGCGATTCGCTGTGTATTTGGTGTTTTGGAGTACGGCCTTAACCCAAAACACATGAATCTCGTTCTTACTGGGATTGACTTGGCACTTGACCAGGACTCTTTGCCCCTCAAGACCCTGCAAAACACCGGGGTTACTCACCGCCCAGGTATCGTCGTTTTCGCTGACCAGCATTTTCCCGTCCGCGCTGATCTGCCCCGTGAATGTGACCGCTTTCGTGAACTTTCCGGCGGTCGAATCCGATTGCCTGGACTCCGCAGCTTTTGATGAGTGTTGCGCCAGAGAAGTGGCAGGCAGGAAGGCCGCAATGGCGAGAAACGCAAACAGCGACTTTTTCATCGTGCACCCCTTATACCCAAAGAACGGATGCCTCACTGGTGCCATCATAAAACCGCGAAATCCAGGGTCAAACGGGAAATTCAGATAGCAGGAATTCAAATTATCGATTGCTCCTGAGAAAGCTTTTCGTTGACTCAGGACTGCATTTCCTTTAAGTTCGAGTTTCGCGATGAATCTCACCCACACAGTTCGGGCGCATCGTCACCATCATCACCACGGCCACGCGCCGCGCCCGCTGAGGTGTGCATAGCGATTCGCTAAACAAAGCACTCATCAGCCCGCTGGCGCGACAAGCCCCGGCGGGATTTTTATTTTTACGCCGGATTTCAGGAGGCTGTAACGTGGAAATCGACTTTCAAAAAGGGAGCGGGGTGGTGCCCGCCATTATTCAGGACGAGCGCAGCGGCGATGTGTTGATGCTCGGCTTCATGAATTCCGAATCGTTGGCGGAAACGCAACGCACCGGCGAAGTTGTATTTTTCAGCCGCTCGCGGAACAAGCTCTGGAAAAAGGGCGAATCCAGCGGCCACGTTTTGAAAGTGCGCGAAATACGAGTGGATTGCGACGCGGATGCGCTCTTGGTGCGCGTCGAAACGGTGGGGCCGGGCGTCTGCCACGAAGGTTATCGGAGCTGCTTCTTTCGAAAAGTGGAAGCGGACGGAGGCGGACGGGTCATCGCTGAGCGCACGTTTGAACCAGAAAAGGTTTACGGACGGGAGAAACTTCAATGAGCCGGCTGAAGCTGGGAATTCCGAAAGGAAGCCTGCAGGAAGCGACGCTTGAGCTTTTTGCGCGCGCCGGCTGGAAGATCACGCTGAGCTCGCGGAGTTACGTCCCATCCATTGATGACGAGGAGATCGAATGTCTGATGGTGCGGGCGCAGGAGATGGCGCGCTACGTGGAATTCGGAGCCCTGGACGCCGGAATTACCGGCCACGATTGGGTAGTGGAAACGGGCGCTGCGGTCGAGGAGATGTCCGAACTGGTCTATGCCAAGCAACGGCTGGCGCGCGTGCGCTGGGTGCTGGCGGTGCCGGAGGATTCGGCGGTCCGCGAACCGCGCGACCTGGAGGGCAAGGTGATAGCCACCGAGGTCGTGCGGATTACGGAAAATTATCTTGCCAGGCACGGCGTGAAGGCTCGCGTGGAGTTCTCCTGGGGGGCCACGGAGGTCAAAGTGCCGCAACTGGCGGACGCGATTGTGGAAGTAACCGAGACGGGCTCTTCCCTTCGGGCGAATCGCCTGCGCATCGTCGATACGGTTCTGGAATCCGCGACGGTATTCATCATGAACCGCTCCGCCGCTGCCGATGCCTGGAAGCGAGAGAAAGCCGAAAATCTGATTCTAATGCTGCAAGGAGCGATTGCAGCTGCGAGCAGAGTCGGCCTCCTTCTGAATGTCCACCGAGATGATCTGCCTGCTGTGCTGGGCGTTCTCCCCGCGCTCAAGAAGCCTACGATTTCCACCCTGAGTGACCCGGAATGGGTCGCCGTTAATACGATCATCGAGGAAGCGGTGGTACGGCAGATTTTGCCAAAGCTCAAAGCTGCCAAGGCTCAGGGGATCGTCGAATATCCCTTGAACAAGATCGTGCTGTGATGCGCATCATCAAGCTCACGCCTCGCATTGAAAAATGGCTGCTTGCCCGCCGCGCCCAGCAGGATGACAAAGCGCGCTCCGTGGCTGCGGAGATTGTTGCGGACGTCCGCAAACGCGGTGATGCCGCGCTCTTTGCCTGGACGAAAAAGCTGGACCACGTGGAACTCGGGCGCGATGGGGTGTGGATTTCCAGGAAGGAAATCCGCTCTGCGGAACGGCGCGTGAGTTCCACATTTCTGAACGCGATTAAGAGAGCTGCCGAGAATGTCCGCCAAGTTGCCGAAAAACAGCTGCCTCGCCCGTGGTCCATCGAATCCGAACCAGGGGTCAGGATCAGCCAGCGCGTATCTCCGATTGAATCGATCGGCTGCTACGTTCCTGGAGGCCACTTCTCTCTCGTCTCAACGCTCGTCATGACCGCCGTTCCGGCCCAAGTCGCCGGCGTTTCGCGCGTCGTAGCGGTGTGTCCCGGGCCGAATCCCGAACTGCTCGCAACCGCAGGCCTGCTCGGCATTGCGGAGATTGCCCGTATCGGTGGCGCACAAGCGATAGCTACGCTGGCTTACGGCACAAAATTGATTCCACGCGTTCAAAAGATTTTCGGCCCAGGCAACAAATATGTCACCGCCGCCAAACAATTGGTCAGCGGCGATTGCGCAATCGATCTGCCCGCGGGGCCAACTGAAGCGATTGTCCTAGTTGCCGAGGGCAATGCGCGATGGATCGCCGCGGACCTGCTCGCCCAGGCTGAACACGCCAAGGACGCAGCCAGCTTCTTCGTCACCACTTCCCGGTCCCTCGCCCGCGAAGTACAGCGCGAAATCACCTGGCAACTCGCAGCATTGCCCTCCGGCATGGCGCGTGTCTCTACCGAAATTGCCGGAGCGATTCTTCTTGCCGATTCTCTTGATCAAGCTTGCGATTTTGTCAATCGATTTGCTCCCGAGCATCTCAGCCTGCCAGAGAACGCAGAGAAACTGTTACGCAAAATCCATTCGGCCGGTACCGTCTTTCTCGGTCCGTGGGCCGCACAGCCGTTGGGGGATTATGCGACCGGCAGCAATCACGTCCTCCCGACGCGTGGTTGGGCACGCAGGCGCGGTGGCCTTTCCACCGCGGACTTTGTGAAATGCATCGCCGTGCAGACCATCACGCGCCGTGGCTTTCTACGGCTCGCCGACACGGTGGAAATTCTGGCAGAATCCGAAGGCTTGATGGCACACCGCAATGCCGTGAGGGTCCGTCGATGAAAATTCATTTGCCAGTGCGCAAGGCGATTTTGAATCGCCGCACGTACGAGGCGCCCGCCGAAGGGCGCTCTAACAAATTGCGCCTCGACTTCAACGAGAATACTTCAGGCTGCTCGCCGGCGGTACGGCGCGCTCTCGCCAAGCTCACCACGAAGCAACTGGCGATGTACCCCGAATATCTGGCGCCCACGCGGAGAATCGCGCGCTACTTCGGCATCCGCCCCGAAGAATTGCTCCTCACCAACGGCGGTGACGATGCCCTGCGCGTTTTTTTCGACACCTTTGTCGAGCCGGGCAGCAGCATCCTGATTTGTGAGCCGACATTTCCGATGTACCGCTATTACGCGGAGATTTACGCCGCACGCATTTCGGTGTTGCGCTACGGCACCGAAATGGAACTCCCGTTTGAGGGCATCGTCTCCGCTTTGCGCAAAAGGCCCCGCGTTCTGTTCATCGCCAACCCCAATAATCCGACGGGAACGTTGCTCCAAAAAGAAGAGTTGCGGACAATTTTGCGAGCCGCCACGCACACGGCGGTTGTGATGGATGAAGCCTATGCGGAATTCTCCGGGTTTTCCGCATTGCCATGGGTTGGCAAAAATCCGCAGTTGTTTGTCGCAAGAACGTTTTCAAAAGTAGCCGGGCTCGCAGCCTTGCGCCTCGGCGCTGTGATCGCCCGCGAAGATTCGCTCGCCCTCGTGCGCCGTGCCATGCCGCCCTTCCCCGTGAATCTTGCCGCGCTCGTCGCGGCGGAAGCCGCTATAGACGATCGAGCCACCATGCGGGGCTACGTAAACGAGGTGTTGCGTTTGCGCGCGTGGTTCACGGCAGAATTGCGAAAGCTAAGCGTGAAGGCGTATCCCAGCGCAGGAAATTTTCTTTTGGCAGATTTTGGGTCAAGCGGGCCCGCCCTCTTTCAAAAGCTCGAAAGGCAGGGGATTCTGCTCCGCGACCGCAGCAAGGACATCGGGCCCGGATTTGTGCGCATCACCATTGGCACTCAATCCGAAATGCGCCGGTTACTGAAAGCAATTCGAAAGGACTGGAAGACGCCATCCTGAACGTCACCAAGTCAAACGAGCACATCATGCCACGCACAGCAATCATTCATCGCCAGACCAACGAAACGGACATCCGTCTGAAGTTGAACGTGGACGGGCGCGGAAATGCGCGCGTCGCCACGGGCATCCGCTTTTTCGATCACATGCTTGACCTGGTTGCGCGGCACGGCGCGTTCGACCTGGAGTTGAGAGCCCGCGGCGATCTCGATGTGGATCAACATCACACAGTTGAAGATGTCGGCATAACGCTGGGAGAAGGCGTGCAGAAAGCCCTCGGGAGCAAACGCGGCATTCTGCGCGCCGGTTATTTCATTATGCCCATGGACGAAACCCTCGCCGTTGCCGCTGTAGATCTTGGCGGCAGGCCGTATTGCGTCGTGAAGGCAAAGATCGCTGCCAAACGCGTCGGCGATTTTCAGGTCGAACTGATGGAGGATTTTTTCCAGGGTTTCGCGCAAGCCGCGAAGGCCAACGTTCATCTGCGCTCCCTCTATGGTCGATCGTCGCATCATCAAGTAGAAGCCATCTTCAAGGCGTTTGCGCGCGCACTGCGTTTTGCCGTCTCTCACGATAAACGGCTCCGCAAGGTCTTGCCCAGCACCAAAGGCCTTCTATGAAAGTGACCGTCCTCGACTATAGCGCCGGAAACGTGCCCTCCGTGGAGCGCGCCCTCCAGCGCCTCGGAGCGGAATCGCAACGCACAGATTCGCCCGAATGTATTTCCAAGGCGGATGCCCTGCTTCTACCGGGTGTCGGTCACTACGCCGCTCTCGTTCGTGCCCTCGACGAAAAACAACTCCGTACTCCGTTGGTCGATGCCATTCAGCGCGGCGTGCCATTTCTGGGGATCTGCCTCGGCCTTCAGGTGTTGTTCAAATCCAGCGAAGAGGCCGGCCAATTTCAAGGCCTGAATCTGCTACCAGGAATCGTTTCCGCATTGCCAACCAGCGTGAAGCTACCGCACATGGGCTGGAATCAGCTCGAAAAGAAGCGCGAGTCCTTTTTGCTCGCAGGTCTTGATGGTGAAACATATTTTTATTTTGCGCACTCGTACGCCGCGCTCGATTCGAATGGAGCAGTCGCTGCGACTTGTTCGTACGGTACGCAGTTCGCGGCCGTTATCGAGCATAAGAATATCTACGCGGTGCAGTTCCATCCGGAAAAAAGCGGTGACGCTGGAGCACGGGTATTGCAAAACTTTCTGAGGATCGCGGCATGAGTCTGGCGCATCGCATCATCCCCTGCCTCGATACAGACGGTGAGCGCGTCGTCAAGGGCGTGAATTTCGTTGGGTTGCGCGATGCCGGCGATCCCGTTGCGCTGGCTGCGCGTTACAACGAGGAAGGCGCGGACGAATTGGTGGTGCTGGACATCGCCGCCGCGCGCGATCGTCGCCCGACATTTCTGGAAACGATCCGGCGCGTTGCCGCACAATTGGCGATTCCTCTGACGGCGGGCGGCGGTATTCGGACGCTGGAAGACGGCCGGGTGGTGGTGCGGGCCGGCGCGGATAAAGTGACAGTCAATACAGCGGCTGTCGAAAGACCCCGGCTGATTTCTGAATTATCGCAGGAATTTGGCGCGCAAGCCGTCGTTCTTGCAATCGATGCAAAGCGTGCCGGGGATCACTGGGATGTCATGGTCCGCGGCGGACGCGAATCCGCCTCCCTCGATGCAATCGAGTGGGCGCGGAGAGGAGTCGCGGCAGGCGCCGGTGAAATATTATTGACCTCGGTGGATCGCGATGGAACGCAGAGCGGTTTCGACATAAACCTGACGGCGGCGATTTCAAAAGCCGTAACCGTCCCGGTGATTGCTTCCGGCGGCGCCAAGTTGCCGGAACATTTCGTCGAGGTATTCATGGAAGGCGCAGCCGATGCCGCGCTGGCTGCTTCGATTTTCCATGATGGCGTCCAGTCCATCCTTGCGCTGAAAGAATTCCTTGCTGCGCGGGGCATCGAGGTGCGCTTGCCGTGTTGATTCCCTGCATTGATTTGCAAGGCGGACAGGCGGTTCAACTCGTTCAAGGACGGAAGCGCGAACTTGCCGTCGCCGATGTCTTTGGTTTATTGCGCAAATTCAAGTTGTATCCCTGGTTGCACATCATCGATCTGGACGCCGCCATGGGAAAAGGCTCCAATGACGCCCTGGCGTGCGAGCTTTGCACAAAAGCGCGAGAGGAATTCGGGATGCACGTTCGAATAGGCGGCGGGATTCGAAGCGTTTGTCGAGCAGAAGAAATTGCCGCGTGGGGCGTGGAGCAGATCATCGTGGGAAGCGCCGCGTTTCGCGGCGGAAAAGTGAATACCCGCTTTTTCCGGCAGCTCGCAAAGAAGGTGCCTCGCAAACGAATCGTCATCGCGCTGGATACCGCTCGCGGAAAGATTGCCATTCATGGCTGGCGCGAACGAGTCGCGCTTAAGGCGGAAAGCGTGATGACGCAGCTTGAGCCATTTTGCGCGGCGTTTCTCTGCACCGACGTGGACCGCGAAGGCACGATGGCCGGCGCCAACCTCAAATGGTTTCGAAAGTTGCGCAACGCCACGTCACATCCCATTATCGCTGCTGGTGGGATCAAAACGCGCCGAGAGATCGCGGCACTGGAAGATCTAGGCATGGATGCCGCGGTGGGTATGGCCGTGTACAAGAATCGACTGCGTTGAACGGATCGCCACCAAAGAAGATTCCTTCGCCGGCCAATACACCATAGAAGGCCAAACAGACTCCGGGATATCAGCGGAGATACGCGTCGGTAATGTATTGCTGGACCATGCGCTGCGTATTAAAAAATGAACCGTTGATGGCAATGGCGTGTTGCATGACCCCCAGGAATCTGGCGCGCTCGGTGTAATACAAAGGAAGAATCACGCTCTCCAATTTGGTATAAAGCGATTCGGCTTCCGCCTGATTGTCAGTTGGGGCGCTGCCGCCTGCGGCCCGTCGCGACTCCCCGATCGACCAGCCCGTGACGCCTTCGATGTGGCCCTCGACCCACCAGCCATCCAGAATACTCAGGCTCGGCACGCCGTTTAGCGCAGCTTTCATTCCGCTGGTGCCGGAAGCCTCCAAAGGAAATTGCGGCGTGTTCAGCCAAAGGTCTACGCCCGAAGTAATTTTTCCGCCCAGATCGAGGTTGTAGTCATCCAGAAATACGACGGGAATGTTTTTCCGAAGCGCTTTCTTGGCTTTGAAGATGCGGCGAATGATGTCCTTCCCGCCGCCGTCGTTGGGGTGCGCCTTGCCGGCAAACACGATCTGGAACTGGCCGGCGTTCTTGGCGATCTCGCGAAGGCGATCGAGATCGGACAAGATGAGGTCAGCACGCTTGTAACCCGTAGCACGACGCGCAAATCCAATCGTAAAAACCTCGGGTTCAAGGTTGAGGCCGGTTTTCTTGCGGACTTCCTCGAGCAATTCATGCTTGGCGATCAGATGCGAGGCCCACACTTCCTCCGCGGGCAAGCCGAGAGCGCCCCGCAAACTGTAATTGTCCTCGCGCCACGAAGGAATGTACCGGTCAAAAAGCTGCTGAAACGCAGGAGAAGTCCACGTACCGGCATGCACGCCGTTGGTGATGGCTTCGATGGGCACTTCCGGAAACATCTGGCGTGAAGTTTCGCCATGCTGCTTGGCGACACCGTTCACATATGTGCTCAGGCCCAGCGCGAGCTGCGTCATGTTCAGGGAAGCACCCTGCCTCGCTGCGTCCTGCACACCAGCAAAGTCTTGCCCGGCCTGCAATGCGCGCTTCATCAGGTCCGCGGAAGAGGCATCCTTCAAATCGAGAAACTCGGTCCTCCCGGGAAACACTCGCGTGAAGAATTCCATCGGGAAGCGGTCGTGGCCGGCGGGCACCGGGGTGTGTGTGGTGAACACGCACTTGCTGCGAACTTTTTCGATGTCCTCGCCGCGGATCGCGGTGCGCCCGGCCTTTTCCGCTTCCGCTCCGAGCAGGTCCAGAGTGAGCAGTGCCGCGTGCCCTTCGTTCATGTGATAGCGCGTCAGATCGTTGTGGCCGAGCGCGCGCAACATGCGCACTCCTCCAATGCCTAGCAATACTTCCTGCCGAAGCCTGTAGTAAGGATCGCCGCCATAGAGGGTGCCCGTGAGAGCGCGATCGGCGTCCGCGTTCGACGGCAAATCGGCGTCGAGAAAATAGATGGGGACTTCAAATCCCCTCACGCCCTTGGCCGCATACCGCCAGCACCGGAGCCCGACGCGGCGACCCTCTATCGAAACGCTGGTTCGGGCCGCCTCTTCCACCAGGAAATCCTCGACGCGCCACTCGACTGGCTCTTCCGTTTGCGAACCATCTTCAGAGAGCCGCTGCGTGAAGTATCCGCCGCGGTACAAAAGAGAAACCGCCACCATCGGCAGCCGCAGATCGGCAGCGGCGCGAATGGTATCGCCGGCGAGAACGCCGAGCCCGCCGCTGTAGCTCGGCATGGCGTTCTCCAGCGCAATCTCCATCGAAAAATAAGCGATTAATCGTTTTACCAAATTGACCGGGCTTGCCATCTCACTCGCTTCTTCAGTTGGCGCGGAGCACCAGCTCCCACGCGGAAAAATGCACCTCTGTAAACTTTACATTGTCAGGGATAAGCGACGCGCAAGCAAGGGCCGTCGCACGGATTTGTGCTTATCATTTCTTCTCGCGCAATCAGCATTCAGATGGCGGTTCAGGATTGATGCTGAGTAGAGCCGGTCCAGGGAGCCGCAGCTGTGCCCTCGACAGAAGCCGGAGTAACCTTGCGCACTCCAGAAAACGAAACGGCCAGAGGCTTCCGCCTCCGGCCGCCTCGCGATTAGCTGTTAAGCTTACCTGCGGAAAGCAGGTGAACCAGCAATCTCACAAGAGAGCATGGTCCGTTCACACTGACCCGCTTCGCTAGAACTCGAAACGCACTGACAACTGTGCCTGGCGCGGATCGCCCACGCCGACGCGGAGGAAGCCGTTGAAGTCGAAAAGTTGCGGCGACGACAGCGGATTCACGTTGTTAGTGTTGTTAAAGGTGTTGAACATTTCGATTTTGGGAATGATTTGAAAGCGGTCGCCGAGATGGAACGGGCGATCCACGCCGAAGTCGAAGGTGAAGAACGCATTATCCTTGCGCAAGTGATTTCGGCCACAATCGATGGCGGTGCCGCCACCTGCCGGGATGACAAAGCGGGTCACTGAGTTTTCAAAACCGCATGGAGCACCCGTTCCGTTCCCGTTCACGTTGTCGGTGATGGGTTGCGCTGAATGTGCCTGCATGCGGATGTTTGCATGAAAGCCCCACGGCAAATCAGCCACCGTGTAGGCATTGAATTTGTGACGCTCATCGCGATCAGAATTCGAGTACTCCGCCGCTAGATTGAATAGGTTCGCGTAACGGAAAGTGAATGGGTCGCGCTCGTTGGAATCGTTGTCCTTGTCCACAGAGTAGGTGTAGTTGAAATCAAAAAGGAAGCGGTGGCTCATGCGCTTGCGCATGCCGAACGTGACCCCACGATAGAGCGATTTCGCGCCGCTATCCGTGTCGGTCACGTCTCCAAGGTTTGAGAATACCGTGTGCACACCAACGTAATTAACGGTGTCTTGGCCAACTGTGGGCAGCGCGAATCCGCTTCCAGCGTTGGGGTTGAGGAAGCGCGTCAAGTGCACGCCCTTTGACAAGGTAAAGTCCGCATAAATGGCATAGTCACCGAAGAGTTGCTGCTCATAGCCCACGTTCGTCGTGTAAATGCGTGGGTTAGCGTAGTCTTTGCTGAAAACCGTGACACCTGGCTGGAACGGGAATTGTCCAGGCGGCACGAGCGGAATGTTGGCTGTCGCTGGATAGGTCGGTGGAGGCCCACCCGCTGAGTTCTGGCCACAAAAGAACGGGCCGTTGGGAGGTGCCGGTTGGAACCTGAAAAGGCAGCTTCCCGCTGCAAGTTCCTGCTGTTGAACGCCATTGGTCGTGATAGCGCCCACCTGCGTGAGCATGTTTTGACGCGCATTGAAAATGCCGTAGCTCGCGCGAAGAGCGGATTTCCCGTTGCCTTTAATATCCCAAGCGAAGCCAACGCGCGGCTGAAATTCCTTGTTCTGATTGTGAATGGTGCCGTCGGACGGAAACTTGGGATCGCTCAAATTGACGCCGTAGGCGGTATTGGCAGGAGCAATGGTAGGACTAGGAAAGTGCTGGGCATCCCAGCGCACGCCGTAGTTAAAGGTGAAGTTGCGCCAAACCTTCCAAGTATCTTGCGCGAACAGCGAAAAGTCCTCGTTGGCAATACTGGAAGCGCCGGCCTGATCGAGCGTTTCGCCCTGGGTGGTCGCGCCATCCTGCAGGTAAAGCAGGAGAGGACCGCCAGTGAAAGCGGAGCCGTCGGGACAAACACCGTTGGAGTTGGCGGTGATGCCGGTAACCAAAGAGATGTCCGTAAAAGTTCCATCAGCGCATTCGGCGGCCGTGGGGCCAAAGCCCGTTCCCCCTGGGGTCGCGTAATGCAGAAAGCCGGTGACGGAATCGAAGATGTAGCGGCCCTCATGAAAGCCTCGGAAGATCTGTGTGTTGCGTGTGTGAATCCATTCCCCTCCAAATTTCCAGGTGTGCTTTCCCTTGACGACTGAGAAGTTGTCGCGAATGTCCGAGCGATAAACCAACTCGTCGACGTTAGGCTCAAGAAAAAAGGGCTGCCCGAAACGGAAATTCGGGGCAAAACCGACCGCGGTATCAGGCACGGAGGAAGCATTGATGGTTTCGCGGGGACGCGTCTCACGCGAATACGTGAAGTGCGCCTCGTTGAGCATTGTGTTTGAGAGGGTGCTGAACCAATTCGTATTGACGGCCTGAATGTGAGACGGTCCTTCGATGCCGTTCGCGGACGTTCCGTAGGTCGGAACGTCAAAGGTTTGGTTGGGGTTCTTCGACCAGTCAAAGTTATAAGACCCGAACACCTGGTTCTTGGCATTGAAGTTGTAGTCGACGCGTCCGAACACCGCGGCATTTTTTTCCTGGTGGATGACGGGAAGGCTTTCGTCAGTGTTCTTGAAAGCAGCCGGAAAAGTCGCGGTCTTGAAATAGTTCAGCAGCACCAGCCGCTGGCAATCGCCGCTGGCGGAAATTTGCGCGTCGGTAATGTTGCTGTTGAAAACAGGACTCTGAGTGCCGCAAGCAGCGCCGAGGGTCGCGCCCAGTGCTGGCCGATTCAGGTTCTCGCGGATGCCTTCACCGGCAGCAAAAAAGAACAGTTTGTCCTTGATAAGCGGTCCCCCGAAGCTGCCGCCGAACTGATTGCGGCGAAAATCCTGCAGCGGTTTTCCATCCGATGTTGCAGCGGTCAGTCCTTCGGTGCGAAAGTATTCAAAGCCCGCTCCGTGAATGGCATTCGTCCCGGACTTGGTGACGACATTGATCACGCCGCCCGCGCTCCGCCCAAATTCCGCGTTCGCCCCGCTGGCCGTGATCTGGAACTCTTTGACCGCTTCCAGCGTGATATCGATCGCCGCGCGCTGGCCGCCCATTTGCTCGCCGAAAAACCCGTTATTGTAGTCGCCGCCGTCAAGGCTGATGTTGTTGAAAATGCCGCGCTGTCCATTAATGTTGATTTCATCGCCGTCGGGACCTTGCGTGATGCTGACTCCGGGGGTGAGCGTGAGCAAATCTTCAAATTTGCGCCCAAGAACCGGAGTCGAGGCGACTGCTAACTCGTCGAGGGTGGAGGAGTTTTCCGTCTTGGTTACTTCGACGACAGGAACGTCCGTAACGATGATCTGCTGAGCCACGGAAGAGACTTTCATGGTGACCGGAATTGTGATCGTCTGTCCGACTGTCAAGTTCACGTTTTGCTGAAGAACGGTGGCAAAACCCGACTTGCTGATCCTCAGCGTGTAGCGTCCGGGAGCGAGACTCAAGAAGGCAAAATGTCCATCGGTGTTGGTCGTTTCCGTCTGCGTGTAGTTCGTGTCCAAATTCTTAGCTTCTACGCTTGCGCCGGCGACGCTACCGCCCTTTTCATCAAGAACGTCGCCCTGGACGGTTCCAGTGGTGATCTGCGACTGTCCCCACCCGGATGAGGTAAAACCCAACGCAAGTGCCAGCACAAAAAAAGCACACAGCAGTTTTTTCATTTTTCTCTCCCTCAGACTTCACCCCGCCACTTTGCGCAAGCCCAGGAATTCCCCCTAAGGATGAGGCGGCCTGCGAAAAAATTGCTGCGTGGAGTTTAGGCCGGGAAATGCCAAAGCACAAGGGCCAGGCCTGTGGAAACTTTTCAGGAATTCATAAATGTTTTCGATGCAATGGGTCGTGTCTTGTGAATGTTACAATCGCCCGCGTGGATACTATTCTAGAAACGATTCGCGTCGTGGAGCTCACGGAAGCGCTGGCCGGACCCTATTGCGCCATTGCCGCCGATTCCGCCACCTGAAGCGCCACGCCGGAAATTAAAAGAGGGAAGGCCGCGCCGACCCTCCGAGCAACGAAGTATTCATGTTCGCAATCGTGTGCGTTCCTTCGTTGCCGCCCCACGCAAACATTAGAAAAACCTGCGGGAAACCTCCCGCCCGCAGCGTGAGGCCGGCGGCCAGGCTGTGAACCCAGGGGTTCGAACCGAGGTCGCCGCGAGTCAAGCCGACTTTCCCTTCATCGGCTGCGAACGAAAAACCAAGCGGCCCCCAAATGGAATGCTCGAAACTCTGTTCGAAGAACATCACATTGGGTGCGCGGAAGCGGAAGTCCTGATAGCTGCTAAGCGAAGGATTGCCATTTAGGTCCACTCCGCCAATCGTGGGCTGAAAGTAGAATGGAACGAGATTTCCCCCGGGCGTCATCGAGGCCGCCAGGTAAAAGCGCAAGCCGACGGTTCCCTCTCGGTCGCGGCTGATTGCCTGACAGATATGCTTTCTTGGATCGCTGGACGGAGGACATTCGTCCGGCCCATAAGGGTTATTGTCCCTGGGCATCAGATTGCGCGTCGTTTTTTTGTAGAGCACAAACTGATGGGACAGATCGGCGGTCAATCGCTGAAAGGTGAACGTCGAATTTCCTGGCGTCAAAAATTGCTGATAGGCTAAGCTGTAGTTCAGCCGCAGAAAATTGTCGAAGACCACCGGGCGAATTCGAATGCCTTCGCCGAGTTGCAGCGTTCCCGGCTGGCTGGTCAAGCCTGGCGCGGTCGCTTCCGTGTATAACGTTCCAATCGATGGGCTCGGCTGGCCAGTGCTTGGCCGAATATCTACAAAGCGGCCGTTGATTTCTCCGTAGAAACTGGCATTCAACGGCTGGTAGAAAGGCTTCACCGCCTTCCCGCCCACAATCGTCTGAGTCATTCCGTAAAACGAACGTCCCGCAAGTGTGGTAGCCGGACCCAAGCCGAAGTACGTTAACGTGTTGAGGGAAATCGTCTGGGCATACAAATTTATGACGGGGTGTTCGGGAAGTTCCTTCAAGACTTTCTTGCCCGGCGATGGCGGCGGACCGATACTGACACCTATAGGTTGATTCGGCGTGTGGACCAGCTTCAAGTAGAAACCCGCACGCCACGATCCGTTGCTCGAACCAACCGCATCGGCATCCCAACTCGTTCGCCAGGTTGGGGTGGTCTTGTGTCCAACGTAGGCCAGGCCGGCGCCGAATCCGTTCTGTGGCGCGATACTGCCCACGGCGATGTGAATGGGTTGCCCGGTAAAAAGTTCTTCCGCACAACCAGGAATGCCTTTGAGGTTGAAGCAGCTTTCTTTCAGCTTGTCGGTTTCTTTGGGACTATCGATACGCGGAGGGTTTTGCGGAGCGGGATCCTGCTGCCCTCGCGCCGTTCCTGCTGCGAATAAAATCAGAACGAAAGCGATACGTCGCACAGTACCTCCTTCACTTTCTTGGCGGCCGGGCGCGCGTGTGTAGAATTGCAGTGGCCCTGTGAATGTATGCGCTGACGTCGCCCTCGGTTTTTAGCGACCGGGGGTCAATCGCCAGGACTGCCGCCAATTCTTCCAAATGCTTGAGCAGGGCCTCGCGCAAGTGCAGGGTCTGGGCTTGGAGAAGTTTCCCGGCAGGCCGGTTCTTGTTGTACGAACCCGGCGCGGGTTTGGGAACAAAGATCGCATTCGTCGGCGTGGCCATCAGTTCCCTCCCAGATTGAAGTATGGAATATCGGAGTCGGGCCGCAACTGGTCCGTGAGCAAATCGAGAAATGTGCTGGCGTTTTTCTCGCGGACGGTACGCTGAGCATCACCCTTGAGGAAGAAATTCGTAGCGGTTCCGGGGATGCAAGCGTGTTCGAAGATGCGCCCCCCGGCGGCAGCCTCCGGGCCGGGGACCACTGTCCCCTTCGCGACATACGGTGAAACGAGAACAGCAGGGACGCGCACGCCCAGACGGTCGAAATTGAACGCCTCGCCCGTTCCGGTGTCGGCAGGCTGAGCGCAGTAGCCGTCCGGCGTGCACGCAGGCGGCACAACGTGGTCGTAAATTCCGCCGTGCTCATCGTAAACGATCAACAATGCCGTGCTTTGCCAAAGGGCCGGGTTCGTTCGAATCGCGTTGTACGTATTGGCGATGAACCTTTCGCCTTCCTGGACGTTGTGATCCGGGTGCTGGTCCGAAGCCAGAATCTCGCCGCCGCCCGGCCCGGGATGATCGTTGTAGCAGGGTTCGATAAAACTGTACTCCGGCAGAGTGCCGCCCTTGCAGTCGGCGATAAACTGATCGTAAGTGGCGAAAATCTGCGGCTGGTTCTTCAGCAAATTCACGATTTCCATCGTCGAGCTCGGCCCGTCGTAGTAGTAAAGCTTGGCCGTGTGCCCGGCCTGTATCATGCGCTCGTAGATGCTCGGAATCGGATCCTTAATGTAAAAAATGTCCATGCCCACCTGGCCGAACGAAGTTCCGTAGTGGGCGAACGCCCGGTTGCAGATGGTTGGGCCGGGGATCGAAGAAAACCATCCATTGAATACGGCGAATTGCGTGGCCAGGGTGGTGAGCACCGGCAGTTTGTCCGGCGTGAAGTAATACATGATGTTGTGCGAGCGATTCACGTTGTTTGTCTGTGTGAAATAGTCTTTAACAAATCCCTGCATGTTGGCCACGCGGCCCGGTCCCGGGGGTGCGCCGCCAAAGAGTTGCAGATCCACGCCTGGAAAATGATGATCGGGGTCCGGATCGAGCTGGCTCTGAAATTGCGCGTTCGGCTGCACCTTGACGATCGCGCCCGTGGTGTCGGGATTCGACTCATTTCCCGTCAAGCCATTAATCTTGGGGTATTGCTTCATCAAACCGCCCAGCATGTGGTCGAACGAGCGGTTTTCCATCATCAACACCACGATATGCTTCAGGTTGTCCAATCCGGCCGGCATGTACACCCCCAATGACGTTGCGCGAATAGGCTAGCACTGTATGGATAGTGAGGGAGGGAGAGCAAATCGTATCACCGCTCGTGGTTTCGAGTCCATGCAAGCAGCAAACCGCTGCGAGCTCAAAATAGACCAGGCGTCTTAACTTAAGAGCGTTGCAACGTGGCCCGCTCGGCCCTGGCGCTCAGGATTTCCATAGCGCGCTGAAGCAGCCTTTCGAATTCGCGGGCTTCAATCCTCGTGGAGGGCCTTTCTTCGGAATGCCTTCGCGAAAGTTCGACTCGATTCAGTGTTGTTTCGACAACTTCGTTTACGGTCATGGTGGTTGGTTCTCCGGGGACAGCGGTTCAACCACAAGTAGTGCTCCAAGTCGCGAATTCGTTTCAACCTCGGGCACTCTGGAAAGCCAACTTGAAATTTCTTCAGCCAGGTTTGCGGTCCTGATTCTACGACCCGGCGTACAGCTGGAACGGCGCCCAATAGAACGGTTTCCTGAAAACGGAGCCAGCGTCAGCGGAATGAAGGAGCGAAAGCTTGGCGTCGCGAAGCGCGGTAGCGGGATCTTTGCCTTGGCTCAGCGCGCCGTAGAGTGAATCCATTAGCCGCGGTGTCGACACGTCGCTTACTTCCCACAGCGCGCCAATCACATTGTGCGCTCCGGCCCGCATGAACGCCCAGGAGAGCCCCACTAATCCCTCCCCGGAATAGGACTGCGTGCCCGCCCCATTGCACGCGGAAATCGTCACCAACTCCGCGTTCAGGTGATGCGCAACAATGTCCCGCGCGTAGAGCTTGTACGAGTCCCCTTCGGGACTCAGGATGACCGCTGATTCGAGAGGATGGCTCACATTGGAAGTGCCATGAGTCACAAAATGAACATAGGAAAATCGCTCTGGATGGCTGTGGAGATAACCCGTCGACGTTGCCTGCTGCCCTTCCAGCACTTCGCGCTGTTCTGCCGGAAAGTACTTTTCTATAGCTTTCATTTCCTCGGCGGCCTGCGCCAGCCCAGGAAAATCCTTGTTGGGTTCCGTGTTTCCCACCAGCAGAATCGCCTTCGCCGCTTTTGCCGGCGGCGCCGCCCGGTTAGCCAGCAGCGTCAACGAGCTCGCCGTACTTATCGTCACGTCTTCAATCCAAAAATGAGGCGTAGCGCCAGGAACCAGGAGCGTTTCAAAGTTCAGGCGGTGCAGTTTCGCGTCTCCAAGGACAATCACACGTGAGTCCTTCGCAATCAGCTTCTGCGCTGGCGCGATCAACATCGTATACAGCTTTTCCCCCTTTTCGTTTCCGCCCGCCAGCAAGTCCTTCCCGCTTTGCATAGCCTCGCGATAGCCGTTCGCCAGTTGCTCAATCTCATTCTGTTTTGCCAGCGTAAACGAGCTGATTTTGGCCGGCGTAATCACCCACAAATACGACTGCTGCGGCCCCAGCCAGTACACCAGCAGGAGGGAATTCCGCTGCCGCGCGGTCTTCTGCGGATGAAAATCGGGTAAGGGAAACGAAAGCGTCTTGGGTACCGCGCCAAGTCCTTCCGCCAGCGTCCGCGCTCGGCTCAATTCGGCCACTTGCAGCGCATCTTCCACCCGGTGCCGCGCCATCAGAAAGTCAATGAAATTGCTGTAGAACCGGATCGTGTTGAATAAAAATGTGAGACGAAGTTCCGGCGACGAAATCGATGCGCGGGCATCCTCAATCGTTGACAGGGAGAGCCGGTATTCCTTCTCCGCCTTGGCATCCAGGCCGGCGCTCGCATAAACATTCGCCAGTTCCGCTTGAGCTCTCCACTGCTGGATTTTGTTAGCCTGCGGATCTTGAGTCACCTTCAGAAAGACTTTTTCCGCCTCGTCATAATTATGCCTGTTCGCAGCGATGGTTCCGCGCAGAAGCCTCGAATCAAGGGCCAGCCTTGGTCCAAGGCCCTTTTCCGCCAAAGCCGCAGCCTCTTGGTTATATTGTTCTGCTCGATCGTTGCTTCCTGCTCGGACCGCGATCCATGCAAGTTGGCTTAGGCACTGAGTAAGCGTATCCTTAGCGTCCTGCGCGCGAGCCAACTCCAAAGCTTGGTTCAGTATCGCTGCGGCGTTGGCATCATCACCTAATCCCTGGTAGGCATAAGCTGTGGACGTCAACCAGTACGTTCGCGCCGCAAATAAGCTGTTCTTTGCCGCCACTTCCTCGGCCTGTTTGTAAAATTTCAGCGCACTCTGGAAGTCCCCTAGCTCCGTGTAGTTCCACCCTGTGTTTCCAAGCGTTCTCGCCATTGAGCCCGCGGCTCCGATGGACTGGGACAATTCCGCTGCCTCGCGGTTCCAGCCGATCGACTCGTCGTAATGACCCTGCATCGTCGCCGCCACTCCCAGTCCACTGAGTGCCGCGGCTTCCAGGAAGGAGTCCTTCTGCTCTCGCGCCAATTCGCGCGCTTTCTTGTAGTCAGTTTCCGCCGCGCTCCCATGGCCCTGGGTAAATTGGAGCGTTCCGTGCTTCAGCGTGATGTCTCCAAGAAGCTCCGGGTGATACTTCTTGGCGAGCGCTTCGGCTTCCACAAGATCCTGCTCGGCCTCCTTCATCAGGAACAAACTGATATGAGCAGAGCCCTGCGTGGCCTTGCGCCGGACGGCCAGATCACTGTTGGCAAAAGCAGGAGGCAGTTCTTCTTCCAGGAGGACAAGCGCTTCTTGTTCCTTGCCCTGTATATCGAGGATCTCGGCTTCCAGGTACTGGAAGCGCCAGTGCCACTCGCTTTCTTTCGAGGGGAACTGCTTCAGTCCGAGATCGGCTCCCTGCAATGCCGCGGACACTCCGCCGCGTCTTAATTTCATTCGTGCATTTTCGTACAGCGCCTGCGGGTTTGCAGTTGGCTGACAGGCAGACAGCAGAATTGCAACGAGGAACGGAGCTAGTTTCCGCCCTTTGGCGGTTGTCCGTTGGTGGTACCACCGCCGGAGGATCCTCCTCCTCCGTCCGGCGACCCCAATTCGAATCGCAGCATCGTCAGCGTGCGGATATTGCGCCCGGCAAACACTTCCGCCAGCGCAATCTTCCCGAAGTGCGGAACCTTGATCGTGTGTCCTTCGACTTCCGCGCCCGGCAAATCCGTCTCGATCTTTTCCACCAGCGAGCACAGCAGAACCTCTTCACCCGGAATCATGATTTTCCCGGATTTCTTGTCGTCTTTCACACTTTTTTTCAGGTCCGCGAAGGTCTTGGCCTCCAGTAGCAAATCATGCCGCAACGTGACTCTCACCTCGAACCCGCCCAGTTTCAGGCCCTCGAAGTGGCTTCCCAACGCTATGATGTGGTTCTCGCTGTTTCTCTGATTGAGTATGTATTCAGAAGTCAGCCGCGTCACCATGCGGTCCACCGTCAGAAAGTCCAGAACCTTCAGACCTTCCACGACCACCGTCACGCTTGTGGTCGCAATATTTTCTTCTTTGTCCTGGAAGCTTCCGGAGAGGTGGGTTTGCGCGGCGTCGAAGGCAGCGATCCGCGGGATTACGAATTGTTCGATCCCCGAATGCGCTTGACCGCCCTCAATTGGCAATGCCAGCGAGGCTTGCGCGGAGATCGGCACATCGACCGGTCGGTGAAAATGGCCGCTTAAGGCGTAACCAGAAGCGTGGAAATGGAAGCGAAGGGGCTCGAACTTGGGCATGGGGGACACCTCGATTACCGAAATGAGGGTACTACTTAATTCATTTGCTGTGTGAATTCAATAGCAAAGGCGAGGCTCAGTACCGTGCCTCTGAGCGGCTGACCTTGCGAAACCGGGGCGCCGAAGAATACTAAGCTGTATTTTCCGGGCCGGACGAGCCCCGCCGGGACTGACACATGCGCTTCCTTGTTCGCGCTGGAACCGGGGACGTTCACCTCCCACAGGGAGCGCCCTGATTCGTCCTGGAGCTGGCAGACGTAGCTTTCAAAGCTCCGCGAAGGTGTAAAGTCGAAATCCAGGCCAAAGCCTTCGTTCGGGTGGATTTGTACCTTTACTTCCTCGCCGCCACGCGTATTGGCCATTTGCAGGGAGAAACTAGAAGTAAACAATTGTGGGGCACCGTGGGCGACTTCCTTTGCGCGCGGGAGCGTGATTGTATTTTGATAAATGATGATGAGCAATAGGGCTGCAAACGCCGGCACAGCCACGATGGGCCGGAGCCAGTTAAACCAGCCGCCTCGGGCAGCAGCGCGTCCAGTCACCATCGAATTCACCTTCTCTTGCCGCAACACCTCGCGCGCATTGTCCGCAAACACCGCCATCGCCTTCAAATCCAGCGCGCACTCGGCGCAATCAAAGTAATGTTCTTCGTATTCTTCCCTCTGGGCCAGGGAGAGTTCGCCAAGCAGATACTTCTCGGCGGCCTGCATTTGTCTTGCCTCGTTATGGTTCATATGTGCCATCCGATAGGTAGTGCAGGGGATAAGAATATCGTTTCACCGGATTTCCTCAATTAGCAGCCCGCCGCACAGTCCCAATTTGGTCCTTCTCATATAAGGCTCTGAACCTGTCCTTGGCCCGGTGCACCAGCACCCGCAAGTAATCCCGGTCCACACCAAATTCATGGCAAACCGCGTCTTTCTCCTTTTCTTCCAAGAAGATAGCCCGGAGGAGCTCGCGATCCCGCTCCGGCATTTCATCGAGAATCTGGCGAACGCGGTGCGCGGCTTGCTTCGAAACCAGCATCCCCTCTAGATCCAGTACCTTATCCGGGATTTCCAGGTGTGAGTCTTCCAGGGGATGATTCTTCGTCGAAGACCGGTAGTATTCCAGTAAAACGTTGTTACAAATAGAGTTAACGAAGGCGCCAAACCGCTCCGGTTGACGTACCCCGCCCTCCCGGCGCACCGCGGCAATCACCCTTATATAAGTCTCTTGCCGCAAGTCCTCCACACTGTCGGAATTCAGTGTCCGGGACCGCAACTTAATCCGCAGAAGTTGGTCAAAATAGGCGACAAAGTGGTGCTCGGTCGGTGGGTCCCCGTCCCGTAGACGATCCACGTAGGCTTTATCAAAGGAGAAGAAGTCCACACCAGCCTCGGAGTCTTGTGCGAGGAGTATAGCTTCGCCCTCCTTCCGGGGCAATGAGACATCCGGTTTCTTTTCCTATCCCTGAAACGATTGCCGCTCCTCCCGCACAATCTCTTTGTAACAACCCGGTACGCCCGGGATTGCTTATCCATGGGGAACCTTCCCCGGTCCCCGTGTGCCCCAGTGGGCGCATTCTTGCCTGCCCTGAACGGGCTGGGATGCGCCTCCCCCTTCCAAAGGGTGGGCCAGCTACATGGAGGATCCGTGACGAGTCCGGTACTTTACCCAAATGGCGCTAGAAATCTTGCGTTCGCATCCCACAAGAATTCCGATGGAAAGCCTAAGACGACAGGGGAGCGAAGCGCTTCCTCCTCCCGCGTGATTGCTCTAAGCGTCGAAATAGTCGCCAAGCCCCAGGAAGCGCACCGCGTCGAAACGGCAATTCCGAAGGCTTTCGCCGGAGCATTGAAGGATGTCACCGGATTTGCCGGGTGCCTGGTCATGATCTCCGATCAAGAAGCGCGGCTGGTAACTGTAGTTACCTTATGGACCGGAGAAGACCGCGCAAACCGCTGTAGGGAAAATCTGCGCTGGGTTCACGCTCTCCTGGCTCCCTATGTGGACCGCTGCCTTCGCGTGCAAACCATGCTCGCCTGTTTGCCCGTCTCGCCTGCGGTAGAGCGGGAAACAAATACCCCCGAAGCTTGTTTTATGCTACAGGAACATTCTTCCACAGAGGGAAACATCTGCGTCGCGTAGCGCATCTTACATAAAGAGAGAATTGAAGCGGTATGAGCTCGTTTGCGGGGTTGGAACGATGGGCCTGGGTCGAATGGATACGAAGCGCTTGGAACGAAACTGCAGCGTGCGTTCTTGTTGCGGCGCCGCGATTACATCACTGGATCAGCAGACTCTCTGCTTGAACCACTTCTTGTCGCGCTGTTACGCAAATCTTGAGGCGCTCGATCCGCGGTGCCGCAGGCTCCAGATGGAGCCCGTGGACCTGGCCTATATGCGGGAATTCATTGAGGAATGCTCCAGGAAGGCTCTCGATGTCGCCTTGCATTCCGAATCTCTGACCAATCTTCAGCGCGGACGTCTGCTGGACATCTTGCTCTGGGCCGGCGAATTGTTCCTTTTGGTGCGCGCCCCGCGTCTTTCGCTCACAGGTTCTTTAGCGTCGCCTGATCCGAAGCTCGCAGCCACCGCCGCCGCTTCCCGCTCCTGAGTTTCTCCACGGATTGACTGCTCGCGCAACGAACTTTAGTCGTTGTCCGAGGGACGCACGGAATTACGTGCGCGTGCCGTCAGCCGCGTCGCCCATTCGGCCCACGGCAGGGCTTCCAACTCCGTCAGGTAGGAATACGCCACCGGCACGACCAGCAAAGTCAGCAGCAAGCAGAGCGTTTGCCCCCCGATGATCGTCACGGCAATGGAAGCGCGCTGCTCCGAACCCGCGCCAATGCCCACCGCCACCGGGATCAGCCCCGCAATGATGGAAAGCGTCGTCATCAGGATGGGCCGCAGGCGCACGCGATTGGCTTCCATTATCGCCTCGCGCACCGGCATTCCTTCGCGCCGCAGCCGATTCGTATAGTCCACCTGCAAGATGCCGTTCTTTTTCACGATGCCCAGCAACAGGAACATTCCCAGCGCGCTCCACAAGCTCAGCGCGCGTCCCGTAATCCAAAGAGAAAAGAGCGCGAACGGCACGCTCAGTGGAAGCGTCAGCATGATGATGAACGGATAAGAAAAACTCTCAAACTGCGCGGCCAGCACCATGTACATAAAAATGGAAGCCAGCAGCATGGCCAGCAGAAGATTCAAAGTCGTCTCTTCCAGAACCTTCACCTGCCCGGAAAACAGATAAGAATACCCGGCCGGCAATCCCACTTCCTTAATAGATTGCACCGTGTGCGCCGCGGCGAGGTCGAGCGGGTAACCGGCAGCCACGTTCGCGAACACGCTGACCTGAAATTCGCGGTTGTAGCGCTGCAACGACGCGGGCCCCGCGCCTCGCCCAATGCTGGCGACATTTTCCAGCCGCACTTGCCCGAGTTTCGTCGAGGGCACCATCATGCGCGCCAGCACATCGGGATTGTCCCGCTGCTCTGGCAGCAATTGCATCGTCACCGGATACTGCTCCGAGCCCTCTTTGAACCGCGTTATCTCATCTTCGCCCGAATAAAAAAGTCTGACCGCGTCGCTGACGTCGGTCATGCGCACCCCGATGTCCGCGGCCCGCTGCCGGTCCACTTTCACCTGGAGCTCCGGTGTATTGAGGTTCAGGCTGGGGTTGACGTCCACCAGCTCCGGATAATTCATCATTTTTCCGGCGGCCTGCTTGCTGATTTCCGCCAGCTGCGTAAGCTCTGGCCCGCGAATCACCGCCGCGATGGGAAAATAAATTTCGCCGCCCAGCACCGAAGGCAAGCGCACGTTGTACGTCATGTTCCGATAGCTCGCGAGGATTGCGCGTACCGCAGTGGCCATCTGCGTGTGGCTGCGCTTGCGCTCGCCGCGCGGCACCAGCACGATGAACAGGTGCGCGTGATTCGTCGGTCCGTGCGTAAACGATTGGACCAACGCCACCTCCGGCAAGGCCACCACGCGCTCGGCAATTTCTTGCGCCAGCACCGTGGTTTTCTCGAGCGAAGTGCCTTCCGGAAGCGTGTAAGAACTGATCAGTTCAGATTGGTCATCGGCGGGAATCCAGTCGCGTCCCACCAGTCGATACAACCCAAAGGTCGAAAGAAAAGTGACCACGCAAATTCCGAGGATTACGCGCCGGTGCGCCAGCGACCACTGCAGCATCCGTAAATACATCACTTCCACGGCGTGCAGCACTCCCTCGGAGTGCGCCTTCTTTTCGCCTCCGCTCAGCTTCAAGAAGCGCGAGCTCATCATCGGCGTCAGCGTGAACGCCACCAGCAGCGAAACCAGAATCGCCATCGCCATCGTCCACCCGAAGGAGTTCACGTATTTCCGGGCGTAACCCGTCATGAACGCAATCGGCAGAAAAATAATCACCAGCGACAGGGTCGTGGCCATCACCGCCAGCCCGATTTCCCGGGTGGCTTCGATCGCCGCTCGCACGCGGTCTCTTCCCTTCTCTTCCATGAACCGAAAAATGTTTTCGAGCACGATGATCGCGTCATCAATCACGATGCCCACGGCCAGCGTCAACGCCAGCAGCGTGATGTTGTTCAGCGAGAAGTCCATGCCCCGCATCAACGTGAACGTCGCGATGATCGAAGCCGGAATAGCCACCGCGGCAATCAGCACCGCTCGCCAGTTGCGAATGAAAATCCACACCACCAGGCTCGCGAGAATACTCCCCAGAATCAGGTGCTCTAGCAGCGAATGGACGGAAGCCTTGATGAAATCCGAAATGTCGTGCACCACCTGCAGTTGCACGCCCGCGGGCATCTGCGCTCGCAAATCGTCGAGCTTGCTCCTCACGTCGTCGGCCACGCGCACGGTGTTGACCCCGGATTGCCGCAGCACCTGGATGCTCACGACATCTTGCCCAGGCGTGCCTTTGCGAAACAGCGCCGACCACGTCCGCAATTCCTCCGCGCCATCCTCGACTTTCGCCACATCCCGGATGCGCACCGGCGTCCCTCCGCGCGTCCCGATCACAATCTCGCCGAATTGCTCCGCCGACGTGACGCGCCCCAGCGTCCTAAGCCCCAGTTCCTGCGGTCCGGTGATCATGCGTCCGCCCGGCGCTTCGATGTTTTCGCGCTGCAAAGCCGACCGCACGTCGAGCACCGTAAAATTGTGCGACGTGAGCTTCTGCGCATCCAGCAGCACGCGAATCTGCCGCCCCTGCCCGCCGTTGAGCTCAACGCTCCCGACTCCGTCCACCGTTTGAATCGCGCGCCGCACCTGCTTGTCCGCAATCTCCGTCAGTTCGCGGCGGCTCATCGGGCCGCTCACCAGCAGCGTCATGATGGGATCGGACTGCGGGTCCTGCTTGGTGATAATGGGCGGAAGGGTGTCGCGCGGTAGTCGGTCGATGGCTCCCGAAACTTTTTCGCGGATGTCCTGTGCCGCGCCCTCGATGTCGCGCTCCAGCACAAACGTGCAGGTAATATCCGCAAATCCTTCGAACGCGTAAACGCTGATCTCATCGATCCCGCTCACCGAGGAAATGGCGTCCTCGAGCGGCAACACCACTCCGGTCACCACTTCTTCGGGAGTGGCCCCAGGCAGCTGCACTTCCACGTTTACTGTCGCGGGATCGGCTTTAGGAAATAGGTCAACCGCCAGGCCTTTGTAAGAAAACACGCCCAGCGTCACAAGAAATGCAATCAGCATCACCGTGAAGACGGGATACTTTACGCAGGTTTCGGCGATCTTCATCGGTGAATGTGCTTGCCCGCTGCGCCCGTTTACCGCACCGCAGGCGCTTTCCCTTCGGATCGCTCTTGGACCGTGGCGCCGTCGTGCAAATCCCCGGAAAGGGCCACCGCCACGCGGTCGCCCGGCTTCAGCCCCTCGGCCACTTCAAAGCGCCGCCCGTGCTCATCTTCCGTCTGACCGGCCGGGCGAATCTGGCGCTCCGAGACGCGATTGCCGTTCAGCAAAAACACTTTGTACACGCCGTATCTGTAATTCACCGCTCGCTCGGGAAGAAAAATCGCTTTCTCTTCTTTCTCGCTGGGGATGGATGCCTGTACGAAAAACCCCGGCTTCAGCCGCCCGTCCAGATTGGTGATTAGAGCTTCCGCTTCAAACGTGCGCGAATCCTGCGCCACCGCGGGATTGATCCGCGAAATCTTTCCTTGGAATGTCTCCCCCGGAAAAGCTTCCACGTGCACGTCTACGATCTCTCCGTCTTTCACCCATCCCGCCCAGCGTTCCGGCACCGCTAGCCGCGCTCGCAAATGATCCGTGCGCACCAGCACCATCACCGGGCTCTGCACCCGCAGGTATTCGCCAGGATGCACGTCGCGGGTCTTGATCGCTCCTGGAAATGGCGCCCGCAGAACCGCGTCCCCTAACTTTTTCTCCGCCAGCTTCTCGCTCGCTTCGCTGGAAACCAGCAGCGCCTTCAGCCGGTCCACTTCTTGCAGCGCCACGGTGTACGTCGCGCGCGTACTCTGGTAGCGGCTCGCGGCCTCGTCCAGCTGCTGCTGCGAAATCAGTTTGTCCCTGTACATCTCCTGCGCGCGGTTGTATTTGTGGTCCGCGTCAAAGAGGTCCGCCTCCGCTCGCTGCACCGAAGCAAGCTTCTTTGCGTCCGCGGGCGGCGGATCATTGGGTCCAATCCCCAGCTGCGCCCGCACTTGCGTAACCAGCCCGCGCTGGCGGTCCACCTCGAATTGCAGTTCCTGCGGATCGATGGTGATCAGCGCCTGGCCTTCCTTGACGTTGTCCCCCACGTCGGACAACACCTCGGCCACCCGCCCTTCCACTTGCGAACTCAATATGCTCTCTTCCAGCGCGTAGAGTGAACCCACGGCCTGGATCCGCCGCCGCGCCGTTTCCTCAGCCACCGTGTAGAACTGTACGGGCGTTGGGTGAGAAGCGTCTCCCAGCACGCTGCTCGGCTGCGTCTTCGAACACCCCGCAGCAAACAGCGTGGCACACGCCACCATCGGGACGACCAGAATCATCCCCAGACGCAAATCACCTTTTTGATGAAGTCGCAGACCCACTGTACTCAGGGCTCCCCCGTCTTTCTCTTTTGACGCGCGACCATACCCAACCGTTTCAGCCCTTCCCGTTCCAGCCTGAAACAAATGTTTCTCCTGCCGAAGCCTGCCGCGCCCCACCGCTTCTCATGACCAGCTTGCAGTCCACGGCACGTCCAGCAGCCACTCGCAAACCTTGAAATTGTACCAACACTCCGATGAGACTCACCATCTTTAACTTCGCGCTGCGAGCTGATCTGGATGCTCTTCGATAAGCGTATGCTCGTACAACTCGAATGTGCACGTCCGCTAATCTGGGCGGGCTCAATGGGTGGGCGCAATAGGGAGCGTTATTCGGGCAATTCGACGCTGCATGTGCGCGTGGAGGCTTTTTGCCAAGCCTCACTCGTCACGAACGAGGAAAAGCGAAGCCTGCTGTGCTGCTCGAACGCCTGGATTGCATTTTGATAGGCCGCCTCGGCCTTCGCCCGGTCCTTCTGGTCCCCGATTATCTCCGAGGTGCCGTCTTCCGAGGACGCCGTGCCGCCAAGCTGGGTGGCCAAATCCTTGGGCTGCTGCCCGAACGCTTCCCCCCGCCATGCAGGATGACATCGTGGGTGACAAAGACATGAGTGTGGTCGATTTCGAACATCTCGGATATCCGCCTCTGGCGCGGCAGACGTGATGGTATTGCCTTCCGTTGTCTTCGGGGCTTACTGCTTCCGGACGTGTTGCTCGTCGGTGAGGTGGATGCGTTCGGCGTTTTCCACGCTGGACATATCGGAGAGGATGACGCGGTCACCTTCTTTTAGTCCGGCCAAAACTTCGACAGTGTTTACGGAATTGCGGCCGAGGTTCACGTAGACTCGCACCGCGTCTGCGCCGTTGTTAACGATCTTGAAGAGGGAAATTCCGGTGTTCTGCGCGCTGTGTGCGGGGCGTCCGACCTGGAGAACGCTGTCGATCTTTTCGATGTCGATGGTGCCCTCCACTTCGAGGCCTACGCTAGCTCCTTCGGGCACGGCATCGAGGGCGATATCCACGGTCCGCGTGTCGCCTGACGTGGACGGGCTAATGCTGCCAACATGCCCGCGCGCGAGCGGGCCCTTCTGCGTGGCTATCGCGGCGTTCTGACCAGGCTTCACGTCGGCGGTCGTGCCGGTTGGAAGAATTACTTGGGCGACGAAGTTCGTGGACCCTTCTGCGCGAACGAGCTTTCCCTGCCCCCGCACTTGCCGCAGCATCGGACCCCTCTTTACTGTGTCGATCCAAATTGAGGAGTAGTCCACATTTGGTATGTCTGAGGACGCACGAGTGCTTACCTCGCCGCTAACGTCACCACTCACACCGCTGGCGACACCGCCAGTCACTCCGCCGCTAACCTCCCCTGCAACGCCTCCCGAAACGCCGCCAGCAACACCGCCGGCGACGCCCGTCTTGGGAGCGGACTGCAGGGGAGCACGCTTCAGCGGGAAACTCCAGGCGCTCAGTCCTACAACCGCCACAAGACAGCACGAAATAACCCCGAACGACGCGATCAATTTTCCCCGTGACATGCGAACCTCCTTTAGCATTAGAGCGACGCGCTCCACGAGCTGGCGCTCGGCGAGAAATGGCGGCGCGGGAATGGCGGCGATGCGTGTGCGGCCGTCAGTGAATTCCAAAAGCGCCTCAAGGTAAGCTTTACGAGCGTTCGTGAGCCGCACCACTTCGAGATCCACCACCTGCTCGCGCGCCAGCCTCACGCGCGAGATCAGCCAGGCAATCGCAGGGTGGAACCAAAAAACTGCCCGAACAATTTCTTCAACCAAGTGTTGGGCCCAGTCGCGACGACGAATGTGCAGCAATTCGTGGCACGCAATCGCCGACTGGAAGCGTGCATCCGTCGACAGAAAATGTTCCGGCAAAAGAACTACGGGCTTCGCCAAGCCGAACGTGACCGGCGAATCTACATTGGCAGCGAGGCGAAACTCAGCGCTTGCGCCAACCGTGGCGCACATCCGGTTGAGAATCGCGGCCGATTCCGCACTGTCTGTGATGGGCGTAGAAGCCTCGCGGAAGCGGCGAAGTCTCAGCAGCCCGAGCACAAGGAGTGCGAATCGCAACACAATTCCGCAAAGAATCACAATGCCGATCACTTGAGCGATGGCTTCCATGCTGGGAAAGTGCCAGCTGGTCGCAACAGGCATCGTAGATGGTGAAAGCGTGACGTCGCTGGCCCCGGGTACAACCAGTACGGCAGCCGCGCTTGGCAAACGACGCCACGGCTGGAGAAACGGCAGCACGAAACAGATGAACAAAAGGACGCGCCAGTACGTGAGGAGTACCTGCGGCTGGCGAATCTGGAAAAGCCGGGGAAGAAATCCAGCTGCCAGGACGAGCAACGCAACTTGTGCGCTCCAAAATAGGAGGTTCGAAAACCACAGCGGCATGTTCATTGGCTGCTCCGGTCTGCTTCCATTGCTTCCGCCATTCTCATTTCGTTTCCTCGACCATGCGCACAATCTTTTCCAGATCTTTCTCGCGAAGGCGGCGCGACTTCACCAGGTGCACCAGCAGTGGTTCCGCTGAGCCGTTGAAAACGCGATCGATGAATTCGCGAATCATCCCGCCGATCACCTGGCTCTTCGGGTGCGCCGGCCGGTAGAGAAAGGCGCGATCCTGGCGCCGCTTCTTCAGGTAGCCCTTGGTTTCGAGAATCTTCATCATGGTCATCACGGTGGTGTATGCGATTTTGCGGCGCTCCAGCAGCGCTTCATAAACGTCGCGCACCGTCGAACTATCGCGCTCCCACACCAGCTTCATGATTTCCAGTTCTTGCGGGGTCAGTGTTGCATGTCTCGGTCTCATATCTAGCGCCCTTATAGTACTAAGTAATTCGTATGTCAAGCACAAAAAAACTCCACGAAAATGTGCTAACTCCCGACGTCAAAGGAGGTTTCAACTACGCGCTATCCGCCAAAATGGTATAACTTCCGCGTCTCGCAAATACAGCTGACCGTTCCAATGAAATTTTCTTCGCAACCTGTAATGGCAGATTTATCTGATGGCAAGCGCACGCGGCGCATTGATGGTGGGAGACAGTTCCAAGGTTCCGGAGAGCGGAGTGAGGCAATGGGACATTGAAGACCACTTTCACCAGGCGCGAGCTTCTCGCGCAACTCGCTAAAGCGGCGAGCGTTTCCTCTCTAGGTGCCACTGCCCTACTTTTGCACGGTTGTGGTGGCAGTTCCATGGCGCCACCACCGCCACCGGGCGACGGCTACTCGGGGACAGACGGCCAACTCCTTGATGAAATCGAAAAAGCCGGATTCCAATTCTTCTGGGAGCAGGCGGATGCCACGACCGGGCAGGTCAAAGACCGGGCGCTGGCGGCGGGAAACGACACAAGAACAGTTTCCAGCATTGCGGCTACGGGGTTTGGTCTTACGGCGCTTTGCATCGGGGATCAGCGGGGCTATCAGCCCAATGCCGCAATCGCCGCGCGCGTGCAGGCAACTCTGGATTTTCTGCTGAACCAGATGCAGCCGCAGGGCATGAATGGTTTCTTTTATCACTTTGTGGATATGACCACCGGAGCGCGGGCGTTCACTTCCGAAGTGTCCTCGATTGACACGGCGATCTTGCTTTGCGGCGTCCTGACTTGCCGCCAACATTTTTCGCAGGATCCGCAGATTCCCGGCTTGGCAACTCAGATTTACAACAACGTGAATTTCAACTGGATGTTGAACGGGGGCACGACGCTTTCGATGGGCTGGACGCCAGAGAATCTTTTCATCCCCACTCGCTGGGACACCTATTCCGAGCTGATGATGCTTTACCTCTTGGCCATGGCTGCGCCCAACCCGGCGTTTGCAATTCCCGCGACGAGTTGGGCGGCCTGGGCGAGGCCTTCGTTCAGCTATCAAGGTTTGAGCTACATCTCCTCAGGCGCCCCGCTCTTTACACACCAGTATTCGCACGCGTGGTTCGACTTCCGGAACAAGAAGGATGCGTTCGCGGATTATTTTCAAAACTCCATCGACGCGACGCTGGCACATCGCCTGTTTTGCATTTCTCTTGCGGGCCAGTTTTCGGACTACAGCGCGGATCTCTGGGGTATTTCTTCCTCCGATTCAGTCAAGGGATATGTGGCCTGGGGCGGGCCGCCGGCGCTCGGGCCGATCGATGGCAGTCTCGTTCCATGCGCGACGGCGGGATCGCTGGCGTTTGATTTCCCGGACACCATTCACGTGTTGCGATGGATTCGCGGACATTTCCCGCAGGCGTGGCAGCTTTACGGTTATGTAGATGCGTTCAATCCGCTGACAGGATGGTATGGCACGGACGTCATTGGGATCGATGTGGGGATCTCCGTGTTGATGGCAGAGAACGAGCGCACGCAGTTGGTTTGGAACACGTTCATGAAGGATCCGGCAGTACAGAGCGGGATGAATCTGGCTGGTTTTCAACCGGGATAAGAACAACCTTTCGGGAGAGTTGCGGGTGTGACAGTCGATCCGACTAAGGCAGTTTCGCGGCGGGCGCGGTGCTCTGGCGAACGATCAATTCCGGCTCGACAACAATCTCTTTCGGATAAGGAGCTTGTGCGGGGGCGGTGATGCGCTGCAGGAGCGTCTCCGCCGCAATCATGCCCATTTCACGCAAGGGCTGGCGGACGGTGGTCAGGGCTGGATTTTGGAATGCGGCACTTTGAATGTCATCGAAGCCTACCACGGAGACGTCCTCAGGGACACGGCGCCCCGCCTCGCGCAGCGCTTTGATGGCGCCAATCGCGGAGATATCGTTGAACGCGAAGAGAGCCGTGAACGGCTCCTTGGAAATCAAGAGTTTTTTCGTGACCTGATAGCCGAGTTCCGGGGACGAAGACTCGCCTTCCAACTGCACGACCAGGCAGTCTTTGATGGCGATGCCGAGTTGTTCCGCGGCGCTGCGAACAGAATCCCAACGAATAGCAGTGTCCGAGCTGAAGGCCTGCCCCTTGATGAACGCCATTTTTGTGTGCCCCAGCTTGGCAAGATGTTCGAGGGCCAGCGAGGCGGCGCGGGAATGATTGAGGACGATGTTGGTTACGCCGGGCACCTCGCGATGGCCGGAGACAGCTACTAGCGGCACCTCAAATCCTTCTGAAACCGCCGTATCAACGGCGATCAGGCCTTCCACCGCTCTTTGTTGCAGAAGGTGCGGATATTCCTGGATCAAATCGTCGCGATGGCGATGGCTCACCACGAAATAGAAGTAGCCTTCCTGGAGAAGATGGTCTTCGATGCCGGACATCACCAGAGCCGCGTACCCTTCGCTGATTTCCGGCACAACCACACCGATGGTATAACTTCGCTGCTGGCGAAGGGACCGTGCCAGGTGGTTGGGACGGTAATTCAGTTCCCGGGCAGCCTTGCGGATCAACTCCTGGGTGCGGTGGGGGATGGATTTTGCGGCGGGAGAGCGGTTGATAACCAGAGAGACGGCCGCTTGCGAAAGGCCCAGGTGTTCGGCAAGTGATTTCAGGCTGACGCTGCTCTGGCGTAAAGGTTGGAGTGCGTGAATGCTGGTGCCTGGTTTGGAGCGAGGCATAGGGTGTCGTGCGTGGTAGTTTCGCACATTGGACCAGAATGGGACAAGCCCCGCGATGGAGACTGGCCCGGGCAAAACAAATGCACGGCACCCCCTTGTAAGTCTTACTAAATCGGTTTAGTATGCTCTTTTCAAAGCCTCGAGGATGCCCTGAAAACACCCTGGGCACTCCTTTCGGTGAACGCATGTTTCAAGTTTTTGGGAGTTTTGATGAGAGGCTGACAAAAAGCGAGAGAGTTTTTTACTGGGTTCCTGGTGAAAGCGCCTGGTTCCCCGGTTTGATCAAGACGTCCAGATTTGGTTGGTCGGGAATCCACAAGAAACACAGGAGTGGCTGAAACGTGACTTCACTGCTGTATCGCCTCGCAATTGTCGTTGTTGCTTTGATGTTCTGCCAGCCAGAGCCGGCGCAAACGACGTCGCCGGCTCTGGTCTCCCGCGAGGCCAACGCCCACAAGGTTTTTTCCGCGGCGGGTTCGGAACAAAAAGTCGAAGCACTCCTGCAAAAAATGACGCTCGAGGAAAAAGTGGGCCAGTTGGTCCAATACTCCGCCGGGCAGCCGACGGGTCCAGGCACGGGGCGCACGGATTACGACGACATGATCCGGAAGGGGGAGATTGGGGCGCTGTTTAACATTACAACCGCGAAGCAGGTGAACGCTTACCAGCGCATCGCGATGGAGAGTTCGCGGCTACGTATTCCTCTTCTGTTTGGCCTCGACGTGATTCACGGCTTTCGAACGGAATTTCCGATCCCCCTGGGGTTGGCATCCACTTGGGATCCCGAAGTCGTCGAACAGGCGGCGCGTGTAGCGGCACGCGAAGCATCCGCAAGCGGAGTTCGCTGGACATTCTCTCCCATGGTGGATATTTCCAGGGACGCGCGCTGGGGAAGAATGACCGAAAGTTCCGGCGAAGACCCCTATCTTGGCTCGGCGATGGCTCGCGCGTACGTGCGCGGTTACCAGGGTACACGGCTCGATGCCCCCGATAGCATCGCCGCTTGTCCAAAGCACTTCGTGGGTTACGGTGCCGCGGAGGGCGGACGCGACTACAATTCCGTCGAGATTTCCGAACACACTCTGCGCCAATTTTATCTGCCTCCCTTCCATGCGGCCATTGATGAGGGTGCCGCTACGATCATGAGCGCGTTCAATTCTCTGAATGGCGTGCCGGCCTCGGCCAATCCCTTCACGTTGACGCAAATCCTCAGAAACGAATGGGGATTTCAAGGGATTGTGGATAGCGACTACACCTCCCTTGCGGAACTTGTCCCGCACGGCATTGCCAACGATGGCGCGACTGCTGCGCGCAAGGCTTTTCTCGCCGGCGTCGACATGGACATGGTGAGCAGCCTCTACCACGATCACTTGGTGCAACTGGTGCGTTCGGGCGACGTCCCCGAGTCCGCTGTCGACGAAGCCGTTCGCCGCGTCTTACGCGTAAAGTTCGCGTTGAACCTCTTCGAGCATCCCTACGCGGACGAAGCGAAAGAGGCAGGCGCCATGCTTCATCCGGATAGCGTGCTGCTGGCGCGAACCGCCGCAGAACAATCCTTTGTACTGCTGAAGAATGCGAGCGTTGCAGGGGGCCCTCTTTTGCCATTGTCGGCCGGCGCCAAGACCATCGCGCTGATCGGGCCTCTCGCCGACGACCCCGCGAACATCCTTGGCTCATGGGGGGGACTGGGACGTCCTGAGGATGCCATTACCTTGCGTGCCGCCCTCGCTGAAAAAATTGGCGCGCAAAACCTTCGCTACGCTAAAGGAGCGGAAATCATTGGCGGCTCGGACGACCAATTGGCGGAGGCCGTCAACGCTGCCGGGCGATCCGATGCAGTGATTCTTGCTCTGGGAGAAAATGGGCCGGAGATGACTGGCGAGGCCGCCTCACGCGCGTTTCTGGGCTTGCCGGGCCGTCAGGAAGAACTCCTCGAGAAAATTGTAGCTACCGGGAAGCCTGTTGTGCTCCTCATCTTTAGCGGCCGGCCGCTCACTCTTCCTTGGGCATTTCAACATGTGCCAGCGGTGATTGCCGCTTGGTTTCCCGGCATTCAGGGGGGGCCTGCCCTTGTGCGGACGCTGTTTGGCGAAGTAAACCCGCGCGGAAGGCTTGTAGTGAGTTGGCCTCGCAGCGTCGGTCAGGAGCCGCTATATTACGACGCACTGAGTACGGGCCGCCCTGAGGTTGGCGGTGTAGAGCCAACCGAGAAAAAATATGTTTCGCGATACATCGACGAGCAGAGCAGCCCGCAGTTTCCCTTTGGATTCGGGCTATCGTACACGTCTTTCCGCTATGAAAATCTCCATGTCGATAAAACACAGCTGAGTGCGAGGAGCTTGAATGAAGAGTTGAAAGCCCGCGAGCCCAAACAGAGCGGCGTCCTGACCGCAACCGCCGATGTCACCAACGCCGGGTCGCGCGCAGGCGTCGAGACTGTGCAGTGCTATCTCCGCTTCCAAGGAACGAGTGTCGCTCAGCCGGTCCGCGCCTTGAGTGGCTTTCAACGCATTACCCTTGCGCCAGGTGAAACGAAAAAAGTGACCTTCCAGTTGGGCCCGGAGGCGTTTGCCCTCTGGAATGATCAGCAAAAGTTCGCTGCCGAGCCGGCGAAGGTCACGCTGTGGATTGCGCCCGATTCGAGCCAAGGTCTTCAAGCCACACTGGAAATCACGAAGTAGGTTGGAAGTCCAATAAACCATGACGAGCAACCTTCCCCCGAATAGAAGAGAAATGATGCGAATCTGCGGGATGGGTTTGCTGGCTTCACCCTTGTCCACGCTGGTTGCTTGCGGAATCGGAATAGACATTCCGCAATCTTTTGTGGAACCGAACGGCGCGCCTTACGAGGGGACGGACGAGCAACTCCTGGAGGAGATGCAGCGCGCTATTTTCAGTTTCTTCTGGAATGAAGCGAGTGCGAAGACCGGCCAGGTAAAGGATCGCGCACTAGCCAACGGCAACGATTCGCACACGATGTCCAGTATTGCGGCCACGGGATTCGGCTTGGCGAGTTTGTGCATCGGCGACCAGCGCGGCTATGGAAAATCGCCGGACATCGTCGAGCGCGTGCGCCGGACGCTGCGCTTCCTCGCGAACGATTTGAAAAACGAGCACGGATTCTTTTACCACTTCGTCCACATGGAGACGGGCCAGCGATGGGAGAAGTGCGAGCTTTCTTCCATCGATAGTTCCCTGCTGCTTTGTGGGGTGCTCACGGCGCGGCAATACTTCGCGGACCAGGAAATCAAGGATCTCGCAACGAAAATCTATGAACGCGTGGACTGGCCCTGGATGCTCAATCGGGGCGCGACCTTTTCCATGGGCTGGAATCCTGAATCAGGATTTCTGAATGCGCGATGGGAGCATTTCTGCGAGTTGATGATGATTTATTTGCTGGCAATCGGATCGCCGACGCACCCGGTGCCGGCAAGTTCATGGAACGCGTGGACGCGCCCGACGATCAAGTACCAGGGAATCGAATATATTTCGGGAAACGATCCGATTTTCACGCACCAGTATTCGCAAGCGTGGTTTGATTTCCGGAACAAGCGCGATGCCTACACGGATTATTTCGAGAATTCCGTGAAGGCCACCAAGGCGCACAAACTTTTCTGCTTGTCGCTTCGCGACAAATTTCCCGACTACAGCGAAAATCTCTGGGGGATCAGCGCATCGGACTACGTGAAAGGCTACACCGCCTGGGGAGGACCGCCACCACAGGGGCCGATCGATGGGAGCATTGTGCCGTGTGCGACCGGCGGGTCGTTAGCGTTTTTATTTGAAGATTGCATCAAGGTATTGCGGAACCTGCGCGGGCGCTACCGCGAAAAAGCATGGACAAAATATAGCTTTGTGGATGCTTTCAATCCGCTGACAGGGTGGTATGACCCCGAGGTGCTGGGCATTGACCTGGGAATCACCATGCTGATGGCGGAAAATCACCGCACGGGATTTGTGTGGAACACCTTCATGAAGAACCCCGAAGCACAATCGGCTATGCAAAAAGCTGGATTCAAGTCGAAGACTTGAAACATTTTCCGCCTCCGATCTAAAGAGCGTTGTTACTTGATTCCTGATCCTTCAACAATGGTGATGTAGCGGTCGATGGGAAGTTCCGTGAACGTTTCCACTCGCCCGCTGGGTTGCGGCCAGCGAATTTCCAGCCGATCGATTTTCACACGGCTGCCGATGCCGAGAACATCGCGCGGATCGTGCGAGGAGAGATAACTCCCTCCACCGGTTTTCAAGCGACTGCGCCTCAGATCGCCGGCCTGCCAGGTGATGCGCGCGCCGATGGCATCGGGATTTGCTTTCTTGCCGATCAACCGCACTCCCAGCCAGTGGTTCCCCGTGGCGGCGACATTCCTTAGCAGCAAGGGCGCACCGCCGTTGGCGGTGACGAGCGCGTCAACGGCGCCGTCATTATCAAAATCACCAATCGCCAAACCGCGGCCCGCCAAGGGTTGAGCAAACGCCGGGCCAGCCGAAGCGCTGACATTTTCGAACAGGTGTCCTGTATTGCGAAACAGGAGTAACGGCTCCTTGTACATCACGTGGCTGGAATGCTGTTCGATCTTGTCATCCGGATGACCGTTCACGACGAACAGGTCGATGTTGCCGTCATTATCGTAGTCGAAGAATTTCAACCCCCATCCACTCATCAAGCGGGTAATCCGGCCGATGCCCATCGGTCCTGTCATGTCGTCGAACGTAAGGTCGTGGTTGTTTTTATATATGGAATACATTTCCTGATCGACGTTGGTGACAAAAAGGTCTTGCCAGCCATCTTGATCGAAATCGGCCGAGTCCACGCCCATCCCGGAGCGCGGCCGCCCTTCCTGGCTGAATGCCACGCCGGATTCCAAGCCAATATCCGCGAATTTTCCGTTCTTCTTATTCAAAAAAAGAAAATTCTCCACCGTGTCGTTGGCGACGAACAAATCCATCCAGCCGTCGTTGTTGATGTCCGTGGCCACAACGCCCCAAGCTTTGCCCAAGGACTTGGCGATTCCCGATTCCTCGGAAACATCCTTGAAAGTCCCGTCGCCGTTGTTGTGAAAAAGCCAGCTTGGCGCCGGCTCATAAACGCGCGGAATGCAGTAGTAACGCTCGCCTGTCTTTTCATTGCCGCAGAATTTGTTCTTGGATTTGTCAAACGCAACAAAACGGCAGACGAACAGGTCCAGCTTTCCATCATTGTCGTAATCAAACCAAACCGCGCTGGAACCCCATCCAGGGGCAGTGACACGGGCCTTTTCCGTAACATCCGTGAATGTTCCATCGCCATTATTGTGATAGAGGATGCTGCGCCCGTATTGAGTCACGTAGAGATCGGGAAAGCCGTCGCCGTCGTAATCACCCACAGCAACGCCCATCCCGTAGCCACCTCCCTGGACTCCCGCCTTTTCCGTAATATCTGTAAAAGTGCCATCGCGATTGTTGCGGTAGAGGGCGTTGCGCAAGGGCGGATGGGGTTCGTAGAAATCGCACTTGCCGCTGTTGACGAGATAGATGTCCATCCAGCCGTCATTGTCGTAGTCGAGAAAGGCGCAGCCTGCCCCGGTAGTTTCCGGCAGGTAGTAGTTCTCCGAGCGGCCGTTCACGTGGCGCCAGGTGATTCCGCTTTTCACACCGGAAAATTCTTCGAAGAGAGACTTCGGCGAACCCTGCTGCAAGAGGCCATGCGCGAGACCAAAGGACAGTGGCAAAGCGAAAGGCCGCAAAACGCCGACTCCGTAGGTTACGGGCACCGATCCCAAGAGCCGCAGCAATGCGCGCCTAGAAAATGCAGTCATTGCATTTTCATCCGCGCAAGGAGATCAAAGAGTTTCCGCAAGGATTCAAGCTGCAGTGGCGTATACATTCTCGGAAACCTAATTGGGATATGAGGCATTGGGGCGGACGATGCGGATTTGATGATCGACAAACGGAGCGTGCATGCTCGGCAAGACAACGCGGGGCATATGGCAAGTGACACAGTTCTTGTGGCCGACCGGGCACGGTTTGCCGGGATGGTCGAGCGACGTTTTCTTGGTCGGCGCCAAAACATGGCAGCTCAAGCATTTCACGTCGTAGTCTTCTGCGCTATGGTTCAGCTGCTGATGCGGGTCATGGCATGCAATGCACGCGAGCCGAGCATCTCCATCACCCCAGCACCGGCTGTTTTCCAGACGGTAGGGTTGAAAACGAACGTTGGCCACTCCTAAGAGACCCATTTCATTGACGTCGTTCCAGGTGCGATGGCAAGCGCCGCAGAAATCGACAAGCCCCACAGCACTCAACCGCCCCGGATTGAAAATCGTTTGGCGGCCTTCCTCCCGTGAGCCCTCGTCCATCAGGATTACGTGTTTCGCTCCGGGACCGTGGCAGGCCTCGCAGGCTACACCAGGCGTGGCGCGAGAGGGGTTGAAGCCGTCAGCGGTTGAGGAGGCTGTGGTGTGACAGCCAAAACAGCGCCGCAAGCTCTCGGGGTCAAGAGGTCGACCCAGGGCGTCCGCAAGATTTCGGGGCGAACTACCGCTGTGGCCGGTTGTGAGGTCAAGACCCTGAAGAGTTTTGTAGAAACTCACCCGGCTTTCGATGAATAAAGCACCCATTTGATAGATATACGTCTGGCCTTTATTCCCTAGGCCAAACGCCCAAGCGAGGGGTTCGGAAATGGAAGAAACACCGTCACTGACAGAGTAGTCGTGGCGCGCGTCATTGTGAGAGATCGCGTAATCATAAGGGCCAGACCGCAGGGAGAGACGCTCGTGTTCGCGAAGCACGACCGAACCTGCTGCCGGGATCGAGGCCTGAGCCATCGGTGTGGCGCGCTGAGAGCTTGCTTTCTTGGCGTGGCAGCGAGCGCACTCTGACGTGCCGACAAAATCCTGGAAGGAGGCGGATCGTTTCGTTGGCCACCAGCCATCACGCTCCAGTCGCTCATCCGTTGCCATAGGAGTCTCTACCTTTTGTGGCGGCGCCGAACCAGCGTTCTCCAAGGTATTTCTCGATGCGGCTGGCTTCGGCGCGTCGGACCTGACTGGTAGGCGCGGCACTTCACGATCGGCGCCATCCCATTTCTGAAGAAACGACTGCGACGACATAAGTGTCGTTGAAAAGATACAAAGCAGCACTGCGAACAATGGCTTTATTTTCATTTCTTACTCGCGGTGGCTTTACGGCGCAGCAATCGCTCCTCGGGTTATTCCGCTTTGTTCAAGTCAATCGTGTTCTTTTTATTCGCTGCGCTGAGGCGCCGAAATGTGGCGCGAGCCTGCGCGGCTTCTTCCTTGCGGCCGGCGCGCGCGTAAGCGTTTCCCAGGGCAAAATACAGGTCCGGAGCCTTGCCGTAAGCTCTTTTCGCAATTTCCAGCTCAGAAATGGAGCTTGGGAAATCCCCCGTGTCCAGATACAAAAGACCGAGCAGGTAGTGGCCAAACGGATCCTGGGGCGCGAGTTCGACAACCTCTTTCGCGTATTTGATGCCATCAGCAGAGTCCAGGCGGTAACGAGCCGCAGCGATTTGCAGTCGCGCGGGAATATTTCGAGGAGAATTCTTGATTTCCTGCTGGAAGGCCGCGACCGCCGCATCAACCTCCGACAACCCCAGCAGAGCACGTCCGTGAGCGTAGTGAATGTTCGGAAAGTCTGGATACTCGCTGATGAGGTCTGCGTAGGCCTGCTTCGCTTCGTCGAATTTCTTGGCGGCGACCTGAGCTTCCGCCTGGCCGATGCGGCGGACGACTTCGCGTCCGGGAGTCCCCTCCGCAGGCAGATCTTTCGGGAGCATTCGCAGCGCGGCCATGCCGAGAGAAAATGTCAGATCGTCGGTTTGGACGCCTTGGTGGCTCAACTCAGAAAATATTTCGCCTGCGCGATTGAATTTTCCTTTTCGCGAAAGCAAAACGCCTTCGTGATAGAGCATCACTTGCTGAAACTGCGAATCCGGATTGAATCCCAGCTCCTTGCCTTCTTCGATATGCTTCAGCGCCGCATTGTCATCGCTGAGTTCAAACTCACAAAGCCCAAGCATGATGAGCGGACTACCTTTGTGGGGTTGCAGGGTGCTGGCGCGCCGGAAAGCCACGGCCGCTTGTTTAAATTCATTGCGGTCGTAGTGAATCGTGCCAAGCGCCCACCAGCCCTCCGGCCACGAAGGCTTGAGCGCCAACGCTTTGCGGTAAAGAACAACCGCCTCGTCCAGGCGATCTTGTTCGTTCGCTTGCTCCGCTTGCGCCGCCAGCGTTTTGAAATCCGCCGGAGCGGGCCGGGATGTCTGCGGCCGCGGTCTTGGCGGACGCGAGTTCGCGGCCATCGTAAGGGCTAGAAGCGCGAGCCAAGGGGCGGCTTTCCAAAGGTAACGGCCGGAAAGAAGGTCAAGATAGCTCAGAGGAAAAATGGAGAACTCCTCAGAAATTATGGTGAAAAAGAGAGGGGCCGTCAACCTCCGGTCCGAAGAACCGAAGGCTGACGGCTTCCCGGGGTGTAGAAAAACAGATCTTCGCGACTGCTCGGGTGCCTCTTGAGCTTAGAAGCTAAATCGGGCCTGCACTTCGATTGTGCGGGACCCTAGAGCGTTCTGAGCCTCGCCGAAATGCGGGTTCAGTATCTCCGTCTGCGGGTTCGTCAAGTTCAACTTGTTGAACAGGTTGTAGAAGTTCATGCGAAACTCGAGTTTCGCGCCCTCGCCAAGAACTCGCATTCTTGGCAAGCCAAAGGACTTGCTGAGCGTGGCATCGATATCGAAATAGCCAGGGCCCGTGATTGAGTTACGGCCGATGCCCGGCTGCGGCGGCACGGGACCAAGAGGAACTTGGCCGGTCGGGCACGTTGCTGCAGGCGGATTCGGGAACAAACAAGCGAAGTTCGGCCCGGCGACGACGGTAGGTTCCTTGAAGAAGGTACTTGCGTTGACTGTCGCGCTGGCGCGGTAGTTGGGGTTGAAGCCTCCCAGGTAAGCGGTCGGCAAAACGAACGAGATTCCGGCCGAGCCGTTCGAGCCTTGGCTGGCAAAAGCCGGCCCGAAGCTGTAGAGAGGGTCGAAACCACCCGCGAGGTTATCGCCGTTCAAGCTGTATGTTGGAGTCCAGGGAAAGCCACTGTGCGCGTTAAGAATTCCGCTGATGCTCCAGCCGCCAGCGACCTTTTCCATCCAACTCTGACTGCCGTGGAAAATGGTCGGAGACCAGATGCCGAAGAGCTTGAAGGCGTTCCTGGTGTCGTAATCCGCGGGCGCAAAATTGCCTGTCGCCAAATTAAATTCATACACGCCTCCCTGATATTCATTCGAGCCGGTGTCCATGGTCCTGCTGAGGCGGTATTGGGCATCGAGCTGGAAGGACTGGCTGAAGCGGTGATTCAGCTCCGCCAGCAGCGCATTGAATCTTGCGGACCCATCGTTGGCAAACCAGGCTACTCCGGTAACCTCAGGGTTGAATGCAAGGCCCTGTGCGCCAAGGACATCGTAGAGATTGTACTGGCGCGTAAGGTGGTGTGTAACGCTCCCTTGATAGCCCAGGGAGGCAACCCACTGGTGTCCAAGGTCGTACTCTCCGCTCAAGCTATAATGATCCGTATATGTTGTTGGCCAAGTATTCGGATAGCCGGTAAGTGTAATCGGAGCGAAATTAAATCCGGACAGAGGCAAGTTGGTAGTCGGGTCAAAGGTCTCAACGGTTTGGGGATTGGCCGCATAACCAGTAAAGGAGTGAATATTCGATGGGAAGCTGTTTGCGTAAACGATCGGGCAAGTGGCTGTCCCACCGGCAAGACAGTTGATATTCTGGGGGTCGCTGAGAGAACCGAGGGAAGAAAGGAAGGGTGGGTTGTTCCGCCCGTTCAGTGAGGTGGCTTCATCCTCACCGTTGTAGGCGATACCAAAGCCGCCGCGGATGACCAGCCTGTTGCTGAACTCGTGGCCCATAAGTTCGCCGCGGGGGCTCCAAGCAAATCCAAGTTGCGGGCCGAAATTGCCCTTCTGCGCATTGTAGAGATTGCCGCCGACCCTGACGTGGACGCCGCTCAATGCGGCGGTGCCGCTTCCCAGTTCAACGGAGGCCAAATGACCGTTCTTTTCTGAGATCGGGCCAAAGTATTCCCAGCGCATGCCGAGAGTTACGGTCAGGTTGGGCCGCAGCTTGTAATTGTCCTGGAAGAAGAATCCGTAAATGTTGGAGCGCGTGTCCTTCCGGAAATCTGTAGGTACTCCGGTAACCGGATTGAAGGTCGCATTCTCCGACACAGGAGCGTCGTTCAGGAAATCCCACAGGTTATTGAAATTGTATTGAGGGCGTGCGTTCCATGGGGCATTGTCCACAAAGAGTAAGCGAGTAACTTCCCCGCCCATTTTCATGGTGTGACTTCTAAGAACTTTGGTGAGAACGTCTTTCAGTCCGTAGGTCCATTGATCAAATGTGCCGGGTACCCCGAGACCAAATCCCTGTGGCCCGAGTGCGCCGCTCGAGCCGAGGTTGTTCAGTACGATGGGAGGCAATCCCCAGGCGCCCTGCGGATTCTGCGCGAGATCTTTCCAACGCCAGCCGGCTGCGTTTAAGCGAGCTTCGTTGAGCAAAGTCGGAGTAAAAGTGTGGTCCCATAGAGCAGTCTCGGCTTCGTTAATGACGGAATGATGGAACAGGTTCATGGGGCGGTCGCCGTTGCCGTTGATGGAAGTGCTGGTTGCAGGCACATAGTACTCGCTGAACGCAATAAGGTCTTTGCTGGTGGGATTGAAATCCAGGCGGCCGTTGTATTGGGCTTCACTAGTTGTGCTGGGGCTGGCGATGTTCTGGAGAAAAGCGACGTCTGCCACGCCGGGATTGAGGTTGTTGGCGCCACCAGATCCGTTGCCGCCGGTGCCCGGGCTGCCTTGGCTGCTAAATCCGGCATCAGGAGTCCCGAGAGAGGCTGTAAGGGGACTGCCCAGATTCAAGCCCTGTCCCGCTATGGTTAGGCAGTTAGTGCCCTCCGTCAGGCCCACATCGGCGCAACTCAGGTGGGCTCCTGGCGCGGCAGCGGCCACAACTGTGCCCGACGAGGGAGCAATACCCGCGAAGGAAAGGTACTTGGCCGCATTGCTTCCCGAGGGAGCAAGGGCCCGGAACGCGGAAGTCTCGTACCACCCGCTTGCCCCAACACCAGCTTGGTTGTTGCGAAGGGTCTCGTAGGAGAAAAAAGCGAAGAGCTTGTTGCGAAGGATTGGTCCGCCGAGGGTCCCGCCAAAATCGTTGAACCGCCCGTCGTCTCTCACGTTGCCGCATGGCGCGGTGCAACCTGGCAAATCGCTGTTGTAACCGTTGTATTTGGTAAAGGCGTCGAGACCGGGACGGTGTGCTTTCAAGAAAAGGCTGCCATGGTACTGGTTGGTGCCGTTCTGCGAGATAATCTGTACCTGTGCCCCCAGATAACGGCCATATTCGGCATCGTAGTTGTTGGTAACAATTTTGACTTCTTTGATGGAATCCTCACCGGGCGTAATTACCGCGGTGCCGCCCCAGGAGACGCTGGTCATTCCGACGCCGTCGATGGTGTAATTGTTTTCACCGGTTCGCGCGCCGTTGGCAACGATTTGACCGCCATTCTCGGTCTTGAAGATGCCATCTGTTCCGCCGGTTCCTCCGATCGTTGTGGCCGGCAGATTGTTCGTGCCACCACCGGATGACTGGGCGCCATCTCCGAAGGCGCCGGGCGCAAGCTGGAGGAGCTGGAAGGGATCGCGGCCAAAGGAAGGCAGCTTTTGAATTTCGTCGGTCTTGACGGTCCCGGACAGATTCGATGTCTCTGTATCAATCAGCGGGGTCGAATCGCCGTTCACTGTGATGCTCTCGGTGACTTGCCCTACCTCCAGCTGGATGTTGACAGCGTTGGCTTGCTCCGCAATGACCCCAACATTGTCGAGAACCTTTTTCTTGAATCCGGCCTTCTCCGCGCTCAAAGAATACTTGCTCGGAGGAAGCCCGTTAAAATTGTAAATCCCGCTATCATCGGTGGTGGCCGTCTGTTTCTGGTTCGTTTCGAGATTCGTTAGCGTTACGGTCACTCCAGAGACGACGGCTCCTTGCGGATCGGTCACGACTCCTTGAATCGAAGCGCGGTACTGGGCGCGTGCTCCCAGGACCATTAGCAGCAGACACGCCGCTACCGATAGGGCGCGCAATGACAACTTGAATAAGCTCATGACTAGCTCCCCCCAGACAGAATTCTCGACGCTGCCGAGCACCCTCAGCTAAATCGGTTAACTACCCATTGGGCGGGGAGTATAGTCCAGCTGAATTTCGAATGTCAATCATTCTTAATTTGAATGCTGGAGCGGGAAACAGCCGTTTCATCCGGCTTCTGAATAGCGGCGCGCGGTAAATCGGTTAATTGGTCAGGCGCGAGCGAAAATCTTCACATTAGAAAAGAGCGGTATTCAAGGGCAGAGACACGACCGGCATGCCTGAAACATTTGTTTCGCAACCCCCGCGCTTTTGTCGTAAAACTTCAGAAATTGGGATTGAAATTCATCAGCTTCCAGGTGAGGGCGAACCACACCAGGCCCACGCAGGCCAGGGCCAGGGCTGTATCGTGCAGCTTCGTCCAGATCCACCGCCCCGGCGCCGTCCAGCTCTGGAAGGCGTTCAAGCAAGCCAGCAGCGTGCCGAGGACACACAGCACGCCGATGACTCCGAACACGGTGACCCAAGTGACGAGTCCGTTGATCGCCGCGGGATCATTCGCCGCCGACAGGGCGGAGAGCCATCCCACCAAAAACACGACGAAAAGAATGCACACAAAGCGCACCACCAGGCGCAACCGCCGCTCCGACGGATTGAGGTCCAGCGGTTTGCCATAATGTTTGCGGGCCATTGCCGCGAACGGCCAAAGCAACAGCGTCAAGCAAACCACACCAAGGCCAAAACCAAGAATCGTGTAATTGAGGTATTTGTTTTCGCGTAATGAAACTGTTTGAAAAATGAAAATCGGCCAGTCCAGCTGGAACTGCATCTGCCCGTTCGAATCCCGCTTGAAGCCGACGTGGTCACGTCCATTCACCTCGCGATAGAACAACGGGGCAATCTCTTCGAACTTGCGCAGTTCCCCGTTGGGCGCTTTCAAAGAATCGATGCTGATGGTGCCGTCAGGATTCATGAAGACTTTCGTTTGTCCCAGCAAGGAAGTCAGCTTGAGGAACGTCGTTTCAAACCTTCGGCTCGTCTGATAAACGCCGGAGACCGCTTCCCCATCCGTTTTGACATTCTCGATTTTTGCGCCAGAGGGTTGCGTGTAGGGGAAATACCGATCCAGAAACTTTTCGAAGAGAATGGTCCGCGGGCTGACTTCGCCTTTGCCCGCGCTGTTGTAGGAAACAAAGAATCCCACATTCGAATCAAGAATCAGGTGCAGATCGCTGTGAAACAAGGCCGTATCGCCACCGTGGCCAATAATCCGGTGCCCGTTCGCGGACTCCTCATAAAAACCATGCGCCATCCCGTCCAACCGATCATCGGTACCAAAGATCCGCGAATGCATCTGTTTGGCGGTTTCGGGGCGCAGGATCTGCGAAGCTCCAAATTGCCCGTTCTGCAAGTGAGCGATCATGAAATTGCACATGTCGCGCGCCGTCGTGGAAACGCTTCCCGCCGGAAACGCTTCGACAAACTCGAAAGGCTTTGCGGGAGCGGAGGCGCGGGCGTAGCCGAGTGACATCATCGGCTTCATGTCCTCGGGCAAAGGTTGCACAAACGTGGTTCGCTTCATCTCCAGCGGCACAAAAATGTTGTCGGCGACGTATTTTTCAAACGGCTTGCCGGAAACGCGCTGCACGATGTAGCCGGCCAAGGCCGTCGCATAATTCGAATACGCGGGAATCGTGCCCGGAGGAAAAATCCGCTCCGGAGTGTGATGCTTGATGTACAGCTCCAACGAGTGCATGTGCTGCGCGTCGGCGACGAACAGGTCTCTGCCGATCTCTTCAAAGCCGGACGTGTGCGTCATGATGTTTCGCAGGGTGATGGGGTTGCCAAAGGCGGGCGGAATCTTGAAATCCAGGTAATCGTTGACGTCGCGGTCCAGGTCGAGCTTGCCTTGCTCGACCAGTTGCATGACCGAGGTCCAGGTAAATAATTTAGAAATCGAACCTGGCCGGAAAAGCGTCGCGTCCGGAGTAACCGGTGTGCGCTTCGAGAAATCCGAGTAACCGTAGCCTTTCGCGAAAATAACCTGCCCGTCTTTCACTACGGCAATGACCGCGCCCGCGATGTCTTCCCGTTCGAGCTGTGCGGGCATCATGCCATCGAGAAAAGCTTCGAGATCGGCGGCCGTCAACTCGCGCGCAGCGGCACCGGCCGCAGCTGGTGCGGCGGAAGCGTTCTTGGCGTCTTTCTGCGGCGCGGCCGCTTCTTTGGGCGCTTGGGCAAACAAACCACCTGCAGCCAGCATCGCTACAGCCAAAAACCCGAGAGTCAGGACCGCTCGATACGCTCTGTTCATGTAATTTCCCTTCTGTCGCTGAAAGAATGGGGCCGGAAATGATGACGCCGGAGCTTGCGTCGCCGTCGTGAGGGACTCTATATCACAGCTTGTGGAGAAAATTCACCGTTGCCGAGGCCGCTACTCGGCAGAGTAGGAATGAGAATGTTTGGCGACTTCAAGCCGCGATTCTCGCCCGTGTCACTGCGGCAACTGTCTATCATCATCGGCTTTACCTTGTGTCGCTCTGCCCTCTACACTGCCATCGTGAATATCTTGAGGCTTCGCGGCCCCCTAACTTCTATTGCGCATTTCACGTTTGCGATTTTCCTCGTGTTCTCTTTGTGCGCGAGGTCCACGCACGCACAGGACGCGGCACAGAAGCCCTCAGAAAAACCCGCCGAGAAAAAGGCAGAAAAAGCAGCTCCACCTGAGAAAGCAGAGAATCCTGCGCAAATCGAACTATTGGAAACCAGCTACCGTTTCGAAGCGAACGGCGATAGCCGCAAAGAAGTCCACACGCGCGTCAAGATCAACAGCGAACTCGGCGTTCGCCAGTTTGCCCGCCTCAATTTCGACTACAACCGCTCCTTCCAATCCATCGAAATCCCGCTCGTACACATCTCTCACACCAGCGGCGGCACCGCCGACATTCTGCCCAGCGCCATCACCGATAATCCCAATCCCGCGGTGGTCGAAGCCCCCGCCTACCAGGACGTTCGCGTCAAATCGGTTCGCATCCTCGGCTTGGAGCCCGGTGACATGCTCGAATATCGCGTCATCACCACCACCACCCACCACCCACTCGCCCCCGACTTTTGGCTCGATCACACCTTCGATCGCACCGGCGTGGTCTCACAGGAAATCTTCGAGCTCGATTTCCCCTCGACGCCTGAAACGCAAGTCCATATCAATCCGAAAACACCTGTAACCTCGACACAGGGGACCGGTGAGAACCGGCAGACTTATCGCTGGCGTCGACTTCTTACGGAAGAAAATGCGGCTGCGAAAGAGTCTTCCGTCTCGGAGCCAGATATTGTTCTCACTTCACTTGGGAGTTGGGAGCAACTTGCGGAGCGTTTAAGTGGGCTTCTTGAACCGAGCGGTGATCCCGCGACTGACGTTGCCAACAAGGCCTCTGAATTAGCAAAAGTGACGACCTCCAACCCGGCGAACGCGTCGGAGCTTCGAGCCGAAGCGTTTTATACCTTCGTATCGCAGAAGATAAGGACGATTGATCTTCCTCTTGGCTCTACAGGCTTTCGCACACGAAAGGCTTCGGAGATTCTCAAGACTGGATACGCTACCGCGGAGGACAAGTACGTGCTCTTCACGGCCCTAACAAACTCCTTGGGGATAGCTCAAGCGGGCCTAATTTCAAGCAACGCCGATACGCGAGCCTCTCTTCCGCGCCCATCTGTCTTTAACCAGCTGCTAATGTTAATCAGATGGCCCTCGATCAATTTCTGGTTCGATCTCAATGTTGAGGTTGCGCCTTTTCGAGTCATTCCTTCTGAATTTCGCGGCAGGACGGCCTTTGTTGTTGGACCTTTAGTCTCGGAAATGTGGCGGCGAGTCGAAGATGCTCTGCCCTTTCAAGCCAAGCAGACTGTCTTACTCGATGCTTCTATATCAACCGAAGGAAAGCTTACGGCAAGAGTTCATTACGCGATGCGCGGGGACAACGAACTGGTGTTGCGCGTTGCGTTTCACCAATCGCCCAAAGAAAAATGGAAGGAACTGGCGCAGCTGCTCTCGATCACAGACGGCTTCCGTGGGGAGGTGACCAGCGTCAATGCGTCCGATCCCTACGCTACGCGCGAGCCGTTCACGCTCGATTACGAAATTACCATGCCCAAGTTTGTGGATTGGTCGAAGAAGCCCGTGCGCATCCCCGCGCTGCTTCCCCAGTTAGGCCTTCCCGATCCGCCCGCCAAGCCCGTCGCGGGCGCCGCCATTTCCCCAATCGAGCTGGGCACGCCGCTGGAAGTCGAGACCCGTATGACGCTGCACCTGCCTCCGGGCACAACCGCTCACACGCCGACCGGCACTTCCGTACAGCGCGATTACGCGACCTACGGCTCGCAGTATTCTACGAAGGGCATGTCGATCAGCGCTTCGCGCCATATCAATTTTTTATTGAGAGAGATCCCAGCCAACCGAGCCGTGGATTACAACGCCTTCTTGCGCGCCGTGCAGAGCGACGAAGCCCAGGACTTCACGCTGGACCGCCCCGACTTGGACTATAAGAAGCCGGCGCCTGCAAAGCCCCGACCGTGAGTGGGAAGCTTTCAGTTTTCAGTTTTCAGTTTTCAGTTCTCGGTTGTTAGTTGTTAGTTTTAAGTTGTAAGTGAACACAAGAACTTGTTTTTGAGTTCGATGTTTGCGGCGGAAAATCGAGGGAAAGCCAGCAGGTGAGCTTGCTGCCATGAGTCGCGAGCCTGGCCCGGTCACCTCCGGTTCCGAAACTAAGAACTTAAAACTAACAACTAAAAACTGAGCACTACTTGATCTCGAGAATTTCCCTCTCTTTGGCGGCGGAGAGGTCTTCGATCTTCTTCGTCTCGGAATGCGTGACTTTTTCCATCTCTTCGAGAGCGCGCTTCTGTTCGTCCTGGCTGATCTTCTTGTCCTTTTCCAGCTTATCGATGCCTTCCTTGATGTCCCGGCGGATGTTGCGAACCGCCGTGCGATGATTTTCCAGGATCTTGTGCAGGTGTTTGACTAGCTCCTTGCGGCGCTCCTCGGTCGGCGACGGCATCGGCACGCGCACGACTTTGCCGTCATTTGTGGGATTCAGCCCCAGGTCCGAAGTGCGGATGGCCTTGTCAATCAGCGGCACGACGCTTGGGTCCCAGGGCGAAATCACCAGCAGCGTGGCCTCCGGCACCGTCACCGTCCCCAGTTGATTCACCGGCATGGGCGTTCCGTGATAGTCAACGCGGATGGAATCCAGGATCGACGCGTTCGCTCGCCCCGTGCGCAGCGTCGCCAGCTCCTTGCGAAAATCTTCGACGGCCTTTTCCATCCGTGTCTTCGCGGCCGCCAGCGCCTCTTTCACTGATCCAAACATTTCTTACCATCCCTCTAGCTCACCCCTTCAGGGGCGAGGATTTTTTTGGCCTATCCGGTTTTCAGTGTTCGGTTCTTAGACAAATGCAAAGAACGGCCCTGTTTCTGGCCCGGGTTTCCGTTTCTCACCAACAACTAAGAACTTACGACTAACAACTGCTTCACGCCGGCGTCACTTTCGAGCCCACGCGCTCCCCCAACACCACACGCCTGATGTTTCCCGGGCGATTCATATTGAAGACCACGATCGGCATGCCGTTGTCCATGCACAACGAAATCGCCGTTGAATCCATTACTTTCAGGTTCTGGCTCAACACCTCACGGTAGGAAATAGCCGCAAAGAACTTCGCATCGGGGATCTGTTCAGGGTCCGCGTCGTAAACTCCGTCGACGCGCGTGGCTTTCAGGATGACTTCCGCTTTGATCTCCATCGCGCGCAGCGCCGCGGCGGTGTCAGTGGAAAAATAGGGATTGCCTGTGCCCGCGCCAAAAATCACCACGCGGCCTTTCTCCAGATGGCGCATCGCGCGCCGCCGGATAAACGGCTCGGAAACTTCCTTCATCTCAATGGCGCTCAGCACGCGCGTGAACACGCCCTCTTTTTCCAGCGCGTCTTGCAGAGCCATCGCGTTGATGACCGTCGCCAGCATGCCCATGTAGTCACCGGTCGCGCGATCGATCTCAAATCCCTTCTGCCGCGCGCCGCGGAAAATGTTTCCTCCGCCGACCATAATAGCGATCTGCACGCCCAGCGCGTGCACATCCTTGAGTTCGCGCGCGATGGCCTGAATCGTTGCTCCGTGAATGCCAAATCCTTGCGGCCCCTGAAACGCCTCGCCGGAGAGCTTCAGCAGAATCCGCCCGTACGCGGGTTTGGCTTTTTTAATGGCCTTTTTGCCGTTCTTCTTCGTCGCCGCCATGAGTCTCCGTTCGCGCGATCTAAAATCACCGGAATTGTAACAAACTATCTCCGCCCCCGCACATTTGGAGTGCGGGAGCCTGGGTCCCGCTTTTGAGGTTGGGCCGGGGCGGAATTCTTGTCCCGTAAGCGGCCATGGCTCTTACGTTTGTGGTGTAGCTCGGCGGAAAAGCGGCAGCTGGGCTGCCGCACTCCAAAAAAAAGCACCCCGGTTAGACCGGGGCGCTTTGTAAAGTTGTTACGGAACGCTGCGTTGTTTACGCGTTCACAGGCGCTGGCAACGGCGCAGTTACCGACGCCGTATCCGCACCGCCGCCGGACCCGCTCACTTCGCCCACTTTGAACCGGGCAAAGCGCCGGATGGAAATGTTTTCGCCCAGCTTGGCGATGGCCTGGGTGATCATCTCTCCGATGGTCACGCTCTCGTCCTTGATGAAGTGCTGTTCGTAGAGGCAGTTTTCCTCGTAGAACTTTTCCATTTTCCCGTTGACGATTTTCTCGACGACTTGCTCCGGCTTCCCGGTCGCCAGCGCCTGCGCGCGGTAAATATCGCGCTCTTTTTCGAGCATTTCCGGCGTCACTTCCTCGCGCCGAACGTAGCGAGGGTCCAGCGCCGCGATGTGCATGGCGATATCGTGAGAAAGCTGCTGGAACGCTTCCGTGCGCGCCACGAAGTCCGACTCGCAATTCAGCTCCACCAGCACGCCTATCTTTCCGCCGGCGTGGATGTAACTGCCCACGAGTCCTTCGCTGGCTTCACGCTGCGCCTTCTTTGCAGCCGCTGCCTGGCCTTTCTTCCGGAGAATCTCGATGGCTTTCTCAACATTTCCAGCCGCTTCCACGAGCGCTGCGCGACAATCGCTGAATCCTGCTCCCGTCCGCTCGCGCAATTCTTTTACGAGTTGTGCTGGGATTTGCATAGCTTGCTGTTGTGTACTCATCCTTTTTCCTTGCTCATTTTATCTGTTTATTAAGATCGTGTTACATCCTTGGGCTTTTTGCAGAACGGCCCGCCCCGAACCGTTCGAGGCGGGCCTACTTCCTGATTCCTACCCGCGCCGTTGTTCTACTTTTCTTCCTCGTCGGGAGGCACCGTCGCCTCGGCGGCTTCCGCTCCCGCTGCTGCTGCCTCGGCGCCCTCCACGAAGTCGCCTTCCTGCTTTTCGTATTGCTCGTAGGCGCTTGTATCTACATACTCGACGCCTTCCACCAGCGCCTGGTCTTCCGCGGATTTTTGCTCCGCGGCCTGCGACTGCTGGTAAGCGTTGTGGCCTTCGAGCACGGAATCCGCGATCTTGGTGGTGAACAAACGAATGGCGCGCAAGGCGTCATCGTTTCCAGGAATGATCCAGTCCACTACGTCCGGGTCGCAGTTTGTATCGACGACCGAAACCACTGGCACGCCCATGCGCCGCGCTTCCTTCACTGCAATCTCTTCCGCGTTGGAATCGATCACAAACATGGCGTCCGGCAACTGCGTCATGTTCTCAATGCCTTCGAGATTCTGGAAGAGATGCTTCATCTCACGATCGAGCCGCGCCTGCTCTTTTTTCGAAAGTTCTTTGATGCGGCCGTCTTCGTTCATGGCTTTCAGCAGCTTCAGCCGCTTGATGGATTTCTGTAGCGTCGCCCAATTCGTCAGCGTGCCGCCCAGCCAGCGATGGTTCACAAAGAACGCACCGCAGCGCTTCGCCTCTTCGGCGACCGCTTCCTGGGCCTGCCGCTTGGTGCCCACAAATAATACCGCACGGCCTTGTCCGGAAAGTTCGCTCACGAAGCGGCTCGCTTCGCGGAACATCTTGAGGGTTTTCTGAAGATCAATAATGTGGATGCCGTTGCGTTCCCCGAAAATGTATTCCTTCATCTTTGGGTTCCAGCGCCGCGTCTGGTGACCGAAGTGGACTCCGGCCTCCAGCAACTCCTTCATCGTAATTTCTACTGCCAAGTTTCCTCCTAGTAGGATAGCTGTTTGCGGTGGTGACTCGCGTCGCCACAGAACAGCCTATTGCCGGCTCCTTGCCGGCCGTGATCTCAGCGGGCCAACTTGCGTCAACCCGTTGGAGCTCGGTCTGGCCCCGATTGAACCGGGGCCACAAATCTTTACCGCTTCGTGAACTGGAAGCGCTTCCGCGCGCCCTTCTGCCCGTACTTCTTGCGTTCCTTCATTCGGGAATCGCGCGTCAAAAACCCATTCTTGCGCAGCGACGGCCGCAGTTCCGGATTGAATCGCGAAATCGCCCGCGACAATCCCATGCGCACCGCTCCAGCCTGCCCGCCAACTCCGCCGCCATTCGCCGTCACCACCACGTCCACCTGGTCGGCGATATTCGTAAACTTCAGCGGTTCGACTGCATCATGCTTCCACGCGTGATTCGGGAAATACTGTTCGACCGTGCGGCCATTGATCGTGAACTTTCCCGAACCGGGACGCAGGAACACGCGCGCCACCGACTCCTTGCGCCGTCCCGTCCCCAGAAACCATGTTTGTGTGCCCGCGAGGGGCGTACCCGTAGAACCCAATGTTCCTCCTAATCTTTCCTGGCCCAGCCACCCCTGACCTTGCACCGCAAAACTCGGCTGCCGCTTCAGTGCGGGGACTAAGGCCTTGGCAGCCTCATAAAAGCCGGGCCGCCTCCGCTTTGTCCAAACTTCACGTCTGCTTATTCCCCGCTAAGGCACCACTTAGTAGGAACAGCTCCGTGCGGAAAAAAATCGCTACTTCGCCTACAGTGCAACCGCTTGCGGTTTCTGCCCCGCATGCCGCGCCAGACCGGCCGCGTCCCGGTACACGCGCAACTTCTTCGCGCGCCGCGCGCGCAATTTGTTCTTCGGCAACATCCCGAGAACCGCTTCGCGAATAATCCATTCCGGCTTGGTCTCGCGCACGCGCTTGGCCGGTACGGCTTTCAGCCCGCCCGGATACCCGCTGTGCGAGTAATAAATCTTCTGTTCGACCTTGTTGCCGGTCATGCGAATCTTGTCGGCGTTAATCACCACCACGTGATCGCCCGAATCCAGGTACGGCGTAAAGCTCGGCTTGTCCTTGCCGATCAGTATGCGCGCGACCTTGGTCGCCAAGCGCCCCAGCACCACGTTCGTCGCGTCCACCACAAACCAGTTCGCGCCCACTTTCAGCGCTTCGGCTTCCTCACCCTTGGCTACGTACGTCCTCATTGAAACGGTCACACCTTTCCCTGTAGAGACAAACTCTAATCTTAGGGTTTGCCTCCTCTTTTGTCAACGAAGAGTTGCTCCCGAGCGATTGCGACTTCGAGTGTCAGACGCTGCCAGCCACGCTAAGTCGTCCCTTCGGCAGGCAACTTCAACCACGCCAATACAAAAATTAGCAGCGTGGTGCCAAGAAACGAAGTGGGCACTATGAAAAAATAGTGCAGGGAGATGGCGGTCATCGCGGCCAGCCAGATGATATTGATCAGCGCCGCGCGCTTCAATAGTCCTGCCCGCTCGCGCGACAACACCATATCGAAAACCCCAAAGCCGAGCGCCGCCAGCATGAAGGACACACTAAAACCGCGCAGCATGCCGGCCATGGTGCGAACAGATCCCAGTAGATTGAATTTGTAGCTGGACATCAGGCCCAGCAACTGTTTCTCCGTGTCATTTGCGGGAACCGGATCGCGAAGCAGCGAGAGTGAGTGCACCAGTCCTACCAGCAACAGCGCCACCGCGCCCGCCTTGAACAGGCGCCTTCCCCATTTGTCCGTCATGGTGTGAGTTTATAACACGAACCAGCCCTGGATTGTCTGAAGGGTTTGATCATAGTGACGTTTGCCGGGAAAAGTGTTAAAAAGAAACATTCTTGGCTAGTGCGCGTCAAAAAAATAACGGATAAAATCGTCCCGCATCTGTGGGGAATGGCCCAGGGCGGGAGCGGGAACCTTGAGCGCCCCAGTGCCTTCTAGGTAACAAAAGCAAAGGAGTACCCTTCATGAGCGAAAACCCTACGAATGAATCGCATTTCGGAGAAGCTATCTTCAGCTTCTTTCGCGACATCAAGTTCGCCGCTCGTTCGCTCACGCGCACCAAAGGGCTTGCTATCACCGTGGTCCTCACCCTGGCGCTCGGCATTGGCGCGAATGCCGCCATCTTCAGCTTGGTGCGCGGCGTGCTCCTTCGCCCGCTCGTCAACGCCGATGAAAATCGGCTTATTTACATCCGCCAAAGCGCGCTTGGCATGGGCAGCGAGAACGTCAATTTCTCCGTCCCTGAACTCCAGGACCTCAAAGCCAGCGTCCGTTCCCTCTCCGAATTCGGCGACTTCTCCACCGTTGGGTTCACGATGATCGGCCTCGGTGAACCGCGCGAAGTCCGCGCCGGCGTCGTGGGTGGTTCCTATTTCGAGGTCATGGGCCTCCGCCCCGTCCTCGGCCGCCTCATCGGACCTGAAGACGACGGTCCCAAAGCTGCCGGCGTCGTTGTTCTCACCTATCGTTTCTGGACGACCACTTTCCACAAAGATCCTACCGTCATCGGGAGAGCTGTTCGCCTCGGCAGCTTTGGGGATCGTTCCGCCACCGTGATCGGCGTCCTCGAACCCTCCATTCCTTATCCCGCGGATACTGAAATCATCGCCAACGTCGTCACCAGTCCGCATCACCTCTCCGCCACCATGGTCACTGGCCGCGTCCATCGCATGACCGAACTCTTCGGCCGCCTCGCTCCCGGCGTCACTCTCGACCAGGCTCGCGCCGAGTTGCGTTCCGTCTACGCCACGATGAAAAAAGACCACGCTGAGGATTACTCTGCTCAGGCGGACTTCCGCATTGACGCCAAGCTCCTTCGCGATCAAATCACCTCTGGAGCGAGAACCGTGCTCCTCGTTCTCCTCGCGGCATCCGGCCTGGTCTTCATCATCGCTTGCTCAAACGTAGCCAATCTTATCCTTGCGCGCACGGTTCGCCGCGAAGGCGAGTTGGGTATCCGCGCCGCTCTCGGCGCTTCAACCGGCGATCTGCGCCGCACGCTCCTCGCGGAAAGTCTGGTCCTCTGCACGCTCGGTGCCGCGCTGGGCGTCCTCAGCGCGCGCCCGTTGCTCGCGGTCCTTGCTCGCTACGCCTCACGATTTTCCGTCCGCGCCCTGGATCTCACGGTGGACTCGAGTATGCTCTGGGTCGGCGCTTTGCTCGCAATTATCGCCGCAGTGCTCCTGGCCTACGTTCCGCATCTGCCTACCTCCAATGCTTCACAGAACGTTGGTGTCGCCAGCGGCGGCGTCCGCATTACCGGCAACACCCGCCGGCGGCTTCGGATTTTTGCCGTAACGCAAATCGCCGCGTCTTTTATGCTGCTTGCCGGCGCCAGCATGCTTCTCAAAACGCTCATCGCCCTGCAATCCGCGCAAACCGGCATGGACACGCGCCATGTCCTGGCCATCAACGTTCCCACCATGACTTACGGGAAGTCGCCCCAGCAAGTCGTGGATTTTTACAAGGAGTCGATCCGCCGCGTGGATGAGCTACCGGGTGTAAACAGGACTGCTTTCGGCATCGTTGCTCCCTGGCGGGATGCCGACAATTTCGGTCCCGGCCTGCAATTCTCCGGGGATGGTCACGTCCGTGCCCCCGGCGAAGAGGATCCTCGCGCGCAGTTCCGCACCGTCTCTCCCGGATTTTTTGCCGCGCTCGGTGTTCCCATTATTTCCGGCCGCGACTTCAACGCGCTCGATGGCCAAACCAAAGAGCCTGATGGGCAAAGCAAAGAGCCCGTTGTCATCGTCAGCGAAACGCTCGCCAAGCGCATGTTTCCCAATCGGGATGCCCTCAACAGGCATGTCTATTGGACGGACCCAGTGCTGAAGTTCATCCCCGGGTTTAGCGCCACGCCGCACCGCATCATTGGCGTCGCCGCAGACATTGACGATTCCCACGTCGTTCCTGGGCCTACCCTCACGGTCTATAACGCTATTGATGAGGGCCCCCTGTTTGGCGGCCACCTCTTCATCCACACGAGCGTAGATCCGTATTCGCTGGTTACGCCGGTCACGCGCATCATCCGCGACATGTCTGCCGAGCAGCCCGTCGAGCATGCTGCCACTCTCGAAGACATCCGTGCCGAAGTCCTCACCCCGGATCGGCTGAATACCGTTGTCTTCGGCATCTTTGCCGGCGCCGCCCTCGCGATTGCGCTCGTCGGCGTCGCAGGCGTGCTGGCGTTTTCCGTCAGCGCGCGGACGCGCGAGTTCGGCATCCGGCTGGCGATTGGATCCCGGCCGCGCGATCTCCTGACGGGCGTCATTGCCGAAGGCACGGTCATGGCTCTGCTGGGGGTCGTCGCAGGTGCGGCCTTCGGGTTTGTGATGGCGCGCCTGGCGGGCAGCTATTTCGTGGAGATGAAGATGCCGGGCTTCTTGCCTGTGGTCGTCTCCGCGTTCGTGCTGCTGGCCGCGGCCGTTGTTGCGTCGTCAGTACCCGCCGCGCGCGCCGCCCGCATCAACGTGATGGAAGCCCTCCGCTCGGAGTGACCTCGCGATCTCAGCTTCCGGCCGCGGAGTGTGGAATTACAAACTGGCGCACGCAAGTATGGAGAACTAGAGTGGCCAAAGGCAACACAGCCCAGCTTTGAGAAGTGGCCAGTCTCCGATTATCCGACAAATCAGGAGTTGAGCCCCACGAGACATTCGGGCCGCAGTCAAGGTCTCCCCAGATGGAAGATGATGTGACAAAGAACAAGCTACTTGACTTGGAAAAGCCTCCGGTGTATCAGGCTAGCTATCCGAGCGGTCAAAATGAAAATTCCAGTTAAAATCAAATCTCTGGATCAGGGCTAAACTATGCGGATTCTGCTATTGACAGTCCTTGCTGTCAGTGCCGTGCCTATGCCGGCGCAGCAATTCTTGTCCAAGCAGTGCGAGGGCAAAATGTGGGGTGTGGCCGTCAACCAAAATGAGGTTCTGCTTTCGCGCCTTCCAGACCCCCGTGGACTGAAGGGGTCCGCCACCTGCAAAGAGACGGGCTGGAGGCTCCGCGCGCAATGGGAAGCTGAAGACCGCGCCCATTGGGAGCAATTGTCGAACCGCGCCTGCTCGGCGAAGCTGGGTTGGGTGGAATACAATCCGGGTGAATGCAAGGCGGGAGGCCCCCCACCTATTTGTCCGGTGAATCACTGGTATCGCGATCCCACCGGGGCAATGGCATCCTGGCAACGCGACAATCAGACAAAACGCCATGAGCGGGAAGAGCAACTGTCTCACGCGGTTTGCGGCTGCTGGTTCTCCGAAGCCAAGGACAAAGCTGCCCACAGCGCGGAGCTGAGTTCCAACTATGCGCCGGGCGATGAACCCGCGATGGTGGTTCCCTGCGGTGGCTCTTGTCCGATCCCGGGACACGATTGCGTAGGAGGCGTCTGCCGGCCGCAGGGAATTTATGGGACACTCTTGGCTGAAGGTAAGAAGCAAGCGGGAGAAATCGCTTTGGATAAGGCAAAGGAGGTTACCGAGGAGGCGGTAATAAAATCCATCGGCCTCGTCAGCGAGTCGCTTGAAGCCACCCTCGATGCCGCGAAGGAGAGCCCTTGGGGAGCGGTGACATTGTTGGCAGAGGGACCATCCGGGGGGAAATACGCAGAAATCTACGAAGACCAGGTTCGGAAATTCCATGCCAGCTTGAATGAGTTCCAGAACGAGGTCAGCCTGTACTACCGACGGCGGAAATTCGGCCCACCGGAGGAGCCTTTGATCCGCGCACAGCTTCTGAAAGAACGCGAGGACCTCAGGGAACGGATTGCTGAGATGAATGAGGCGAGGGAGGGGGTGTCCCGAGAGCAGGACCTTGGCAAGTACGCTTGCTACGAGGTGTTTGAATTTCAGAACTCCGTCCTCAACGCCGCCTTTGGCAGGATGCTCGGGGTCACCGCCCTTCCGAGCGTGACGCCGGCTACTGCGCACTGATGAAGGGAGATTCCATGCCCCGACTTCTGTTGCTACTTCTGCTACTTCCCACCGCGCCAGCGTACGGGCAGAGCGATGCGGAGAAATTCGCGGAAGGCCGGATCGCACTCGACAAGTACCGCGACTGTCCTGCCGCGAAAACGGCGCTGGAATCCGTGTCGGAGAAGGGTCGATCGGAACCCCTCTGGCTGTTCTACGCAGCGAAGACTTACGAGTGCCTGAACCAGCCGGAAAACGCCCTCCCTCTTTACGAGAAATATAACCAGCTGATGCCGGGACAAACCGCGATTATCGACAAGATTGGCGAGTTGCGGTATCAGGCTACTAAAGCGCAAGAGGAACGAGATCGTCAGCGAGCTGCCGAAGAAAAGGCCAGAGAACGTAAGCGAGCCGAAGACTTGAAACTTCAGGAATCGGCTGCGGCCAATAACGAAGCGGCCCTGCGCGCTCACCTTTCCGCCCAGCAGAATCTCCCCGAAACCGTGGCAAAATTGAGCGACTTGATTTCCGGAAACTTCGACAATTACGATCCCGGGTTCAAGGTTCTGCTTAGAAGGCAGGTCACCAACAGCGCTAACTGCAGCATAAGCTACCACGAAGATCAAAAAGCGGGATGGTGGAGTCACAACGACGTGACTTTCTCGCTGGTCGGGCTGCGGGTAGAGAGCAAGGACGGTCAGGGCGTCAGTTTCTCCAGTTCGGTCAAGATTTCCGGCACGGACCAAAGGCCTCGCGCCGTAATCGGCTCACATGATGTTAAGCGAGCGGACTCGGAGTCTGAGAGAGGCTACATCGAATTGCATAACTACGAGATTCAGAGGAAGGTAGCGGACTTGCTCGCGAAAGCCGCTTTGGGCTGCACAGCGCCCGACCAGAGCGCGTCGAAGCAAGAGTAGCGCACGCCCACTTTACTAAAAGCCGAAAAAACAGGGAACGTTATATCGGTTATTTTGTCCGAGAGAACCGGTGGCGATTGGCGCTAAATACGGCTATATGTCAACATTGCGGCTTCTATGATTACCTTGTCTTCGTTTTTCTGACGTCCCAGGCGCTGGCAATACCAGTCGCGTTAGAGAACGGAAAACGTCCGTACAGCCCTCGCCGCAAGATGTATTCGGAATCGTTGATGTCGAAAATCTTCGTGAGTTTCCCTTTAAGCTGTGCCGACTCAGATGGTCGCCGGTTCTTCTTTACAGGTTGGCGTGGATATATGTGGTGATCTGCGCGTTGTCGGCATTGATTTGCTTCAGCAACGCAACCATGGCATTCACTAAATCACTCGAGTGACTTTGTACGCCGCTCTGAAACTCCGGACGGTTGAGATACACCAGAAAACGCCGGAAGACGTCCCCTTTCACCTGGGACAGAATCTTCGTGTCCGTTATCGGGGTCAGATTCACAATGGCGTTGACCAATTCCGGGTGATGGCCCGCTGCACTCTCGTACGACGTGATTCGCGTGGCCAATTTAACGAAATCTTTGCGCGTCTCGCCGATTCCGCTGCCGGCGGTGCCAACGGCATAATACGCAACCGCCGTGCCCGCCACGAGCGCTCCACCTTTCATCACCATTCCCGAAGGCGCGCCATACGACGTCAAAAACGTCACTTCGGCAAGGTCCATTTCCCAGGGATGCTGGGCCGGGTCAAGATTGACCATGATGTGACGATCCAGTTCAGCGGTGTAGATCGCCATGAAATCCGTGGCAGTCACTTGACCAGCGGCGGGCAAAGCCGCGTAATCCGAAGAGTTGCAGTTGGTGAGGACCTTAAGGATGGCGGTATAAAATGGGCTGGCGTCAGGCGTTGTGGCTGGCTGCAAATAGGCCGCCATTTCCGTGAGATAGACTTTATCGGAAGGATCCAGGAGCGCGCGCCCTGGTGCCACGCCATAACTCCGCCCGGACTTGACGTTGGGCTTCTGGTATCCAACGTTGTAAAAATAGTTCGCGGGATCGATGATGACCAGGGTTCCCGAACCGCTTGCCAGCAGCGCCATATCGGCGCTGGCATCCACCGCAATATTAGGGCTGGCGGTCGGTTTCAAGTTGGACTTGGAAATGAAAGGCTGAATCCCGCCTCGTATCGTCTGCGGTGAGAACGACTTTCCCTGGACGTTTGACATCACCGACTGGAAGTCAGCCGGCCCATTGTTAAACATGCCAAAGACCTGTTGACTGACCTTAGAATCGAATTGATTTACGTCCGCCACGATTTGGTCCGCGCTGGCGATGGTCACCGGTGCAGCATTATCGGCGTCGGTTTTGTCAAAGATTCCGCTTCCGCCGGCTTGCATGGCTTGCAGATACGTCTGCCCCACAAGTGCAGAAAGGTCGATGGTGCGGTCAGCTCCTCGTGGCAGCAGAACCGCTCCTGCGGGCGAGCCGGTGCCAACGGCATGGACCGTCCCGATTACCAGAATTGCAATGAAGGCAGAGCCCAAAGTGAGCCACAAACGCAAAGGATGGTTGCTTGATGTTTTTCGACGGTGGATTGCTTCAGTCATTTTCTTTCTCCTGAGCTTTCCCCGAGTTTTTTGGAATTGCCCCGCCCGAATTGACGAAAACATACACCACAGCTTGACCGCCTGATTGTGGAATTCTTTTCCAGCCATAACGGGATCGCATAGCTATTGGAGAGTGCACGATGCTTCTGGTGAAGCACTATCCTTCTGATGAGATAGTGTCCGAAGCCTCGTTTGCGTTTCAGCGCTCAGAATGCGCCGGATTGACGGCGCCACCAGTCCTGGCCTGCAGCAGGCAACGTGTAAACGGGATCGTAGTATTCATAGAGGCGGCTCATGGCTTCGGGGTCGTCGGCTTCGATGCCGGTTTTGTAGTTCTTCGTCCAATACGAAATGCCCTTCTCGTGGTCGTATTCCTTCAGTTGGTGAACCCAGCGCTTGCCGACGAAGGGCACGTCGCAAATCATGCGAGGCGTCGCGAACCCCGGCAGATAGCCCATGATGTCATGCTGCAACTGCTGCGCTTCTTGAATCGCCAGCCGCCAGTGTTCGGCGTTGGGGATCATATCGCACATATAAAAGTAGTACGGCATGATCTTGGCTTCATCGAGCAAAGTGAAACAGAGATCGAGAAGTTCCTTCGGCGTGGTATTCACCCCGCGCAAAAGCACGCCCTGATTTCGAACGTCGCGAAAACCGATTTCGAGAAGTTTTTTCGAGGCTTTGGCCACCAGCGGCGTGACTTGGCGCGCGTTGTTGACGTGCGTGTGCAGCGCGAGGTCCACGCCGCGCTCCCGTGCCTTTTTCGCTAGCCGTTCGAATCCTTTCAGCACTTCGTCCTGCAAAAAATGTTGGGGAATTCCCATCAAGCCCTTGGTCGCGAGCCGGATGTCCTTGATATTGGGGATGTCCATGAGCGCGGACACAAAGGATTCCACCTGGGCGATCGGCATATTCGCGATATCGCCGCCGGAAACCACAACGTCGCGAACCGATGGCGTCTTGCGGAGATATTCGAGCATCTGCTCGTAGCGATCTTTCTGCGGAATTTGAAACCGCAGCTTCACGACTTGCGGGACGTCATTGCCGACGAGGTCCATGCGCGTGCAGTGCCCGCAGTATTGCGGACAAGTCGAGAGCATTTCGGCGAGAACTTTCGTGGGATAACGGTGCGTCAGTCCTTCCACCGCCCACATGTCCGATTCGTGCAAACTGTCGCGGCTGGACTTGGGATGGCTGGGCCAGTCGGGATTGCGATCGTCAAACGCCGGCAGCATGTAACGCCGCACCGGATCGTTCCACAAATCTTTCTCATCCATGGTGTTAAGCATCTGCGGAGGAATGAGAATGGACATAGTGGCGCGCTCTTTGATGTCGCGCTCCATGCTTTCGAGCAAACTTTCCGGCAGCAGCCCGCCGAAAACGGCTTGCAGTTCTTTCAAATTCTTTACCGTGTGGCGCCGTTGCCAGAGCGCCGTCTCCCATTCCACGGCGGTAACATCTTTATAGCCGGGGAGGCGGCGCCAGTCCGGCTCGGCGAATTCGCGCTCGAGCGGGTACTTAAAGGGCTGCGCGCTCGCGTGCACCTTGCCCGCAGGCTTCCAGACGGGCCGCAGTGTTTTCACTTCGCTCATCTTCACTCAACCTTTGAACTGCTTTTGGGCCGCACAGAGTTTCCCCTGAAACTCGACACGGGCTTTCTAGAAAATGCGGGGAGGAATTTGTGTCACTCTAGGATACGACGAATCGCGGAATAAGAAAACAGGATCGCCGCGCCATATCGCGCGTCCATTAACCCATTCAAAACGAACTGATTCTCAGAATGCGTCGCTGCGCGCTTTCTCCAAAACCGAGAAAAAAGATGTTCGCGACTGATTCGTGTTATCTATTGCGATTTGCAATGCCGCTGCGGGCGGCATGATATTTTTGTTGCTCGAAAAACGTAGAACTAGTGGAAACTATCTGACGGTTGCACCCAAGCCCATGCGTCCCGCCAATTTTCTTCGCGTCTTTACCTTGCTGAGCGTTGCTTTTCTCGGCGCGGTTCCCGCATATCCGGAAAACATCAAGAACATTCGTTCCACTGGCTATGTGACGGATCTCGCCGGAATCATCAGCGCTGAAAAAAAAGAAAACCTTGAAGCGTTGTGCACCGAGTTGGAGCAAAAGACCGGCGCGCAGATGGCGGTCGTGACCGTCCCATCGCTCGAAGGCGAAAGCGTCGAACAATTCGCAGTCGATCTCTTCAAACAGCTCGGAGTCGGCGAGAAGAAGGACAAGCGCGGCGCCTTGCTGCTGGTTGCTCCCAAGGATCGCAAGTACCGCATTGAAGTGGGCTACGGGCTTGAGCCCGTGATCAACGACGCCCGCGTAGGCGATGCCGGCCGCGCGATGGTGCCCTTCTTGCGCCAGAATGACTTCGGCAAGGCGGCCGAGGTCGGCGCGTGGCAATTGGCAAAATACATCGCCGATGATGCGGGCGTAACATTAAGCGGTCAGCCGCCCGCGGTTCGCAATCCAGATCAGGGAAGGAACTTCAAATTCCCCGTAGGCTTCGCCTTGATTGCTTTGTTTCTCTTATTTCGTGTGATCAGCGGCCTTTCTTCAGGGCGTGGCGGGCGCGGTTTCGGCGGTGGGGGCGGTCTGCTGTGGTTTCTCCTGGGAATGCTTTCGAGTGGTGGCGGCAGGAGCTCGGGAGGTGGCGGGAGCTGGGGCGGTGGAGGGTTTGGCGGAAGCGGCGGGTTCGGAGGGTTTGGCGGTGGAAGCAGCGGAGGCGGTGGCGCTTCGGGCAGTTGGTAGTTCGTTTCGAATGAGCAGTTGGTAGTTCGGTTCGAATGGAAGGAGCATGAGATGCTCTCGACGGATGCAAAACTGGCGGAACTGGTCAAGCGGCTGAAGGAATTCGCGGCGTCGAATCTTGAGTGCGTCATTCTATTCGGCTCGGCGGCGCGCGGCGATTTTCGAGAAAGCCATTCCGACCTCAACCTGGTTTGCATTCTTCGTTTCCTGAGCGTCGAAGAGCTCGGACGCCTGTCGCACGTGGTGAAATGGTGGTGCGTCGAGCAAAAAGAACCAGCACCACTTTTTTTTACGCACGAAGAATTGCGTCAAGCCGCCGATGTCTTCGCCGTCGAGATTCTCGACATGAAGCACGGCCGGCGAGTCCTTTATGGAACCGATGTCGTCGCCGGAATTGAAGTGCCCATGAATCTTCACCGGCTCCAGGTTGAGCACGATCTGCGGACTGTGCTCTTGAAACTGCGGGAGCACTATATGCGGGCGCCCGGAAACGCCAAGGAACTGGTCCCCATCTTGAGGAAATCATTTTCCGGAGTGCTCACGCTGTTGCGCCACACCGTGATTGCCTTTGGCGAAGAACCGCCGCTGGCTGCACGTGATATCCTTTCCCGCGCTGCTCACTTGACAGGATCGGACCCCGCTATATTCGAGACGATGCTGAAACTCCGGGAAGCGGGTGAACTTCACGGCGAAATCACCCCGGTTTTCGGTGCGTATCTAAAAGGCTTGGAAACACTTTTGAAGGCGTTGGACCATCATCTTCCCAAGCGGGAATGGCGGCGCGTGAAAAATGCAAATTCATAAATTCAAGTGATTCGAGGCAGAAATGAAAATAGCTCTGATCGTTCTGGCAGTATTGCTGATCATCGCTCTGATGCTCGGAAGCTCGTTAATCAGCCGCAGAAACCAGATGGTCGTGAAACGCGAAGGCGTCAACGCGGCGTGGGCGCAGGTGGATGTGGTCTTGCAGCGGCGCGCGGATTTGATCCCGAATCTCGTGGAGACGGTGAAAGGCTTTGCGGCGCAGGAACAGACTGTTTTCGGCGATATCGCAAAGGCGCGTTCCGCACTTCTTGGCGCGCATTCTCCGGCTGAAAAAATCGCGGCGAATGGACAATTGGATTCGGCTTTGGGGCGCTTGCTCGTCGTGGTCGAAAATTATCCGCAGCTGAAATCCAACGAGAACTTTCTGCGACTGCAAGACGAGCTGGCAGGCACGGAGAATCGCATCGCCGTCGAACGCCGCCGTTACAACGAGACGGTGCAGGACTACAACACGTTCATTGCGCTCTTCCCGAACAGTTTGGTGGCGAGCATGGGCGGATTCACTCGCAACGACGCATACTTCAAGACAGAAGAAGGCGCGCGCGCGGTGCCCAAAGTGAGTTTCGGAACGCCCAACGCGCCGGCTGCGACGCCACAGCCAGCGCCTGCAAAACCCTGACGTTTTTGTTTTGCCAAGCCGCTCATTTCAAGACCGCGAGAGGTGCTTGCGGATTTCCGCAACGATTGGTTCTGCAGATTTCGCTGCGTCGATGGTGATGGCATCTGTAGGCTCCTCTAGATCGGCGAATTGTCCCGCAAGAATGCCTTCGCCGGCGAAATGGCCGTGGCGCTGACGGATTCTTTCGGCGAAGAGTGCGTAATCCCCTTTTAGATAAACAATTATTACTTCGGGGCTGGGACGAAGCTCGTCGCGATAGGCGCGCTTGAGGGCGGAGCACGCGAGGACAACGTTTTTCCCGGCAGCAATCCATTCGAGGATGGCCATGCGCATCGCTTCGAGCCAAGGAACACGGTCGGCGTCGTTGAGCGCGGTACCGTGAGACATTTTTTCGATGTTGGCGGGCGGATGGAAGGTGTCGGCGTCGGCGAATTCCCAGTTAAGCTGCGCCGCGAGCATCGTGCCGATGGTGGTTTTGCCGGCGCCGGTCGCGCCCATGATAATGACGACCACTGTTCCCTTTCGCGGGACTTGGCCCTTTCGCGGAGCTGGGCCCGTCAGACTTGTCCCAGGAATTCGCCGAGCAGCGTATGGAAATGGTGCACGCCATTTTCACGCTTGACGGAGTAGCGCCCGCGGTCATACGTGGAAGAACGGAGCCCGCGCTGGACATTTTCGCAGAGGCCGATGTCTTCCTGCTGCACTTCATCGCTGAAAGCGATGGAGCGCTTCATGCGTTCCTGAGTTTTTTCCGAACGCACATCGTGGAAGAACCATTCAAAGATCGTGAGCGTTTTCTCGTGTGAAAGCGGCACGATCAAATTCGTGGAAATGTTGTCGGGATAAACGTTGAGCATCAGGTTCGGGAAAACCCAGAAATACAGTGCGTCCTGGAGACCGGTCCCGGGTGCGTAGAGACGCTCGCCCGCGTCTTCAGCTTTCATGGCGCGGATCGGCGCGAACTGCTGGGAGTAGTAGCGGTAGGTGTCCGTGCGGTATTGCGCGTAATCGATTTCCTTCATCAAGCCAGGATGAGCGATGGGAATGTGGTAGCCCTCGAGATAGTTGTCGACATAGACCTTCCAATTGCAATCGATCACGTAGTCACGGCGCTCGGCGAATTCCAATCCCTCAAATTGGAAACCTCGCGTTTGCTGGGGAATCTCGCCAAGGTACGCGGAGAGTGGCTCGGCCTTTTCATCGAAATTGACGAAGATGAACTGGCCCCAGGTTTCACAGCGGAGCGGCACCATACCCATGGCGCTGCGGTCGAAAAACTCCACGCCCTCGACGTCTGGAGTTCCAATCAAGCGGCCATCGAGCGCGTAAGTCCAGCCGTGATACTGGCAGCGCAGGACGTTTTTGCAGCCGCTGCCGAGCGCGATCGGTCCAGCGCGATGTCGGCAGACGTTGCTGAAAGCGCGCAATTCGCCTTGCTTATCGCGAACGACGATGATGGGCTCGCCAGCAAGATAGGCGGTAAAAAAACTTTCCGGATCTGAGATGGTCCGCTTCACGCCGCTTACTTCTCCGCAGGGCTGGCTGAGCGTGCCAACAAGTTGCCAGGTGCGGCGGAAGATGCGGCTTTTTTCAATCTCGAGAATCGCGGGGTCGGTATAGAAGCGCGATGCGAGCGTCTGCGCGCATTCGATCTGCTCGTGAACATCCAGGTGAAGAGGTTTCGTTAGCATAACTAAAACTTGCGTGTTTCCTGGCGCGACCAGCGCTCAATGACAATTTTTGATTCAGTAAAGAATTCCACGGCATCGCGGCCCTGGCCGTGCAGGACGCCGAAGAAGCTTTCTTTCCAGCCGCTGAAGGGGAAATAGGCCATCGGAGCGGCCACGCCGATATTGATACCGATATTTCCGGCGGGAGCTTCGTATCGGAATTTGCGCGCGGCGGAACCGCTGGTAGTGAAAAGCGAGGCTTGGTTTCCGTAGGGGCTGCGGCGGAGAAATTCCATGGCCTCCTCGATGGAATTGGCGTGAACCAGGCTGAGGACGGGCCCGAAAATTTCCATATGGGCAAGCTGGCTGGTGGAAGGAAGATCGTCCAGAATCGTAGGCGTCACAAAATTTCCGGATTCGTATTTTTGGATTCTTGTGTTGCGCCCATCGAGAATGGGCTTTGCGCCTTCGCCAACGCCCGCGGAAATCAGCGATTCGATGCGCTGCTTGCTTTCTTTGGTGATTACCGGACCCATCTGAATTCCGGCATCGAGGCCATTGCCCACGCGAATCGAAGACGCCGCATGCGCGATGGAATCGCGAAAAGTTTTTTGCGCTTCGCCGATGGTAACGGCGACGGAAACGGCGAGGCAGCGCTGTCCCGCGCAACCAAACGCGCTGTCGCTGATGATTTGCGTCGCCAGCTCCATGTCCGCGTCGGGGAGAACGATGACGTGATTCTTTGCGCCGCCCTGGCACTGCATGCGTTTGCCGCTGGCCGCAGATCGGGTGTAAACGTGTTTGGCCACCGGAGTCGAACCCACAAAACTGATGGCGCGGACTTGCGGATGATCACAGAGAGCGTTGACGACTTCTTTTCCGCCGTTGACGAGGTTCACGACTCCTTTGGGAAGGCCAGTCTTCTCTAGGAGTTCAAAGGCACGGCGCATGGAAAGAGGAACGCGCTCAGACGGTTTCAGGATAAAAGTATTTCCGCATGCAATGGCGTACGGAAGGAACCAGTAGGAGACCATCGCCGGGAAGTTGAAAGGCACGATGGCGGCGACGACCCCGAGCGGCTGGCGGATTTGCATCTCGTCCACGCCGGGCGTGACGTCTTCGAGGTTGTAGCCCTGCATCATCATGGGAATGCCGCAAGCGACTTCTACGTTTTCGATGGAGCGGCGCAGCTCGGCTTTGGCTTCGGCAAACGTCTTGCCATTTTCGATGGTGATGATCCGCGAGAGTTCATCCAGGTTTTCTTCGAGGAGGTTTTTCAGTTTGAAGAGGTACTGGACGCGCTCGCCGGGAGGAGTGCGGCGCCAAGCCGGAAACGCAGCGGCGGCAGCCTGAACGGCAGCGTCCACGTCGGCAGAGCTCGAAAGGGGCGTGCGCGCGAGGAGTTCGGTAGTCGCGGGATTGGTCACCTCGGCGTATTCGGAAGCGCTGGCTCGCCGCCAGGCGCCATTGACGTAATTCTCAAGCTCTGGGATTTGGGTTGTTACCGCACTGCTCATACGTAGCTCCTTGGCCCGCGCACGCAAAGGGCGATGAGTCCCCTCCAGGCAGCACTATGAAGGATCGGAAAGATGTAGTTTAGCAAGAAACTGCGAGTAGGAGAGGCGAATCGCGGGCGGGAAGGCAAAGCGCGTCCGTCGAGGTAGATGGATTGAACTGTAGGCAATCACCGGCGCTTGACGTTGGCGCGTAACCAGGCGGCGAGGGCGGGTTCGTCGAGGGTTCCGGCGGCGAGGCTCAGGATGGCATGCGCGGCGGATTCTTCAGTGGCGGTGAAACGGTAGCCGTTCAGTTCGAGGAAGAGGACGCCGACCAGGAAGCCGGTGCGTTTGTTGCCGTCGACGAAGGGATGATTGCGGACGATGCCGGCAGTGCAGGCGGCAGCCAGGTCTATGATGTCAGGGCTGTCGCCATAGGCGTAAAGTTGCCGCGGTCGGGCAAGCGCTGATTGAAGCAGGCCCGCGTCGCGCAGGCCCGGTGCACCGCCGTCCAAAGCGAGAAGGCGGCCGTGGAGCGCGAGGGCATCGCGCTCTTCGATCCAGACAGGCTCACTCCTCATTTTGAGAGGGTGTGCAGAGTGTTGCGGTAGCGGCCGATGATATCTTCGGCCTTCTTCATTTTCTTCTCGAAAGCGGGGTCGTAGGGCGTGAGCTGGTAGGCGCCGTTTGGGCCTTCGATCAGAAAAAGGCGGTCGCCTTCCCCGGCTTGGAGGCGGTTAACAGCTTCTTTGGGGAGAACGACGCCCAAGGAATTGCCGATCTTGCGGACTTTGAGTTCAAGCATGGTCTCCTCCTTACGTTATAACAATTGTAGCAACTCTTAACAAGGGGCGCAAGGCATGGTCGATGCCGCGCCTACAGCGCTGGAGGGGGAGAGCATCCTTCACTCGGAAAGCGAATGGAGCTTCGGGGCGGCGTCTTGGCGGAGACGGTAGGCGAGCCAGGCGACGGTGGCGATCATCCCGAGAAAGCCGAGAGTGCGCATGGTGCCGCCGATTCTCTGATCCTGGGCAAGGAGTCCCCATTGCGTGAAAAGAATCGTCCAGTCGCTCTCATCGGAGCCGACGAGGGGTAACGACGCAGTGCGGGCGTCGGCCATGTAGGTGCCGATGTAGGGGAAATTTTCGAAGAACCAGAAGCTGCAGAAAGCAAACCCTGTCGTTTCCCGTTGCCAGAAGAAATAAATGGCGCAGAGCAATGGGACGATCAGTTCACCCAGGGTTCCGCCAAGAATGTGGATCGTTTCGCCGAACCAGCTGAAGAAGAAATGACCGCCTTCGTGAATGATCAGATTGACGTAATCGAGGATGAGAAATCCGGAGCGGTTGGTGAAGGCGTAGATGAGGAAGAGCGCGTAAAAGCAAAGCCAAGCGATACCGGCGGGGCGCGAAACCGGTTTCCATTCGCCGAATTGTTCTTCGAGGAAGGCCACTGGCGTAAGCGTAGCAAGGCCAGGCGCCGAACGGCGACGGTTGTCAGTTATCAGTAATCAGTTGTCAGAAAGAGATTTTGAACAGCATTCGAAGGAATCAGGGAGATTCGCGGCTACTTATCGATGGCGGCTAGAGCTTCGTAGGCCGCGCCGAGGAGCGGGGCAGATTCGTTGAGGATGATGGAGACGGGAATATTGCTGAGAAGGCCCTCAAATTTCCACTTGTCTTTGAAGGCATGGAAGAAGGTGCCGTCTTTCATTTTCTCGAGGATTTTGACGGCGATGCCTCCGGCGACATAGACCCCGCCGAGCGCGAGAACTTTCAGCGCAAGATTTCCCGCTTCGGCTCCGTAGATGGCGGTCCACAGATCGAGCGTGTCCGAGCAGACACGGCAGGACTTATCCAATCCGCGCCGGGTGATCTCCGGAGCGGGATCGGCGTCGGGATCTTCGAATGAGGCGTGCAATACTTTTGGCGCAAGGAATTCGTGAAGGGTGCGGAAGCCGCGGCCGGAAAGAATGAGCTCCCAACTCACTTGCGGATAACGGCGGCGCATAAAGCGCAGAAGTTCAATCTGCTGCTCGGTGTGCGGCGCAAAGTCGGAATGCCCACCTTCGGAGGGAACCACGCGGTAGCGGCCGCCGTCCCACACGAGAATCGACTCACCCAACCCAGTGCCCGCTGCGAGCAAGGCCCTGGTGCCGCCGGGTTCGGGAGTTCCCGGGTTCAAAACGCAAAAGTCCGACGGCGGAAGATGCTCGAGGCTGTGGCCCCAAGCGCCGAGGTCGTTGAGTAGAACGACGTGCGGGACGTTGAGTTCCTTGATGAGAGTCTGGGTCTCCACAATCCAGGGAAGATTGGTGGCGCGCACGCGGCTATTGATGACCGGACCGGCGATGCCGAAACCGGCGGCAACGATGCGCTCGCCGCCAAGATGTTCCGCGGCCTGCCGGGAAAATTCCTTGACGATGAGATCGAACTGCGCGAATTCCTTGCTCGCGAAGCGCTGCCGGTAGACGGGCGTGAGGGTGCCGCCTTTTTCCGAGAAAAGCGCCAAGTTGCACTTGGTCCCACCAACGTCTCCCGCCAGGATCACCCGTTCCTCCCGAATCTAGCTGAATCGATTTAAAGAGCCAATTGTTGCAACTATGGGTTGTACCACTGTCTGCCGTCACGTTCGAGCAAAAGATCGGATTCCTTTGGCCCCCAGCTCCCGGCGGAATATTGTGGCACAGTGGCAGTTCGTGCGGCACTCCAGACATCGAGTATGGGATCGACGAGCGCCCAGGCGGCTTCGACGCTGTCGCCGCGATCGAAGAGCGTAGCATCGCCGCGCACGCAGTCGTTCAGAAGGGTTGCGTAAGCGCTGCGCGTGCCCTCTCCAAAACCTTCCTTGTAGCTGAAATCCATGGTCACATTACCGATGTTCATTTCGGTGCCTGGGCGCTTGGCGCTAAAAGAAACGGAGATGCCTTCGTCCGGCTGGATATTCAAGATGAGCCGGTTGGGCTCGATTCCTTTTTCCCGGAAAACCATGTGCGGGGCGCAGCGGAATTGGATCATGATTTCCGTGGTGCGCTTGGCGAGGCGCTTGCCGGTTCGAAGATAAAACGGAACGCCGGCCCAGCGCCAGTTGTCGATCAATAATTTGGCGGCGACAAAAGTCTCGGTTTTGGAAGTGGGCTTGACGTTGGGCTCCTGGCGGTAGCCGGGTACCGGAGTGTCCCCGAGCTTTCCGGGAGCGTATTGTCCACGAACCACCGATTGGGCCACCATTTCTAAATCGAAGGGGCGGATGGACTGGAGTACCTTCAATTTTTCATTGCGCACGGCGTTAGCATCGAAGGAGGCGGGAGGTTCCACGGCGACGAGAGAGGTGAGCTGCAGCACATGGCTCTGAATCATGTCGCGCAGCGCGCCGGTGGTTTCATAAAAACCGCCGCGGCGCTCGACTCCCAGAGTTTCAGAGGCCGTGATTTGCACGTGGTCGACGTAATTGCGGTTCCACAGCGGCTCGAAAATGCCGTTGCCGAAGCGCAGCACCAGCAAATTCTGAACCGTATCCTTGCCCAAATAGTGATCGATGCGGTAGACCTGCTTTTCGTCAAAGACATTGAGCACAGTCTGGTTCAATTCCTTCGCCGAAGCCAAGTCGCGCCCGAAAGGCTTCTCGATGATGATGCGCACCCAGGAGTTTGGCGACGCGGGGTGGGAAAGGCCCGCGCGGCCGAGCTGCTTGACGATGTCGGGGTAAACTTCCGGTGGCGTGGAAAGATAAAAGAGGCGATTGCCACCGAGATTTTTCGAAGACTCCAACTCAGCCAAGCGTTTGGCGAGCTGCGTATAGGCTTCCGGATTGTTGTAATCCCCTTGACTGTAAAAAAGGTTGGAAGCGAAGTCGCCCCATTGCTTGGGATCAATGGGTCCGACTTCGGAAATGCTCTTTGCCGCTTCGCCCAAAGTGGAGCGAAATGCGTCTTCGGCCATGGCCGTGCGCGCGAATCCCACGATGGCGTAACGCGGACCAAGCGCATCGTGAGTCGCCAAGTCGTACATGGCCGGAATGACTTTGCGCTTGGCGAGGTCGCCGGAAGCGCCAAAAAGAATCACTGTGCAGGGCTCAGCCACGCCCCCATAAATGGAACCGGAACGATCCGTATCCCCAGCCATCGTTTCTCCCTATTGCCAGTTTGCGTCCCGTTCAGCCAAAAACGCGACGTCCAAAACTATACCTCAACCCCATACTTTCCAAGCTCGGAACGCAGTTGCTCGGCATTTTGGTGATGAATGGTGTTCATTCCCAAGCGCCGCGGACTTTCCAGGTTCAGCGGGCGGTCATCGATGAAGAGACACTGCTCCGGCGGGCGCTGCGAGACTTCCAAGGCAACGCGAAAGATCGTCTCTTCCGGCTTGCGGGACCGGACGTAGCAGGAGCTGAAGAAGACGAGAAAATTCCTTCGAAGCTGGAAGGCCTCAATCCGGTATTGATTGAGCTCGAGCGGTTCGTTATTGATTGCACCGACGAAGTATTTTCCGGAGTCCGTCACTTTGTCGAGAATGGCGCGCACGTCCGGAAACTCCCGCGACTGCGCGAACATGAAGGCGCTGAACTCTTCGCGCGTAAAGGCGCGCGGACGATAAAACAAGGTGCGGTCGAGATACTGATTCAGAGTGATTTGCCCGGAGTCGAAGGCCGGGAAAGAAAGATCGTGCCGGTCCTGAAAGTCTTCCCAGTCCAGATGAAATGCGGCGGCCGCCTCTTTGCGCGATTCGCGATCCCAACCGTTGGTGAGGATAACTCCTCCGATGTCCCAGAACAGCGTGGTGATTTCCGCCAAGGGCACAGCTCCTCTGATCTTCGCGATAATGTCGCGGCCCTACGATTCGATGAAACGCGGACACGAAAAGATGCGAAATTTATGGCGCGCGGACGCCACTATTCTCGAGCGCATTGTTGAGGCTCGGCTTCCATTGTGCCAAGCCGGAAGCCGCACCACCCGTCAGAGCAATCGTATTACGGGACCTTGCCGGCAGCCAAGAGAGCAACTAGGAATTTCCGCGAAGTTGCAGTAAGGTGAGAAAGACCTGATTGAGGGAGAGGCGAATGGCCAATGAATCCTGTGGTTCAACACCGGCGCCCAGCGAGCCCGTAAAGCCCGGCACGCGCATGGTGCACTGCGTCAAATTCGACAAAGATTTGCCGGGGCTGGATCGCATTCCCTGGCAAGGTGAGCTGGGAAAGCGCGTGTTCGAAAACGTTTCGAAAGACGCGTGGAAGCTGTGGTTGGAGCACTCCAAGATGATCATGAACGAGTACCGGCTGAATCCGCTCGATCCCAACTCGCAAAAGATCATGGGCGAGCAGATGGAGCAGTTTTTCTTCGGCGAAGGCGCGAAATTGCCGGAAGGCTATGTGGCGCCGAAAGCGAAAGGTTAGTTACTGTTTTCGTGGACCCGCCCCGTCACCGGATGCTCGACGGGCAAGCGCGGCGTGATGGTGAACGCCAGTTTTCCGTGACCATTGCGGATGGCCTCTTCCACTTCCTCGGGCGTTTTTCCCCGCGCGAAAAGAAACCCAAGATAACTGGAGCCTTCCGGCCAGGCCGCGATGTAATCGTGCAGGCGGGCGGTGATCAGCAACTCCGTAACTCCTGGCGTCGAACGGGCCTCTTCTTCCCCAACAAACCCTTCCAAAATCCCGCTCTTCGGGACGGGAATCATCATTACGCCCGAGGCCGGCTGTTCGCGTGGGGATTCGCCGCCCGCCGATTCAAGCTCATGTCGAAGAAGCAATTCTTCGAGGCCGATCGGTTCGATCTCTTCTCGGAAACAAAACCGTAAGGCGCGCGCACAGAGACCGCCGATAGGACGCGGCGCTACTTCGATGGGCCAGACTCCCTCGTCGTTGATTCGAAACTCGGCGTGCATTGGTCCATGCGAGAGCCCCAGTGCTCGCGCGCAATCTCTCGTGCAACTCTCGATGGCACGCTGGGTTGATTCGGACAGACGAGAAGGCGTGACGTAAATCGTTTCTTCGAAGTACGGCCCGTCTAGCGGGTCGGGCTTGTCGAAGATTGCCAGAACGCGCAGTCCTCCATCCGTGAGGAGCCCTTCGACGGCTACTTCCCTGCCCGGGATGTAACCCTCCACAAGCATCTGATCGAGATTCGGTTCGCGAGTGGCACGGATTTCGGCGGATTCGAGCAATTGGTGCAAGCGCGCCGCAGCGGCCAGGAATTCTTCGCGATCGTTTGCGCGCATGACGCCCTGGCTCGCCGAAAGCGAAAGCGGTTTCAACACGCAAGGGTAAGTGATGCCGAGCAGCGCGGGCTCAGGCAAAGGAGCGAGAGAAAGCTTTCGAAACCAAGGCACACGAAGGCCTGCGTCGCGAAAAACTTCTCGCATGCGCAGCTTATCGCGGCAGGCCTCAACCGCGGCCGGATGGTTATGCCTCACTCCGAGACCTCGCGCGGCGTAAGCGGCGGCAACAGCAGGCCGGTCACCCAGCGCTAGTATTCCCGCGATATTCTGCTCGCGAACCGTTTCCATCACGATGTAAGCAGCTTCCTCGGGTGTTTCAAAATGTACGGCGATCGCCTGGTCGCCCCAGGGATCCTCGAGTTGGTGGCAGCGGTCCGTGACGTAAAGGAGTTGCGCGCCGAGCTTGCGCGCCGCGTCTTCAAAACTTCGCGTCTGGTAGCCCAACTTTGCGGAGAATAAAAGCAATCGTCTGGGTTGATCGGTCATGGCAGTTGGATTTCGGATTCAGATCAAACGAAGCCGTCGGCAGTGGCTACCGCCTGCTTTGCCTGCGGTTTCGCGCCGCCGATCGAAACCAGTTGATCGCGCGTCGGTTCCGCACAGCAGTACCACGGCTCGCTGAGAAACGGAACGCCTGCCGATGGCAAGATCGTCGTTCGAACAGCTGGAGGCGCGATTCCAGCCACCGTGTGCGCCGCCTTCCAGATGCGTTCGAAGGTGGCTCGCCGCGATTCCTTCTGCCGCTCACCACCCGCGGCAATATCCTGCACAGTTTCGTTGAGCAGATCGACTCGCGCATCGCCATTTTTCCACGGATACGTCAGCGAGGCCGCATCGAACGGTGCAATCACGCCGCGAATCTCTCCCAGTTCCAGCAGCCGCGAGCCCTCCGGGATGAGCAAGCGAATCCCGAGCTGAATGGGCGCGACATTTTCGATTACGCCCTGCTCCTCAATCACTCCAAGCAAATCCAGGTAGCCTTCCAGCGTCGTCCAGGGCGTGAACGGCACAAACGTCGGATGAAGCGTCATGCCAAGCTCGCGAAACAGTTTAACGACGCGAAGGAAATCCGCGCGCGTGTGCCCCTTGTCGAGAGAACTCAGCACCTGGTCATCTACCGATTCCACGGCGCTGATGACGAAAAGGCATCCCGTGTCGCGCAGCGCCGGCAGATGCTCATGATACTTCAGCAAATGCTCGATCTTGATCGTCACGTCGTACGTGAGCGCTGGAAATTCCCTGTGAAATGATTCCGCCAATTCCATCGCGTGACGAATCCCGTTGAAGAAGTCCGGATCGCCAAAAGAGATGTGTTGAGCCCCGGCAGCCACCTGGCGGCGAATATCTTCCATCACAACATCGCGTGGAACGATTCGAAAAACACCTTTGTAAACCGGCACGATCGGGCAGTGCCGGCACAAATGTTTGCAGCCCCGGCTCGCTTCCGTCGAACCGACGATTCGGTAGCCATTGCCTGGAACGATGAGGTGCGCATACTTCTCCATCGGAGGCATTCCCGAACGGTCCGGCACTTCAAACGGCAACCGTGCCAACGAGATCAATGGTTCTGCTTGCGGCTCGATTTCCGGCCCTTTCTGTCGTCCCAAGCGCTCCGCCAGATGCGCGAGCCCCTCCTCGAATTCGCCGCCCAGAATCGTGGAAACTCCCAGCGAACGGAGATACTCCACGTTCATCGGGGCATAGAGCCCGTAACAACAAAAATGCGCGCTCGGATTCTGCCTCTTGAGCAAAGGAATAAGCTGTGTCGCCAGCCGTGTCGCGGTATGCATCGGCAAATAGATGGCGATCAGCCTAGCGCCGCGAATCGCCGCCTCATCCAGCGACTGCCGAGCAAGGTCCAGCGTCACAACCTGATGGCCGCGTTTCCGCAGCCAAGCCGCCGGCGAGGCCAGGCCAAAGGGCTGCCTGCCCAGCTCATACGTCGAAATGAGAACGATGTTCACGCCCTATTAGTATAGCTGCACGGCGCTCGGATGCGATTTCGGTTATCATGGAAGGTTAAGATTCACAGTGAAAGGATAGTGAGAATGGCCATCAACGCGGGCAATTCTTTCCGCACACGCGACAAGCTGAATGTCGGCGCCCAGATCTTTGATATTCACCGCCTCGAATTTCTGGAAAAACAGGGCCTCGCGGACCTGGCCAAGCTCCCTTTTTCACTGCGCATTCTTCTCGAGAATCTTCTTCGCTGCGAGGACGGCCGCTTCGTCCATGCGGAAGACATTCGCGCGATGGCGTGCTGGCGGCCCGGCGCTCCGGAAAAAGAGATTGCTTTCATGCCCGCGCGGGTATTGCTGCAGGACTTCACGGGAGTGCCGGCCATCGTCGATCTCGCCACCATGCGCGAAGCCGTCCAGCGCATGGGTGGCAACCCCAAGCGCATCAATCCGCTTTTTCCTGCCGAATTGGTCATCGACCATTCCGTGCAGGTCGATAGCTTTGGCAACGGCAATGCTTTTGGCCTAAACGCCGAGCTGGAATTCCAGCGCAACGTTGAGCGCTACGCCTTTCTCCGCTGGGGGCAGACCGCGTTTCAAAATTTTAAGGTCGTTCCGCCGGACACCGGCATCTGCCATCAGGTGAACCTCGAATACCTCGCGCGCGTCGTCTGTGCCGTGAAGTTCGGCAGCAGGATTGAGGCTTACCCGGATTCCGTCGTGGGTACGGACTCTCACACAACGATGATCAACGCCCTCGGCGTTTTCGGCTGGGGCGTCGGCGGCATCGAAGCGGAAGCTGCGATGCTTGGCCAGCCTTCTTCGATGCTCATCCCGGAAGTCGTCGGCTTCCGTCTCCACGGCCGCTTGCGCGAAGGCGCTACTGCCACCGACCTGGTTCTGACGGTCACCGAAATGCTGCGCAAGAAAGGCGTCGTCGGCAAATTCGTCGAATTTTACGGCTCCGGGCTTTCCAGCTTGAGCGTTCCCGACCGCGCCACCATCGCCAACATGGCTCCCGAATATGGCGCCACCATGGGCTTCTTTCCAGTGGACGCGGAAACGCTGGCCTATTTGCATTTCACCGCTCGCCCGTCCGAACAGATCGCTCTTGTCGAAGCCTACTGCAAGGAGCAGATGTTGTTCCGCACCGACGAAACTCCCGCCCCGCTTTTCAACGACACGCTGGAATTGGACCTCGGCACTGTCGAAGCCACCGTGGCGGGTCCGAAGCGCCCGCAGGATCGTGTTCCGCTGCGCCAGGCCAAATCTTCTTTCACCAAAGTCGTCGAGGGAACTCCCGTCAAGATTGTTCCCGTCAGAAATAACGGCGACTCCTTTGATCTTTCGAGCGGCGCCGTGGTCATCGCCGCCATCACCAGTTGCACCAACACTTCGAACCCGTCGCTCATGCTGGGCGCAGGCCTGCTCGCGAAAAAAGCGGTCGAGCGCGGCTTACACGTCAAACCGTGGGTCAAAACCAGCCTTGCGCCCGGTTCGAAAGTGGTGACTGACTATTTGCTGGCCGCTGGCCTCACGAAGTATCTGGATCAACTGAATTTCAACCTAGTCGGTTATGGCTGCACGACCTGCATCGGCAACAGCGGCCCCTTGCCGGAAACGATCGGCGCGGCCATCAAGGACAACAATTTGATCGCCGTGGCCGTGCTCAGCGGCAATCGCAATTTTGAAGGCCGCATTCATCCGCTGGTGCGCGCCAATTATCTCGCTTCGCCGCCGCTCGTCGTGGCGTATGCGCTTGCCGGCCGCATGGATCTGGACCTCACCACTGAGCCGTTGGGAATCGATTCCGCTGGCAAACCTGTCTACCTGAAAGAAATCTGGCCGACGCCGCAGGAGATCGAATCCACCGTTCGCGCAGCTGTTTCCACTGCGCAGTACAGTAAAGTGTACGCCGAGGTCTTTGAAGGCGACGCTCACTGGAAGTCCATGCCCGTCCCGCAAGGCGACATTTACAAGTGGGATCCGAAATCCACGTACATCAAGATGCCGCCGTTTTTCGATAACATGCCGAAGACGCCCCCGGCCCTGACCGACATTCAAAGCGCGCGTGTGCTCGCGATTCTCGGCGACAGCGTTACAACAGACCACATTTCACCTGCAGGCTCGATCCCTGTGGATACTCCCGCGGGGAAATATCTCATCGCTAACGGTGTGAAGCCCCATGAGTTTAATTCCTACGGCGCACGCCGCGGCAATCACGAAGTCATGATGCGCGGCACTTTTGCCAACATTCGCCTGCGCAATCAATTGGCTCCCGGCACCGAAGGCGGATGGACTCTTCATCTTCCCGACGGCGAAAAAATGTCCATTTACGATGCCGCCGTGCATTACCGCGAAGCCGGCGTGCCTCTCATCGTTCTCGCCGGAAAAGAATATGGTTCGGGTTCATCGCGCGACTGGGCGGCGAAAGGCACGCGGCTGCTCGGCGTGCGCGCCGTCATCGCGCAAAGTTACGAACGCATCCATCGCAGCAATCTCCTCGGAATGGGCGTGCTCCCGCTCGAATTCAAGCCGGGCGAAAACCGCGAAACCCTTGGCCTTACGGGTAATGAAGTGTTCGAAACGGAAGGCGTCGCCTCGCTTGCACCGAAGAGACTCATCACCGTTCATGCCAAGTCGGCCGACGGCAAGGTCAAGGCCTTCTCGGCCATCGCCCGCGCCGACACGCCGGAAGAAGTCGCTTACTACCATCACGGCGGCATCTTGCAGTACGTTTTGCGCCAGATGCTGCAACGATGATGACTTGAATCAGGAAGCTGCGGGTTCGACGAGCTGCAAGCTACGCCGGTTTCGAACGAAGAGCCGCCCCGCTTCGCGCCCGCCAAAGCAGAATGGCGCCAAAAAAAATCGACAGAATGCTCACCACCTGCGCGTTGGTCATACCGTAAAGCACTTTTGGATTGATGCGGATAAACTCAACCAGAAATCGCGCTATCCCCGTCAGGAGCAGGTAAGCGCCGAATATTCCTCCACTCGAACCTGTGTCGGCGGGCGCCTTTTTGCCCATGCGCCACAGAAATGCGGCGATGATCACCCAGGCAAGAAACTCGTAAATCGGCGTGGGGTGCACGCGATCCGTCGTCGGCACGATTCCGTTTGGAAAACTCATGCCCCATGGCAGAGTTGTCGGGACACCGTAGTCGCCATCACCGGAAAGCAAACAACCCATTCGCCCTAGCGCGTAGCCCAGCGCGGCCGGCGCCGAGCAAAGATCGATGAATTCCAGCACCGGGATGTGAAAGTGGCGTGCGAGGAACACCAGCGCGATTACTCCCGCCAGGAATCCGCCAAACCAGGTGAATCCAAACCGGCTGAACAGCATTGAGGGATTGGCAATGAACTCATGCGGACTCTCCAGCACGCTGTAGATCCGCGAGCCGATCAGTCCCGCGATTCCTGCCATGCCGATGACGAGAAATCCTTCGTCGCCTTGATTTTTTTCGTCTTTCAGGTAGCCTTTTTTTATGAATTGCGCACGGTGACGGTTGAAGTCAGCCTGCAGTACGTAAGCCGCAACCAGTAGGCCGATGGAAACCATGAGCCCGTAGGTTGGTATCGACAGCGGCCCAAGATGCAGAAATGGAATCATCGATGAGTGAAGTTTTGGCTCCCTCGTCAGTATACATGACCGCAGGGCGGCGCTCGTTGGAAGGGAAATGAAGAATGAAGAACGCCCCTTCTAGTTTGTCCCACATTTATTTGGGATAATCCCGCAGAAGCCTCGCGTCAGGAATCTCGTGCTGTTCGGTATGCTTTTCCGCCCGCTTCGACCGCGTCGGCGACGTTGGCCTTGGCGTCGTCCACCGCCTCTTGCACTTGGCGTTTCAATCGCTTCCCTGTCGCTGCCGCATCGTCGATGCCTTGTTTCGCCGTATCGGTGAGGTATTTCCGCGTGTCCTCTCCCGAGGCCGGTGCAAGAAGCAATGCAACCAGCGCTCCCACTCCAGCTCCAACGGCAAATACAGTGAATCTGTCCGACCAATTATTCTGACTCATCGCGTCCATCCTCCATGACTGGTTTCTCTCGCTGCTTGGAAATGAATCTATTTCCCTAAGACTTTCTCGACCCGGCCGATTTTCTTGCGAACCTTACCGGCTATCTTTTCGCCAATGCCTTCGCCTTCCAAATCGGGATCGTTCGTCAGTTTGCCCACTTTTTCCTTGATCGCGCCCTTCACTTCGTGAACTTTGCCTGCGATTTCGTTCTCTGTACTTGGCTTCACCTGGTTGCCTCCTGACGAAGCATGGATCCCTACACAGAGAGTCGGACAAGCTCTCAGCCACAATGTTAGGAAAAATGAGGCCGGATATCTGTACACATCGAGACACATTTGGAGGTTGCAGGTTTTTCCTGGGCAGCTAGCCCGGCATTACAGAAGGGCAGCGCGGGGGAGCCGATGGAGGATGGCACCTAGGGCAAGCCAAATGCCCAGCGCAATCCACTCGGCGTGCGAAAAGTGGCCAGGGATGACCGGCAGGACTTTCATCGAGATCAGAAGCAAGGAGACGATAATCCCCAGGCCTGTGACTAGTCTCATTGAGACTAGTTTCTCCACCATCCAGAATGACGCGCACGCCGCGAACCAGCCGAGCGCCGACGCCATCGACCCGACTTCCGAGACCGGAACCAAAATCGCGTCACCCAGCAGAAGGCCGGCGAGAGTTCCGGCCGTAATCGCGAGAACCGCGACGGAGGGAGTCTGAAATATCTGGTGAACTGTGGCGAAGCTCGCAGGAATCGTTCGTCGCCGGCCGTACGCATATAGCAGTCGCGTGGAAGCGGCAAAGTTTCCATTGAAACACTGGAAGAGCCCAAACAGAGCCATGAGCAGGATGAGGTCGACGATGCACTTGGCGCCAACGCCGCGTTCGAACGCGATGGCCGTTGCGAAACGCTTGCCAAGAAGACTTTGCCACGGCGTGATGTACGCGACCGCGGCGATCGAAACGGCATAAAAAAATGCGCCGAGGCCTAGCGCCAGGGCGATGGCGCTCATGTAGCTCTTCTGACGGAAATCCGGGTTGGATTCTTCCGCATACTTGGGAACGGACTCGAAACCGGTCATAAAGTACGGCACAATTTGCAGCGTCAACAGAATCGAGACAAAGGGAGTCGCCTGAAACAACGGATGAAAATTTGCAGGTGCTCCGCGAGCCGTGCTGATGCAGGCCAGGATGACGAAAACCAGCAGCACCGTGGAGGTCATGATTTTCTGAAAATTCGCGCTCAGGCGAATGCCCCGGTAGTTGAGGAAACCCAGGAATAAGGTCAGCGCGATTCCCAGAATCAACCGCGGCAGAAAAACGGGCTGGCCCGCCACGGTGTAAAGCGGCGTGGAATTCAGTGAAGGCAAAATGTACGCGGCGATTTTTCCCAGCGCCACGGCTTCCCACGGACAGACGATAAAGTACGCCAGCAGCATCATCCACCCGGTGAAATAACTAACGATGGGAGGAAACACTTGCGCGGTGTACGCGGCTTCGCCCGCGGCGTCGGGCAGGCGCTTCACCCATTGTCCGTAAACGTACCCAACGGGCAGCAGGATGATTCCGCCAAGAACAAATCCCAGAATGGCGCCGAGTGGCCCGCCGCGGCCCAGCCAGTCATCCATCAGCACCAGCCAACCGGTGCCGACCATCGTGCCGAAGGCCAGCGCGAAGTAATCATGCAACCGGAGTTTGCGCGCCAGAGTGGCCATTTAGAGGACGCAGAGCAACTCGAAAAGAAGATTGGCGGCCAGCAACGAAGTAATCTCGCCGGTATCATACGGGGGCGAGACTTCGACGAGGTCGCATCCCACAATACTCAGGCCGCGCAAAGCGCGAACCAGGTCGATGATTTGCGCGCTCGTGAACCCGCCCACTTGTGGGGTGCCCGTTCCCGGAGCGAACGCGGGATCAACCGCGTCAATATCCAGCGTGACGTACACCGGCTTGCGGCGGATCGCGCGCAGGTGGCTCTGGACGGCGGCCATCCCTTTTTTGTGAAACTCTTCCGCGGTGACCATCCTGACCTTGTGTGCGCGCGCGAAGTCAAAATCGTCTTCGCCGTACACCTGGCCGCGAAGCCCAACCTGCAACACCTCGCCATCGCGCAGGAGGCCTTCCTCGAAAGCCCGCCGAAACGGCGTCCCGTGCGAATACTTGCAGCCAAAGTATTCGTCCCACAAATCGTTATGCGCGTCGAATTGAATCAATGCCACCGGTCCATGCTTCTTGGCCACCGAGCGCAGGATCGGCAAGCTGATCGAATGATCTCCTCCCACGCAAACGCAGCGCACGCCCGCCTCCAGCAGTGGCGTGATTCCCCGTTCGATGCGAACGAAAGTGTCCTCGATGGAAAGCGGATTCACGGGGAGATCGCCGAAGTCGGCGGTGCGATGTTTGGCGAAGGGATTCACGTGCAACACGGGATTCCACGGCCGTATGATCGCCGACTGAGCACGCACATTCCGAGGGCCGAAGCGCGGTCCCGGGCGGTACGTTGTCCCCCCATCAAACGGCACGCCAATCAGCGCAACCTCTAACTCCTCCGGCTGGGTGATATGCGGCAGGCGCATGAACGTAGAGATGCCCGTAAAGCGTGCGTAGGTGAGCGCGTCCGTTGGCTCGGGATGGGGCAGGCGAAACTCCCGCCGTGATGGAGGCATGGCTGGGCATCTTAGTTTCCTGAGATGGCCAAAGTCAAAGCCGGGATTTGCTGCGTGCGCGCAGTTTTGCTTCCCCGCTCTCCGCCCACTGCCAGCTCCAATTCGAATATTTGTGCAATTCTGCAGCGCCAGCGATTGCACTAGACAACCCCTCGCAGTCTCCGCTCATCCGTTCACTCATCCTCCTGGTGCAAGGAGCGATGCTTGTGCGTTGGCTTGCTGTAGTAGTTTGTTTGGGCTCCTTACCGATACTCGCCGCCTCTGCGTGCCCTCAGGACGTTGACCTGTCGGCTGCGGCGCCTCTCGATGCTCGGGCAGCAAATGACGCTCCCCTCATCGAAGAATTGCGCTTTGCAGGGCTGCGGCGGATTGCTCCCGCCGCCGTCGCAGCTCAAATCTCCTCGCATGAGGGCAATTTCTTCGATCGCTCGAAGATCGACAGTGATCTCCGCGTCCTCTCGCGCCTTGGGTGGTTCGAATCGATCCGTGTGGAAGAAGCTCCTTCTTCTTCTCATCCTGAAACGTTCGAACGCCGGAAAGGCCTGGTTCTTATTTTTCATCTCGAGGAGCGGCCGTTTCTTTCCAAGGTGCAGTATTCGGGTTCACGGCTCCTCTCTCAAAAACAGATCGAACAAATGTTGCGGGAGAAAAATCTCGCGCCCGGCCTCGGCAAGCCCGCAAATCCGCTCGGGCTCCAACGGATCGCCGCGGCCATTCGGACCAGCCTGAACGAATTAGGCCACGCGGACGCGCGCATTCAAATCCAGCGCGACGAATCCCCGAACGCAACGGTATCTGTCCGATTCATAATCACCGATGGGCCACACCTGCCGGTCCGCCGGGTCAGCTTCGAGGGGAAGCCGCAACTCTCCCCAAAATTGTTGCGCGCGCAGATGCGCACCATCACTCCCTGGAAGCCGTTTTCATCTCTGCGGGAAAAAGATGCCTACACTAGAGACGCGTTTGAACAAGATCGCCGTCGAATCCTCGACTATTACCAGAATCACGGCTACCCAGAGGCGCGGATTGGCAGCGCGCAGGTTTCAAGAATCGAGCAACCTGAACGCCGTTGGCTTCCCTGGCCGCATGAAGTGACGCACGACAGTCTGTCTATCTCGGTCCCCGTGCAGGCAGGTCCCTTCTATCAATTCGAATCCATCCGGCTCACCCCGGACCTGCAACAAGCGGCGAATGAGAGCGTCGCAAAACCTCTGACGGATGTGTCTGCGGGAAAAACCAAACCCTTTTCTACGGAAGATTTGGATCGGCTTGCCCGCTGGTGGACCGCCCGGATTCAACCTAAAGACTCGAAATTCGATTTCGCTTCCTATCGCGCCGTCGAAGCCATTCCATCCTTCGATGCGGAGAAGCATACCGTTCGCGTCACCCTCGATCTCAGCGATTCGCCGCCGTACATCGTTCAGCGTATCGAGTTTCGCGGCCTGCACCGTTTCAGCGACCGCTATATGCGCCGGCGGATTCTTTTGCGCGAAGGCCACCCCGTCAACGAACACGAGCTCGAAGCTGGTCTCGCGCGGCTCGCTCGCACCGGCTACTTCCGCCAAATCCACAAGGAAGACATCCAGGTTCATCTGGATGAATCGACGCACACTGCCGCTGTTTCGATCAAAGTCGAGGAAATTGGCCGACAGCGCGCTTCTTTGGTGGGAGGCCAGGGACAATTCGGCGGCACCCTCGGCATCGCTTACACCGTCTTCGATCTGCTGAATCGCGAAGAACTCATTTCCGCAAATCTCGAGGGAGGCCCAGAGAGCCTGCAAATCATGCTGGGCATCGCGAAGGAAGGAATTTTTGGCACCCGCGCGTCACTGGCTTTTTCCGTTTTTAATAATGTGATACGCCCGCGCTTCGCGAAGAGCGCCCACGGACCTTTCTTCACCACCCACACCACGGGAATCCAAATCCCCTGGACCTACCCTCTGTCCAACACCGATTCAGTCGGCGTCAACTACACGTTGTCCCGCACAACCACCGACCTTCCTCTCGGCACGCCACCGGGACTGCCCGGCTTGCCGCCTCTCGATCTTCAAACGCGGATTTCCGGCCGGGCGTTCGGCGTCGGCTGGCTCCATGACGCGGGAAACGAACGCATCCTATTTTCAAACTCAGCTTCCGGCGGATTTCTCGGCGGAGGTGAGAACATGGTGCGTTCTTCCGCCGAGTACGGCCGCATTCTCCGCGATCCAGTTTTCGCTCCGCGCAACGCCTGGGCCTTTCGAACGACGTTCAGCGGTGCGGGAAGTTATCGCGGCGACATGCCCTTCTATGCCCGCCTTTTCTACGGCGATGAAGTTGTGCGCGGCCTGCGAAACGGCGAACTCGGCCCCGATGCCCTCACCACCGCTTCCACACCCTCCGGGGCCCCGCTGAATTCCGCAGCCCCCGCCGGCGCGAATCTTGTAACCGCCGCGAATGCTGAATATCGTATCCGCCTCGGTGGCGGAACCGAGGCTGCCGGCTTCTTCGACCTCGGCTCCGCCTGGCTGCTCCCCAACTGGCTGGGCCCAACGAAGCCGCTCCTGCTGAGTTCGACGAACGGCGTGCTCCACGGCTCGACAGGAATCGAATTCCGCTGGACAATCCCCGGCGTGCAAGTTCCCGTTCGCGCTTATTACGTTTTCAATGTCCTGCGTCTGGACCGCGCCATCCGTCTCTCGGACAAATCCATTTTCTTCGCGCACAACCGTTTTTCCGCCTTCGGCTGGGGGCTCGGCTCCCTGTTCTGAGCGCCGCGTCTGTACTAAACTGCCCGAGTCATGAAACACAGCAAACTCATCAAAGTGGCCTCGCGCCTTGCGGAACCTTTTTGCATCACAAAAGGCGAAAAGTTTCGCCTGAAGGATTTCGACCCCGCTGCTACCACCGGCGTAAAAAGCAAACAAGACGCCCAGCACATACTCGATAAGCGCGTGGGCGTGCTCAGCCACCTTCAGGAGAAACTCTACGCGCAAGACCGCTGGGCGGTCCTGATCATCCTCCAAGCTCTGGACGCCGCCGGAAAGGATGGCGTGATCAAGCACGTCATGTCCGGCGTGAATCCGCAGGGATGTGACGTCCACTCCTTCAAATCACCGAGCAACGAGGAGTTGAGCCACGATTATCTTTGGCGGGCTCATAAGTGCATCCCGGAGCGGGGCAAGATTGGTATTTTCAATCGCTCCTACTACGAGGAAGTATTGGTCGTGCGCGTCCACCCGACGCTATTGGGAGCCGAGAAGTTGCCCGAACAGCTGATTACGAAGCATGTCTGGAGCCAGCGCTACGAGGACATAAACGCTTTCGAGGAATACTTGACCCGAAATGGAATCCTGGTTCGAAAATTCTTCTTGCACCTTTCCAAAAAAGAGCAAAAGAAGCGGTTCCTGGAGCGCCTGGACGATTCGAAAAAAAACTGGAAGTTCTCCATGGCGGATATCACCGAACGGGGCTGCTGGAAGGACTACCAGGAAGCTTACGAGGAGATGATCCAGAATACCGCGACGAAGCACGCGCCGTGGTTCGTGGTTCCCGCGGACAACAAGTGGTTCACGCAAATGATCGTGGCTTCGGCGATTATTGAGGCGCTCGACGACCTCGATCTCGCCTTCCCCGATGTCGACAAAGTTAAGAAAAAAGAGCTGGAAGGCGTTCGCGCCTCGCTCCTCGCCCAGAAGGATTGACACCATGTCCAACTCCCTCAGAGATTGATATGCCGAATATCCGAAGGTCCACCCAAAACATTGCTCCATCCACGCTGTTCTATTGCCTCATCAGTTCGGGACCCGGACAGGTGAAGAAATGGAAGGACGACGATGACTGAATTTCCTGAGACGTGCACCAGCGATCTTCCGGAGTGTTGGCCGGAGTTACCGCTGGAGGCGTGGAAGGACACCTGCGCGACGCTACATATGTGGACGCAAATTGTCGGCAAGGTTCGTATGAAGCTTACCCCCAAGCAGAACCACGCCTGGCATGTGCCTCTGTACGTGAGCGCTCGCGGGTTGACGACCTCCGCGATCCCCTATGCTGGATTCCTTTTTGAACTGGAGTTTGATTTCATCGAGCACGCACTCGTGCTGCGGACCAGCGAGGGCCTGCGCAAGGCGCTCCCCTTGGCCCCGATGGCGGTGGCGGACTTCTATAAACACTTCATGGAGATGCTCGCGTCCGCAGGCATCCAGGCGAAAATTTGGAAAATGCCGGTGGAAGTCCCGGACCCGATTCCGTTCGACCAGGACCGTGCACACGCGTCCTACGATCCAAAATATGCGCACCGGTTTTGGACAATCCTGGGTTCCGCAGCGCGGGTTTTCCAGCAGTTCAGGTCGGGATTCATCGGCAAGTCCAGCCCGGTACACTTTTTTTGGGGCAGCTTTGACCTCGCGGTCACGCGATTTTCCGGGCGGCGCGCTCCGGAGCGCAGCGGCGCCGATGCCATCACCCGAGAAGCCTATTCGCACGAAGTAAGCAGCGTCGGCTTCTGGCCAGGTCGTGGCGAGATCAAAGGCGCAGCGTTCTATTCCTACATGTCACCCGAGCCGCAAGGTTTCCGGGAAGCGCGGGTGCACCCGGACGCGGGTTTCTATCACCCCAAGCTTGGCGAGTTCCTGCTGATGTACGATGATGTGCGGCGGGCAGCGTCTCGCAGCGCGGCTCTGCTTCAGTTTTGCCAGTCCACATATGAAGCGGGAGCGAGGCTCGCGAACTGGGATCGGCCGGCGCTGGAAGTCAACCCGGAATCGTCCGCCAGTGCTACCTAGCATTCCGGCGCTTCCCAGAAAGAGGAGACTATGCCGCAGGGATGTCAGCATCTCAACCAAATCAAGTTCACCACTACCGGAAAAAAGGTCTGCGAGGAATGCGTGAAGATGGGCGATTCCTGGGTGCACCTGCGGTTGTGCCTGGAGTGCGGGCATGTGGGTTGCTGCGACTCCTCGAAGAACAAACATGCGACGAAACATTTCCGTCAATCGCAGCATCCGCTCGTGCGCTCCATCGAGCCGGGCGAAAGCTGGGTGTGGTGCTACGTGGACGAGATAGCACCAGGAGAAGTGCGCGGCAAGAACTTCGTGGCCGCCCGCGATTAAAAGAAGCATTGGCGGTGTCGAACATCGGGTGTCGCGAAAATTCTGATTGTACGCTTCCGGAAAACTGGTAACTTGCCTGCTGCATCGAAATAGAGCTGGTAGTTCTGCAAGCAGCCACGGGAGCGCACCATGAAACAAGCAGCCGCTGTCATCGGTTTGGGATTCGTCGGCCGGGCGCACCTCGAAGCTCTGCGAAGGATTGGCATCCCCGTGCTCGGCATGCTCGGCAGTTCCCGCGAGCGCAGTGAGGAGGCACGCCAGTCGCTAGGGCTGGAGCGCGCTTACGCTTCGCTCGACGAATTGGCGGCGGATCCTTCCGTCACCGTGGTGCACATTTGCACGCCGAATCATGTCCACTTCGAGCAAGCCAGCGCTGTGCTCCGCGCGGGCAAGCACGTCCTCTGCGAAAAACCGCTGGCCATGGATTCGCGCGAGTCAGAGATGCTGGTGAAACTTGCCGCGGACTGCCTTTGCGTCGGAGGAGTCGCTTACAACCTCCGCTACTATCCGCTCTGCCAGGAAGCCAAAGCAGCCGTGGCCGGCGGCGTGATCGGGCAACCGCGTCTGGCTCACGGAAGTTTTCTGCAGGACTGGCTGCTCTTTCCCAGCGACTGGAACTGGCGGCTCGACCCCAAACTCGGCGGCGAACTCCGCGCCGTCTCTGATATCGGCACGCACTGGCTCGACTTGATGATGTGGATTACCGGCCGCAAAATCACGGAAGTCTGCGCGGACCTGGCGACGGTTGTGCCGGTCCGGCAGAAGCCGCGTGGCCGCGTCGAGACATTCCAGAAAGCGGGCAACGTCGAGACCGACGACGTCCCTATGACCACTGATGACTACGCTTCAGTCCTCTTGCACTTTGAAGAGGACCTGCGTGGCGTAATGACGGTTTCGCAAGTCAGCGCTGGCCGCAAAGCAAGGCTGTGGTTCGAGATTGACGGCAGCAAAGGCTCGCTGGCATGGAACTCCGAATCGCCGAACACGCTGTGGATTGGACGGAGAGATCGCGCCTGCGAAGAACTGCCCAAAGACCCCGCGTTGCTCAGCCCCGCGGCGCGCGGCTATGCTGCGTATCCCGGCGGACATGCCGAAGGCTACCCGGACACGTTCGTTCAGCTCTTTCGCGATTTCTACGCTTACCTCGACGCGGGAGATCTCTACGCGCGCCGCCCCTTCCCGACGTTCGCCAACGGGAACCACGAGTTGCTGCTTTGCGAAGCCATCGCCGAAAGTGCTCATGCTCGCGCGTGGGTCCCCGTGCTGTGGGAGTGAGCCGCCCTCAGCGCGGCGCGGAATAGTGGTAGCGCAGGCTCGGCGGCATGCGGTCGGAACGCGTTCGCGTGTTGTAATCCAGCTGATAGTTCAGGTGCTCCGCGTCGCCGGGATACTCCTTCCCTCCCGGATAAGGGTACGGCAATGGCGAGTGCCGCGGCAGCGGCTCAACCGTAAACGCATGAGCCGCGTAAAAATCCAAATCCTTTTCGAAACCGTCCGCATAAAAGAAATAATCGCGCACCCAACCCGCCGGTAACGCGGGAAGCTGCCGCGGATCGAAATCGAGCTTCACCCCTTCTCCGGAGCTGAACACTACGAAACGATCGTCCGAAGATTTCAAGAGATCGTAAACATCACCATAGCGCGTGTAATTTCCCGCGGCGCGCGCATACGGCCCGGTCATGCTGCGATTCGAATACGAATAGGTGGTGTCGCTCGCGGGTTGCAGCCGGATTTCGCGCGGATAGCCGAGGAATTCCAGCGTTGCCTTCGCGAGCGGAACTTGCGCGACATGAACGTCCTTCGTATCCGGAGTCTGGTCGATTCGAATTGCGTCCCAGTAAATCTTCAGATTATTGACGATTCGAATGTGCCGCGTGCCCGCCGGAAGCTTGCCGGTCAAGTCCGCGATCATCGTTCGTTCTAGACCTGCGGGAAAACCCATGTCCTCGACAACACGCACCCACTTCCCCTGCGCATCGAGCGCCTCGACATAAGGCGCAATCACCTTAATGCCTGCCTGATCCGCGGCGTACATGGACGTCGCCGTAAAGTAATCCGTATAGCCGTCGATGATCAGCCGCAATGGTTTCTTGGCGTCCCATACACCGAGATCAAGTTCAATCCAGTGCAGCTTCGCGAAACCGGCGAACGGCAAGGCTTCAAAATCCGTCACGTACTTGCGGTCGCGTTTCGAAATCAGCGGCAGCACATTGTTTCCCCGATCGTCCCACGCACCCAACGGCGGATGCGCTTCGCGGCTGGCGATGACACGAAATTCCGGGAAGGGCGGCGCGCTGACGAAGCGCTCATTCGGAAAAACCTCGTACTCCGCTGGATGATCGATGGCCAGCAGCCGCACCTGATCGAGGTAGACAGTTTCTTCCATGGGCTCCATGAAGCGGAAGCTAAGCATTCCATTTCGCGGCTTGACGCTCTGCGCCGCGACCTTCAGATACTCATCCGGATCGGGAACATCGCGTTCCCCAGGCGCGATCCAGTGTCCCACGACGCCGGGCCCGATCATGTCCGCGATAAATTCGTACTCCCGCCCGTTCCACGAAAACAACACTGGGCACGAGCTTCCGCGGCGATCCAGTTCCGCGATCGTTTGCACTTTTTTCGCGGCAAGATTGATTTCGTCCTGCGGCACGCCGGTCGGCCAGAGTAGCCGGATAACTTCCGCGTTGCGCTCCGTATTCAGGCCGGCAAGGATCGGCGCGGCGTTCTGTCCCAGGTAGCCGGACGCGCCGGCCACTTCCCATTTCTGATAGAGCAAGCCCGCGTACAACTCCACCTTCGTGCCGATGCCGCTCTTGTTGTCGTTGAGCGCCTTCAGGTCGATGCTCATCCAGCTGTGCTGATTGCCGCCTTCGTTGCGGAGAACTACGGGCGGGCCTTCGAGCTGCGTCACCGCCAGGTCCGCGTCGCCATTTCCGTCAATGTCCGCAACCGCAATCGCGCGCGGCTCTTTCAATTTCACCGCATCCAGCCGCACTTCTTTCGTGACGTCCGCCCAGCCCTTGCTTCCCAGATTTCTCAGCAACCGCAATTCTCCGCCACCGCTCGTTTCTCCCGCCGCCACAAGATCCAGCCATCCATCATTGTCATAGTCGAGCGCGGCGATTCCCCATCCTTTTTGCCAGCCGAAATCCGGCAGCGTCACGCGCTCCAATCTTTTCCCGCCCACGTTTCGCCAAAGGCTGATCCCTGGCGCGCCCGCGTGCGTGAACGCCAGATCCATCCAACCGTCCTTGTCAAAATCAAATGCGATCACGCCTACTGCCGGCGGCAAATTCTCTTTAGAAAAATCAATCCCCGCCAGCGGCGTAAATTTCCCTTCGCGCGGATTCAGCAAAATGGATACGCCCGGCTTTCCTCCTGCGATCACAAAATCAACGGCCCGGTCATTATTGAAATCCGTGGTGACGACACCCGCTCCCGTGGCCGCGATCCCAAGAGCCGTCTCTGCGGACCTATCCGTAAATGTGCTATTGCCGTTGTTGCGCCATAGAAAATTATGCCCTGGCGCACCAGAAGCGCTGGCATTGCCCGCCATCGTGACATACAGATCGAGGTCGCCGTCGTGGTCGTAATCCACAAACGTGACGCCCACGCATCCTTTTTCGCGCCGTATTCCCACCGCTTCCGTAACGTCCTCGAACTTGCCTTCGCCCTTGTTATGCAGCAGGCGTACTCCATCACTCAAGCACACCGCCAAATCCGGTTTGCCGTCATTGTCAAAATCCCCAGCCGCACACCCGAAACCGCTGCCGCTCAGCTTAATCCCTGCCGCTTGCGTCACATCTTCGAATCGCCCGTCGCCCAGATTGCGCAGCAACCGGCTGGCGCCGTCCGCCGCGCCGCTCACCAGGAAAAGGTCGGGCTTGCCATCGCCGTCGAAATCAAAAAAACACGCACCGCTGCTCGGTCCGATCGCCAAAGGCTTGCCGCCGCCTTTCGAGACAAATGGCTCCGCTTCTGGCGTGAATCGCACAGCAATCGCCGCGGGGACATCCGCAACCCCGCTCACCGCAAATTCCGCCAGCGAGAACTTTCCTTGGTCTCCGTAGCCCGCGCCAAACGGCGTTCCCAGATGTTCCGTCGTGATTTTCTGAAACCGCGCCAGGTGCTCCCGCGCCGCCGCCGCATCTCCCTTGCGCTGCAACGCCCGTGCCAGCCCGAATTCAGCCGAAGCATGCACCGGATTCAGCGCCAGCCCTTTCTGGAACGCCGCAATCGCTTCGTCGTATTTTTGCTGCTGGGTGTTCAGGTAGCCGACAAAATAAAACGCGTCCGCTTCGTTCGGCTGGATCTCCGTGAGGTGCTGGAACGCGCCGATCCCTTTTTCCGGTTCACCCAGGTCTTTGTACGCCAGCCCGAGGTTGTACCAGGCGTAAGGATCCTGAGGAAGCTGCGCCGCCGCATCAGCCAATGCCGCCCGCGCCGGCTCCAACTTCTGCTGCCCGAGCAGAGAAACGCCCAAGTTCAACCGCGCCACCGCAAATTTCGGGTCGGCTTCCATCGCCTGCTCAAAGTATTTTTGCGCGTCTGCCGGCCGCCCCTGATTCATGTAAGCGACGCCGAGCGTATTCAAGCGGTAAGCGTCAGCCAACGTTCCCGCCTGCGGTTTTTTTGCACTCGCTGCTTCCTCTTGCGCCGAAGACGCACCGGAACGCAACAAAACGAATGCACCGCCCAGCACGAAAACACAAACCAAAAACACAGCGCCACGTCGAAGCATGAAATGCATGAAGGTATTTTTCCTATCCGCGCGGAAAGTCCGAATTGCGTCTGTGGCCTATCCGCGCGCGAAGTAGAATTTTGTGGGCTGCCCCGCGCAGCGTCAACTCATTTTATTATTACTTCTCTGCATCCAACGCCCAGCACTTGACGTGCATCGCATACATGCATACTCTCGCGCCTCAACCATGAGCCCACTTTTCTATTCCACCATCGCAGAAATCACCGGTGGCATTCGCTCAAAGAACATTTCTCCAACGGAGGTGGTCGAAGCCCATCTCCGGCGCATCGCCTCCTGCCAGCCGAAGCTGAATGCCTTCGTGCATCTCGACGCTGAAAGCGCCCGCCGTCAAGCGCACGTGGCGGAATCTTCTCTTCAGCGCGGCGAGTCCGGCGGACCGCTTCAAGGTGTGCCGCTCACTCTCAAGAGTTGCATTGACGTCGCCGGATGGCCCTGCCCCGCCGGCTCTCTTCTCCGCAAAGATTACGTTCCCACCCAGGACGCTCCGCTCGTTTCGCGTCTTAAAGCCGCAGGCGCAATCCTCCTTGGCAACACCAACACGCCCGAATTCCTGATGGCCTACGAATCCGACAACCGTCTCACTGGAAAAACCAGCAATCCGTGGAATCTCGCGCATTCCTCCGGCGGCTCGAGTGGCGGCGAAGCTGCCGCCATTGCCGCCGGATGCTCCGCAGGCGGCGTCGGCAGTGACGGCGGTGGTTCCATTCGTGTCCCCGCGCATTTTTGCGGAATTTGTGGTCTCAAGCCTACGCCCGGCCGCATCCCCGCCACTGGACATTTTCCGCCCGGCGCCGGCGCTTTCGGTTGGATCGGCGTTGTCGGCCCCATGGCCCGCACCATCGCCGATGTTCGTGTGCTCTTCCAAGTCATGGCTGGCCCAGACCCCGGCGATTCGCTTTCTGCGCCAGTACCCTTGCGCTCTTATCGCCAGGAAGAGCTGCGTGGTCTGCGCGTGGGAATCCTGGAGAGCCCCGCTCTCGGAAGCGCCACGCCGGAAACGCACGCCGAGGTCGCGCGCTCCGCGAAATGGCTCGCAAGCCGCGGTTTCACCGTTGAACCTTTTCCCCTTCAGGAACTCGATCGCGCCCTGGATCTCTGGTGGTTTTTCTTCGGCCCAGTGATCGCGCACTTGTTAGGCCAAAGCACCGCGGGCTCCGAAGCCCAGCTCAGCCCCATGCTCCGCGAATACTTCTCCGAGGCCACTCCGAAGGAACCCATCTCGCTCGATCAATTCCTCCAGGCCTGCGCCGAGCGCGATCTCCTACGCGCCAGGATCCTCCGCCAAATGCGTGACGTGCCCATTCTTCTCTCTCCCGTTTCTTCCCGCCCTTCCTTTCGCCACGGCGAAGGAAACTACCGCCCCGGCACCGGTTACCGCGACACCATGCGCTTTTCCCAATGGCTGAACCTGGCAGGTTTTCCAGGCGCTTCCGTCCCCGTCAGTCATTCGAACGAAGGCCTCCCCATCGGCGTGCAAGTAATCGGCCGCCCCCATGAAGAAGAACTGGTACTCGCCGTCGCCGAAGCCATCGAGCAATCGCGCGGCCCATGGCAAGCCCCGCTCCTCTAAGCTTTTTCAAAAAATTTCGTCCGCTCACGGCTGAGGCTGCCGTGTAAGCTCTGGATTCGGCACGCGCCCCTCACTGAAGCTCTCCACGTCTTTGGAGTAATTTGCATCGGTCATTTTCTTGACTCGCGCAAATTCCGCTTGCGCTTCTTCCTTACGCCCCAGCTTGCTCAGGATTTGCCCGCGCAAATTATGTACGCCTTGACTGTCGGGCGCGAGTCGTGACGCGATATCGATTTCCGCCAGCGCTTGCTCGTATTTCCCCTGATGCAGCCGGATTTTGGCGATCCCAAAGTGCGAGCCGCCCATCCTCGAGCTACGCCGGAGAGCCTCTTCATAATACTTTTCCGCCTCTTGCTCCTTTCCCGCCCGCAAGTAAAACTCCCCCAGCAGTTCGTACGTATCGGGCAGGTCCGGCTCGAGGGCGATCTCCCGCCGAAATTCCGCTTCCGCACGATTGTCTCCGGTTCGCGCGTAGCAAATCCCGAGGTTAAAGTGCACAAACGGCAGGTTCGGGCTCAGGCTCGCCGCGCTCTCGAGTTCGGCAGCAGCCTTTTCTGTTTCCTGGCGATTTAGGTAGGCCTTTCCCAGCAGCAGATGAAATTCGGGAGTATCGCCGCCGACTTCGATGAGACGGGTCAACGCTTTCTCTTCCAGCTCTTTCCGGCCTGCAGCACTCGAGGTGATGCTCAGCACATAGAGATATATGATGTCATTTGATTTCTTCGGCCATAGCGGCTCCAGGACCAAAACTCCATTCGAGTAGTCTTGTATAAAGAGGTCGCACAATCCCAGCAGATAGCGAGCCTGCTCCGAATCGGGTTGGTCCTTCAAGACGGAAGAAAGCGCAGGGATTGCCGAGGCGTAATCGCCCTCGCGGTAATACACCAGCCCGATGTTCAATCGGACCCCGCTCACCTTTGGCGCCAGCTTTTGCGCTTTTCCCAGCAGCTTCAGGGCCTGGTCCCAATCTTTGCGCCGCATGGCGATGACCCCGAGATTCGAGTACGCCGCAGCCGCTTTCGGGTCGATCGCTAAAACCTGGCGAAAGGCTTTTTCGGCGCCGTCGAGGTCGCCGCTCTGCAACGCCATCTGGCCTTTCGAGAACAAAACGGCGGGATCGCTGCTGGTCTTCGCGTCCTCGGAATGGGTCTGGGGCAACGCTCCAACACTCATTGTGCAAGCTAAGAAGGCCCCTGCCACAAGTAAAACTCGAGTTCTCATGTCCGCTTGGTTTCCGCTGACATCCTTCCACTTCCCCACTGGAGCGCAGAAGAAAAGGTCTCCCGAGCCGTCCAAAAGATAACATGAAATTCCCGCTTGACACCGCCGTTGAAATGCAATATTAACTCGTTTTAATAAACAGCTTAGGTGCGTTTCCTGCGGTCGTCGAGTAGTGGGGCGGTGGTGTTCGATGAAGAGCGTGCCGCGAGCAGCTTCTCCAGGGGTTACTGAGTTGCGGCGATCGTTCGGCTCTCTTGTTCTATCATCCCCCAGTGTCGAATCTTCCTCGGAGGTCTTATCGTGAAGGAAAACCTTAATCCTTCGATGTACCGAAAGAATCTGCGGCGGGCGGCAACACTCTTGCTCTGTGCGATAGTGCTGGCCCTCGGCCTTCCACTCGTTTCGCGCGCACAAGACAGCGGGTCCATTACCGGCACGGTCCGCGACACTTCCGGCGCGGTCATTCCAAACGCCGAAGTGAAGGTATCCAGCGGAGCTATCGGCATCAGTCGCACCAGCATCACCAATGACGATGGCGATTATCTCGCCGCCGTTTTGCCTCCCGGCGTCTACGACATGTCGGTCACCGCCAAAGGATTCAAGGCTTACCAGGCCAAAAAGATCATTGTGCGTGTGGCCGAAAAAGCCCGTGTGGATGTAACCCTCCAAGTCGGCGAAATGAGTGAGAACGTCGTCGTAGAAGGGTCCAACGTCGCCCAGGTCGAAACACAAACCTCCGAAATCTCTGGCGTCGTTACGGGCAAAGAAATCAGTCAGCTTGAATTGAACGGCCGCAATTTCACGCAGCTTGTCACCCTGGTCCCAGGCGTCAGCAATCTTACGGGGCAGGATGAGAGCCAGGTCGGCCTGAACGGAAGTATTTCTTTTAGCATCAACGGCGGCCGCGGGGAGTACAACAACTGGCAGATCGACGGCGCCAACAACATGGACACCGGCTCCAACGCCACGCTGAACACTTATCCAAGCGTGGACGCTGTTGCCGAGTTCCGCGTCCAAACTTCAAACTACAGCGCGGTCTACGGTCGCAACGGTTCCGGCAACATCGAAGTCATCACCAAGTCCGGCAACAAGTCCTTCCACGGCGACGTCTATGAATTCGTGAAAAATGACGCTTTCAATGCCAACGACTTTTTTGACAACGCGGCCGGGAATCCCAGACCCTCGGACAAGAAGCACGATTTCGGCTACACCATTGGCGGGCCGGTCTATATTCCCGGTCACTATAATTCCAACAAAGAGAAGACTTTCTTTTTCTTTTCTGAGGAATGGCGACGCGAGCGCGACCCCTTTTCCTTCAACCAGCAAGTCCCTTCCAGCGGGGAACGCGGTGGTGTCTTCAACGATCTTTGTCCTACCTCCGGCGATTTTTTTCGTTCCAATCCAACCGACAAGAGCGGCAACCCAGTTCTCCCTCCAAATGCACCCATCTTTGCAGAGTGCCCTGCTTCCGCCAAGGGACCGGTAGTCGTAGCATCCGATGGAACTACTGCTCAAAGCTTCGCTCCGTTCCCAGGTAATAAAGTCCCCATTGACCCCAACGCCCAGGCAATGATGACGGCGCTGATCCCAGCTCCCACGCTCGACAGCGGTGCCAATTCTTTCTTTATTACTTCCGTTACCGAGCCCCTGACCTGGCGTCAGGAATTGGTTCGCATCGATCACAATTTCTCCTCGAAGCTCCGCCTGATGGGGCGCTACATCCACGACTCTTATTCCAGCGTTGATCCTACCGTCAGTTTTGTCGGCAACCCTTTTCCTTCCATTCAAACGAAAATCGGCACTCCCGGAACCAGCTTTGTGGTCCACCTCACGGCCACCGTTACACCGACCCTTCTCAACGAGTTCGTCGCTAGCTATTCGGCCGACCATTTGTTCCTCACAAATACGGGCCCTTTCCAGGTTCCCTCGGGCTTTACCATGACCGGCCTTTTTGCCACGGGCACTGGTGGCCAAACCTTTGAGCAAATCCCCGGCGTTTCTCTCGCCAACGGCACTGCTTACGGCGGCGGCTTCACGATCAATCCCGGTTTCATGCCCTGGATCAACTCCAACCCGACCTACGCCTATCGCGACACCGTCACAAAAATCATTCGCAACCACAACCTGCAGTTCGGCGGCGAGTTCATCGCCATCCAAAAGAATGAACCGAGCGCCCCAACCAGCGTGGGACTTGGCGGCGTTTTGACCTTTGATGAATCGAATACCAACGTCACGACGGGAAACTCCTTTGCCGATTTCCTGACTGGCCACATCGCTTCCTACGCGCAAACAAGCGCGATCGTGAAGTATTACTACCGTTACAAAATCTTCGAGCCCTACTTCCAGGACGACTGGCATGTCACCAAACGCTTGACCTTGAACCTGGGTCTTCGCGTAAGTATGTTTGGAACCAACCGCGACAACACCAGAACCTCCTTCAATTTTGAACCATCTGCGTACCAGGCATCTTCAGCCCCGGCCATCGATGACGCGAATGGCACTGTCACCGGTGTTCCGGGAGCTCTCATACCGAGTGCTACTGCCAATCCGTTTGACGGGATCGTCCAATGCGGCGGCAAGGGGGGCACAGCCTCGATTCCTGCTCCGGTTCTTGCAGCTTTTCCCTCTGCCACTATCGCCGGAAGCTCTTTACCCGGTTGCGTCAAGGGCCATCTGTTCAATCCTGGTCCTCGCATCGGATTTGCCTTTGACCCCTTTGGCGACGGCAAGTCCGCCATCCGTGGCGGATATGGAGTTTTCTTTGAGTACGGGAATGGCAACGAAGCCAACGCGGAATCCCTGGAAGGCACGCCGCCACGGGTTCTCACCGCCAGCCAGCCAAACATTGCTCCCAACGGCGCCTCTTGCACGGCTAGCTCCGGATATACCTGCATCGGGGGCGGCGGTGGCGTGTTCCTCCCGTTCTCCGTCAATAATGAGCCTCCCGCCAACATCCAGACGGTGGCCCAGTGGCCGTACGTCCAACAGTGGAATCTCAGCTACCAGCGCGAATTGCCCAAGAATTTCGTTGGCTCCATCGCCTACGTGGGAAGCAAGGGCACGCATTTGACGGACGCCCGCGATCTCAACCAGCTAAAATCTTTGGCTGATTTGGGACTGGCGAACCCCTATAAGAAGGGCGAGGCCATCGGCCCCAACGACTGTACGCCGAACGCGATGAACCAATTTTTTACTCCCAGCGGCGTCCAGATCACCGGCCAAGCCCTCGTGAATCTAGGAGTGGCCTGTGGCAACGACGCCGATCCGTCCCGTCCGTTCGTCGGTTTCGGAACGCTCGAATTCCTCGAAACACAAGCCAACTCTTCATACAATGCTCTCCAAGCCAGCGTGCGCCGCACTCTCGGCTCGCTCATCGTGAATGCTGCCTACACTTACAGCCATTCCATCGATGACTCGTCCGATCGCGGCGACTCCAGGTTCGTCGATTCCTACAATCTCGCCTCCAATCGGGCCAGCTCAAACTTCGATCAGCGCCACAATCTGAATATCAGCTATGTCTACGACTTGCCCTTTTTCAGCAAGTCTTCCGGACTCGCGAAGACCCTGGCGGGCGGCTGGGAGTGGTCCGGTATCACCACCTTTCAAAGCGGAACGCCAATCAACATTTCGAATGGCGTCGTTGGCGACAGCGCTGGTGTCGGCAACGGGGTAGGCACCGGTTCCCGTCCGGATCTCGCCGGCAATCCCCATGCCGCGCCCTGTCAGGCCTCACAGGCGCCGGGGCCCTACCTCTTCAATCCCTGCGCCTTTGCCCCTCCGCAGGGGTTGACCTTCGGAGATATTGGAAGGAACACTTTGAACCTGCCGCATCGCACGCAGTTTGACATGGGACTCTTCAAGCGCTTCCGGATTAGGGAAGACATGTCATTCGAGTTCCGCATCGAATCATTCAACACCTTCAACCACACTCAGTTCTCCAGCGTGAACACGACTTTCGACTCCCTCATCGTCCCTGGCACTCCCAACTCCTCGAGCTTTCTGACGGCCAAAGCAGCGCACCTACCGCGCATCTTGCAGCTCGGCTTGAAGTTTGTTTTCTAATAACGAAGCCCGCTTGGGGCGGTCCGGCCGAGGTCGGACCGCCCTTCTTTTTTCTCCAATCCCTCTTCCGTTCGCTCCCAGAAAGAGTAAAATGCGCCCATGAATCGACGCTCCTTTATCGGCACCTCCATAGCCGCCACTCTTGCAGCCGCCGCAAAACCAGCCTGGGCTGCTGACACCGCTCACAACATCGACCGCGTCGGCATCCAGCTCTACACCGTTCGCGGCACCATGAAGACGGACTTCGAAGGCACCATCGCCAAGGTCGCCGCCACCGGCTACAAAGAAGTCGAGTTCGCTGGCTACTTCGATCACACTCCCAAAGACGTCCGCGCCATCCTCGACAAAAATGGCTTGGCTTCCCCCTCCTGCCACGTCGACTACACGGTCGTCGAAAAAAAGTGGCCGGAAACTCTTGAAGCCGCTAAAATCGTCGGTCATCGCTACATCATCTGTCCTTGGATTGACGAAAAACAGCGCGCCGAGCCCGGCGGCTGGCAGCGCGCCGCTGATTTATTCAATCGCGCCGGCGAAGCCAGCAAAAAAGAAGGCATTCAGTTTGGCTATCACAATCACTCGTTCGAATTCCAACCGGCCGATTCCCTCGGCGGCAAGCTCCCTTACGATTTCCTCCTCGCCGAAACGGATTCGAAACTGGTGGCCATGGAAATGGATCTCTGCTGGATCAGCGTTGCCGGAAAAGATCCTCTCGCCTACTTCGAAAAATATCCCGGCCGCTTCCCCCTGGTTCACGTGAAAGACTGGGTGAAGGACGCCAGTTCCTCGAGCGGCTACCAGGGCGCGATGGGCCAGACCGTAAAATACGGCGGCCACATGGCAGACGTCGGCCAGGGCTCCATCGACTGGAAGAACCTTTTCGCCAACGCGGGCAAGGCCGGCATCAAACATTACTTCGTCGAAAACGACGAACCCAAATCGGCATTCGACGACATCAAGATTAGCTACGACTATTTGCATGCGTTGCGTTTCTAACAGTAGGACAGGCATTCTCGCCTGTTCTCTTTTTGAAGTAATTCGGAGTGCGGCAGCTTGTTTGTCCTGAGTGTAGTCGAAGGGCTACCGCTTTTACGGCTGGCACGCAATCAAATGTTTCTCGGGCCCATTCGCGAACGGCTTTGTTTCTGACTGACAACGGATAACGGAAAACTCTCTTAAGGAGCACACCATGAAAAACGATTTCACCCGCCGTCAATTCCTCAAACGCTCCGCTGGAATCGCCGGCGCCGCAGCCATCCCTCCAAAGCTGATCACGGACCCCAATCCCATTCCGGCCATGTCCTACGTTCCGCCGAGCGACACCGTTCGTTTCGGCATCATCGGCATCGGCATGCAAGGTTCCGGCTTGCTTCACGACGCCCTCACGCTTCCCGGTGTGCAGTGCGTGGGCGCGGCCGATCTTTATGACGGCCGCCACACCCTCGCCAAGGAACTCACCGGCAATAAAGATCTCTTCGTCACGCGGAAATATCAGGAACTGCTCGACAGAAAGGACGTCGACTGCATCGTCGCCGCTGTGCCCGACCATTGGCACAAGCGCGTCGTGGTGGACGCCACCTCCGCCGGAAAAGACATCTACATTGAAAAGCCGATGTCGCACACCGCCGCCGAAGGCATCGCTATGGTCGCCGCCCAGCAAAAATCCGGCCGCATCGTCCAGGTCGGCTCGCAGCGCGTCAGCTCCGTCATCTGCGCCAAGGCCAAAGAAATGCTTGCTGCCGGCGCCATCGGCAAACTGACTCTCGTCGAAGGCTCCCTCGGCCGCAACGATCCCACTGGTGCTTGGGAATATCCTCCGCCTCCCGATCTTTCGCTCCAAAACTTCGATTGGGACACCTGGCAAAGTGGCGCCACCACTCGGCCTTGGGATCCCGACATGTCGCCCAAGTATTTCGCGCGTTGGCGCTGCTGGAAGGAATACGGCACAGGAGTCGCCGGCGACCTGCTCGTCCATCTCGTCTCAGGCATGAACTTCATGCTCGGCTGGAATGAACCGCCCAAGCGCGTCATGGCTCTCGGCGCCATTATTCGCTTCCCTGATGGACGCAATATGCCGGATGTCCAGGCTGCGCTCTATGAATACCCGTCAGCCGCCGGCGCCCCCGTCTACTTGCGCCTCAATCTCGGCTGTGAATCGCCGGAAGTTTACCGCTTCCAGGGTTCGCACGGAATTCTGGAAGTCACGGAATACACCATCAACCACTATCCGCAATCCGGCGAAGATTCTTCGCCCAGCTATTACACCGGGGGCTACCCGCAAGCCATGCGAGAAGCGTACCTCAAGCAGTGGCACAAAGATCATGATCCCGCTGCGGGTCACGAACCTCTTTCGCAGACCTATTCGTGGCGTGGCGATTCCTGGGACGACGAACGCCCCCACCTCTGGACCTATTTCTCCAGCGTCAAATCGCGCAAGCCGCTCACGGAGGACGCCGTTTTCGGCCACAACGCCGCACTGGCCTGCCACATGGTCAACGAATCCTATTTCCGGAGTAGCGCCGTCACTTGGGACGCCGCCGCCGGCCAAATCAAATCCTAATTCAACAATCCGCTTGTAGGGGCGCAGCATGCTGCGCCCCTTCTCGGCAAGATCCCGCCCGTGCTGCGGGTGCCCCGCCCTCGATTTTTGAGGGTGGGGATTTTGATTTTTTCCCTCGCTGCTACCACGTGCTCTTCTTTTCTTTCTCCTCGCCTCTAGCGCTAAACTGAACCTGTCCCATGAAGCCCGGCGCACTCTCCACTCTCAACGACATCCTTCGCCACCGCTGTCCCCGTTGCCGCGTCGGAAAAATCTTCCAGCACTCCATCTTTCTCGGTTTCCCGAAAATGTTCGAACGCTGCCCGGTTTGTCATCTCCTCTATGCGCGCGAACCCGGCTACTTTCTCGGTGCCATGTACATCAGCTACGGCTTGGGGTTGCCGGTCATCGCGTTATTTGCCGCTCTGCTCTGGGCCGTCACCGGCTGGTGGCTCACCAAAGACGTCACCTGGGCTGTCGTCTTGTTCTTGCCCCTGGCTCCCGCGATTACTTTCCTCTCCCGCGTCCTCTGGATTTATCTCGATCAGAAGTTCGACCCCGCCCGCCGCTAAGTCAAAAGCTCGGTGGCTCGCTTTTTGACACTTGCCGCCCTCAAAAATGGAGCACTAGACCTGTCGAGACGCGAATGTTATTCAGCGTTCGGGTCTGATAATCCGCCTGTATGCGCCAAGCGAACTTGTCGGAGAACTTGTAATCCGCGCCGCCGCCACCCCCGAAGGCAAAAGTCATTGAAGAAGCGGAGAAATTGCTTGTCGTCGCAGTGCCCGGAGGCGGTGGCACCAAGGTCTCCGTGCCGGATCGATTCAGGCGCGTGCCACCAAACAGGGCGTGAACAAACAGAGTCAGTTTCTTGCTTCGCAACGAGAACTACATCGAGAAAACCTCCGCCAGCGAGAACGCGCCCCATCTCGTACGGCATCGTGACTTATTGGGAGTTGACTGATTTGCATCGAACGGTTGCTTGGATGCCGAGTTGGAAGGATACTGACCAAGATGAAACTCCATACGCGGCGTCGTGATAGCAGCCGCATTCGATTCCTCGCTGAACGCAGTTCTGTTAAGCATGGTTGAATTTCACCAGGCTTTGCTATGGTCGGCATAAATAGGGAGGAAGATATCGTGACAAAAGCCCGGCGCAGCCTGGCGGTTCTGTCCGCCATATTCGTTGTTCTCCTTAACGGACGACTGGCGCAGACGCAAGATGGGAACAAACCAAAAATAGGTTTTTCCTTTGAAGACATGAAGGGAGAGCGTTGGCAGACGGACCTGAATTCCTTTGAGGCGCGGGCCAGGCAGTTAGGGGCCGAGGTGATTTGCGACGATGCAAACGGGGACGATGAACGCCAGCTCCAGCAAGTGAAGGCCATGATCCGGACGGGCATCAAGGTGCTGGTTTTACTGCCCCACGATGCCGCAATGGCCAGCCGGATGGTGGACGCCGCCAAGTCGGCCAATGTGAAGGTCATCAGTTACGATCGCCTGGTCCCAAACAGCGATGTCGATCTCTACGTGAGTTTTGACCGGGTTGAGATTGGCAGGATGCAAGCAGAATATCTGGTAAAGCATGCCCCCACAGGGAATTACGTCCTGATCGCAGGTTCTCCGAGTGCCCAAGATGCGAAGACCTTGCATGACGCACAGATGAGCGTTCTACAGCCCTATATCGATCGCGGCGACATCAAGGTGATCGCTGATGCCTACACCAAAGACTGGCTGGCTTCCGAGGCGTACCTTTTTATGCTCAAGGCCATTGATTCCGCTCAGGGCAAGATCGCTGCCGTTGTTGCTTCCAATGACAGCTTGGCCAGCGGTGCGATTCAGGCTCTTAGCGAACATAAGCTAGCGGGCCAAGTGGCGGTTTCCGGACAAGATGCGGATTTGGCCGCCGTGATCTGCATCGCTCAGGGCACGCAGGCAATGACTGTTTATAAGCCCGTCGTAAGTGAAGGGGCAAGAGCCGCGGAAGAAGCGGTCCGCCTGGCAAAAGGCGAAAAGCCGCACTCCGATGCGACAATCAGCAATGGCAAGAAACAGGTTCCTGCCATCATGTTGAAACCAGTGCTCGTGACAAAAGACAATATCAAGACAACCGTGGTCAAAGATGGATTCCAGACGCTAAAGCGCATTAACCAGGGATTATCGGGGGATCAGCAGATCCAGTAGGTAGTTTCATCTGTGGACTCTGCAACCGCCACAAATCATTCCACTTCCACGGCTTTCCCGTCGTAAACCTTTTCCACAAGGATTCCCTCAAAGATTTTCCTTGACTTTTCTTTAATTTCTGATATACTTCTTTCTGTGGAGAGCTGTATCTAGCGTGCGGTAGCTTGCCCCCGCTTTTTGTTTTTTAGAGCAGCTAATCCGGCACTTCCTGCCAGAAACAACCAAAATCGCATCCTTTAGAATCAATCAGTTACGAAATGCTTTTTTTGTAACTCCTTTGTTTTGACATTCATGCATTTTCATGTGGGGGTACCCCCCATGGAGGAAACTATGAGCACCATCCCTGAAAGTTCTACCCTTGCGCCGCCTGCTGTCGAAGTCGATCGCGAACCGTCCCGCTGTCACCATCGCTTTGCCAATGGCAAGCGCTGCCGCCTTCCTGGCTCGGATTCGCAGCTCGGTCTCTGCCTCCGCCACTTCACCTTGAGTGCCGCTGCCGATCTCGCCCGCAAGCACGCTCACGATGGCACCGAAGATTTCTGCGTTGAACTCCTTGGCAACCCTGCGAAGATGGTCTCCACCCTCGAGGTGAAGCTCTTTCTGTCCCGCCTGCTGGTGCTCGTCATCAGCGGCCGCATCTCTCCGCGCCGCGCGCCGTCCTCGTCTACATCACCAACCAGCTTCACTTTTCCTAGGCTATGTGTCCGATTGGCCTACTTGGTGGGCTCGTTTTTCGGGTGTGAACCTGGTGCTGTGACTTGTATCGTCGCCGGTACATTCTGCTGCCAATAAAAACGATCGTAATGGTAGTAGCCATTCCATGTTTTGCAGTCCTTCACGCTCCAGGAACGGCCGACCTGGAACCACTCGGCTGACAGTTGCCATTCTCCTTCTTTCAGTCGCTCGGGGGGGGATCGCATATTCGTCTTCCAGTTTCAATTTGACGAGAGCCGTAATACTTTCCCCCGGCTGAATGGTAAGTTGGCTTCCGGCAGAGAATTTCGAGCTATACAGCCACCCGGTCAGACTCTTGAGCCTAACTTGAGTGACGTGTGGAATTCTCAACATAAACTCAAACGTTCCGGCATTCCATTGAAGACTCTCCGGATTTTGACCAGCCTCCACGATGCTGTGATCAGTGCTCCAGGGAATCTCGATGGTACGCGTGTCACCATTTCTCATGCGAACCTCGGCTTGCAGTTCACTGCCAATAACCGGGTTCGCGTCGTTTACTTTGGTGACTTCCACAACAAGATCCAACGGCCGACGATCCGGGGGCTCAGCCCATCCGTCTGCGATAATCCCGTCAGAAAGCTTGTCACAGCCGTTCGGCGGGGCTTTCTGCTCCTGGTTTTCAGCAGGCTTCAAAGCTTTCAGCGGAACGGTCAGATCCACCGAACCAATCTGCTGACCTGTGGATGCGAAGACCAGCATATAAATACAAACGGCGCATTGGGTTACTCTGTTCGTCATATGCTTAGGACTAAGGTTTGCCCGCACTGCCTGCTTCAAGCATGGATCAGGTTCTGGTTCTCAGACTTTGGCATCACTGAGGGTGAGAAGCCGTTTCGCCGGAATTGGTTTGCTCCCATTGCGAGTCATTCTCACTCTGGCAGCGGCGGGCAGCCGGGGAATTCGCGGAGGGAAGTGTTGCCGATGTAGCCGAGATCTTCGATGCCGATTTTGCTGCTGTAGAAGCCGTCGCAGGTGAGATTGCGCAGAAACGCGAAGAACGCCACTCCCTGGCTGAGCGCGGGATCTTTTTTTGCGTTTTTGCGAAAGGCGATCAGGTCCAGGATTTCTTTCTTCTGCTCTGGTGTGCATTCGAGAAAAACGCTTCCGTATCGGTCGGTGCAGGCGGCGTCGAGCCAGAAGAGTCCGCCGCCGAGCTTCAGTTGAATTTCGGGATTCTCGCTGGTGAGCAAATCGATGAATTCCGGCGCGCCTGCTTCGACCGCGCCGCCGGATTTCTCGTCTTTGGGGATGATGGCATCGCACAGAAACAACAGCGTCGCGTATTGGGCCGCGGAAAAGTATTTCGGCGTGTACTTCCCTGCCGGCGCCGCGGCCTTTTCTTTGTGCACCATCTGGTGGATGTATTCGGCAGCCTCCGCCGGAATCACTTGCAGCACCGTGCCAGCAGCTGCGCCAACGGCCAGCGTCCTCAATATGTCGCGCCGCGATATAGATTCATTCGCCATGCTCTGCCTGCTCCTTCTCGCTCTGCGAATCTTTGCGTCCTCTGCGTCTCTGCGTTATCTTTTTCTTTCTTCCCTGCTTTTCGGGGCGCTACAAATTCCCTTTCTTCGCTTCCTCCAGCAAATATTCCGAAGCGCGCCACGAAAGCGCCATGATCGTCAGCGTCGGATTCTTGTCCGGATTGGTGACCAGCGGCGCGCCATCGGTAACAAAAAGATTTTTCACGTCGTGCGCCTGGCAGTATCCGTTCAAAACAGAAGTTTTCGGGTCCGCGCCCATGCGCGCCGTACCCACTTCGTGGATGATCCTTCCCCCCGCTTCGATTCCAAACGGGAGGTCGCCGTGAATGGACGTCCGGGTCTTGTACTCCCCGCCCATGCTCTCGACGATGTTGCGAAACGTCTCCTGCATGTCCTTAGCCTGCAGCAATTCGTAATCGGACCATTTGAAATGGAAACGCAGCGCGGGAATGCCCCATTGATCTACGACATCCGGATCGATCTCGCAAAACGAATCGGGATTGGGAATCATCTCGCCGCGCCCGGCAAATCCGATGTGCGTTCCGTAAACCTCCCGCGCGCGCTGCTTCAACCTGGCGCCGTAGCCTTCTTCCTCGCGGCAAAGGCCGTGAAACATTCCCACGCCGGGCATCTCACGCCCGCCGCCGAATTCGATGTGATAGCCGCGCGGAAAATCATTCTTGCGGTCGAATTTCCACCACGGCATATACATGTGCATGCCGCCCGTGCCGTCGTGATTGTGCGCCGGCATTTTCACCAGTTGCGGAAAGTAGCCGGCACCGCCGCTCCCGACCGAATCCATCAGGTACTTGCCGACCGCTCCCGAAGAGTTGGCGATTCCGCCGGGAAATGCAGTGGATTTGGAGTTCAGCAGCAACCGCGCGGATTCGCAAGCGCTGGCGGCCACCACGATCGCGCGCGCGTGAATACGTTTTTCCGTGCGCGTCGCTTTATCAACGTAAGACACGCCCTCCGCTTTGCCTTCCTTGTTGACAAGGATTTCGCGCGCCATCGCGCCGGTGATCAGCGTCAGCTTTCCCGTCTGCAGCGCCGGAGGAAGCAAAACCTGGCTGGAGCTGAAATTCGATGCGGTAATGCAGCCGCGGCCGCACTGCCCGCAGTAGTGGCAGGGTAACCGCCCGTTGACCGAACGCGTAATCACCGCGAGGCGTGAAGGAATGCAAATAATGTTAAGCTTGTCGCAGGCTTTCTTGACCATCAGTTCCGTGCAGCGCGGCTTAGGTGGCGGAAGAAAAACGCCGTCCGGCGCGCTCGACACATTTTCTTTTGTTCCGAAAACGCCGATGTAGCCTTCTACTTTGTCGTAATACGGCGCGAGCTCTTCATAAGTGATGGGCCAATCGTCGCCGAGCCCGTCGCGCGTGTGAGATTTGAAATCGATGGGAGCAAAGCGCAGCGCGATGCGCCCCCAGTGATTAGTTCTTCCGCCGACGATGCGCGAGCGAAACCAATCGAAACGCGACCCGGGAGCGGAAGTGTACGGTTCTCCTTCGATCTGCCAGGCGCCGTTGGGCGCGAGGAACTCGCCGAAATTCGCGCCGGCTTTCCCGCCCACGCCTGCGCCGCGGTGCGGCAATTCGTACGGCCACATCATCATCTTGAAATCTTTTTCAGGGACAACATTCGGCCCGGCTTCGAGCAGCGCGCAGTTGAGGCCGCCTTCGGTCAGGATTTTCGCGGCCATGCCTCCGCCCGCGCCAGAACCGATGATGCAGACGTCGTACTGTTTCGGCGAGCGGATGACCTGGGTCATAGCGGACGTTTCTCCGTGAATTAACAGTTTTCAGTCGTCAGTTATCAGTTTTCAGTAAAAGCAGCAAGAGAAATTTATTCATGTGAACAAGCCTCGCCCTACAGTTCGTTCTTCTTCATCGCTGTGACGGCAAAATCGCAAGCTCGCGCTGTCAACGCCATGTACGTCAGCGAAGGATTGACGCAGGAAGAAGAAACCATGCACGCGCCGTCGGGCAAAAACAGATTTTTTGCGTCGTGCGCCTGATTGTGCTCGTTAAGCACCGAAGTTTTCGGATCGCGGCCCATGCGCGCGGTGCCCAATTCGTGAATTGCAAGACCCGGCGGCGTAATCTTCTGCGATACGTGAATATCTTTCGCGCCGCCGGCAGCGAGCATTTCCGCGGCCTGGATGGCGATATCCTTGGACATCGCTTTTTCGTTGTCGCCCCACTCGCAATGGATCTTGAGCGTGGGAATGCCCCAGGCGTCTGGTTTTTCCTTTTCCACTTCGACGTAATTATTGTGATTGGGCAGGCACTCGCCGAATCCGCCGATGCCGAAGCGCCACGGCCCCGGCATCTTCAAAGAGTTTTTGAAGTCCGCGCCAATGCCCAGCGAATTCATGCCGCGGGTCCAGCCTTCGCGGCTTCCGCCTCCCTGGTAACCGTAGCCGCGGACAAAATCACGCTGTTTTGTTTTCACGTTTCGAAAACGCGGAATGTAAATTCCATTGGGACGGTTGCCGAACGGCATTTTGTCTTCGTGGCCCGGCATTTCGCCGCTGGCGCCGCTGCCCATGTGGTGATCCATGAGGTTGTGGCCGAGTTCTCCACTGGAGTTGGCGAGGCCGTTGGGAAATTCGGCAGTCGCGGAGTTGAGCAGAATGCGCGTGGACTCAAGCGTCGAAGCGCAAATGAAGAAAATTCGTGCTTTGAATTCGAGCGCATTTTTGGATTGCGCGTCGATGACACGAACGCCGCTGACGCGCCGCGCGTTCGAATCGTACATCAGGCTGTGCACCACGCTGTACGGACGCATGGTGAGTCGGCCGGTTTTTTGCGCGGCAGGCAGCGTGGAACTCAAGCTGCTGAAATAAGAACCGGTGATGCAGCCGCGGTGGCACACCCCGCAGTAGTGGCACGGGGCGCGTCCCTTATGCACGCGCGTGAGCACGGCGGAGCGGCCGATGGTCATCATGCGATCGTCATAATGTTTCGCGAGCGCGTCTTTCATGTCCAGCTCGACGCAGGTCATTTCCATGGGCGGGAGAAATTTCCCGTCGGGGAGCTGCGGCAAGCCCTCGGTCTGGCCGCTGATGCCGGCGAATTCTTCCACGTAGTCGTACCAAGGCGCAATATCTTTGTAGCGGATGGGCCAATCGATGGCGATGCCCTCTTTCGAATTGGCTTCGAAATCGAGATCGCTCCAACGGTAACTCTGGCGGCCCCACATGATGGATTTGCCGCCGACCTGGCGCCCGCGAATCCAGGAAAAATGTTTTCCGGGATCGGTGGAGTAAGGATTGTCCTGGTCATTGACAAAAAACTGGTGCGAGTACTCGTCGCAAGCGTAATAGCACTCGCGCTGGATGGGCTGGGTGCGCTCGCGTTCCGCGCGATTGTCAAAGCCGCGGTGCTTGAGTTCCCACACTGGGACGTGCTCGACGTAATCGCGATCGGGAACGATACTACGGCCGGCTTCGAGGACAAGCGTATTCAGGCCTTTTTCCGTAAGTTCCTTGGCGGCCCAGCCGCCAGTAATTCCGGAACCAACGATAATTGCGTCGTAGTTTGTGGTCGCCATGTTTCCCCTTATCCGTCCGCATCCCCGAGGCCAGGGCCTCTCGGCACGCAACCGTGCTGGGCACCGGGAATGATTTGCAGCTTCAACTCCTGGCTGAAACCGATTTCCGAAGTGTAGTAACCGTGCAGAGTTAAGTTTTTAAAAACCGTGAAGAAATCGTCTTGGAGCTGATTGCTGCGGCCTTCAGGCTCCCAGAAAGGCGGACGGTCCTCTGATGCGGATTTAGAGCGGACCACCTCAGCGGTTTCGTCCAGCGAACGCAGGAGAGTCAGCTGTTGCTCCGGCGAAGCTGCTGCAAAATCTTTGGAGAAAAGCTCGTTGCTTTGCTTGTCGACATCCGCAAGACCGTTGAGAAAATTCCGGCGCTCTTCGTCGTTGGCCCATTCGGTGAGGATGACGTCGATGAATTCATTGACGCGCGCGGCTTTCGCGCCGGGCGTATCGGTTGCTGGAATAATCTGGTCGATCATGGCAACGACGGTGTCATTCGAATGAGCGTTGAGCGTGCGCAGCGCGTACCCCGAAGCGGGCTGGGCCTGGCGATAAAATGCAAAAAGCTCGGGAGTCAGCGCGGGGAGAAGCGATCCCGCAGTAAGGATGCGAAGAGCTTCACGCCGATGCATAGTGCCTCCCAGATTTGGATAACGATTCGAACGGGGATTCAAGCGAGCGCCCCGCTTTGCTTTGCGAAGAACGGGCGCTCGAAATGGCCAGCTCGCGCGCTTCGCGCAATTCCTTCACCGGGTCGCCAAGCGGCTTGAATTCCATAGCCACGTAACGGGCATAGCCGATCTGCGCAAGCTTGCGAAAAATATTGGGATAGTTGATTTCGCCCGTACCGGGATGGTGGCGGCCGGGAACGTCGGCGACGTGGACCAAGCCAAGGACGTCGAGATTTTTCTCGAGTTTGGCGATGAGGTTCCCCGCGGCGATTTGCTCGTGGAAGAAATCATAGAGGAATTTGACGTGAGGATTGCCGACGGAACGAACGATATCGAAGCCCTCGGCGGAAGTCATAAGAAAATACTTGGGGTTTTCTTCGGGGTCGATATTTTCAATGAGCAGCTCAATGCCATTTCTGGCGGCAATGTCCGCGCCGCGCTTGAGAGTTTCGATGCAGGCGGCGTGCATTTCGGCGGGCGAGAGACCCGGGATTTTGTCTCCGGTTTGCATGATGAGGCGCGAACATTCGAGCTCTTTCATGATGGGAATGAAATCGCTGAGGGATTTCAGGAAAGCTTCGCGCGCGCTGGGATCGGCCAAGGGCTGCCAGACGCCGCACGTGCCGTCAAATGTGATGCCGAGTTCCTGTTTTTTGCGGCGCGTATCGGCGAAGTCCTGTTTTTTCCAGTCCTTGAATTCGTCGACAAGTTCAACGGCGCGGTAACCCGCTTCATGAACTTTTTCCAGGCGTTGGAGAAAGGGAAGATCGTTAAAGACGGTCCAGAGCATAACGGAGAGCGAAAAGGGCACGCTTTCCGCTTCGGGAACCGATGAGCCAGGAAATGCGAGCGAAGACGGAGCGGCGGCACCGGCGAGGGCGGCTCCCGCACAAACGCTGACGAATTCGCGGCGGCGCATGTCAGGTCCCCAGCAATTCGTTGCGGACGTTTTTCAAAACATAGGCAGCGCGCTCGACCCCGACCTCGCCCGACAAGATCAGGTCTTCATTTTCGATGCTCAATATGCCTTCGTAGCCGACATCCATGTAAGCCTTCACGACCGCTTTCCACAACGACGCGCTATGCCCGTAACCGACGGCGCGGAATTCGTCAGAAGCCTCGGGCCGCTCTTCCTTCTGTATCGCAAAATTCAGGACGCCATACCTGGCGACGTACTCGGGATAAAGAACCGTGTCTTTCATGTGAGCGTGGTAAATGGCGCCTTGCTTGCCGAGAAAGTGGATGACTTCAACGGGATCGCAGCCCTGCCAGAAGAGATGGCTGAGATCGCAGTTGGCGCCGATTTCCTCGCCGACCGCTTCGCGGAGTTTCATCAGCGTGCGGGGATTATAGACGGCAAAATTGGGATGCATTTCGAAAGCCAAGCGCTTGATGCCGTGTTCGCGGGCGTATTTCGCTTGTGCCTTCCAGTAAGGAACGATTTTTTCTTTCCACTGCCAGTCCTGCATCTCGGCGTACTCGGGGGGCCAGCGATAGGTGATCCAATTCGGCTGGGTGTCCTGAGGCGTGCCGCCGGGGCAGCCTGAGAAACCAACGATGACCTTCACATCGAGCATCTCCGCAAGGAGGACGGTTTTTCGAAACGTGTCGATGTCCTTCTGCGCGTGCTTGGGATCAGGATGAAGAGGATTGCCATGACAGCTGAGAGTGGCGACACGAATGCCGCGGTCTTCAAATTTTTTCTGCCAGGCTTTGGCTTTCGTGCGATCAGCGATGAGGTCGTCGAGAGCGCAATGATGATTCTCAGGATAGCCGCCGGTGCCAATTTCCATGACTTCGAGGCCGAGAGCGGTAACCTTGTCGAGCATGGCATCAAGAGAGAGATCTTTGTAGACGGGGTCGAACACGCCGATGGGGATTTTGCGCAAATTGTCCGAAGGACGGGGTGCTGGTGAGCTGTGAGGCGGAACTTTCGCTTCAGCCGCGGGGCCAAGGATGGATCCGCCGGGAACAGCCGCCGCCAGCAAGCCGCTGGTGGCCGCGAGAAACTCCCTACGGTCGATGGCAGAGTCTTTGCGTCGTTTTTTCAAGAGCGTCACCTCGGCAAACGCCGGAATGGAGTAAGCACCAGGATTCGGCGGCATTATACGACGATGTGACGCGCAAACAAGCCTCGAAAATCGTTTTTCTAAGGGGTTCCCGGATGGGCCCCCTCATTGGAGATCGGCTGGACGTCGCGAACTGGTCGGGGTCCGCTGCTTATTGCGCTTCCCAGTCTTTCAGATTCATTTGTGGAATCACCACATGGCGCGTGAAGTGGTCTTCCGGCTCGTACACTCGAATGATGATGTGCGACTGCGGTAGTTGCGGTCCATCGACAGGGAACTTCGCCAGCCCCGACGAATCGCGAAACGGAACGTTCGCTCCAAAATGCGCCATGTTGTCGCCGAAATACCATCCGGAATAGGGGGAATAGTCGCCGTAACAGGAGGAGCGCGGCGGATTTCGTAGCCCAGTGGCTTCATTTTCAAGAAATAGCGTCGCACAGGTTGGTGCCTTGCCTGGCTGCATGCAGCGTAGCTCAACAGCCGTCTCGGTTTCATTCATTTTCGTCTCGCACCAGCCAAAGCCCGGCATTCGCTCATCGCCGCCCAGTGCTGGTACGGAGTAGGACTGACGCAGTCCGAAAAGTGTTATTGAATAATCGACTTCCGCTCGAACCGGCTGATCCTTAATGTCCCGATAAACAGATGCGGGGACCTGGATCTCTTGAAAGGCTAAATTGTTCGGCGCGGCTTCGGCGAACTCCAGCCTTTCGCCTCTTCCGTGGAAGGCCACCTTTCCGCCCGGGACAATCAGGCGCACTTCCACTAAATCAGTCAGCAGAAAAGCATTCTTGTGGGTACCGGCCACCTGCAAAGGCAAGTACACGCTCGTGTGTTCTCCGGGATTGTATCGCCGGCCTTGCTCCGAGGAAGCGCCCAACCCGGAGGGTGATTGAAATTTTCCGAGCCCCAGATCAAACGCAACAACGACATTCGTTGCTGCGCCTGGTTTTGGAGAGAGTTTCTGCTCAATGGCGAAAGCCACCTTCCAGGGAATAAACTGAGTTGCAAGAAGTACAAGGCCGAAGAGCACGACTACGCCACGCGAGATAAGAGTCTTCCTCCGGAAATACTGAAGGCTAAGAATGATGGTTGCGGCGGCCACACTGAGCGCGAAGCGCGCCGTTTCTCCCACCCATCCAACTCCGCTCCAGGCGATGGTTAACAGCGTGCCGTGCGCGCGGCCATTCAAATAGCTCGCGATCGTCTGGAACCCTAGAATAATGAACGTACAGCCACACCCAAGAATGAACGCCTGCGTCATATTTCTTGTCACCGACGCAAAGCTAAAAAGAGGCAACGTGAACGCGAAAAGAAGGAACGCGGCCTGCCACACCGCAGCCACAAGGGACAGACGGAAGGAAAATTTATTCGCCAGCCCCTGCAATAGGACCGCTGCGAAGATCGGGCCAATCACCATGAGCACTACGAAGAGGAACTTTTCGACGACCAGGTCCCAGCGTGAGATCGGCCGCACCAGCCAGTCTTGGCGCACTCCCGGAATCGAGTCGAGATGAATAATCGCTCCAATCAGAAACATGCTCGCGAAAAAGGCCAGCATAGGGACGGCGTCGGCGAGCAACCCGAGCATCGGATCTTCATGGAACAGGCCGAGTTTGTACATAATTAAGGAATCGATCCAGTGAACGACGGACACAACCAGGACAAACACCCACGCCAGCTTCCAGTCTTTCTTGAAAATGTGCCAGACCATTTCCGCCTGCCTTTCTTCAAGCCCCGCCGTCACGCGCCGCCCGCGCCAAGGTCGTAAAGATGTTGCGCAGCGCCATGGGCTGCGAATCGATTCCTCGCACACCGGCGATCTGCGAATGGACGCGCTCGCTCAGGCCGTTCTCGTCGAACTGGGTGTCCACGAACGTGAGCACGTTTCCGATCGCCCGTACTTGCATCCATTCCTTGGGAGTTTTCCTCGGGGGTGCGGCCTCAGACTCAAGCGTCACCCGTACTTCGCGGAAACGCCCCGTCAGGTCGCCCATCGATTCCTGAAACAGCAGCTTGCCCTCGTCGAGGAACGCCACATGCGTCGCGACGCCGTCGATTTCCGCCAATTCGTGGGATGAGATCAGGATGGTCATTTCGCCCGCCTGCTCAAGGAGTCCCTCCATAAACTCATCGCGCACTAGCGGATCGAGCCCGCTGAATGGCTCGTCCAGAATCAAAAGCTTCGGCCGGTAGGGCAGCGCGCACATTAGCGCCATCTTCAAGCGCATTCCATGCGAGAGGTCGCCGATTTTTCGCTCGAGCGGCAACCGCAATTGACGTGCAATCGAGGCTTCAAGCTCACGGTCCCACGTGGAATAGAAAGGCCGCAGATAGGACACATACTCGCCCACCGTCAGCCGCGACGGCATGTCCTGGTTTTCGGAGACATAGCCGATTTGCGCAAGTTCCCGCGGTGAGACTTTCCGCGAATCGACGCCGAGCATCGTTGCGCTTCCGCGTGTGGGTTCGAGGATGTTCATCAGCACTTTGATGGTCGTGGTCTTCCCCGCCCCGTTCGCGCCAATCAGCGCGAACGCGCTTCCGTCGGGCACGTCGAAACTCAATCCGCGAAGCGCGTCGAAGCGCCCGAATTTCTTCCAAAGATTTTCCACGCGGATCATTTCCGGCTTACCTCCTGGGGCTTTTCGAGCTTCCCCCATTGGTCTTCTATCGCTTGAACAACGTCGTCGATATCAAGTTCCAGGCGCTTCGCCTCAACTACGAGTTGCTCGACCTCGCGGTGCAGAAGGCGCTTTCGGTCGCCCGGGCGCGGCTGTGGAATCCGGGCGACTACCGTTCCAATCCCCGGAATTGCTTCGAGCCAGCGCTCCTGAATCAGGTGCTGAACAACTTTGTGCGCCGTATTCGGATGAATTTTGAACTCGGCGGCAAGTGACCGCACCGAAGGGAATGCCTGGCCCGGCTGGAGTTCGCCGCTGATAAAGGCCTTTTTGGCGGCAAACACCAGCTGGTCGAAAATGGATTCGCCGGGGTGCAGGTTGAGGCGGAATAGTGTCACATGCGCACTGTGACACACATGACTGTCCTTGTCAAATCCTCTGGCGACCCATGAGATGGGCCGCTCTACAATTCAAGATTGCTACCTCGGCGCGAGGTTCCTAGCGAATGCCGACCTGTCCGCGTACGCTCTCAATCAATTTTTTGGAGTCGTAGCCAATCCCGGCTTTGAACACCGTTTCGACGTTTTCAATTTCATCAATGCTCTTGGAGGGGTCGCCCTTGATGAGAACGAGATCCGCCTGTTTGCCCGGCGCGACAGTCCCAATGCGATCTTGCTGGCCGAGATAGGCGGCACCGTTCTCAGTAGCAATCTGAATGGCTTGCAGTGAGGTGAAGCCCGCTTCAACAAGCAGTTCGACCTCGCGCTGATCGCCGAACCCCGGAAGCACGCCACCGTTTCCCGTCGGATCAGGACCGGCGAGGAGCAAGCCTCCCGCTTTAACGAACGCCACCTCAAAATCCATCTCCTTGCGCATCAGCGCGGTCATCGGCGAGTCCATGGGCACGCCAGCCCGCGCCGTCAAGTAGCTCTGCGCCGATTCGGCTGACATGGCCTCCAGTGTACGGGGCTGCAATTTGGGCCGCCCGGGCACGCTGGCCTCAAAGACGGGCAGCGTGGAAGTCACCGCCACGTGGTGTGAGACGAGATTGTGAATCAGCTCCTGCACCGCCGCGCCATTCACATCTTGTTTCGCCCAACTGCTGCTGCCCCCCGGCGGGCAAGCGTCGGGCTTCTTATTGGGCGCGAATTCGGTATCCGCAAACACCGGCCCGTGCTCAAGATCATCAATACCGAGCGCCACGGCTTCCGGCCAGGTCACCGAACACAAATGCCCGGTCAGTTTCAGCTTGAGCCCATGGGCTTGCTTGATTGCTGCCCCGAGCTCCTCTCGCGTGATGTTCATGTACGCCTTGAAGGACGTCATGCCTTCCGAGGCCCAGTAGTCCACCATGCGTTTCGCGTCGTCGGGGCCCGTCAGTTCGTGCATTTGTGCGAAGCGCGTCGGTCCGCCTTCCAGATAGGGCGCGGTAGCATCAATGCTCGGTCCAGGCATGAGGTTGGCGTCAATGCGGCTCTTGACCTTCAAGTCCGTGTAAGGCTCAAGGCTGCCCGTCGTACGCATGGTGGTTACGCCCGCCGCGAGATAGAGACGCGGCGCGGTGTAGGGAATTTCCGCAACGAACAATCCGGGCTCTCCGATTTTTCCGCCGGCAACTTGCACTGAGATCGAGTCCGTATAGTAGAGGTGGTCGTGCATCCCAACTAGACCGGGAATGACCGTGTAGCCTGCGCGGTCAAGCAGTTGTGCGCCCGGAGGGATTTGGGCGGAGGCAGCCGGGCCGATGGACTGAATCTTGCCATTCGCGATTACGATGGCTTGATCTTCCTTGGCCGCCGCACCGGTGCCATCAATGACTCGGACGTGGTTGAGAACGAAGACCGACGCATCGACGGTTACGAAGGGAGCGACATCGCCCGGCTTCTGCGTTTGGGCAAACGCGGCGGCCGCAAAGAGCAAGGACCCACACAAAAACAAGACACGCATCCGTTCACCTCGCGCTTGATTTCATCTTAAACTCGGCAAAGAGGCGGCAATTCTATCCCAGCGGCTATCGAATGGGAACCGCGTGATCTGGCGTAGCACGGAATGAGACCTCCCGCACAGTATGAAGCTCATGGAGCGCGGTGGATCTGAAGTCTGCGATCAGCGAGACTTCAGGGCATCCAGGGATGGGATGGAGTTGGGAACGGTGAGGGCGCGCTCGGGCGCGAGCTTCTTACGCTGCATGGCATCAAAGAGCATTTCGATGGCCTGGCCGGAATTGGGGGGAACAAAAACCGTGGCGGCAAGCAGGCCGCTGCTCACCCAGGCTTCGCCGGTTTTTGGAAGTCCATCGCAACCGGTGAAGGGCAGTTTCAGCCAGCGTTCTTTTTCCGTTTCGTTGGTCAACTCTTCAAAAGCTTTCCGGGCGCCGATGGCCATGGAGTCATCTTGTGAACCGACGAGGTCGATGGCGGCCTTGTGGGAGGTGGTCAGTTTCAACCAGGAGCGGACGGCGCGCTGAGAGCTTTCTTCGGTCCACTGTCCGCGCAAGAGGGTGACGTGAATATTCGACGGTTTGGTTTCCTGCATGCCGGTGGTGCGGTCGCGAGCCGCGGAATTTTCTGCCGGTCCCTGGATATAAAGGATCGATCCGCCATGGGGCAGCAAGGCGGCAAACTGACGGCCTTGAATCCGGCCGATCTCGAGATGATCGGAAGTAACCACAAAAATGGGGGCCGTGGAAGTCTTGCGGAGTTCGGCGACGTAGCTGGCGTCGCGGTTCAGGATCACCCAGCCGATGCCTGCCGTTGCGGCAGCGCGGGCGACCTGGGGCAAAGCCGTGCCGCCGACAGGCTCAAAAATAATAGCGTGCGGACGATGCGTTTCCGCGGACTGAATGGCTTTGAGGAGCTGGGTGCTCTGCGTGATGGCATCGTTATCGGCGTAGATGATCTGGAGATCGACGCCACACTTGCGGGCGGCCTTTTCGGCGGACTGCGCTTGCTCGATCTGATAATCGTTGTCGTCGGTCGTGAGCGAAACCAGGAATTTTAACTTATCCATGTGGGCTCGAAGATGCCTCGTTGACGTACATCTTAACGATACATCGGGTGCATTGCGTTTCGGGAAGAAACCGCGGGGCGCGTTTCATGGAATGAAATCCCCGCTCGAAGGAAGGTTAGGTTCATGGCACGTGCCGTTTCCCTTCTCTATCTATTTTGCTGGAGGACGAGTCATCTCCATGGCCCAAATAGCAGCGGGGCGCATGTACATGGACGCGCGATAGTTCCCGGAGATGTCCCAAGCTTCGGGCGTACGGAACCAATACCCTTTCGTTTCATAGCTGGTGTGGTAGATGCCCCAGGCGGTGCGAAACGCCTCGTCTTTCAAGCCGTCGCCGAGCATCAGGGCGGCGAGAGCGAAGGTGGTTCCGGTCCAAACTTCCTGGACTTGCTCGTTGGTTGTAACGAGCGTGCCATCGGGAGCGATGCCGTTGACGGCGCCCATGGAGCCGTCGGCGAATTTCAGGACGTTGAAGTCGTAGATTTTTTTAAGGGAGCTTAGCTGCATGTCGCGGGGCACGATGTCGCCGAGGCCGGTCATATTGGCGTACCACTGGCCGGCGAGCTGGTCGGCCTGGATATTGTCGCGATATTCGCTGCCGGTGTCGTAGCGGAAATATTCGCCATTCCAGAGTTTCTTGATATAGCTGGCCTGGCCTTTGGTAAAGAGATCGTGATACTGCACCGCCGCGGAGGAATCGCCGAGCTGCTTGGCAATTTCTTCCGCAGAACGCACGGCAGCAAGCCACAAGCCGCCGGAGTAGGCGCTTTCTCCGTGAACGACCCAAGTATCGTAAGTCTGATCGGGATAGCCGCCGTTTTCCGGGATGCCATCACCGTTGGTGTCGTACTTGCGAAGGTACGCGAGGGCTTCCTGAATCGCGGGCCAGGTGTAGCGAAGAAATTCTTTGTCCTTGCCGCCGCTAAGAACAAAGTCACGGTAGACCAGCAGAACAAACTTGGGATTGAGATCCTTCCAGCCGTTGGTGTCTTGCCAATTGAATTGGTTGATCTGCATGAAGGGATCTTCTTCGGGAACGCCAAGATCGTGCGGGACGGCGCCCTTGGCTTTGCGGATTTTGAAATTAGCGGACTGCGTCTGTAGAGTTTTCCAGAGCCAGATCATTTTCTCGTTGTATTCGTGGGGAACGGTGTCGGCAAATTCGCGCATGATGCCCTTTTCGATGTCCGGCCAGAACTTGATGAGCGGCATGGAACCGTAAAAGCGCACGTCCAGAGTTTCGTAGTACGGGTAGTCGTAACATTCCATGAAGGAATAAACGGGAGGCAGCTTGGGATCCGAGCCCACCGGGCGGCCCCAAAAAGTGCCGAGGTCCGCCAAGACATACATTTCGTTGAAGAGCATGCCGCGGTACCAGAGCGGCTTGCTTTCGTCGTTGATGTAGGGCGCCTGCCATGCGTCAATGGCGTCGCTCCAGACGGCGGCGTTTTTCAAGCCATCACGGGCAATGGCCCAGGAATTCAGGCCGGAGGCGCCGTAGAAATCGGTGTAGCGGCGGTTCCATTTGCGGCCCGCGCCGAATTGCACGATGGGCTGGTCCCAGGCGATGACCATGGGAATGAGGCGCTTTTCGCCAGGTTCGAGCGTGAAGCGCACGGCGATGGCTCCGGCAAGATTTTCTCCGGCGCTGGTCCAGGCGTCGCTGCTATTCGAAAGCTTGCCTTCTTTGCTGAAAGGCTCCCAGATTTCCTTGCCGTCGCCATTGGGGCTGAACGTGGTTTGATAGGAAATTTCGACGCCGGATGATTCAAGCGCGGCAATGGTCCACTGGCCCTCCCAGGCTTCTTGCGTGGGGCCGATGCGATTGCGGTCGAAGACAATGCCCTTCATCGTTCCGGCGGTGCCAAGAGATTCGTTCGCGGCGCGGTTGAAGTTGCCGGCGTTGATGCCGCCGCTCAAATCGCGGCTGAAGGTGCGAAACCAACCCAGCATATTTTCCCAGGAGAGCAGGACCGAAACGGTGACGCGCTTTTTTGTCGGATTTTCCGCGTGCCAGCGGTAAACGGCGACGGGGTAACTGGACTCCTTATAGTTATCAGGGAGGATCGGAGAATACTGTTCGAGGACGACATGGGCGGGAAATTTGTCCGAGTGATAATCAAACCAAGCTTTGGGATAGAGCGCATAGTAATCGCCGGTGCCAACGGGATAGTCCCACTTCCAGGAACTGAGAGCGCCATCCCGGGGATGACTCGCGGTTAGAGCTTGCGCGAAACCGTTCGAATCGCCCTCCGACTTTTGAAACATGGCAAACTGATTTCCATCGACGGTCTGATATTTATGAACGCCGCCCTGGATGTGCCAGCGCGCGAAGTCGCCGCGATAGGTGCGCGAGAACGTGCCGGCGCCGAAACCGCCGACGGGCGCACCTTGCCAGTAGCCGTCGTCAATGTGGCCGGAGTCCAGAGCGGGCTTCTTGGTGCCTGCGTGTTCGAGGGGAGCGCCGACGGGGCGCTTCCAGGCGGCTTTGGGGATGTCGTCGCCGGGCGCGGCGACAAGAGCATACGGCAAACTGAGAAGGATAAGAGCAAGCGGCAAGGCCCTTCGAAGCGGCATGAAGCCTCCAAGAGAGTCAAAATACGGGCCATTGCATGATTTGAATGCACCGGGCCGAGTTGCAAGAAATGCTATAGAATATCCTTATTCTAAGCAATCAAATAATTGCTGCATGGTGTGGGAAAGGTGTCTTTGGCGGAGCGACTCCGGCCTTTGCGTGAGCCTCAGGGTTTTGAGGCGGCGGAGGGGGCACTGGGAGGAGCCGGCGGCTTTTGCTTGGCGGGCGGAGTCGGGCGGATGCGCTCGGCTGGAACGACTCCAGAGCCTTCCAGGACGGAATAAAACTGGTCGGAGGCCAAATCGGTGAGCGTGTCGGTCTTGCCGGAGGGCCAGTGGATTTCGACGCGGTCAATTTTGGTGGCGGCACCCAGTCCAAAATGCAAACGCAGATCGTTCTGCGAAAGGTAGCTTCCGCCACTATGGATTTCGTCGGTTTGCGTCATGCCGCCGGCGATGACTTTGATGCGCGCGCCGATAGCGAGGCGGTTGCTCTTCGTGCCGGCCAATTCGAAACTGACCCAATGGCGGCCGGGAACGCCGTGGTTTCTCAAGATCATAGGGGCGCCATCAATGTCGCCAATCACGACGTCCAGGTTTCCATCGTTGGAAAGATCGCCGACTGCAAGGCCGCGTGAGACGCGTTTTTGCAGCAGTGCTGGTCCCGCCTGATCGCTGGCATCACAAAACGTTCCGTCCTTCTGGTTCATGCGCAGAAGCTTGGGTTCGCGATACGTAGCGCCTGAAGGGAGAGAGTCCACCTGCGGATAGACGTGGCCGGTAACGGTGATGAGATCGAGCCAGCCATCATTGTCCAAATCAGCGAACGCCGTGCCCCATTTGACGAACGGCAAGGACGGCAGGGCCACTCCCGAAGAGTAAGAAACATCTGTGAAATTCCAATTGCCGTCGTTGCGGTAGAGGAGGTCGTTCTCGTCGGAAAAATTGGTGACATAGAGCGAGGGGCGGCCGGTGTGCGTGTAATCACCGATGGCAATGCCCATGGAAGCCTGCTCGGAGCCGTCTTCGCTAACGGCAGTGCCGGATTCGAGGCCGATGTCGCTGAATTTTCCGTTGCCCAGATTTTTGTAAAGGAATTTTGGAGTCGAGTCGTTGGCGATGTAAATGTCCGGGCGGCCCGTGTTGTTGAAATCCGCCCAGACCACGCCCAAACCGTAATAGCCGTTTGGATCGCTTACGCCGGCGCTTTTCGAAACGTCGGAGAACGTGCCATCGCCGTTATTGTGGAAGAGCGAATCGCCAGCGCCTTTCAAGCCGCGCGGACCGCACTGCACATCGATGCCGCGATATTTGCAGTTGGGAGAACTGCCGAAACCAGGAAGATCGTTGAGATGAAAATCGACGTAGTTGGTAACCATGAGGTCGAGGAATCCATCGCCGTCGTAGTCGCCGAAAGCGGCACCAGTGGACCAGCGGCCATCGGCGACGCCGGCTTTTGCAGTGACGTCAGTGAACGTGCCGTCGCCATTGTTGTGATAGAGGACGTTGCCGCCCAGGCAAGTCAAATAAAGATCGGGCCAGCCGTCGTTATCGTAATCGCCGACAGCCCCGCCCATGGCGAAGCAGGGCGAGTTCAAGCCGGATTTCTCGGTCACGTCGGTAAACGTGCCGTCATGATTGTTGTGGTAGAGCGCGCCGGGTGCTTTCTGGCCCTTGATGGCCATGTCCACGCTCGGAGCATTGGTGAAATAAATATCCGGCCAGCCGTCGCGATCGTAATCGAAAAGAATCACGCCGCCGCTCATGGATTCGACGATGTACTTTTTGGCGGGATCGGAAGTGTGCTTGAAAGTGATGCCCGTTTTTGCAGTGATGTCCTCGAGTTGCGGAATAGGGCGTGCCACACATTTGCTGGACTTCGCTCCGGGAGGCGGCGGGACGGGCTGCGGATGTCCACCCTGGGCGTTCACCAAGCGGGCAGCCAGAAACAAAATCATCGCCATCTTCGCGGGTCTTTTCCAGGAATGTGTGATCAAAAGGTTGTCCATCAACAGAATATCATGGACGCTGGACCGGCTGCGGCACGCTGCGTTCGCGCGACTTGGCCTTGAGTTCCTTGTAGAGTTCGAGTTCGCGGTCGGCGTCCGCGATACGCGACTCCTTGCGGTAAGCCGCTTGCAGTTGATAGTGGACGTAATCGGTCTGGGGACTGAGGCGAGCTGCCGCCTCCAGATGATCGATGGCTTCCTTCACCTGACCGCGATCGAGCAGGATTTTTCCGAGTTCGTATTGTGACTTGGCGTGCTCCGGGTGGAGAACGAGGACCTGGCGGAAAAGTTCTGCTGCCTCATCTGTCTTTGATTGCTGAAGGCTGACGAAACCGAGATTGAATTTGGCATCAGCATCCGCGGGAACCAGAGAGAGTTCGGCCGTAAATTCGGTGGCCGCATCGGACCAGTGCCCCCAAAGAACGTCTGCTTGTCCGGAAAAATAATGAGCTTTGGGCAGAGAAGCGTCGGCCTGCAAGGCGCGGTGGAGCGCGGCAACCGAACGCCCGTAATCGCCGATTTCAATCCACAGCTGGCCGACAAGAAGGAGCACCTCCGGCGTAAGTTTTCCCTTCTCGTATTCGCCGAGAACTTCGCCCGCCTTTTTCAATTCGCTGGTATGCGCGAGCGACGCCGCCCAGGCATAGCCGACGGTGGAGTCCTGCATACCCTGAACGCCCAAGGGAGCAAAGGTTTTGATCGCATCGGAAAATTTATCAGAACCGAAATAGGCCATGCCCAACAGCGCCCGAACTGGTGCGTCGGACGAGTTTTCCTTCAGGGCGTTTGAGAAGCCGCGGATGGCCTCCGGAAAATTGTCCGTGCGGTAGGCGGAAAGGCCAAGATTTTTCGACAAGCCGGGAATCTTGGTGTCCCAGCGCTCAGCTTCCTGATAGTGGCCGAGCGCGGCGAGGAACTGACCGTTGATCGCTTCGGCAGTGGCCAGATCGTTGAAGCTCAATCCCAAAATGGAGCGAAGGCGGTTCTCCTGAGCATCGACCGCGGAACGCTGCTCGGGAGTCAAGTTGGTATTCGCCAAGATTGAAGAGTCAACGCGCGCGAACGGATCGCTGTTCGCGGGAAGGAGCGCGGCTGCTTCCAGTTCTTTTTGCGACTGGAGCGGCACCACAGCGGCCATGGTGCCGCCGCCTTCGGCAATGGTGGCGGCAATGTTCTGCTGAGACAGCTCCATGGTCTTTTTCTGCAACTCGCGCGCCTTGGTGAGAAATACTTCGCTCTCCTCCGTGCGGCCGGAGTTGGTCAGAATGCGGCCCAGATCCACGTAAGCCCTACGAATCTGGTAATTCGAACGGGATTCGTCAGTGCCCGTGAGCACCACGGCTTTCCGCAAGTATTCTTCGGCGGTCTTCATATCCCCTAGCGCATAGGCGTCCAAACCGAGGTATAGCCAGGGCTCGGGCCAGTTCGGGCCAATCTCCGCGGCGATTTTCAGGTAGCGAATGCCTTCCGGATACTCCCTGTCGCTGGAGGCCAGGAAGCCCATCAGATAGTTGGCCAGATAATCGCGCGGATGATATTTGAGCTCCATCAAGAAGTCCGCCTTGATCTCGGGCGTAGGCTTCCACTCGTTCACGGCCAGGCGGGCGAGCGCGAGGAAATAATGGGCGTGCGGGGTGGAGGTATCCAGGGCGATGGCGCGCTGGAACTCACTGGTGGCGGAGGGCATGTCGCCAGCGTCGCGATAAGCGCGGCCGAAGAGAACATGGAGCGAGGGATCGTCACCGGCGAATTCAATCATTTGCTGGAAAACGGCGGCAGCGCGGACCTTGTCTGCCGGGTCCTTGGTGGACAGGAGAGAGATTCCCAAGGAATAGAATGTTTCGACGTCGGGGGCCAGTTGGACGGCGTGCGCGAGAGCTTCGGCGGCTTTCGAATATTCCTGCTTCGACATGAAGGCTCGGCCGCGCACGGTAAGAGCGCGGACATTGTCCGGGTCAGCACTGAGGACGCGATTGGTATCGGAGAGAGCCTCATCCGTGCGGTTCGCGCCAAGTTCGCTGAGCGCCAGGTCGACGCGAGCTTCCGGCGTCTCCTCGAAGTCCAGCGAGCGGCGGTAGATTTCGACGGCTTGAGGATAGGCGGATTCGACCAGCCGGAGACGCCCAAGTTGCTTCAGAGCCAGAGAGATGACCAGTTTGTTGGCAAGGGAGGCGGAAAGTGGATCGCCTGAGGTACGCGCGGAACGGGCTGCTTCAACGCGCTTGTCCAGCTCATCGGCGGCAGCCGCAGTTCGCTTCGGTGATGATTTGGCGGCAGGTTTCAGGGCTGAGGGCGATTGGGCGCGAGCGGGAAGCGCCAATTCGAACGCAAACGGCAAACAGAAGGCCGCAAGTGCGACGATTTGAAATGAAGGTTTCCAGCGAATTGAGAGCAAGAATTGAGACCTGAAAGATTGAGCAATCACGGCGTCAGCAGTCCAAGAACCCATATTCAAAAGTAAACGGCGGGGCTGGAATTAGCAAGCCCCGCCGTTGGTTGATGTTGTAGTTCCGCGTGAAGTTCGGTTAGAAGATGAACTTCAGACCGTACTCGATTTCGCGGCTTTCGTGGCCGGCGATCAGACCGAAGGTTTGGCCGAAGCCCCCTCCGCCTCCTGAAACGACCACATTGTTCGTCGGAGAGCAGGGGCCACCGCACGAGAGGCCGTTGCCGGTATAGCCATTCTGAATGCCGTTCGTGCTGAAGTTGGCGTGGTTAAAGAGATTGAAAGCATCAATGCTGAACCTCAAGCGGAAGCGCTCCTTGAAGTACCAGTTCTTGTTCAATTGGACATCGAAGTTTCTCTCATGCGGGCCGTAGCATACGCCACGGGCAGCCATGTGAGGATCCACAGTACCGAGATGGTAGCCAACCAGTGTGAAGGCAGCGGGGTTGTAAATCTGGTTTCCGCTGACACCAGTGTTGCATCCAATCCCGGTAACCAAAGGCCGGTTGTTGGCATCATAGCCCGTGCCAATCAGTGAGTTCAGGTTGAATCCGGCAGCGTTGGTGACGGCGCTGGCGCCGTTGGTGAAAACGCTGGCGGATGAGCCCGACTGGATGGTGATGATGCTGTTCACTTCCCACCCGCCGATGGTCCGTTGAACGAGAGCGGCTTTATTTGCAAACTTGGGCAGGAAGTAGACTTCATTGGCCACGAAGATGTGCGGCCGGTTGATGTCCGTGTTGCCCTTGTCCAATCGGGTGTTGCTCAGGTCGGTGGTGGCTTCCTGGTTTACGCCACCGGAAGAGTTGTCTTCCTCGACGTTGCCGATCGAATGCGAGTACGTGTAGGCGGCTTGGAAGCTGGAGTTATTGCTGGTCCTCGTCCGGAAGAGGGCTTGCAGCGAATGGTAACTGGCATGCCCGTTACGAGAGAAGTCATTGATGGCGCCGAAATTGGTCGCCGGCCGGAAACCGTTGATGACTGTTGAGGTCGCGCCGAAAGCGGATTGCAGATAGTCGGCTGGCGCGACAGGATTTCCCTGTTGCATGGACGTCAGGTGTACTCCAACGTTGCCGACATACCCGATCTCCAGGGCGGTGTTCTTAGCCAGTTCACGCTCGACGGACAGGTTCCACTGCCAAGCATTCGGAGTGACGCCAGTCGTATCCTTACCCGCGCTCGGCGAGACTGAAAGACTGCTGTTTAAAGCAGGAGCAGTATCGAGGGCGCGGTTGACGGTAGCGTTGATGACGAAAGGAGCGGTACCGGCCAACCTCTCGTCAATGCCGACCGCTTCGCGCTGGTAGAACTGGCCAAAGCCGAGGCGTACAGCCGTTTTGCCGTCACCCTTGACGTCCCAAGCGATACCGATGCGCGGAGCGATGTCGTGGTTGTTGTTGTTGACGAGAGCCGCATTTACGCCCGGCGTCCCGTTGGAGAGGAAGAGCAAGCCATTGAGAGCCGTAGCGGCATCCTGGCAGGGATGGGTTCCCGGCACAATGATGACGCCGTTGCAGGCATCATTGGGATGGGCAGCGGCATCCGCAGCACTCCAGGCAGAAGCGCTCCAGCCAGCCTGCTGGTTAAACTGTGAATAGGGCTCGCGGTAGAACGACCAGCGGAATCCGTATTCGAGGGTTACATTGCGGCGAATCCTCCAGGAATCTTGCACGTACCACTCGAAGTCGTGCCAGATTTCCCGTGCGGTGGCATCAATGCTGTTTTCCGAGACGGCAAACATCTGCGCGTTAGCGCCAGTCCCGGGAATAAGGAGGTTGGCAAGGGGGTTTCCCGTTCGGGTTCCGGTACAAGTTGGCGTAGCCGCGGAGGCCACGCAAACCGAAGGGTCGAAGGGAGAAATACTGGGCCGGTCCGTGCCGCCGTTATTGCTCTCGATCTTGGCGTTTGTGCCGAAGAAGGCGCCGACTTTGAGAATGTGGTTCCCGCGAACCTTCGAGAGGTTATCTTGAATGGTATAGAGATCCTCGTGGTTGCCATAAGGCGCGATATTCCAAATGGTCTGCCCCGAGCCGTAGGGGCTGAGTCCGCCCCAGCCGCCCCAGCCTACTTCAGGCAATGCCCCAACGTCCTTCTTGGTTCCCCAAACGTTGGGGAGGGCCGTTTCGAGCTGGGCGACAATGCCTTTGTTGGTGCCATTCAGGGAGGTGATGATGGCGTTCCAGCCCCATCCAAAATGAAGGTCGTTGATCAGCGTGCTGCTGAACTGAGATCTCAACCCGGCCATGACGCTGCGCGAAGGCTGGCTCCAGTCGGAATCCACGCTGGGAAAGATGGAGTCGCCCCAGAATTGATTGCCGTTGGGCGCCGGATTGACCCAAGAGTCGCGAGTCCAGCGGAAGGTGATGCGTTCCTTAGGGGTGAGGTCATAATCGGTGCGGATGTTCCATTCTTTCCAATTCTGCTTATTGCCCAAACTGGCGTGCCAGTTATTTCCATTGGAGTTGTAACCGGGGGTGGGGTCAGGATAGAAATTGGATAGCAGTTGTCCGGCAGTATCCACAGTCTTCAGTGTCTCTGGACCGGAGAGCTCCGATGCCGGTACGCCGGTGAAGACCGGAAGAGTGGCGCCGCAACTCACTCCCTGGCTGAAGTCGCCGTTTTTTTCGGCGGCCGTGGGAACGCAAGCGGCAAAAGACGCTCCGCGAATTTGATAATTCCATTCCTGGTTCCAATAGAAGAAGAGCTTGTTTTTTACAATGGGACCAGCAACGTGGTAGCCGAAATCGTTGCGGCGAAGTTCGCCTTTACCGGTCTGGTTTTTGTTTGAGAAAAAGTCGTTAGCGTCCAGAGCATCGTTGCGGCCGGCATAGAAAACGCCGCCATGCCACTGATTCTCGCCCGAGCGGGTATTGATGCTGATGATAGCGCCGGAGGCCTGGCCATATTCCGCTCCAAACGCGTTACGGAGCATCTTGAATTCGGCGATGGCATCCACGGAGGGGTAAATCAGGATGGTGCGGTTCGAGCCGACGTCATTGTTGTTCACGCCGTCGACGAGGAACAAGTTGTTGGTGTAGGGGTTGCCATTGACGGAGAAATCGCTGCCCCCGCCGAGACCCTTGTCACGGCCATTGAAAGTATTAGCTACAGAAACCCCGGGCGAGAGGGTGACCAACTGCATGAAGTTTTCGCCGTTGAGGGGCAACTCGCGGACCTGCTGACCTTCGACGACTTCGCCGACCTGCGCGGAAGCGGTCTGTACCTGAACGTCGGAGGCTTCGACGGTAACCATTTCGGTCGCCGCGCCGAGCTCCAGCTTGGCGTTCACTTCCGCGGCCGTCGAGGTGTGCACTTCGACGCCCTTGGCGATGAACTCCTTGAAGCTGGCTTGCTTGATGTGGAGATCATACGTGCCGACCGGAATCTGCGGGAGCGTGAAAGCCCCCAAGTCACTTGTCGTCGCCGTATAAGTGGCATTGGTGCCCGCGTTTGTCGCGGTCACCGTGGCTCCCGCTATCGCCGCACCGGAAGGATCCGTTACCGTTCCAGTGATGCTGCCGGAATATTGTTGCGCGTTCACCGCAAATGGAATCGCCAGAACCAGCACGAGCGCGCAGAAAAAAGCGCGAATCACGCGCGAATGGCCGAACGATTCATTTGTATTTGAAAATCGAATCTTCATTCGTTTACCCCTCGAGAAGAATTTGCACGAACCGGGAGAGCACGCAGCCGACGCCATGAAGCGCTTGCCGAAAACCCATGTTCTCCTTAACCCCGCCACAAAATCGGAAAAAGGACCCAAACCCCGAATGCACTACGGGACGTAGTGCTTTTCCACTAGGGGGGTATTTAGAACCAATCCGGAAAGCTTGTCAAGCAGAAATAATGATATTCTAAAGAAAAATAATGATATTCTAGCGCCCAGAACGAAGGGGGCCGGTGGCCCTCCAGGTTTGGGACTTTGGATGCTGCAAGACGCGATATCCTTAATATGGTTAGTATCGCGGGGTTTGACTGGGATAGCCGGGGTCGAGACGGCCAGCCGAAAGGTAGCCAGGTCTTGCCCCAAGTTAAGCTAGAATCAGGGCTTACAAGAACCCGGTGAACCAGCCAAGTCCTCACGCCTGGGCCCACCTAAGTCCTATTCCAGATATGGTAGATGCTCGGAGAATCCGTTGACCACCCCGCCACCGAGAAAGAAGCCTGGGCCGCGCAACGATGGCAAAGTCACCCTCAAGACCATAGCGGACCAGCTCGGCTTGACACCCGGAACGGTCTCCGCCGCTCTGAACAATTCAGCGGCGGCTCGCTCCATTCCGGATCACACCAAGAATCGCATCATCGAAGCGGCGCGGGCCCTGAATTACAGGCCGAATTTTTTTGCGCGCACCTTGCGCTTGCGAAGGACTTACACGATTGGCGTAATCGCCGAGGAGATCGGCGATGCTTACGGCGCGATGGTGATCAGCGGCATCGAGGAATACCTGCGCAAGAATAATTATTTTTTCCTCACCGTAATTCACCGGCACGATCCAAAACTTCTTCAAACTTACGCGCAGATGCTCTTGACGCGCGGCGTCGAAGGCTTCATCACCACCGATACATCCCTGACGGAGAAGCTCGCACTACCGACCGTGGCGGTCGCAGGACACGAACGCGTCGAAGGCGTGACCAACATTGCGCTGGATCACAAGCGTGCCGCGAGGCTGGCTCTCGAGCATCTGCAAGGGCTCGGCCATGAAGAGATCGCGTTCATCAAAGGGCAGACGATCAGCTCGGATTCCGCCGTGCGGTGGAGCGCGATCTGTGAGGTGGCCCAGGAACTTGGAATCCGCATCCGTCCTGAGCTGACTATCCAGTTGGAAGGCGCCGATTCGACGCCCGCGATCGGATATCCATTTGCCAAGCAACTGCTGGCGAGGAAACAGCCGTTCACCGCGCTCTTTGCGTATAACGACATTTCCGCCATCGGCTCAATCTGGGCGTTCCGAGAAGCGGGGCTGCGCATCCCGCAAGATGTTTCTATCGTCGGTTTCGACGATATTCCCGGATCGGCATTCGCCAATCCCGGACTGACCACGGTGCGACAGCCGCTTTTAAGAATGGGGCAAATCGCCGCGCAAACGGTTGTGGATCTGATCGAGGGGCGCGGGGAATATGTGCCGGAGATTGCCATCGAGCCGGAGTTTATTGTGCGCGAATCCACGGGACCGGCTCCCGGGCGGCAAGCACGGAGCACCACCGCAGCCGCGCAGCAGTCGCAGAAGACCCATCCGTACGATTAGCCCGCGGCCTTCGATCAGGCCATCGCATTTGCTGTCACACACAACCGGCGCGCTGCGGCTAGCTCCATTTGCCTGTTCCTTCAACGATGGTGATGTAGCGATTGATCGGCAGGTTTGTAAAGCGTTCGACGGCGCCGCTCGGTTGCGGCCATTTCACTTCCAACCAGTCCAGTTTCTGCCGATTTCCAATCCCCAGCACTATGCGCGGATCATGCGAAGATAAGAAACTTCCCCCGCCGACTTTCATTTGGCTGCGCTTCAGATCCCCGGCCTGGTAGGTAATGCGGGCGCCGATGGCATCGGCGTTGCTTTTGCGGCCGACCAGGCGCACACCGAGCCAGTGATTGTTCTTCCCAATATTGTTCCGCAGCAGCACGGGAACGCCATCGTTATTGGAAATCAGCACGTCGACAGCGCCATCATTATTAAAGTCCCCGATGGCCAGCCCACGCGCGGGAAATGATTTTGCAAAAGCAGGTCCGCTCTGCGCGCTCACATCCTTGAAGGACTTTCCGTCGTTTCGAAAGAGCAGGAGTGGCTCCTTGTAAGTGACCTGGTGAGAAAGCTCCTCGACGAGGTCATCCGGAAAGCCGTTGGCTATCATAAGATCCAGGTTGCCGTCGTTGTCGTAGTCGAAAAACTTGAGCCCCCATCCGCTCATCCATCGTGTGGACATGCCGATGCCCAGCGGCATGGACACGTCATCAAACGTTCCATCACCCTTGTTCTCGTACAGCGAGAAAATTTCCTGATCGATATTGGCGACAAACAAATCCATCCAGCCGTCTTCGTTGAAGTCCGCGGAATCCACTCCCATTCCGGAGCGCGCGCGGCCCTCGGCGCTGTACGCTACGTCCGCGGAAAGGCCGGCTTCCTCAAAATGGCCGCCGCGGTTCATGAAAAGAAAATTCGCCACCGTGTCGTTGGCGACAAAGAGATCCATCCGGCCATCATTATTTACATCCGTGGCCACGACTCCCCAGGCCTTGCCCAGATGCGCGGCGATGCCGGATTCCTGGCTCACATCTGTGAACGTGCCGTCACCGTTGTTACGAAACAACCAGCTGGGGCGCGGCTTGAAAATGCGCGGAATGCAGTAATGATGCGTGCCGTCCTGATCCACGCCGCAGCCTAGGGATTTGTTGAACTCGGCAAACTGGCACACAAAAAGGTCCAGCCGGCCGTCGTTGTCGTAGTCGAACCACACCGCGCTAGAATTCCAGCCCGGCGCAGCAACGCCGGCCTTCTCGGTTACGTCGGTAAACGTTCCGTCACCGTTGTTGTGATACAGGATGCTGTGCCCATACTGCGTGACGTAGAGGTCGGGGAAGCCGTCGCCATCGTAGTCCCCCGCCGCGACTCCCATACCGTAGCCACCGCCGCCGACGCCCGCCTTCTCCGTCACATCGGTAAACGTTCCGTCGCGATTGTTGCGATAAAGGGCGTTGCGCAGCGGCCGCGGCGGATTGTAAAAGTCACATTTGCCGCTGTTCACCAGATAAATGTCCATCCAACCGTCGTTATCGTAATCAAAGAAAGCGCAGCCCGCGCCGCTCGTCTCCGGCAAAAACTTCTCGGCAGACTTCCCCGCCGTGTGAACCCAACTGATCCCGCTTTTCGCAGGTGGTATTTCTTCAAAGGCATAAGGCAGCGCCGGAGAAGTTGCCCCAAAGAGAGGGAGAATCCGCGAAGAGAGCGCCACGGGGAGCAATGACAAACGCTGAAGAAACCAGCGCCGGGAAAACAGCGGCGGCTCTTGGTTGAAGGGGCGATAAAGCATCCGCGGCATTATGCTCAGAACGATATCACGTTGCAAAAATCTTCCAGGAATTAATGCGGCAGGGGTTTACGAGGGAGCTTCTCTTCACGCATCGCCAGGTTGTATATAAAGGACGCCGCGACGGCGACGGATTGCTTCAGGTCGTCAGCCAGGACATGGTCATACGTATCCATATTGGTATGCGGGGCGCGGGTGTTGTTGCCTTCCATGTAGTCCCGGATGAATTCGAATCCCGGCAGGCCAATCTCATCAAATGAAACGTGGTCGGTGGCGCCAATGTTGGCGAGCGATAGCGTGGTAGCTCCTAAATCTTTGAACGGCTCCAGCCACGCGCGGAAAATCGGCCGCACCGCTTCGTTCCCCTGCAGGTAGACTCCGCGGATACGGCCCGTGCCGTAGTCAAAATTGAAATATCCCGCAAATTTTTCGTACTCCGGCTTGAATTCGAATCGCGTGCTCCCCGGCTGGCCGGCAAGACCGTCCACCTTCCGGCCAAAGTGTGCGGCGACATAGGCGTGTGAGCCGAGAGTTCCCTGCTCTTCCGCGCTCCACAAACCGATTCGAATGGTGCGCCGCGGCTTCCAGCCCAATGATTGCCCCATGGATTGAAGGATGCGCACGGCTTCGAGAGCCGACGCTGCTCCAGCGGCATTGTCGGTGGCGCCAGTCGCTGAGTGCCAGGAGTCGATGCTACCCCCGACCATCACAATTTCATCTCGCAAGTCCGTGCCGGGGATTTCGGCGATCACGTTGTAGCTCATCGGGTCGTCATCGTAAAAGCGGGCGCTGATATTCACTTCCAGTTGCACCGGAATGCCCCGGGCCAGCAAGCGGATGATGCGATTGTATTGTTCCGCGGCGACGTTGGCTTGTGGCATCACCGAGGGCCTGCGGAGATCCCACGCGTGCGCACGCTTGTCGAAGGGCACGTCCGGTGAATTGGGGACCGTAGCGGCAGTAACATATACTGTGCCAGCGTCGCGATACGATGGCTGCAACACCACGGCCGCGCCTTCCGATTCGACAAATTTCCACTTGCGATAGTTCAGTTCCTCTGTAGCGCGCTGCTCGGGTGTGAATTGAAAGGGTTTTTCCTCGCCTGGCAGCGGAGCACTCGCGAGCCGCTGCAAATCCTCGTCGCTTTGCCGTTGCGCCGGCGGCTCAAACAGCGGATCAACCTGGCGCGCCCCCGAGAAGAGCACGATCTTCCCGCGCAACTTACCCTTATACTTCTCTAGTTCGGCCGCGCTCTTTACGTCCAGGAAAACCACTTCGCCGCGGACCGTGCCGTTCGTGCTCGGGCTCCATGCCTTGGGATAAGCGATCAGCGGGCTGAACCCGGGCGAAATCATGTTGGCCGTAAAGCCTTCAAGCGACCACCCGCGCCCAAACGGGCCCCAGGCTTCCAGATGCGCGTTGGCCAGCCCCCACTCGCGCAGCTTATCGCGCGCATACTCTTCGGCTCGCTTCAGCCCCGGCGAGCCAGTCAAGCGGGGGCCGCTGACATCGCTCAGCTCCGCAACCATCGCCGTAATCTGCGAGTGGTTGAGCGCCGCGTCACGAATCTGCTTCACCGCCTCGAGATCCATTTTCTCCGCCGAAGATTGCGCTGCGAGGGCGGAAGCGAACAACAACATGCCGGAGAGGAGCACCGCGAGAGCTGCAAAATGTCTGAGTGAAAAACACTGTGTGCGCACTGCTTGCGGCATCTGGCATACCCCTGCTCTGTGACGTGTCCTATCAGGAAGACGCAACAAAGAGGGCCACTGTTAACGTGGGAAGAGAGCAATGTTTCCCAAACCCAGAAGACTGTAAGATTGAGTCTCCTTATGATGCCCTTGGGTTCCACCGGCAAGTCGCTCCTGCGCGCCGCTGCCGCCCTGATCTTTTTCTTCACGCTGCCGGGCTCCCTCCCTCTGCGCGCGCAACTCTCAACCGACGATCACTTGGCTGAGCCCGGATGGTGGCCGCGGCGCGCCCCGGAATCCCGCAATGAATTTGTAGGCTCCGCAACCTGCGCGAAATGCCACTCCAAGATTGCTGCCTCGCAATACACTACCCCCATGGCCGGCACGCTCATTCGTGCCGCGGACGCGGACGTTTTCCGGTCCCACGGTGAACTGAAATTCCAGAACGACAAGTACGTCTACCAAATCAAAACCAATGCAGGTAAGCCGGAATTAACTGTAACCGACGGCGAGCGCACTCTTTCCGCGCCGCTGGCCTGGGCTTTCGGCACCGGAAAAGTCGGACAATCGTACCTTTTTCTGCGCGATGGAAACTATTTTGAAAGCCGCGTCACTTACTTCAGCACACTGCAAAACATTCATTTCACTCCCACGCGCGCCCTCCTCAAACCCCACGATCTCGAGGAGGCCATGTCACGTCCGGTGAATATCGAGGAAGTTGAGCGCTGCTTTTCCTGCCATAGCGCGGGCTCGACCGTCGGAGGCCAGCTCGACACCACAAAACTCGCCGTGGGCGTGACGTGTGAGGCATGTCACGGTCCGGGGTTGAAACATACGGCGGCGATGCAGGCCAGCGCTCTTCAAGGCGGCGTCGGCGACGAGGAAGGCAAGCAATTGATCTTTGATCCCGGAAAACTCAATCCCGGGGACGCCGTTGATTTCTGCGGCTCGTGCCATGGCACTTGGTGGGATATCAAACTCACGCGCATCGTCGGCATTTCCAACGTTCGCGCTCAACCGTACCGGCTCATGAGCAGCAAGTGCTGGGGGAAAGGTGATGCGCGCCTTCGCTGCGCGGCGTGCCATGATCCCCACCAACCTTTATCACAGGATGCCGCGGGCTACGACCAGAAATGCCTGGCGTGCCACGTCAATTCGCCGGATTCGAAACCGACTAAAGATCATCCCGGGCGGGCCTGCCCCGTGGACACGAAGAATTGCACCACGTGCCACATGCCGAAAATCGATATTCCGGATATGCACCATACTTTCGCCGACCATCGCATTCGAATCGTGCGACCGGGCGAGCCGATCCCCGAATAAACCGGATTCCCGCGCAGGATTCTTCCCACTTTCGCCTTGACAGCATCGCGATCGACGGCGTAGCTTCTCGATTCATCGTTACCTTTTCTGCCACGTTTCTCACGGGAAGCGATAGCCGCGGGAAGCAAATCACTCTTCGATGAAAACAACGCAACCGCCGGCGGGCCCGCGTGCAACGGTAATGGCGATCGCCGCACTATAAGATGGGGAAAGCCGCAGGACTCAGCCGTGTTTTCTTGAGAGGCAACGCATGAAGAGACTTAAGATGACCAAATTGAATGCGGTGATTCTCCTCGTTGCCGCCCTGTTCCTGTTTGTGCTGCCGCCTTTCACACCTTACATTGATATCCCAAAGTTGGGGAGAATTCCGTTGAGCGGCATGCAGATCTTTTACGCGGTTCTCTCTCTGGAAATCGTCGTGGCCGTTTATATTTTTGGCGTTGGAGTATTGTCGCGAACCCAACCGCAGCCAATCTCTGCCGGCTACCCGCCCCAGCCGGGAAGCAGCCCCGCTCCAACAGTGCAACCGGGTCCCACACCTCCGGCACAACAAAGCACACCCGTGACGCCGCAGGGAGGCCACTGAAATGCTATCGCTCATCGAAACTCTCACCGGTTTTACTGCCATCATGCTGATGTTGAGCCTGCTGGTAAAGACGCTGACATCGGTGGTCAAGAATCAGGCCGACTATTATTCCGACAATCTGAAACATGAAGTCCAGCGTCTGGCGCTGGAGACCACCGGAAAAACCTGGGACACTTTGATGCAAAATCCAAATACTCCAGACTGGGCGCGGAATATCCATTGGGATCGTCTGGGCGACCAGTTTTTGACTCCTGCCTACATGGGCTGGTTTCTCAAACAATTGGATCAGAACGCGCGCGTCTTCGACCTGGATACCCGCCTCAAGATTCACGTCGCCAACGTAAATTATGCCTTTCAACTTAGGATGAAAAACCTGGCGCTGGCTTTGGGATTGGGGCTCTGCCTTTTCGGAAACATCAACGCGTTGACGATCTGGAAATCGCTTTATACAGACCAGCAATTGCGCGCCACGTTTTCCGCCCCTTACGCCGACAAAGCTGCGACACTCGCCAACGCGCAGGCCACCCAAGGAACGGACCCAACCAAGAAACCGACGCAAGACGAACTGGATTCGCAGATCAAAAGCCTGCAGAAAAATATGCGCGGCTTTTTGACCGATGTAAGCTTCGGCATCGGCCGGGTCTGGCGGGCGAACGCCCAAAACGAGCCGGGCAACGAAAAAAAATCCGTCGAATTCTTCTTGTATGAATTTTTGGGCTCGCTCTTGACGGGAATTATGGTGAGCATCGGCGCGCCTTACTGGCACGACATCCTGCAAGCTCTATCCGCACTGCGGCCCGACAAAGCCAATGCCTGAACGCGCGGCATAGGAAAATCACAATGAGCCCACGCGCAAATTCTTGCTGCCAGTTCTCACCGCGAGATCCACTTCCTCCGAATCCGATGAAGGATCGTCCATGAGCGTCTATCTCCTTGGAGCGCGGGGGCCGGAAGTGGCGCAAATTCAGCAGCGGCTGACGGCACTTCAATTTTATTCCGGGCCAGCGGACGGCATTTTCGGAGGTGGCACGGACGCGGCAGTCCGCGCTTTCCAGCAATCCCAAAACCTTACGGTGGACGGACAAGTCGGCCCGGAAACCTGGGGCGCGCTTTTCAATGGCGCGGCCCCGCCGACTCCGGCAATCACCACGCAAGGCCTCGATCGCCAGTGCCTCGCGCTGACGGGAGGATTCGAGACCAATCATCCGCCTCCCGATTGCTTTGCCGGACTTTCCGGCGACTTTGACGGCCAGGGAATGAGTTTTGGCGTGCTCCAGTGGAACATCGGCCAGGGCACTTTGCAGCCGCTTCTCGCGCAGATGAATCAAAACCATCCGGACATTCTTGGGCAGATCTTCGGCTCCAATTCCTCGGCGTTGGTGGCGATCCTTGCGGAGACGCGCGACGAGCAACTGGCATGGGCGCGATCGATCCAGGACCCCATCCGCCATGGAATGTTTGAGCCCTGGCAAGGACAATTCAAGGCTTTGGGCCGCCAACAGGAGTTCCAAGACATCGAAACGCAAGCTGCCGCGGGCCTTTTCCGGCAAGCGCTCTCGCTTTGCACGGATTTTGGCGTGAGTTCGCAGCGCGCCGCGGCGCTCATGTTCGATATCGTCGTCCAGAGTGGCGGGATCAAGAGCTGGGTGAAGCCGCAGATAATCGGCGACTTCGCGCAACTCGATCCCACGTCGCAAGGCACGGGGAATGACTCGCTGGAAGTGGCGCGGTTGCGGATTATCGCCACACGCGCGGCAGCCTCCGCGAATCCCCAATGGGTTGCCGACGTGCAGAACCGTAAGCTGACCATCGCCAACGGCGCGGGGGTCGTCCACGGCAATCAATACAATCTCGCCGACCAGTACGGCATCACGTTGAACCCAGCATAAGCTGTGAGTTTCCACTAAGCATTTTGAAAAGCTTGACATACAGGTTAAAATCGCAGTTGATGGCTGCCGAGCCCGAAGTTGTCAAAGCCCCTGGAATGGTGCCCGACGAGCTGAAGCACGAGCCGCGCTCAAAGGGCATCGCCACCGCGCGCAAGAAAAAGCCGAAAGAACTGGCGGTAATCACCGAGTGCTGTACCGGCTGCGCCGGATCGCCGGCCTGCGTGGAGTACTGCCCGGTCGAGGATTGCATGTTCTGGGTGCCGGATGAAGACAATCCGCCGTTCGGGCGCATCCAGATAGACCCCATCCAGTGCATCGGCTGCAAAAAGTGCCTCAGTAAAGGCCCAGACGGGTGCTTCCTGGACGGCTGCCCATGGGACGCCATCGTCATGGTGGATATCGCCGAAGTCGAAAAAGAAGTCGGCCCGATGGCGTACTGAGCTGTTCCTCCATTCACTCCGCCGTAAGAAACTAGATCCTCAAAACTCTCCTATCGAGCTCTGCCGTGGCGCGTGGTTGGCAGTCGACAGTTCACGGTTGTCAGTTGGGAGAAGAGGGAGTTATCTGAGGCTCCATCTAAGGCTTCATTTAGGGCCTCCCCCTTCGAGTCCATTCCCTTCTTAACCTGCAGTCCCGCCATTGGCCCCTTACCCCAACCAGCGTGATTTGTCCAAAAAGTCTGTAAATTATTAAAAATGAACTAGATAATTCGATGTGGACGGCAACGGGAAGCGCTAGACAAAGAAAAAGCAAGAAAAGGCTTGACTGCAGCTCTAGTGTTATAGTTAACTATAGCACTAGAGGTTGCGTCAAGGCGATTGTTTGCAACCGGAGCAAACGAAAGCCTAAGCCAAAAAGCAAAAGAAGCGTAAGGAGAATGAAACATGAAATCGAATCGTCTAGTACTGTTGCTAGCAATCGTTGTTTTGATGTCGCTCTCCGCGGTGACATTTGCTAAGTCCGTCGCGCACTCCGTCACGGGGTCGGTCCTGCGTGCCGTCTTGCAGTCGGCTGTGCAGTCCGTCGCGCAGTCCGATATGCACAAGGCCGTCGACAAGCCGGTGATGTCCGACGCGCAAAAGTCGTTCGACAACCTGAAAACGCTGGCGGGTACGTGGCAAGGTTCCTTGAAAGCCACGCCGCCGGACCCCGAAATTGACAACGCCAAGCCTGAGATCACCCTGCGGGTGACTTCAAGGGGAAACGCGCTGGTGCACGAGATGCAAGAAGCAGGAACGCCCCTGGACGCAAAAAAGTACGACCATCCGGTAACCATGCTTTACGTGGATGGAGACAAGTTGAATCTGATCCACTACTGTGATGCGGGCAACCGGCCACACATGGTCGCGCGGCCTTCGGCGGACGGAAAAAAGATCGAGTTCGATTTCACCGATCTTTCTGGCGGCAATCAGTACGGTCACATGTACCACTCGGTGTTTACTATCATCGACGCCGACCATCACATTGAGGAGTGGACCTATATGATGCCCGGAGACAAACCCATGCAGGTGCGCATGGACCTGAAGCGGGGACAGTGACGGAGGGCGTCGCCGGTAAGGCGAGCTGGAAACCTGATGGACCGTGAGTGGAATGACAGCCAGCCGATTTACCGCCAGCTTCGCGACCGTGTGGTCGCGATGATCCTGGACGGAGTGCTGAAGGAAGGCGATCCGCTGCCTTCGGTGCGCAACGTCGCGGCTGAATATCGGGTGAATCCACTTACGGTCCTGAAGGGCTATCAGCAATTAGTGGACGAGGGGCTGGTGGAGAGCAGGCGAGGCCTGGGCATGTTCATCAATGCCGGCGCACACAGTTTGTTGCTCGAAGCCGAACGCCAGAAGTTTCTTGGTGAAGAATGGCCGAGGGTGCGCGCCACCATCGAACGGCTCGGCCTGAAGGCGGAAGAACTAATGAACGGCGCAAACCCGGGGCCGTTTGCGGATGACGCGCAGGCAAAACCCACCGAGTCGAAACCGCCCAAGAAGGAGCGCTAAACCATGGCATGCATAGAAGCACGCGGTTTGCGGAAGGCATTCGGAACAACGGTCGCGGTGGACGGCATCGATTTGCGTGTCGAAGAAGGCCGCATCCTCGGACTTATCGGGCCCAACGGGGCGGGCAAGACCACCGCGCTCAATGCCATTTTAGGCCTCATCTCCTATGAGGGTGAACTGAGGGTGCTCGGACGAGACCCTTGGACGGAGCGCGAAAAGCTTATGCGCGATGCCTGTTTCATTGCCGATGTCGCCGTGCTGCCGCGCTGGATGCGGGTTTGGCAGGCTCTCGACTACTTCGAGGGCGTGCATCCGCGGTTCGACCGCGCGAAGGCGGAAGGCTTTCTTGCGAAGACCACCATCGGGCGCGCCAGCAAGGTCCGGGAGTTGTCGAAGGGCATGGTGGCGCAACTGCATCTCGCTCTGGTCATGGCCATTGACGCGAAATTGCTGGTGCTGGACGAGCCGACGCTTGGCCTGGATATTTTGTATCGCAAGCAGTTCTACGATTCGCTGCTGAATGACTACTTCGACCGAAGCCGCACCATCGTGGTGACCACCCATCAAGTGGAAGAGATTCAGGACGTCCTGACTGATGTCATGTTCATTAACCGCGGCCGCATCGTATTTGATTGCAGCATGGAAGAATTCGAGTCGCGCTATCTGGAAGTGATGGTGAATCCCGAGCAGATCGCCGCAGCACGGGCGCTGAAACCGATTCACGAACGCCAAGTGTTCGGGCGCAGCATCCTGCTGTTCGATCGTGTCGAACGCCAGCAACTTGCCGCGCTTGGCGACGTGCGAACACCGAGCATCGCCGACTTGTTTGTTGCTGTGCTCAGCAATCAAAGCGGCGCGGCCCAAGGAGGGGCTAGATGAGTACTCCATCAAACAGCGTGCCCGGGTCTCCCCTCGAATCGCAAGTCACCGCGCCTGCGGTCATCACCGCCAGCCGGCGTATGTACTGGTCGGTGCGGCGCGAATTGTGGGAGTACCGTTCGATCTATATCGCGCCGCTGGCCGTCGCCGCCGTTTTTCTGCTCGTCTTCTTGACTGCGTTCACGCTCAGCCCGAAGCATCGGCACGAGCCGCTCGACATGCCATACGAATTAGCAGCGGGTCTGATCATGGGGACGGGCTTTATCGTCGGGATTTTCTACTCTCTGGACGCGCTGTACGGAGAGCGCCGCGATCGCAGCATCCTGTTCTGGAAATCGCTGCCCGTTTCCGACCTCACGACCGTGCTCTCGAAGTTCGCCATTCCCCTGGTCATTTTGCCGCTGCTCAGCTTCGCCGTCACTGTTGTCACGCAGTTCGTCATGATGCTGCTGAGCAGCGCAGTCCTGCTGGGCAGCGGCGCGAGTGTCGGGACGCTCGGGGCACGGATGTCGTTCTTCCACATGTCACTGATGCTCCTGTACCACATTCTGACCGTTCATGGCCTCTGGTACGCGCCCATCTACGGCTGGCTGCTGCTGGTTTCGGCTTGGGCGCCACGCGCGCCATTTATATGGGCGTTCTTACCTCCGTTCGTGATCTGGGGAGTCGAGAAGATGGCGTTCAGAACTTCGCATTTCCTCGGCATGCTGAAGTATCGCTTGGCCGGACCGGAGCCTTCCACCACCACAGGGTCGAGCGAAAACCTGATGGACATACTGTCAGCGCTGACTCCGGCGCAATTTTTCAGCACGCCGGGTCTGTGGGTAGGGCTGGCAGTCGCTGCGATATTCCTCGCCGCAGCGGTGCGACTGCGACGGTATCGGGAACCGATCTGATTCGCGTGCGATCTTGAAGCAATGCTCCACGCGAGGAAAACGAGTGGGAACACAGCCGTAAAGTTTAATTATCTCTTCAGGAGGAAACATGGAACCACTTATTGATGTTAACTGCTCAGCGATGGAATGTACTTCTCTTTCGACCAGTGCTCCGATTTGGCAGGACATCCTGGCACAGGCGATGACCGGCGAACTACTCGCGGCGATGAACTACACGTCCTTATCGGAGATCTGTGACGATCCCGCAGAAGTCGCCGATGCATTGGAACATGCGGAGTGTGAACGGGGGCACGCCGCAGCGTTCGGCGCGGAGGGCCGGAAGATTGGAGTGGACGTCGCTAACAACGTTAACGCAAAGCATTGGAAGCGGCTGCGCGAAGCATTCCTGCGCTGCATTGCAGAGCGGGACTTTATCGGCTGCCTGATCGTTCAGGAGATCATGCTGGAATCCTTCGCTGTGGCAAGCTATTCCCGAGTCGGGAAGGTGGGACCAGGGAGTCTAGGCAACACGTTTGCCCGCATCGCCGCCGAGGAAGGAGAGCACGTCGATCACGCCATGTCGATTCTCAGGGCGGAGCGAGCCCGAGATGCGCAATGCTTCGACGATAAGGTCCACCGGCTGCATCTGGATGTGATGACCACGCTCGCGCAGATGCTGGCGAAAGAATGCAAGGATGGCCATTGCGAAGTGTGCCACGCCAGTTGTGTAAAGCCATCGCTGTCCGAGGTCAGCTTGAGTGCCGCCGAGCTTCGCGGAGCATCGCTGCAGCAGTATTTGAAGACGCTGGACATGCTGGGAATACCCGGGGAGGTAACACTTACATGGGTAGCTCAGTTGTCAGTGTAACTAGGCCAGCGCGGACTAGCGACGTCGATTTCGCTCTGATTGGGCATCAGGAGAGTTGGAGAGCGGCTGCGGATGTAATCGGTGTCCTGCGCGGGCACGAGCGTACGCCTATTCCGGACGAGGAGATCAAGGATATCCTTCCATGGATTCCGCCCCGAGCGGTTTGCCATGTCGACATTGAATCGACTGCTGGCGCGAAGGCTCGCGGCTTGTACATCGACTCTTTCATTCCTCCCGACCGTCTGGAAGCCGCTTATGTGCACGAGAACATCGCCCGGGTTCGAGCGGCGGCGGCCTGCGCGATCAAGGCGGGAGCGAAGATCGTGAGCCTCGGGGGATTCAGCTCCATCCTGATCGAGGGCAACTTCGATCTTCTTCCGCACAGGCACGATACGGCCTTCACGACTGGCAATACGTTGACCGTCGCTTTCATCGTTCAGGGTATCCAGAAGATGTGCGCGCTGGAAGGCCGGCGCCTCTCAAGATCAACGCTGCTCATCGTGGGAGCAACGGGAGATGTAGGTTCCGGCTGCGCCCGATGTTTGGCGCCGATGGTGAGGCGCGTGCTGCTCAGCGCACGCAACGTGGAGCGACTGCGCAGGCTGGCCGCCGAGTTGGAAGCCGATGGAGTGGAAGTGGAGATCGGGACGGATCTCCAGCGATTCTCCAGCGAGGCTGACGTCGTGATCTGCGCGGCGAGCATGGCGTCCCCTTCGCTTCTGCTGGGCCGCATCGCGCCCGACGCACTCGTTTGCGACGCAGGCTACCCGAAGAACTTGTCCCCAAGCGCGGAGATGCGTGACGCCACAGTCTTCTTCGGAGGTCTGGGACAGATCACCGGCGGGATGAGTTTCGCACCGGATTTTCATGGAATCCTGAATCGGCATCCGTTCCCCGATGTGGTGCATGGATGCCTGCTCGAAGGCATGGCCCTCGCTCTGGAGAGGCGGTTCGAACCCTTTTCCCAGGGAAGAGGGTACATCACTCCAAAGCGTGTCGAGGAGATGGAGGCCATTGCCGCCCGGCATGGAGTCTATCTCGCACCGCTTTACAACGCCGAAGGACCAGTGGAAAACCCTGTTCTGCCGCAAGGAGCAGAGTCTTACAGGGAATTTTTCGTATTGCAAAACAGCGGACAGCACGAACTCGGGGGAGATCGGACTTCCCGCTGAAGCTCGGCGCCTACCTCCGTTTCGCCGATATAAATCCGTACAATATTTGCGGCCGCCATTCGTCTACAGAAGTGGATGGAATAGGCCGTGAGCGTCACCTCGATGATTGAGCAAGACCGCCAAATCTCCGAAATCGTCGCGGAAGAACGATCCCGGCTGCGCAATTTCATCCGCCGGCGCGTGCCCGACCCGGGCGATGCGGAGGACATCCTGCAGGACGTGTTTTACAAGCTTGTGGAAGCGAACCGCCTGCTGATGCCGATCGAGCATGTGACTGGCTGGCTGTTTCGCGTGGCGCGCAATCGCATCACGGACATTTTTCGCAAGAAGAAACCGCAGAGGTTCAGCGACACAGCGGCCGAGGGCGAAGACGGCGAGTTGCTGCGGATCGAAGATCTCCTGCCATCGCCCGAGGCCGGGCCGGAAGCGGTCTACATGCGCAACGTGCTCCTGGATGAACTGGAACTTGCGCTCGATGAATTGCCGGAGGAGCAGCGCGCGGTGTTTCTTGGGCACGAACTGGAAGGACGCAGTTTCAAGGAGATGGCTGAGGAGACTGGAGTGAGCGTAAATACGCTGCTCTCGCGCAAACGCTATGCGGTGCTGCATCTGCGCGAACGATTGCAAGACATCCATGACGAATTCACGAAAGGGTGAGGGAAGGAACATGAACAGGAAATGGAAGAAAATGATTTGGATAGCGCCACTGGCGATCCTGGCGATGGTGCTATTTGCCTATATCGGCGGCGAAATCGTGATGCATTTGTGGAATTGGCTGGTGCCGCCGCTCTTTGGATGGCACCAGATCACCTTCTGGCAAGCGTTTGGGATCCTCGCGCTGTGCCGCATCCTCTTCGGGGGACATGGATTGCACGGTTCCGGCCGCTCCAATATGCGGCGGCGAATGAAGGAGCGAATGGACGAGCGCTGGGAGCAGATGACGCCGGAGGAGCGCGAAAAGTACCGCCAGAATTGGCGCGCACGTTGCGCCGGATTCGGAGAGCCAACCGGCGAGAGCAAGGAGCCATGAAGCGCACGTTGCCAAACCATCGCTGATCCTGCGGCCGCCCTCAACGAAACACGCATTCATCGGTAATTGATGGAATTTTCGCGGAATCTTAATCCGTCTTGCGGGGAGACGTGTGACTTTGGCGGACCCGTAGGAGGGACACTTGAACAAGAAAATTATTTCAGCCGTAGTAGTGGTAGCACTAGGAGTTGCGGGTACCGCCGTAGGGTTGCTGGCGGATGGAGATCATGGGGATTCCCGTCATTTTCAATTCAAAGAAGATGGTTTGGTGTTGAGCCGGAGCGTGTATGAAGGAACGGCCGAGACGGTCACGATTGGGGAGACTTTGCCACGGGGATGCGCGGGCGGCCCCAACGGCAGCACCGTGGTGGCGGTGCCACTCACCGCTGGCGGCACAACCAATGTGACGGTGACCTGCGGGGTCGCAACGGATAACGGGGAGGCTCCGAACCTTTCTGATTCGCACAACGTGTGGAACAACTCCAGCTCCGATGGGAGCTTTGGCGTGAGTTCGCCGATCTTTCTCGACAATCTGACGACTGATGGCTGGCTTTTGGGCTATCTCAGGGTCCCGAGCGACCAGATTGTAACGAGCTTCAGCTCGAAATCGGAGCTGGCGCTGAACCGCTCGATTGACGGAAAGTCCATTACGTTCATGGGCTACCAGGGCGGCCCGGGCTGCGGAGGTTTTCCGGTTTCTCCCACTGCGCCAAACCTAGTGGATGTATCCGCTTCCAACACGCCGGGGATTTGCGACCCGACGAATTCCGTGATTTCGAGTTTTGTGAGCACTCCCGTTGTTCCCACGGCGTACTACCGGGCGGTCGCGGAAGTGGATGGAGATGGGCACCTTAGTATCACGCCTGGGAACGCATACAGCGGAGATAACGGGCGAGCGGCCATCAAGGGCGGGAATGGCATGTACTACATGGCGGGAAACGACAACAGCGGCAACCTGTCTAAGAAGCAGCTGCCAATTACTCCGATTGGCGTTGATTTGATCAATGCGACGGGTGCGGAAACGCTGGTGCCTGGCGGAGAGCCGCCTGCGCCGCCGAACGTTGGGATGATTGGGCGGTTGCTCTTCGGCTCGGACAAACCGGGGAAAGACACGAACTTCCGCGGGATGACCATTTTCAAGAATACGCTGTACATCACGAAGGGCAGCGGAGGAAATGGCATCAACACGGTGTACCAGGTGGGCAGCGCAGGCGTTCTGCCAACAGGTACAGCAACGGATCTTGCAACAGTGCCGATTACGATTTTGCCGGGATTCCCCAACACTACGGCGAGCACGGGGACCAATTTCCCTTTCGGGATCTGGTTTGCCAACGAAACTACGCTGTATGTTTGCGACGAGGGCGATGGGGCGCTGGTGACGCCCGCGGTCAATGGGAATGTGGCGGACGCGCAATCCCAGGCCACCGCCGGCGTGCAGAAATGGAGTCTGGTCAACGGAACATGGACGATGCTCTACGTTCTGCAAGACGGCTTGAATATCGGTGTGCCCTACGGCGTTGAGAACTATCCAACGTCGCTCAACCCCGCGACAGGTGGCTGCCGGAACATGACCGGGCGGCACAATCACGACGGCACGGTGACCCTCTTTGCGATTACCTCAACCATCAGTGCCAATGGAGATCAAGGCGCGGACCCCAACAAATTGGTGAAGGTCAGCGATCTGCTGAGTGCCACGACTCTGCCAATCGGTGATGGCGACAACGATCGGGATGATCGAATCGGCCACTTCGTGACGATTCGCTCGGCAAAGGCAGGCGAAGTGTTTCGCGGAGTGGCCTTAGCGCCCAAAGAGCACGACAAGGACGATCATAGATAACCTGAAAACTGCAGTTGCGAATGAGTGGCTGAGCCGGGAGGCATCCCGGCTCAGTTTTTTATTCAGGCTGTTGGTGATCATGGCGGCGAGGGCTCTTCCGGCATTTGCAAGGCGCACCAAGAGCAAAACTGGGCCTACAATCTTTGGCGTTTTTCAGACCACGGGTTAACAACCGATTGTCAGGGGAGCTGGGCGCCTTGGGCATCGACGTACACGGCGTAGAGAGATTGGCTGGCGGCCATGAACAGGCGGTTTTTCTTGGCGCCGCCGAAACAGAGATTGGCGCACGTTTCTGGAAGATGAATCTTGCCGATGAGCTTGCCATCGGGCGCAAAAACATGCACTCCATTGAAGTCTGCCGGGCCCCAACCCGCGGCGGACCAGACGTTGCCGTCCGTATCGCAGCGAATGCCATCAGATGAACCCGGTGACATATCCACAAACAAGCGGCCATTCTTGAGCCGCACGCCATCCACCACGTCGTAAACGCGAATCGGGTGGGGATCGCCGGCGTGCTTGGGAATTCCCGTATCCACGATATAGAGCAATTTTTCGTCGGGAGAGAAGCAAATGCCGTTGGGCTTATCCATGTCGCCGGCAACGGCGGTGGCTTCGCGTGTTTTCGGGTCGAGGCGGTAAACGACGGCGGGGAGCTCAAAGGGAGCTTTGTGGCCTTCGTAATTCGACATGATGCCGTAACCCGGATCGGTGAACCAAATGGCGCCGTCGGAGTGTACCGCGAGGTCATTCGGAGCGTTGAGCTTTTTGTCTTGAAAACGGTCCATCAGCACGGTGATGGTGCCGTCGTATTCGGTGCGGGTTAGCCGGCGCGAATCGTGCTCGCAGGTGAGCAAACGGCCCTGGCGGTCGCGGTAGTTGCCGTTGCTATAGTTCGAGGGACTGCGGAACACGCTGACTTCTCCGGTGTCCTCGAGCCATCGCAGGATGCGGTTGTTAGGAATGTCGCTCCAGAGAAGATACCGGCCTTCCCCAAACCACACGGGGCCTTCCGACCAGCGCGTACCGGTGTATAAACGCTCGACGGCCGCGTTGGCGACTTTGTATTTTGCGAAGCGTAGGTCAATTACTTCGACGGCCGAATCGGGATAGGGGACGGGGTTTTTCCGATCCTGTTCGGCGGCAAAGGCCAGAGGCTTTAGTGCCAGTGCGGCGGCGGCACTGGTGGTGACGTTCATGAAAGTGCGTCTGTGCATTAGTCGTTCTCCGGAGCCGGCAATGCCGGGCAAGCGCAATGTATCACGGGCTGTTCAACTGTAGGATAGAGAGAAATCCGGGCAAGGGCTACCCGCGCCAAAAGTTTCCAACTGGGAGTCTGAGGAGCTTTTGAAGTTGAGATTCTTTCGCGCATGCTTGTCGGATGCGCTCAGAATGGCAAGCTCCAGTTTTTCAACAAGCTGCTAAGGATGGGAATTGGCGCGGTCGCGGATGGATTTTTCGGTGAGGAGGGCTTGCTGGCGGACGCGGTCGGAGACTTCGGGGAGTTCGCGCTCGTAGGGGCGAATGGCGGACAAGTCATCGGGCTGGCCGATGAGATAGAGGGCGCGGAGGGCTTCCCAAACTTGTTCGTCCCCGGGATCCACGATGGCGACCTCGGTTCCGGCGGCCACTTGGGAGCCAGGAGCTACGGAGAGGGTGCGAATGCGGCCGCTGATGGCCGAGCGGAGTTCTATGGTCTCCAGGCCATTCTGAGAGGCAACTGCAGAGCGGTCGACTTGAATTTTTGCGATGAGCCCGCCCTGATGGATGGCGGTTCCGACTTTGTCGGTGTCGGTAACGCGGCCGGCAGTGGGAGCGACAATTCGAGCGGGTTGTAAAAGCGCGACGATTTGCGGACGGCCGGAGGCGTCGCCGAAGCGGACCAGGGAGAGCGCGGCGTTCCCACGCACCATCGGCGAAGCATCATTCAACATTTTCAAGAGCGCTTCGTGGAAGCCAGCGACGGAAGTGTCCTGGCCCATGACCCAGGCATCGGTGTTGCGCACTTCTTCGACAGGGTGAGATGCGAGGCGCGCTAAATCAGGAAACCACTGGGTGGCGGCAGGATTGTGCCGGCCCATCCGCTCACCCACTTGCACGAGAGCATGCTGGATGTGGCGCGGGTGTTTTTCGTCCTGGAGATACTCGGTGATTTGTTTATCGGAGAGCTGGCGTCCAAACCAGGTGTTCCACCAGAAGAGGAAGGGCATGAGGACAATCAGCCAGGCGGTGAGGAAAAAGAGGAAACGATTGCGCGGAGACATTTTGTGGTGCGGCGACGAGGAGGGCTTCTCGGAGGAATTCTCCGGAGAAAATTCCGGTTGATCACCATTTTCAGGAGAGGATGTGGGGCTGGCCATGTCGTCTATGAGTCTAACTCTCTTCGGACGAGGGCGGTTGCTTGGAGGGCTCAGTCTTGGCCTTGCCGAAGAGCCCCTTGTCGCGGAGTTCCCAAAAAACGTTGAGGAAAAAGATTCCTGAGATGCTTAGCATAATGATGCTTTCGAAGAGACCGTCCACGGTGGTGATGGTGCCGGAGACGATGATCCAACCGATCCCCGCGAGAGGGATAAGGCCGAGCACGATGGAAAGCAGGAGCATCACGGGAAACAATAGACCTCCTCGGAAAGTCAGTTGTTAGTCGTTAGTTCTAAGTTTTTAGTAAGACCGGCAAACCCATTCGTTCATTTTCGGTCCCGCTCGCAACAGCTGCTGTCGTGGCCCGAGATTCTCAACGTCACTTGTTGCAAAACTTGCAGTTGAGATTCTTCGGGCATCCTCATCGGATGCCCGAAGAATGACAGTCCCCACCCTACACCTTGCGTCAGGGCTTAAAGGTGGCGTCTACCGTCTTGGTGTCTTTGGCGGCAAGAGTCACCTTGACGTCTTGTTCGCCGAGTTTCTCGTGCACGAAAGCCAGGGTGTAATCGCCCGGCGGAAGGCCCTTGATTTCGAACTTGCCGTCGGGGCCGCTGACCGCAAAGAAGGGGCTCTTGGTGACGTTGACGAACATGCGCATCCAAGGATGCTGGTTGCACTTGACGGGCAGCATGATTTCTTCGCGCGCAAAGGTTTTTTCGAGCGGCGCAGACTGCGGAGGTTGAGACTCATTCCACTCACGATTGTCCTTCGGGGTGGGATGAATGTTGTGCGTGGTGGGATCGCTGTTGACGATCTTGATGGTTTGGCCAGCCATCACGCCCAGAACGTGGGGATGATATTTGCAGCCGCTCTGATCGAGGGTGATGGGATCCTTGGGAACATCGAAAGTACGATTGCCGAGGCCTTCCTTGACGTAGACAAAGACGTTGGAGAGGTGGCCACCGCTGGCGATTTCGTTTTCCGCCATGTTCATGCCTTTGCAGGCGGGATCCTGGCTCATGTCGATCTTGGCGGCCTTGGGGGCTTCGCCATCGAGTTTCACGGTGCCGCTGACGCTAGCGACCGTGGCAGGATCAATCGGCGTGGCAGCAGGAGCGGGAGCTGAAGCAGCGGGGGTTTCCGCCGCAGGCTGCTCTTCCTTCTTGCCACATCCTGCGAGCAGGACAAATGACAAAAGTGCGGGCAAACAACAAACTGACATCCAGGTTTTTGTTCTCATATCGTTACTCTACCTCTCCTGAGTTTCTAAAGCTCATGCAAACTGAAAATCTATTTCGAAGCGCCGCGCCCTGCGCTGTTGGCGGTTCTCGCGCCGGACAAAGTGTTACCGGCGGGGGCGCCAACCGCGGCGCGCGAACGGCCCATCGAAGCACTTACGCGCCGCTGCTCTTCCGGCGTAAGTTGCAGAATGTAATCCACCAGAAGTTTTGTTTGATCCTTGTCATAGCCCTGGAAAGAAGAGGGCGTCGGACCGGAGAAGACCCAATGGCCGTTTTCACCGCGCTTGAAAAGGCCGGACGGCATGGAAGTGCCCGGGCTGATGGCTTGTGGGTCGATAATCCAGCGCTCCATCCAATCGGGTTTCAAGCGTCCACGGGCCTGCAGGAAATTCGGGGCAGTTGCGACGCGGTCGTGAGCGGGGTCGCCAGTGGCATGGCATTTCAAGCAAGGCGCTGCGGTGCTGCTAAAGAGGCTGCGCGCCATCTCGGTCTCTTTGGCGGTCAGCACGGGAAGCTCTTCCGGAATGTACGGGAAGGGCTGGCGTGACAGCGCCTGGAAGAAGCGGACGAGTTTGCCCAGTTCATTTTCGGAGAACGAGAAGGTGGGCATGCGGACCTGCAGATAGGAGCGGACGCCGTTGCGATTGGTGTCTTTGTCGCTAAGCGACGGGTTTTTCAGGAAACGCAGCATCCATTCGGGATCGACGCGCGCCCCTTCTGTGAGCAACTTCGGAGGCAATTGTTCCTGCACATCCTGGTAGCGCGCCATAGCCATGAGCGAAGTTTTCTGGCCGGGGATGAGCTGGTGGCAGCCCATGCAGTTGTATTTTTTGACCACCCACCAGCCTTCCTGAATGTCGCGGCGATAGTCCAGAGGCCGGTATTGATAGCTGGCGGGAAGCGGATTCTCCTGACTGCCCAAGAGGAATGTGGTGAGCGCGCGAATCTGTTCCTTCGAGAGGTGCAGATTGGGCATGCGCAGCTTTTCAGTTTCGGGTTTGTCCTTGCCCTTGTCCCAAATGTTGGGCTCGGCCAGTTTGTGCTCGAAGAAACCTTTCTGGTCGTACCAGGGCTTTTTGGCGGGGCCTTCGGGCAAACGCGCGAGGTCGTCGGCATCGGTGATCGGCTCGCTGCCGCCGCGCTGGGCAGCTTCGGTAAGCAGCGCGAAATCGAGGCGCTCGATCGGCTTACTGCCTTCGATGGTCAGCTCGGTTCCGATGCGGCCTTCGTCTTCGAGGCCGGAGATTTCATGGCAACCGGCGCAGCCGAAATGACGAACCCACTTTTTGCCTTCATCTTTCAACTTCGGATCGTCCATGAAGGAAGCGTCGGCATAGGAAGAGGGTTCCTGTTTTTTCAAGGAGATCAGATACGTAGCGACGTCTTCTGCATCCGACGGAGCCAAGCGAAGGCTGGGCATGACGGTCATGTTCTGGACTTGGAGTTCGTGGCCGTCGTTAGGGCACTTGCTGTGATCGAGATCGAACTGGAACGGGAGGCCCTTCTTTTTGTAATCCTCGGGGCCGATGTCTTTCTTCTCGTACGGGCAGTAAGGACGCGTGCGTTCGCGCGCATTGTGGACCCAGCGAACGAGGTAATCGTAATTGTCCTTCTCGCCCACGCGAGTGAGATTGGCGGCGAATGTGCCGCCCTGTACCTGGTCACCTTCGCCGATGGAATGGCAGGCGAGGCAGCCGCGGGTTTCAAACAGTTCTTTGCCGTGAGCGGCGTTGCCGGGCTTGTGCTTGGTCAAGGGATCGGCGAGCGCCGACTGCCAAATGAAGGCGGAGATGGCCTTGATTTGGTCATCATTGAGGCGGAAATTCGGCATTTTGGTGGTGGCACGAAAATCGCTGGGTTTCTTGAGCCACACCGGAATCCAATTTTTGTTTAACTTGAGGCGAATGTCCTTGAGATTGGGGCCGACCTTTTTCATGTCCTGCAGGAGGCTCTTGGTGGAGCGGTCGAGCTGCACGATGCGCAGGTCGAGCTTGCTGTTGGTGACTTTCAGCGCGACGGCGCGATCGTTCATGCGATTGGCTTCTTCGTTGCTTTCGGCCTTGTCGGCTTGCTTCATCAGATCGTTGGCTTGCTTGAGATTTTCCTTTTTCTCCTGGTCGAGCTGCTTGATCTGCTGGGCGATGGAGAGCAGGTCTTCCGGCTCCTTGTCGTAGCCCTCATAGCGGTGACAGCCGACGCAGCCGCGCTGGCGGAAGAGATCCTTGCCTTCGCTGAGCGTCCAGCCGACGTCGTTGCTGACGAGGACCATATCGGCGGCATGGCAGGTCTGGCAGCCAGATTCAAAATTTCCCTTGGAGAAGAGCGGCCACAGCCAATGCTCGTAGGTGCCATGGGCCTTTTCCACACTGGTGGTGGCGCGGCCATTGCCCTGGTGGCAGGGAGAACAGCCGTATTTTTCCGGGTCATGAATCTTCAAAAGGTCGGGTTCGGGATGGCTGGTGAACGCGCGGGCGTACTCGTCGGGCTTTTTGCCGCTCAAAGACATGGAGGCGGTGGTCAACTTGACGGGCTCACGAATTCCCATGTGACAGGATTCGCAGCGGTCGACGATGTTGGCCTCGGGGACGTTGATCTGGAGGATCTTTGGCGTCCACGCCTCTGTTTTGTTCTTCAAACCGTCGAGTTGTGGAGGTGTCAGGCTCACCATGTGATCGGTGACGTAAGAATCCATCAATTCTTTTTTCTCGTTGACGGGCTTGATCAATTCACCGAGTTCGGCGCTGAGCTGGGTGCGTTCGTTTTTCAGGTCGTTATACGTTTCTTCGAGTTCGTCGTAATTCTTAAAAGTCTGTTTCTTGCCATCGGGCATTTCGACGGTGCTGGGTTCTTTTTTGTACTCTTCGAGGTCCTTCTGCTTGCTCTTTTTGGAAGATGCGCTGGTTTCTGTCTCGATGCTATAGGTCGATGCGCCGACATAGGCGCGGCGGTCGGTGAAAACATTCTGGACGGCCAAAATCTTGGCACTCAGCTCGCGCAACTTTTCGTTGATTTCCTTGATGCGCGGGGCGGCGTTCTGAAACGCCGTGTCGTAATCCTGTTTGAGCTTCTGGTAGTCGGCGCTCTTCACGACGTCGTTTTGCGACTCGGTGGACTGCGAATGGGCAGTCTTCAGGAATGTGGAATAGCGGTCTTTCCACTCGTGCTGGAAGGCTTTCCACGGACGCTGGCCAAAGTCTTCGTCCCACAATGCCCAGAAGAGCGTGAGCATCAAGAGGACCATGGAGATGACGTAATGCGGGGCGAGCGATTTGCTGACTACTGGATCGTTTTCGGGGATGGGCTTCTCGGGCACCAGATTCTCCTAAACGTTAAACCAAGGTGTAATCCACACGTACTTAATGTGGAAGAGCAACCGCAACAACATTTTGATGGGCAATCCGAACATGGTGAGCAGGAACGTCATCATGATCGAGTACTGCAGTAAACTCATGCGCTTGTAGTCTTTCGGGTTGTTCCGCCGGAAAAAGGCGTGGACCAGCATGCCGCCGATGGCGAAGAAACCGCCGACCACGGCAGCGCCGAAAATGCCCTTACCCCAGTTCGAAGTGATGCCGAAAAGATCGGGCAAATCGCGATTGACTTCATAGATGAGGCGGTTGTGGTCCCAGGTCTGTCCGGGCCAGAACCACTGCCAGCCGGGGCCGCGGATGAAGGTGCCGATGAAAATCATCGAGACCCATAAAATGATGAAGCCGAATAGAAATGTTCCGATGGCGAATTTTCGCTGCTTCCAGGTGTAGTAACCCGCTCCCAGCGGGTTGGTATCAATATAGGGAATTACCATGAGGCCGATGATGATGAGCGTGGGCATGACGACCCCGGCGATCCAGGGATCGAAATAAACAAGCATTTCCTGCAAGCCGAGGAAATACCACGGTGCTTTCGCAGGATTCATGGTGAGGTTGGGGTTGGCCGGTTCTTCGAGCGGAGCGTTCAGGGTGATGGACCAGACCATCAGGATGATGGTGACGATGATGGCGGCGAGGAATTCGATGCGCAGAAGAAACGGCCAGACGTGGACTTCTTTGGCCCAACCCGGCTTGAAGGGCCACGCTTTGCGGTGGTGCGTTTTTGCGAGCGCCGCATCCCCAGCAAGCTGCTCAATCAAGACGTCATTCGCATGCGCCTGTTTCCACGCGAGGTAGATATAAAAGGCCAGCAACGGGATCATGGCGATGATCGGCACGTTGTCCGGCGCGGAGAGGATTTCCCACAGTTGTTTCCAATCCATGGCTACTTCTTCGCCTCCTTCACTTCGGAGTCGAGAATCACGGCTGCCGGTCCGGAGATGCCGCCATCTTTACGCACGCGCCAGAAGTGCAGGATCATGAAAATAGAAGCGATGATGGGAATGCCGATGCAGTGCCAAATGTAGGAACGCAGGAGGGCGTTGGCGTCTACGATGGAGCCGCCGAGCAGGCCGAAACGAACGTCGTTGTACGGCGTCATGCCTAATTGCGAGCCGAAGGGGCCTTCGTGTCCGAGGAGGGGAGTGGCGCGGGCCATGTTGGTGCCGACCGTTACGGCCCAGAAGCCGAGTTGATCGTCGGGCAGCAGATAGCCAGTGAACGAGAGCAGCAGCGTGAGAACAAGGAGGATCACGCCGACGTTCCAATTGAACTCGCGCGGCTTTTTGTATGAGCCGGTCAGGAATACGCGGAACATGTGCAACTCGACGGCGATGACCATCAAGTGGGCGGCCCAGCGATGCATGTTACGCAAGAGTTTGCCGAAAGGTACGTCGTGCTCGAGGTAAAGCACGTCACGGAAGGCCTGCACTTTGCTGGGGTGGTAGTAAAACATCAGCAGGACGCCAGTGAGGGTGAGAACGATGAACAAATAGAAAGTTATACCACCCATGCCCCAGGTGTAGCTGTAACGCACAGAGTCACGATTGATCTTGGCGGGATGGAGATGCAAGAAAACGTTGGAGAGAACACCGAGGGCGCGATTGCGCGGCGTGTCGTCGTGCTTGTGACGGAAAATCGAAGTGAAAACCTGGGTCTTGGTGGGCTTCTTCAGGATTTCGACTTGTTCCTTGGCTTTAGCCGGCAGGTCCGTCTTGAGAGATTGGATATCCTCCTTAGCACCCGCGAGCCAACGCTTCAGACGCTCGACCAGGCCAACCGATTTGCCGTTCTTACCGTTTGGCGTTTTTTCGTCCGGCATCGTCTGCTCTCCCGTTTCCTAGAGGCTCGGTCTCTTGCTCGATCTCACACGCGGGCGGACCCTTCGACTCCGCTCAGGGTAAACAAGCCCCGCCCTACAACTCGCGAACAACTACACTGGCAAAAACGATCCCGGATCGCTGAAGTGGCTGGGTTGCCCCTTGGGCCACTGATAGAGCCGGGATGTGTCTACGATGATCTGGCCATCGGGAGCCAATTCCACGTGCGCGCGGTCCATGGGGCGCGGCGCGGGGCCTTCGAAGTTCACACCTTCGCTGTCGTAGCCGCTGCCGTGGCACGGGCACTTGAACTTGTTTTCGCTGGCTTTCCAATCGGGAGTGCAGCCCAGATGGGTGCAGCGGGCGTAGATGACGAAGACGCGATCGGGAGTCCGGTCCACCCAGATGCGGTACTTCTGCTGCCACTTGGTGTCGACGCCGAGAGCGTAATCGGAGGCATAGCCGATTTTGAAGACGGTAGGTGGTTCAAAAAGTGTGCGCGGTAAAAAGAAACGAAAGAAGGCCAGGAACCAGGCGCCCAAAAATGCAGTGACGGTGGTCCACACGAGGCGCCGGCGGCGATCATTGACCTGACTGGCTTCCGGGCCGACAGTCGCCAAGCCGCCAGCGGCCGCGGCTTTGGACGTGCCCACGGCAGGCGTACCGACGTAACTTGATGCTGATCCGGCGCCGGTCGCGGGCGACTTCGGAGCTTCCGGCTTGGGTTTACCCGCTTCGGTTTCCGGGCCTGCCATTCGCTACCTCCTGGACTAGGTACTCACCGAGCTAAAAATCAGACGCAGAGAAAATTCCAGTCAAACGGTGAACGCGCACCGCTGAAAAAGCTGTCATCGAAAAGAAATCCGAAAAGCGCGGAGGAAAAATTCCCGGCCGCTCCGCGGTCAAGCGAGAAACCTGTGGGCTGTAAGCAGGGATGGAGCACGTCCGCAGCGAGCGTCAGGGGCCCGACGGATTGGAGAAGTGTCATACGAAAACATCGTGAGGCCCTCAACATTTAAGCGGACCCCCCAGAAACGAAACGGATATTACTCAAAACAAAAAATTTCGTCAATGCGTGATTATGAGGTGAGTGAAAAAAAATACGGACCGTCCGGAGTAGAAGCTTCGCTCAGAGAAAATAAGATACAAGAAGCCGCTTGCGCTCAGAAAAACCTGTGATATATTCGCCCCGGTTTGCATCCCCCACTTTTTGTTTTGGGAAGATGAAGAAGCGCCTCCGTGGGGAAGGCCGGGAATCCAAAGCGGGAGGTCGCGCTCGATGGGCCTGCTTCTTCTGATCATCATCTGGCTGATCACCTTGGTGAGTACGTATTTTTTCGTGGCGAAGACCTGGTGGCTGCCAGTCGGGGCCTCCGCCGCGGCGCCAGGGATCGATCATCACTTCACCGTGACATTTATTCTGATGGGCGTGGTGTTCGTGGCCGCGCAACTCGCGTTGGGATATGCCGTGTGGCTTTACCGCGACCGCGGTAGCTCTTCGTCGAAGGTGGCCTATTCCCACGGCAACACCACGATGGAGATTGTGTGGACGGTACTGACGACGATCTTGTTTGTGGGGCTGAACCTGGCGAGCAGTTCGATCTGGGCTTCGGAGCGATTCCGAGCCGCGGAAGCGAATGCCGTGCGCGTGGAAGTGACGGGGATGCAATTCGCGTGGTATTTCCGCTATCCCGGGCCGGACGGCAAGTTTGGCGCGACGAATCCAGAACTGGAGGACGCGTCGGCGGGCGGCGAAGCGGCTCTGGGTCTGGACACCAAAGACCCGGCGTCGAAGGACGATATCGTGACGGGAACGATGGTGGTACCCGTGAACCGCGAAATTGAAGTGATTTTGCGCGCTCACGACGTCATTCACAGTTTCTTTATTCCCAACATGCGCTTCAAGCAGGACGCTGTGCCCGGACTGGCGATCCACATGCATTTCACGCCGGTGCAAACGGGCGATTATGAAATTTTATGCGCGGAACTCTGCGGGCTGGGCCACTACAAGATGCACGGCATGTTAAAGGTCGTTAGTCAGGAAGAGTTTGACAAATGGTTGGCGGCACGGGAGGCGGAGAAGCAATAACATGGCTACTCACGAAAGCGCTGCCCAGGAATCACACGCGCACGCGGCCCCTCAGGGCTTCATTCGAAAGTGGGTCTTCAGCCTGGACCACAAAGTCATCGGCCTGCAGTATTATTTCCTGGCGCTGGCCGCGGTGTTCGTCGGCATGTTTCTGTCTCTGCTGATGCGCATCCACTTGATCTGGCCCACGGTGGCGTTGCCGATTCTGGGCGACATCAAACCGGAGACGTATCTCACGCTGGTGACGATGCACGGCACGATCATGGTGTTCTTCGTGCTGACCACGGCGCCGCAGGGCGGCTTTGGCAATTACTTCCTGCCGATACAGATCGGAGCGCCGGACATGGCGTTCCCGGTCCTGAACATGCTTTCGTTTTGGACGACTTTTCTTGGTTTCATCGTGATGATCGCGGCATTTTTTGTCGCAGGAGGCGCACCTCTGCACGGTTGGACCGGTTACGCGCCACTGAGCGCCGTGCAATCGTCCGGGCCGGGTGAGGGTCTCGGCGCGGATTTGTGGATCATCAGCATCGCGATTTTTTGCATCGGCGCGCTGATGGGGGCGCTGAACTTTATCACGACCACACTGGATATGCGGGCGAAGGGCATGACGATGATGCGCATGCCGCTGACGGTCTGGGCGTGGTTCGTCACTGCCATCCTGGGATTGCTGGCGTTCGGGGTTCTGCTGTCGGGCGGGATCCTGCTGCTGATGGACCGCAACCTGGGCACGAGCTTCTTCGTGCCGCTAATCACCATGAACGGGCAGGTCACGGGACATCGAGGCGGTTCGCCGTTGCTGTGGCAGCACCTGTTCTGGTTCTTCGGGCATCCGGAAGTTTACATCGCGATTCTGCCGGCCATGGGGATGTGCTCGCAGCTGCTCTCGGTCTTCTCGCGCAAGCCCATTTTCGGGTACAAGGCGATGGTGTACGCCATCATGGCCATCGGGTTCCTCGGCTTCATGGTCTGGGGACATCACATGTTCATGAGCGGCATGAGCCCTTACACCGCGTTCGCGTTCTCTATCATGACGATGGGCATTGGGGTTCCTTCGGCCATCAAAACATTCAACTGGCTCGGAACGCTGTGGGGCGGACGAATCCGATTTAGTTCGCCGATGTTGTTTGCCATCGGATTTGTTTCTCTGTTTGTTTCCGGCGGAATCAGCGGCCCGTTCCTGGCGCAGCCGGTGCTCGATATTCAACTGCATGACACGTATTTCGTGCCGGGGCATTTCCATCTGATCATGGGTGTGGCGTCCATCTTCGGGATTTTTGCCGCGACCTATTACTGGTTCCCAAAAATGTTCGGGCGCATGATGAACGAAAAGCTGGCGTTGTGGCACTTCCTGTTCAGCTTAATCGGCACGTATGCGATCTTTATGCCGATGCACTATCTGGGCATGGCTGGAATGCCGCGGCGCTACTCGCAAATGACCGAGGTCAACTATCTCCACGACCTGGTTGGGCTACAGAAGTTCATCACCTACGCCGCGTTCATCACCATCGCGGGCCAACTGATCTTCCTGGTCAATCTTTTCTGGAGCATGTTCAAGGGAAAGAAGGCCAGCGATAATCCCTGGGAAGCCACCACGCTCGAGTGGACCACGGCGACTCCGCCGCCTCACGACAATTTTGGCGGACACACACCCGTCGTGAACAACGGGCCTTACGAGTACAGCGTGCCCGGCGCGCCGCGCGACTATGTAATGCAGAACGACCCGGAAATCGAGCCAGCACACTAATTATCCATGGCCAGCTTCACCACCACTGCGACGGTCGACGATCCCGGGATTTCTGGGGGCGGCGACCAGTCTAGTTCGGGATTACCGGACTACGCGACGCGATTGCGGCGAGCGCGGCTCGGGCTGCTTGTGGCGCTGACGCCGGTCATCATGCTCTTCGTTTCGTTTACCAGCGCCTACGTGGTGCGCCAGGGATTACCGACATTCGATCCGCGTACGAACGCGATGGTTCACGACTGGATCCCGGTAGCGCTGCCGAGACTTTTGTTGATTAACACGGGCGTGCTGGTATTGAGCAGCTTGTTCGTGGATTTGGCGCGCCGGCAAATTAAAGGGCGCGCGGCGCTTGCTTCAGCCGCGACTGCGCAGGGAGTCTCCTCCAGCCACCAAGCGCTGATACCCTGGCTGCCGATTACTATCGCACTCGGATTATTGTTCCTCTTCGGCCAGTGGACGGCCTGGAAGCAGTTGGCCGGAAACGGTTTTTACGTGGCCACCACACCGAGTAGTTCGTTTGTTTATTTGCTGACGGGGACGCATGCCATTCACCTGATGGGCGGGGTACTCGCGCTGCTGGTCGCGGGCGTCGCTTCGCTGACGGGACGATCTTTGACGACGCGGAGCATCGTGGTGGATGTGACCGCTTGGTACTGGCATTTCATGGCCGGGTTGTGGATTTACATTTTGTGTTTGCTGAAGTTTGCGAGCTAACCGTACGTTTCTGACCAGGAGGCCGAACGCATGGCTGATTCCGCGTTGCACGACATCCCGTCAGTCTATGAACCGTCGCTGTTTGGGACCTACTCGAAGAAAATCGGGATGTGGCTGTTCCTGCTCTCCGATTCGCTGACGTTTGGGGCACTGCTCTATGCCTACAGCTACGGGCGCATTTCGACGGCAGGTTGGCCGACGCCGTTCCATTCCGAGAGTATCGTCAACGCCACAATCATGACGGCATTCCTGCTGACGAGTTCGCTGACGATGGTCCTGGCGGTACGAGCTTCGGTGGACCGCAATGCCAAAGCGCAGACACTCTGGCTGCTGGCCACGATGGCTTGCGGCATCGGGTTTATCGTTCTTCACGGCCGCGAGTGGAGCAATTTGATTGAGAAAGGCTTGTCTCTCCCGATGTTTCCGGCTGTCCCTGGCGCAGTGGCCGACCCTGAGTTTGTCAACGTCTCCAAAACCGTGCCACAGTTTGCGGCAACGTTCTTTGGCTTGACCGGAATGCACATGCTGCACGTGACGCTCGGGGTGATTTACCTCGGCGTGGTGGCGCTGCGCCGCAAATTCATACCCGTTCTGCTGATCCTGTGGCTGGTTGCCTGGTTGGGAACACCGGTTTATAGCCCTTTCCATTACGGAGCGCACGTGCTCTTGATCGCGGCCATCGTGATCTCGATCATCCTGTGGCTGAAGCCGAAGGTTTACGATTCGTCGGACGTCGAAGTCGCTGGGTTGTACTGGCATTTCGTGGATCTGGTGTGGATGTTCATCTTTCCTTTGGTCTATCTGATGTCGGCAAAGATTCTCTAGGAGCCGGAGCAATATGGATACTTATCAGCAAGCTCTCGCGGAACGCGCTGCCGAAGAGCAACGCCATCACGGCAAGGCGCTTTTCTTTTACGTTTGGGGCGCGCTGTTGGTGATGACCGCCATCGAAGTCTATTTGACCTATCAGAATATGCAGCCTGGAAAGATGCTGACGATTTTGCTGGCCTTGTCTATTGTGAAGGCTGCGCTGATTATCGGCTACTTCATGCATTTAAAGTATGAAGTATCGAGGATGAAGTGGGTTACCATGTGTTCGGTGGTCGCGTGCCTGATCTTGATGACCATCTTTTTCTTTCCGGATGCGTTTCGCATTCTCTATCTGGGAGTGAAATGAAAGTTCGCGCCACTTTTCTCGTCTTAGGCTTCTTCCTGTGGGCGGCGCCCGCGTTTAGCCAGGGTTGTGCGATGTGTTACAGCTCGGCGCAAGCGACTTCGAAGGACGGGCAGCGGGCTATTAGCAAGGGTGTGGCCGTGCTCGTGGTTCCCCCGATTGGGTTCATGACCCTCGGAGTTGGGTTGGCATTTCGCTACGGAAGAAAACGCGACCTCGAGAAGTGCTAAGTGCAGAGTTCCTCTTAGGGCAGTGGGCGCCCGCCTCGGCGTAAAGAGTAGACCTCATCACAACCTAATATCGGCGAACGGCGTTATGCGAGAACAAGTGCGGATTCTCTTGCGGCTTTCACTTCGCGTCCGCCAGTGGACGTAAGGTCCTGCACACCAAACCCGATGCCAATTTTTTTCAGGAAGGCCGTGGGTGGTTCACCGCCTGCAAATATCCAGACAAAGTCGTTGGGGAACGTCTGCGTCTTGCCGCCCACATCCAGCACTACGGAATCCTGTTTGAATTCCACGGGGTTGGAGTTGAAGACCACTTTCACCTTACCCTTGCGGATGGACTCCTGAATGCGCTGCGCGTTGCGCTCCTTGATGCGGCTGAAGGCTTCCTTGCGATAGGAGAGTATGACCTGATTGCCGACCTGGTGACCCAGGCCCATGGCCGCCTCGATGGCGCTGTCGCCGCCGCCTACGACAAGGATCTTTTTGTTTACGTAATGATCCGCTTCAATCAGGCGATACATCACTTTGGGGAGTTCCTCACCTTTGACGCCGAGCTTCCGGGGGCTGCCGCCCTTGCCGAGCGCAAGCACAACGGCATGGGAACGATATTGAGCTTTGGGCGTTGAGACGGTGAAGATGCAGTCTTCCGCTTTCTTGATGTCCTCGACCTTTTCGCCCTGACGACACTTGAAATCGGCGCGCTGCAAGACTTTGTGCCAAAAGGCGAGCAGTTCTTCCTTGCTGAGCTCGGTCTTCTTGAATTTTCCGTGCATGGGAAATTCCACGGGACTGGTCATCACCAGTTTTTGGCGCGGATATTTCGCTACGGTGCCGCCAATTTCGCCCTCGTCGAGCGTGAGGTAATTGAGTTTTTTCTCAGCGGCGCGGAGTGAAGCGCTGATTCCGGCGGGCCCTGCTCCCACAATCAGTACGTCGTAGACGTCCGGAGAGCGCCGGGTGCCCCCGAACGAAGCCATTTTTAAGGCGACGTTATCGATGCAATCGCGGCCCTGGTTGACAGCATTCTTGATTAATGCCAATCCCCCAAGCTCACCGACGATGAACATGTTTTTTACGGATGTCTCGTAGGCAGGAGTGAGATGGGGCATGTCTCCTCCCATGCTGGGGCTAGCCATGACCATGGTGATAGCGCCGACGGGGCAGACCTCGGCGCAGAGGCTGTGGCCGATGCATTTGTACCCGTTGGCGATGACGGCCTTGCCGCCCAGCATGGCGAGTACATCGCCTTCGGGACAGACCATGGTGCAGGCGGCACAGCCAATGCAATAAGTAGCGTCAATATGAGGATGCTGTGAGCGCGGCCCCTCGGAATACAATTTTCCTTTTTCCAGGGCGGACTGCGCCTGCGCTTCTCTTTTCTTGATCTTCCTGAGGTGGAGGAGCAGAAAAGTGAGAATGATTCCCGCGGCGATCAGAAATGAGATGAGATTGTCCATAGCGTGCTACAGCCTGTAACCCATGAAGAGAGCAATGCCAATGTGAAGAATGGCGAGGATAGCAAAAGCATAGCTGAAGGGACGGTGAATGACGTGCCAAAGTGAAAAAATTTGCTGCGTCCGGCTGAGGAAGGCGATGCTCTGGGAGAGCGAGGCCTGTTTTTGTGTCAGGAGAATCGCGCGCTCGAGTTTTTGGTTGCGGGTAGCGAACAGGCCGAAACAGGAAAACACCCAAGGGCCAAAGCCGGCCTGGCGCAGCCGCAAAAGAGAAGCGCGGAAAGGGCGCTTGAGATCGAGCACAAACATGGAAAGAAGCGAAGCGATGAGAGGGGTCCGGGCCACTTCGGCCGGTGACGGCAACTCCGCGAGAGCATCGACGGAAAAACCGAAGGTAGCTTTTTGTTCCGCGAGCTCTTTGCGGAGGGCTTCTTCTTTTTCCTGGATCTCTTTCATGGAGAGTTCCGCGGCGCTGAGGCCACGAGGAATATGCGAATAGAGATAGCGGCCGACAAAACCGCTTAGCGTGACCATCAGCATGCTCCAGAAGGCCATTCCGGCGATGTTGCCAAACTTAAAAGAGGAATGAAAAGCGATGATGAGGGGCGCCGCGGTCCCGAGGACGACGTGGAAATCGAGCCAGTGGCGGGAATTCCCCTGGCGGCCGAGCCAACCCCATTTCTTCCGCAGCGGGTATAAATAGATGAGAAAAAACATCAATACCCCGAGCATGCCGAGCTTCATGCCGATCGTGCCACTGGGCCGCAGGAGTTCGTGCTTGGGGGAGAAGGGTCGCTGGGCGGCACTTAGCGTGTAGTAATCATAGCCGTAGCCGGCGATCACCAGAACGACAGCGAGGGCCAGCAGCCAAGCGAGAAGCAGACGCGTGCGATGACCTTTTTCGGCGTCGCGTGTAAGGATGGCGGTGCCTACGCTACTTGCGGATGCGCTCATGGTTTTGCCTCTAGATCCTCGACTTTAATGGTGGCTCTAAATCTTTTATAACCTGTAAAGCGGTGGATATTGCGCCAGTGCTGACGAGGCGTTTCGACATCGATAATGGCGGATACGGGCATCCAGTAGGACTCGTCAGGGTCATGGAAACGCACGGTGGCGTAATGGATCTCGCTGCGCATGCCTTGCAGGCCCAGATCGCTCAAGCTGGAATCCATGGAGGCGACTAACTTAGCCACGGCCCCGGTCTGCGGCTCGACCCAGATCGTTCCCGAAAGTGGAAGGGGGTAATTCTGCCCGCGAAGCTGCAGCGCCGCAGGCGAGGAGGCTCCCGGAACAGGCTTGAAATTGATTTTGAGGAAGATTACGCCGTCGAGAGTTTCCTCTCCGGCCGGCTCGAAAGTATAGCTGGTCTCATAAGCCGGATGGATAATGAGCAGCATGCTGGTGAAATTGTTGGTGATGAGCAGGGTGCGGGCGGAATCACGGAAAGCGGCTTTGCGCGTGTCGCGGGTTTCGACCAGTTTCAGGGACCCGCCGTCGGTCCTGGCCTGCAGCTGATAGTCGAAGACGGATTCTTCGCGGTAGTTGGCCTTGCCGTTTTTTCCGACCATGGCTTGGGTAACATTTTCCGTGCAGACCACATTGGAGGACTGCTCGAAGAATTTTTCGACGGATTGGCGCGCCCGCAGGAAAGCAGCGATCTCGGGTGTAACCGGGATTTCAGGGGCGTGCAGAAGGGACGGCGCCAAGGGAGTCTGTCCAAGAGATGCCCCGCACCAAAAGAGAAGGACTGCCGGAAAAACCGCGAAGAACCGGCCCAGGACTTCGGCAAGTCCGAAATGAGATCTTGGAATCAACTCGGCGCGGAAGTTCATTGTTTGCGGAAGCCTCCGAGGCGGTAGCCAAAAACGCTGGACCACTGCGTGTAGCTCAGGGCCGTGCCGTGGTACCAGCCGAAATTCCCTTCCAGGAAATAGCGCGCGCCGACATTCCAATCCACTACTCCATTCACAAAATTGGAATTCGTATTGTTCGAAAGCGGAGTATTGAACAACTGATGGCCGCCATAGACCTGCACCCGAAACGCGTCCGAGAGGCTCTTGGAAAGCGAGAGCGCGGTGTACTTGCCGCTGCCGAACGAGCTGTCGAATTTCGAGTAATGCGCGTCGGCGAAGATTCCGGTTTTCCAGATGTTGCCGAAGGAAATTCCGTAGGCCTGATTGAGCGAGCTCTTCTTGTCCGTGGTCGTCTTGCTCTCGCCCAGGCTAGCGAACAGGCCGATGTGTTTCGGTAAATCCAGCCGTACATCCCCGCTAAAGCCCTGGAAGAGGAACTTGTCCAGCAGGCCGGTTCCCAGCAAGCGCGGATCGAAAGTCGGCAGCGTGCGGAAGTAATTGTGATTCACCCCAAAGCCAAACAGCTTGATGGGCTGGAAATGCAGTGTCGAAAAGCTCTGCGAGACCCCCGTGGGATTGCTGCCGCCATTGACGAGCGGCGACTTCCTCGCCGCATCGGCCTGCAAGGAATTGTAAAAGGACACGTAGCGCTTCCACGACCAGGTGTTTTCAAAGAAAGCGAATTGGCGCGCGACCTTAAACTGGATGCTGGTCAGCGCCAGGCCGGCCGTGCTGAACATCCGGAAATGATCGAAGCCGCCGTATTCCACGTTTACTAGCGCCCCGGCAATATGCTGGTCGGGGTTGTAACTCCAAGAGGAAGGGTCGGGAGTGGAGCCGCCAAAAAAACCAAACGTCGTTTTCCGCGTGATTTTCCTGCCGAAATAGCCGCCATCGATGGTGCTCAGGCTGGGCGCCCAAGGCACAAACAAGCGTCCAACTCCCATGGTCTCCGGGGAATACGGATTCTGATAGGTGAAGCCGATGCGATAAGTACGGTTTACGAGGTCAGCGAGGGTTTGGGTTCCCGTCCCGGGAAGGCTGGAGCTGCTAGAGCCCATGTTCCCACGCCAGGCGCCAACAAAATTCCAGTAACTGCCGCCGATATTCTGCATATCCGCGTCAATGACCAACCCCATCTGACGGGAACTGAATCCTCCGGATTCGGTGGTATAGCCGTAGTTGAATCCGACGCGGCCACGCATGCGCTGCATGGGGCTCAGCTGCGTCTCTTTGGTTTCGCGCACTTCGCGAATCTCTTCGTCCAGAGGATCCCCCGACGTGAAGGTCATTACGATGGGGTATTTGTCTTCGTCGGCGGCGAGTTCGGTTTGATGCCGTGTCAAAACGCTCTCCGGCGTCAGAAATGCCGCCTGTCCAACCTTCAGTTCACCGTTGGCGGTCACGATGTCGCACACCGCCGAGGAGTCGGAAACCGAGGAAACCACGAGTTCGGCCACGTGCTGATAGCCGCGATATTGAATACCTTCCGCAATCACTCCATCGGGCGGGGCTTCCACTACCGAGAGTTTCATGCCCTCCTGCAAATCCGCGTTGCGGCCTGCCTCGATGTAGGTCGTGTTGTCGCCCACATACTTCACGCGGAATACTGCAGGCTTGTTGCTGGCCTGCGGCGGAGGCGCCGTAGGAGCGGGCGACGGACCTTCAGGAGCCTGGGCCCGAGCACTGGGGACTTTTGCGGCAAGCAAGAGCACAATTGTCAAGAAGGCGGAAAGCGCAGCGCCCAGCAGTCGCTGGGCACCGGCATTCCGTTTCAGCCGCTTCCTTGTGCTTTTCCCCCTAATGACTTGAACCCCCCTTTCTTCTCTGTTTTCCTCGGCTTCAGTACCCCCCACCGTTTTTTTCCCCGCGAACAGGAATCGAAGCGACGATCGACGCGTTCGGTTAGCCTTTGTGGCAGTTGTAACAGACCGTCGCGGAACCCGGCTGCGGCGGCGGGATATAGCCATTCACGTTCGGATGCGACATGCCTGGCCGGTGTGCGGTCGGCACCGTGTGGCAGCTCGTGCAGGCGAACTGCGAGTAGTCCGTCGACACAATGTGGCAGTCACTGCACACGGACGCATGGTGCGGGATACGGAAATAGGTATGGTTAAATACGGCCCCTAACCATGCCGTGGTCACGTAAGTGGTGTGGCAGGCTACGCAAGTGGTGGGATAATTCGCAGCCACGTGATTTGGTGCGGTCGTGCTATAGGTTTGCGCGTTGGTATAGTAAGTCGTGTGGCAGCTGTAGCAGTCCGTGGGCGGGTAGCCAGTCGCGTAGTTCCCTCCAATGTGGCAATCCGTGCAGGCATTAACCATTGGCCCAATCGCGCCCGTGACAGCCGTGCGTGGCGGCAACATGTGCGGCCCCTGCAACGGGAATCCCGTGGTGGAGTGGTCAAACTTTCCGTCTGTCCAGAGAAGTGTGTCGTGGCACGTCGAGCACAGCGAAATCGGGAAGCCCGCCGTGATATGGTTCGGCACGTTCCCCCCAAACGTCGGCGTGTTGTTCCAATCTTTCAGGTGGCACTGGGAGTTGCCGCAATCCATCGCGGGGAATCCAGCCGTGTAGTTATTTCCGATATGGCAGTCCGAGCAAAGATTCACTTTGCCCGCAGGCGCCAGTTGGTGTGAACCCGTGAGCGGAAAGCCGGTCGTGCTGTGGTCAAACGTCGCGGTAGTCCACGTAATCGTGTTGTGGCAGGTCGAGCAGTTTGCGATGGCAAACGGTGCGCCAGCGGTCGAGTGCACCGGGTTGTTCGTCCCGTTGTAAGTTGTCAGGTGGCACCGCGAGTTCCCGCAGTCCGTCGGCTGAATCGCCAGCGTCGAATAGTTCCCCACGTGACACTGGTCGCAGCCCGTCACCTTCCCGGCCGGCGCGATCTGATGCGAGTTCGTCAGCGGGAAACCAGTGTTTGCATGATTAAACGTGGAATCCGTCCACACAATCGTGTCGTGGCACTGTGAACACAACGAAGTCGGGAAGCCTGCCGTGATGTGATTCGGAACCGCCCCGCCAAATGTCGGTGTGCTGTTCCAGGCTGTTTGATGGCAGCCATAACAATCCGTGTTCGCGCTCGTGAACGTGTAGTTGTTGTTGATGTGGCAGTCGGTGCAGGCGTTCACCTTGCCTGCCGGCGCCAACTGATGCGAACCAAGGAGCGGCCAACCCGTGGTGCTGTGATCGAAGGTAGCCGTCAAGAAAGAGACGGTATTGTGGCAGTTGGAGCAGTTCGCGGCCGCAAAAGGAGCGCCCGCGGCCGAGTGCACAGGATTGTTCGTTCCCTGCCAGCCTCCCCCGTAATTCGTACTTAGGTGACATTGCGAGTTGCCGCAGTCCGTGGGGCCGATGGTCAAGGTGTAATTATTGTTGATATGACAGTCAGTGCAGGCATTCACCTTACCGGCGGGGGCCAATTGGTGCGCATTGGTCAGCGGGAAGCCGGTGGTGCTGTGATCAAAGGTGGCATTCAAGAAGGAAACGGTGTTATGGCAATTCGAGCAATTCGCCGCGGCAAAAGGAGCACCGGCTGTGGAGTGCACGGGATTGTTCGTTCCCTGCCAGCCACCCCCGTAGTTGGTGTTCAAGTGGCATTGCGAGTTGCCGCAATCGGTCGGCTGGATCGTCAGATTGTAGTTGTTGTTGATATGGCAATCGGTGCAGGCATTCACTTTTCCAGCGGGAGCCAGTTGATGCGAATTGCTGAGCGGGAAGCCGGTGGAGCTGTGATCAAAGTTCGCCGTGGTCCAGGAAGTTGTGTTGTGGCACGTGGAGCAAGTGGCCACCGGGAAAACGTTGGGCGCAGAGGAATGCGTGGGATTGGTAGTCTGCTGCCAGGTGGTCAGGTGGCACTGCGAGTTGCCGCAATCGGTCGGGGCAATTTGCAGGTTGTAATTATTGTTGATATGGCAGGATGCGCAGGCAACGTTGGCATGCCCGTTGCTGAGCGGGAAACCCGTGGTGCTGTGATCAAAGGTAGCATTCAGCCAGGAAACCGTATTGTGACAAGTCGAGCAGATCGCTACAGGGAAGCTATTCGGCGAAGCTGAGTGTTTCGGATTCGCGGTGTTCTGCCAAGTCGTCAGATGGCACTGGGAATTCCCGCAATCTGTTGCCGTGATCTGCAGATTATAGTTGTTGTTGATGTGGCAAGAGGCACAGGGCACGTTGGCGTGCCCGTTGGTGAGCAGGAAACCTGTGGTGCTGTGGTCAAATTTTGCGCCCAACCAACTGTCGAAAGAGTGGCATGTTTCGCAGGTCTGCGAGAACTGCGCCGATACGTGATTCGGATTCGTGGTCTTTTGAAAATCCGTCAGGTGGCACGAAACGCAAGCAGTCGAGAGGCCCTGGTACTGGCCGACTGCCGCGCTCTTGTGGCAATCCTCGCACTGCACCGCGGCATGCGCGCCCAAGAGCGGAAAGCGATTCTGGTGATCTTTTACCTGCTGGACGGAATTGTTCCAGCCCTGAACGGTGTGGCACTGCGCGCAGTCGGTGCCCATCTTCCGCTGGTGAATGTCAACGTGACAATCCTCGCAGTTCTTCCCTACGTTGGTGAACACGGGCTTGACGTGGCATTGCGTGCATTGCACTTTTTCGTGCATGCCGCGCAGGGGGTACTTGGTCTTGTTGTGGTCAAACTCTGGAACGGCTCGGATGGGGCGCCAGCTTGCTGCGGAGTGGCAGTTTTCGCACGGAATGGTTAGGGGGCCGTGCGGACTTCGAGTGGTCTCCCTCTGGGACAGAGGTGCAGGAGAAGTGGCTGGCTGCCAGGCAAAGAGCAAGAGCCAGCTCAGAATTTGAACAAACGAAAGCGTAACTGCCCCCTAATCTGTAAGTTACACTCGGTCCGTCGCTTTCGGCTGGGGGTGCCGCAGAAAACCCTAGAGTGGAGTCTGAATGCTGTAAAGGCTGCATTCAACTGTACTTGGGGGCAATTGAAGGCCAGGGCTAAACTCTGCTCTGTTCCGCAAGAAACTTCCGTGTCGTACCGGGGTGCGATTTGTGATTCTCGCCAAAAGCTGAAACTCGCAAGAAGTTCTCTGCTTCGGGTGAAAGAATCACCGGCTTAAAGAACCTAACCTACAAAGGCCGGACATTTGGCCCATGACAGTCAGAGCATTTTGAGAGTGCCTGTTTGTAGATGATCACTGGCTTGTCTGTGACCATGCGGGTCTGGGTATGACACTTGCCGCAAGGAACATTCGCGTGGCCCCCTTGCAATGGGAAATGGGTCCGCGTGTCGTGGTTGAAAGTCGAGGGAACCCAGCGCTGCGAATTGTGGCAATCCGCGCAAGCGGTCTTCGCGGCCTTCGCAAATTGGCCTGCATGCGGATCTTTGTGACAATCCTCGCAAATCTGCGAAGTGCCCTTGAACTGCACTTCCTTCGCTCCCACCGGCACTTTATGGCAATCACCGCACTTGACGGCCCGGTGCGCGCCTTGCAGAGGAAATTTCGTTTTCGAGTGGTCAAAACCGTTGACGTCCGCCCAAGACCTCACGTTATGACAGGCTTCGCAGCCCAGCGGCGTGCCGTTCGCGCGGCGCTGCGCCATGCGGTCCTTGAACTCGCCGTGATGCGGATCGTTGTGGCATGCCGTACAGGTCAAGTCCTCGAAATGGAAGGGCAGGATTTTGTCGGTGCGGCCTGCGGCGCCGACTTTGTGACAATCGGAACAAGGCACGGCTGCGTGAGCCCCGGCCAACGCGAAACGTGTGTTGCGATGTTTGGCGATGGTAAAAGTGGAACGGTGGAAGTCCAGGACGGTGTGACAGCTCTCGCATTTATTCAGGTACGGCGCGGCTGCAAATTGATTGTCGTGAGCATCTTTGTGGCAATCCGTACAAGCCGCGAACTTCACCTTGTAAATCGTATCCTTACCCGCGGGAAGATGGCATTTGCCGCATTCGACGGTGATGTGCTTACCCTTCAGCGGGTAATTGGAAGTGTCGTGTTCCTTCACGCCGAAGAGTGAAGGCTTCCAGCCATCGACCGTATGGCACTCGGCGCATTCTCCTTTCTTTGGGCGCGCTTCGAACTGGCCTTTGTGCGGATCCGGCTTGTGGCAGTCAACGCAATTGGCAAAGGGCAACGGCCGCTTGAAATCGCCGTTTACGTGGCACTGCACGCAACTGACCGTGGCGTGCTTGCCCAGCAGAGGGTATTTCGTTTTCGAGTGGTCAAACTCGAAGCCCGACAATAACTTTTTCCAACTCGCGGTGGTATGGCAGTCTTCGCAACGCTGTGGCTTGAACGATCCTTTGTGCGGGTCAGTGTGGCAGTCCAGGCAGGCCCCGAACTTCATATCCTTGTAACGGGCCGGACCGCCGGGCATATCCGGCTTGTGGCATTTCTCGCATTCGACTTTAATGTGAAGACCGGTCAGTGGGTACCGGGTCTTGGAATGATCAAACTGCTTTGCCGCCTTCCAGTCCGCAAAATTATGACATTGCAAACAATTGTTTCCGAGCTGGCCTTTGTGCACATCTTTGTGGCACGGCACACAATTTTGCGTCAAGCCGAAAAAGGACCTCGATAGATCCTTCATTTTGATGAGCGCCCGCTCGTCGGAAATCATATAAGCGGGCAGATGGCATTTCTCGCATGCGATGCCAGCGTGCTTCCCTTCCAAGTTGTAGCCAGTTAAGCGATGATCAAACTGTTTTTGCGAAGGCTCCCAGTGGGTTAGGTTGAAATCTTCTCCGTTATGTTCGAGGTGGCAGCGAACGCAATCTTTCCCGTTCGGATTCCGCATCTGAAGCTGGGCGTGATATCCATGATTCGCGGCGAGCCTTTGGGCCACTTCTTTGTGACAATCAAGGCATTTGAATGTCGGGGTGCTGGCTCCGAACTGATGACAGCTGGCGCACTGTGTGGTTCCGGTTAAAGACTGATGAGCTTTGGAGAGCGGACCAGGAGAGATTTGTGCGTTTGCAAGACTCACTAAGAAGAGAGAAGCAAAAAGAAGAACGAGAAAACTCCACAGCCCCGCCGACCGACACCTTTTGCGGATGTTACCTCTGATAGCAGGCTCGCGGAAGACCAAGATGTTCTCCGTCTTAGTGCTTCGAAGTAACAAATGCGGGCTTGGTAGTTTGAAAATAACACGGCTGGAAGGCTCGCGGGCCACAAAGCCGGGCAATGTGTCCAGAGTGAAAAGCCGGAGACAGTTCCCTGGCGTACTATTCCGATGCTGGCAGTGAAGTTCCCGAGGAAATCCCGGCTTGCGGCGTTCCTGAGGGGGGTGCGGTGGCAAAATGAGCCCGAAGCACAGCAACGATGGAATTTTCAAAGTTGTTGTTGGAGTCCAGCTCCCAGTATTCCTGGTGCGTGGCAAACTGGTCCATGTTCCGGCCATATCCTCGGAAGTTCGCCCGAATGATGGTGCGAGTGTACCCATCCGGCAGTTGCGCCGTGTTCACAAGGACGCGGACCGTCCCTCCGGTCCATTCCACCCTTTTGCTTTTTGCTTCTTCGGTGATATCCCGCAGGAGTTCCTCCTTGTCTAATTCGAGGGAAAACGTCCAGGAGTCTTCCGTCATCTGGTCTCCCGTAATTTTCCACTGCTGAGCTCGCGCATAAGACTGGAGATGCTCCTGAATGTCCAAGCTTGAAAAAGCCAGTTCGATGCACGCGCCGGCTGCTTTAGCCGGCTGATTCTTCGAGCTCTTTGGGCGGTTTTTCTTTTTATTTGGTCCGGAATCATTCCAGGAATCGGCGCAAGGCCTGACCAGCGGTTTTGGGGCCGGGCTTTGCCGCGCCGGTGTCGTTGACAACCAAGCAAGCGCGCCAAGAAGGAGAAAAATCATCTCAAAGCGTAGTGTAGCGAAGAAGTGTTTAGTCGGCAGCACGACTTTTTGGAATTTTTTGGCAAATCGTCACCGCCATAGGGGCCCGGTGGCGGCTGACATGAGGTTGTTACCCATGCGGCCAGTACATTCTGTAGCCCAGGTGCCCGGGCTGGACGGAAAAGAAATGGCGCGCCAGGAGGGATTCGAACCCCCGACCCTTAGCTCCGGAGGCTAATGCTCTATCCATCTGAGCTACTGGCGCGCAGGAGGCGCTCCTCGATGGTTCCAGAGCGTGCAACGTGC